>Ga0214472_10000094_pt1 | contig 116214 bp, 109 predicted proteins | sample RVTome_6_FD_207662 | JGI IMG/M metagenome (GOLD analysis project Ga0214472, IMG submission 207662) | Soil microbial communities from uranium-contaminated site in the Upper Colorado River Basin, Wyoming, United States - RVT140D175 | ecosystem: Environmental > Terrestrial > Soil > Contaminated... | reverse complement strand
GGGGATGTCGAGTTTTGGTTGTTCACCGAAACAGGGAAGCTGTGTTTGAGCGGAAAGCGTCGGTGGTGACGAGCTAATCGAGCGATCCGACAATCTGCAACCGTGGATTCAGGCAAAGGGAAAAGAATGTATGGCTCATCCCCCTTCGCTGCGCTCGGGTACTTCTCCCTTCCGGGAGAGGACTGCGTGGCTCACAGCCTCTGGTTGAGACGCTGTGCGAGCTCATCATGACCGAGAGCCTCCGCAACTGCGGCCACAACCCTGGCGTCGTCGTCAAAGCCATGCATCGAGTTCAAGTCCGCGTCGGTGTCCTCATTGCGCAGAAAGTACTCGACGGCTCCGGCCAGCACTCGCCTCTCTGCATAGGACCACTCGGCTGCGCGGTCGAGAAGCAATATCAAAGCTGCTGCCGTCGGTTCGGCCAGCTCCAGTTCGAGCACGTTGCCATCCTCCACACCGTGCTCGATCACCCCGAGGTATGACCGTACGCGGTCACGGTCGGTGAGCAGGTCCTCCGCAGCACGCGCCTCGCACAGGTCGAGAAAGCCAAGACGCTCCTCCTCGCTGAGAGCCCCCTCGGCAACCGCCCTGACAATGTCCTCTAGTGACATCCTCGCATGGTAGAACGATCCAGCGAGTTCTCGAGCCGTACCCTTCGGTAGCCTGTCGTGATGCGGGACAACAGCGCTAAGCATCTATCGACGCTGCACAGGGTTCTGTACCGGCTGACCGGAGGCGTCATCGGGCGGCGTCTCGTCGACAACGACATGCTGCTGCTCACCACAACCGGACGTCGCAGCGGCACAAAGCACACAGTGCCGCTGCTCTACTTGTACGACGGCGACGACATCTTCGTTATCGCGTCGTGGGGTGGGCGGGACAACCATCCCGAGTGGTACCTCAACCTGAAGGCTGATCCGAGAGCCACAGTGCAGATCGAGCGAAAACGTTTCGCGGTGACCGCAGAGACGGCCGAACCCCAACGGCGGGAACGGCTATGGCAACAGGTACTGGCCGCCTACGACGGGTACCGGATCTACGAGTCCCGCACCGATCGAAGGATCCCCCTCGTCATCCTGAAACGGTAGCAAGTCTCAGCCGTCGAGCATTCCTCTCCATTCTTCTCCCTACGGGAGAAGTACCCGAGCGAAGCGAAGGGGGATGAGGGCCTTGTGAATATGAGCCGGATTGCAGATGCCCTCACCTGCCTCGCCAACGTATCGGCTTCCGATACGCCTCGGCCTGTCCTCTCCCAAGGCCTGGATCCACGGATTGGGGAGGAGGAATCGCTCGATTTCGCAATGCGCCCGGGGGATCTCGAGTTTTGGTTGTTCACCGAAACAGGGAAGCTGTGTTTGAGCGGAAAGCGTCGGTGGTGACGAGCTAATCGAGCGATCCGACAATCTGCAACCGTGGATTCAGGCAAGGGGAGAGGAATGTCGTGGCTCGCCTCCGGTGGGTGCAGGCTGACGGGGGTTGTGGCAGCCCCGGCGTTGGAGAATTCGGCAGAATCGGTACAACCGTTTTGCGCCGCCGTGTGTGGATAGGGTGATGGAACCAGTAGACGAGGCAATCTATACCAAGCTGAAGGACGACCTGATCCGGTACGCCACAACGTTGGTAGGACCGGATGAGGCGGAGGATGTGCTTTCGAGCGTGATCCTGAGGGTTCTCAACCGCAAGCGGTTGAGCGACCTCGAGGAGCCGAAGCCGTACCTCTTCCGGGCTGTGCTGAACGAGTCCCGGAACGTCCTGCGTCGACGCCGACCGATCGCTGATATGCGGGACGCGGTTGAAGATACCCACAACCACGACTGGGCAGTCGCCCGGGCGATCCGGGAGCTTCCGCCGCGCCAGCGTGCTGCGATCTACCTCGTCTACTGGGAAGACATGACGATCGTGCAGACAGCTCGAGCCATGGGAGCGCGTCCCGGGACGGTGAAGCGCTACGTCCACATGGCACGCAAGACACTCAGAGGGGTGCTCGATGAACACGGAATATGAGGACAAAGAAGCGATCCGGCGCGGGATCGCATTGATTGTTGATGAGTCTCCACCCGCACCGGAGATCTGCGACCTGACGACGGTGTCGCTGAAGCCGGAGCGGCGCAGCCCTTCACGCTTGGCCGTGTTTGGCGCGGCGGCCGCGGTCACGGTCGCCCTGGTCGGGACTGTTTTCGCCCTCGGGAGCATCGGCGGCGGGGAGTTGGGAGCTGGGGGGCCCGGCGGGGAGTTCGAGAGGATCTTGATCCAAAACCCGGATTGGTCGGTGAGTCGTTACGACGAGTTCCGCGGGCAGATGGACACAGGGGACTTCTACCACCACGCGGAAACGACCTATGTCGCTGCAGGTGGTGCCGAGGTGGATCTCAGCCTGGACACAGGCAACCAGGAGCGTCTCGACGAATTGATCGCCGGGCGGAGGGCCGACGGCACCCAACTGGCCGACGACACCGCGATGGGGGCACCGGTGAACGTCATTCTCTATGAATCCTCGTCACTCACCGCACAGCCCGTTGCTCCTGCGGCGGGAGCACAGGAGGACGTCATTCTCGATGAAGGTGCCGGGAACAAGTACTCGGCCATGTGGCGTGTCGGCAACGTCATCTATGAGCTGCGCGGCTACGTCGAGGAGGCCCAACTTCGCGGCCTGCTCGCTGACGTCACCGAGGTCTCGGAGGAGACCTTCCTCGAGGCGATGCCGGACACGGTGCCGACTGATCGTGAGTCCACGGTCGATGAGATGCTCGAGGGCATCCCGGTGCCCGCAGGGTTCCAGGTCACACCGCTCTATGACGGAGACCTCAAGGACCACTACCAGCTCGGTGCTGAAGTGACCGGCGCCGTCGCCTGCGCCTGGATCCACCAGTGGATAGCCGCTACCGAGAGCGGAGACACAGGAGCCGCCGATGAGGCCGTCGATGCCATGGATACGTCCCGTGACTGGGACGTCTTGGTCGATATGCAGGAGTACGGCGACTGGCCCAAGGCGGTCTGGGAGTACACGGACGCCATTGCCGGTGATGGAACGGTGATGGGTGGCAGGCTCCTCACCGTTGCCGAGTCGGTCGACGATGCACTCGGCTGTCAGACCGCCAACTGACAACAACCACAGCGTGGCAAACGCAGAGGGTGAGCCCGACGGGGGGACCGGGCTCACCCTGCTGTCGTTTACGCAGCTACCTGCATTAACCTGCTGGGCGTGACGATGGTCAAGAGGGGACGGCGGCTGGCTCGCAGACTGGTGCCCTTCGGTGTGCGTCGCCAGATCGTTGGTCTCCGACGCCTCCCCCGCTGGTTGGTCGAGCGCAACGGAATCGCCTCGCGCCATGCCGATACTGATGAAGTCGTAAGCCACAGATGGCTCCTTGCGAGCCACTCCTCCCCGCTCAACAGGGTTCCAGGATCGATCCCTGCGGAACTACAGCAAGGCAAGGAGGCCAACGTCACCCGCGCGGCGACCCTGCTCGACGGGCTCGTGATCGAGCCGAACCAGCTCTTCTCCCACCACCATGCCATTGGACGTACCACGCGCCGGCGCGGTTTCCGCCGTGGTATGGAGCTCCAGAACGAAGAGTCGACCGGAAGCTGGGGCGGTGGTCTGTGCCAGGTGTCGAACAGCTTCTACTGGGTGGCGGTGCAGGCGGGGATGCGGATCGTCGAGCGGCACCGGCACGGTCTCGACCTCTTCCCGGATCACGAGCGCACGGTGCCATTCGGATGCGGTGCGACCGTCGTCTACAACTATGCCGACTTCCGGTTCGAGAACCCTCTTCCACAACCGGTGTTGATGCGGGCACGGGTCGAGGACGGTGCTTTTGTCAGCGAGCTGTGGACGACCACCGACCCCGGGTTCCGGTTCGAGATCGAGGAGGTGGGTCACCGGTTCTTTGAGACCGACGAGGGCTGGATGAGAGAGAACCGGCTGTGGCGAAAGGTCCGCTCCCTGTCGGGCGTGCTGCTCAGCGACACGGAGGTCGCCCACAACATCGGCCGGGTCACGTACGAACCTTCTACGAGCGAGGAGCCGGTGTGATCAGAGCGTTGGCCAAGGGAGCGTTGTTAGCCGGGTTTGGCGTCACCAAGACAACCGCCGAGTGGTACCGAACCATCACCCGGGAATGGATGGGGAGCCAGGCAACCCACGTCGACAAGCTGCAACGGGTATGGCCCGGCTATGTTGAGGTGTGGCGCAGTTACGGGGTCGAGCTAGACGGGGCGACAACATGGGTTCACGAGGGTGGGTGGACACCCTTCCCGTTCCTGGCAAATCATCTCGTCACCGGGTCGGCCGGCATCGTCACGAACCACGAGGGCCGGATGCTCGACCGCTACCTCGCCCGGGCGGTCAACGGTGCGCTGGCATGCGATCTCCCCGCCGATCTGCCACTCGACAAGCGACGTCACGATCTCGAGCCGTTGCGCTGGGCGGACACCGTCGAGGATGCCGTGGCACAGCTCGGAGGACGGCTGCACGAGGGGATTGACCCCGCTGTGGTTCCGCTCGACGGCGAATCCGTTGACATCTGCCACTCGGGCGGGACGCTCGAGCACTATCGACCAGCGGAACTCGAGGCTTTCCTTGCGGAGGCGAGACGGGTGTTGAAACCCGGTGGCACTATGTCACATGTTTTCGACCATCGAGATCATCTGCATCATGCGGACGCTCGCTGGCCTTTCTTGCGCCACTATCGGATGGCCGATCTCTCGTACCGGATGTTCTGCGGCAACCCGTTGCTCTATCACAACCGGCTGCTGCCCGGTGAGATTGCAGGGATGTTCGAGGCCGCAGGTTTCGAACGGGTCGCCATCCGCCGGATGATGCTGCCGTCCAGGCGTTACGTGGAGGACGGCACCGACATGAGCGGCGGCCGGTTCGGCATCGCCCGCTCGCAACTCGCAAGGAGGTTCGCTGCTGCTACCGACGATGACCTGCGGACCGCTGCCGCACACTACCTGTACCGTAGGCCGGGCAGATAGTCGGGACCGGGACATTCCCGAAACGGGCATCGCATCACCCGTGTTCCCAGTGGCAGAGGAGGTCACATGAACGCCGTCAACGCAGGTCTTTTGGTGCTCCGTGTGGCACTCGGTGCAGTGTTGCTGGCACATGGAGTCAAACACGTCCGCAACAAGAACGGCACGATGAAGTGGACCGAGAGCATCGGGTTCTCCGCCCCCGCCGTGCAGTGGTTCTTCATGTCCTTCGCCGAGATCGGCGTCGGTATCTCGCTCATCGTAGGTCTGCTGACCTCGGTGGGTGCGGCCGGGCTGATCTCTCTGATGTCGGTGGCGTACTGGACCGTTCATCGTCATGCTGGGTTCTGGGTGACCGCACGACCCGACGAAGGATGGGAGTACGTGTTGGTACTCGGTGCTTCCGCCACAGGGCTTGCCCTTTTCGGCCCGGGTGAGTGGTCGGTCGATGACGCCATCGGAATTGCCGACAGTCTGGATGCGTGGGTGGGTTTGCTGCTGGTCGTCGGAGGCGTAGTTGCAGCGGCAGTGCAACTGGCAGTGTTCTATCGCAGACCGGCCGATTAGCCCCGGGCCCTACTCGCCTACGGCCGGGCGACTAATCGGTAGCACGGCCAACTCCCGGTACACGTCGGTCCTGCGCAGGGCGGCGACATCTCCGAGGGCGTCCTCGAGTGTGTCGTCGTAGGGAATGGCGCCCAAATAGGGAACCGCATATCGAACGGCCAGGTCGCGCACCGAGTCGGCGATGCCACGTTTCATGTTCTCCAGCAGACCGACGAGCGGCACGTTCATCTCGACAAACAGCTGCAACGCCCGGGCGACGCTCTCGATGACGACCCGGGAGCCGTTGCCAACCAGGAGGAACTCGAGACCCGGCAGCAGATTGATCACGTCGAGATTGGTGTCACCGAGCCCGGGCGGCATGTCGAGGAGTAGTACGTCAAGCTCGCCCCAGTGTGTGATCGCAAGCAGCTCCAGCAGTGCACTGCTGGCAACCTGACCGCGGAGCGGCACAGCGGAGTCACCGGAGAAGAAGGCGACGGACATCACTTCGATGCCGTGCACCCGGTGCGGTTCGATGCCAAATTCCTCGTCCGGAAAGCCGCGATCAACACCAAGGACCACGTGGCCTGATGGCGATGTGAAGTCGAGGTCGAACAGACCGACCCGGATGCCCACATCCGCCATCGCCAGAGCCAGAGTTGCAGAGACCACACTTTTTCCGATTCCACCCTTGCTGCCGGTAACGCCGATGAGCCGGGATACGCCGGCCATCCTGTCGGCGACGACAACCTCTCGCGGATCCAGCTCAAGACTCATCTTCAACGCTCCCCTGCCCCACGATCCGCTCCAGGATGATCCCCCGACCCTGGGTGATGTCGAAGTCCGGGCTCCCGCACTTCGGGCACCGAGCGTACGCATGTGACAGCTCGGGGATGAAGTGCACCGCCTCGCCCTCATCTCCTGCGGCGTCGATTGCGACATCGCTCCGGCCGTAGTCATGGCCACAGGGGCGGCAGCGGAATCGAACCTTCTCTTCGATCAGATCGAACTCGGCGTCTTCGAGACGGACGTCCTGGACGGGCAAAACGTTGGTCAACGAGAACTCGAACAGATCACGCTCGATCGCCTGTAACTCGCCGATCTTGACGACAATCCGCTCGATACGTTCCATCCCGGCATCCTCGGCGGCGCGCAGGGCGGCCTTGACAACGGAGTCGGCGAGGGCGAACTCATGCATACCGGGGCACTCTAGGTGAAGTGAGTCACCGGGCATGCACGCTGAGCAGCCGCACAGTCGGGGCCGTTGGTCCCTAGTCTCGGGAGTTGAAACAGCGGACAATGGCAGGGTCCGCTGAGACTGCGCGTCGGCAGCGGGCGGAAGGTATCGGCTCACGCGAAGGGAGTACACGATGGCCATTGAGGTTCGGAAGGTCGTTCTCGAGAGTGTCGGCGATGCATCTGGCCTTGCCGCCCTGATCGACGATGGGGCTTTTGATGCCGACGGCGTCATCGCCGTCGTCGGCAAGACCGAGGGCAACGGAGGAGTCAACGACTTCACCAGGATCCTGGCGGACCAGGCGTTCCGCAAGGTGCTCATGGAGAAAGGCACCCGCCCCGAGTCGGAGGTCAAGGAGATTCCGATGGTGTGGTCCGGTGGCACGGACGGGATACTGTGCCCCCACGCCACCGTTTTCGCCAAGGTTCAAACCGGGGAACCGGTCAACGACGAGCCCCGTCTCGCCGTCGGGTATGCAATGAGCGATGTGATCCTCCCCGAGGACATCGGTCGCCCGGCAATGGTCGAGAAAGTAGCCGAGGGTGTCCGTCGTGCCATGAAGGAGGCAGGCATCGAGGACCCGGCCGACGTCCACTACGTCCAGACCAAGACACCCCTTCTTGTGATGGAAACGATCAACGACGCCAAGTCACGCGGGCACACGGTCTACACCGAGGACCCGCTCGAATCGATGAACGTCTCCAACGGCACGTCGGCACTGGGGATTGCGGTGGCTCTCGGTGAGATCGAAATGCCGGCAGCCGAGCAGATAGGACACGACTTGAGTCTTTACTCGTCGGTTGCCTCATGCTCGTCGGGGGTCGAGCTCGACCAGGCACAGACGGTTGTTGTCGGCAATGTCCGTGGTGCCGGCGGTCGCTACCGGATCGGCCACGACGTCATGAACGACGCGCTCGACCAGGAAGGTGTCTACCGGGCGATCCGCTCCGCCGGGCTCGATCTGCCGGAGCGAGCAAGAGCCGAAGACGTCAAAGGCAAGCTCGTCAACGTGTTCGTCAAGTGCGAAGCGGACCCGACGTCGCGGCTGCGCGGCCGCCGTCAGGTCGCTCTCGACGACTCCGACGTTCACCACCACCGTCACATCAAGGGTGCGGTTGGCGGCGTAGTCGGCGCTGCGGTCGATGACGCCGCGGTGTTCGTCTCGGTGGCGGCACTGCATCAGGGCCCGAGCGGTGGCGGACCGGTAGCTGCGATCGTGGACATGGGCTGAAGGTGATCAACCCCGAGACGACCGAGACCAGGCTATCCCCGGCCCCCCTGAGGGTGCCGGGGGTGGCCAGCATTGCAATACATGGTCTCCTCACCGGCTCGGGAATCGAAGGTACCGTGCTGGGCACCTCCAGCCATGCCGTATGGGTCCAGGCGGGCGGTGATGTGATCGTGATCTCGATAGGCCGCGGAACCCGGCTCCCAAACGGGGTCCATCTCCCCGAGACAGCAGGCCGGGAGCTCCTACGCCGGGTTCACCAGGGCTCCAAGGTGCTCATCGGCCATGGGCGGATCACGATTGGCAACGTCTCGGTGACAGTACCGAGGTGGTGGGATCCACGCCCGGCATTGCCGGCGGTGACGGCCGAGGATCTGGCTGCGCGGCTCGTCGGCTTGCCGAGCGAGGTGCCCGGCATCAACACCACATCCCTAGGTCTCGCCCTCGAGGTTGGCTCGGCGGGGGGGATACTGCTCTCAGCCAAGACGTTGTTGGGGAAGGGCCCCGGCCTGACACCCGAGGGTGACGATCTGCTGACGGGTGCCCTGGGTGCCACGAGGATCCTCGGCGAAGCAACCGGGCGGGAAAGGGCCGTCGCGTTGATCGCCGGAATCTCGCGTCCGCTGGCGGAGATGGCCGAGGTAAGAACCACCGCGTACTCGGCCGCTCTGCTCGAGATGGCGTTGCGTGGCCGGCTTGTCGAACCCGCAGGAGCGCTCCTCCGGGCCCTAGCCGGTAGAGGCGACATCGCGGCCAGCCATCTGAGCTTGATCAGGCTGGGGCACACTTCGGGACCAGCGCTTGCAGCCGGCATCGTGCTCGGAGCACAGGCCCTAATTCAGTAGGTCGTCAGTAAGTCAACGGAGGTATACGATGGTTTCTCGGGTGGAGATACACCCCGGGCGTTATCACGACTCGGTTCGATTGATGCAAGCGAGCAAGGCGCTTCAAGACGTCCCCGGTGTTACCGATGCGCTGGTGGCGATGGCAACTGAGCTCAATCTCAGCCTGCTCGCCGACATGGGCTTCGACATGGAGGCGACAACAAGCGCAGGCCCCAACGATCTACTGCTGGCTGTGAGGGCGGACAATGACGACACCATCGCCACCGCCCATCGTGTGCTCGATGATGCATTGACCCATCGAGCCGCTGCCGACAGCGGTCTCACGGTGCCCCAGCCAAGGACGGTTGGGACTGCGGCCGACGTCAACGGGGCGAACATCGTCCTTCTGTCGGTACCCGGAGAACATGCCTTTGTCGAGGCGATGGAGGCGCTGGAGGGGGGCCGCCACGTGATGATCTTCTCAGACAACGTTCCCGTCTCACAGGAGGTCATCCTCAAGCAGCGTGGCGTCGAGCGGGGGCTGCTCGTCATGGGGCCCGACTGCGGTACAGCGATCGTCAATGGCCTCGGTCTCGGTTTCGCCAACGCGGTGCACCCCGGGCCGGTCGGGATCGTCGGCGCGTCCGGCACCGGTATCCAGCAGGTTTGCAGCCTGCTCGACGACGCGGGTGTCGGGGTCCGTCACGCCCTGGGAACAGGCAGCCACGATCTCTCGGAAGAGGTAGGGGCTATAGCGACACTCCAAGCGTTGGCAGCACTCGACGCGGACCCGGCGGTAGAGGTCATCGCACTTATATCAAAACCGCCCGCCGCATCGGTGGCAGCCCGGGTGCGCGCCGCGGCGGCCGGGTGCTCCAAGCCGGTGGTCGTGATCTTCATGGGCGAGAGCACGCTCGAAGATGGAGCGGCAGAAGTCCTGGCGCTGATGGATAAACAGCAGACCGCGCTTTCCTGGCCGACCGATCAGGATGACCACCGCCGCGGCACGGTCCGCGGGCTGTTCTCGGGTGGGACCCTTCGCGACGAGGCCCGGTTTGTCGCCATGCCGGTACTCGGACCGATCGGCACAAAGGAGTTGGACTCGATCACACGCAGAAACAGCGACCACACCTTCATCGACTACGGCGATGACGAATACACCAAGGGCCGAGCCCATCCCATGATCGACCAGACCGTCCGCATCGACCGGCTCGAGGAGGTTGCGGTGGACGCTGATGTCGGGGTGATCCTCATGGACGTGGTGCTCGGCTACGGGGCAAATGCAGACCCTGCCGCCGAGCTGGTCCCTGCTATCACCAAAGCAGTGGCCTCGGGAGCCGCGGTTGTGGTCTCGCTCTGCGGCACCCAGCGCGATCCGCAGGACCGTGACAGGCAAGCCAAGACACTGCAGGCAGCGGGAGCTTCGGTCTGGCTCTCGAACGCAGCCGCGGCACGACAGGCCGCCCGACTTGCGACAGGAGGCTGAGGATGCGCCACATCACCGATCTTCTCGACAACGAACCCGTCGTGGCAACCGCCGGTACCGACATGCTCGCGGCCGCGATCGAGCAGCAGGGCGCCGCGGTGTCCCGGGCTGAATGGCGCCCACCGGTGGCCGGCAGCGAGACGGCTCTTGCCAAGCTTGCTGCTGACGGTCGCATGGAAGAGGCGAACCGCACCGCGATTGCAAGGATGCTCGCGGTGCGTCCACATCTCGTCGACGTCGGTGTCGCACGTGACGTGTTCACCGACATGACCGATCGGACGTTGTTCCATGCCGGGCCGCCGCTCGAATGGGAGCGGGCGAGCGGGCCGATGCAAGGGGCCATCATCGGGGCGATGCTCTATGAGGGACTCGCTGCCGATCCGGACGATGCCGCAGTGAGGGCCGCCCGGGGCGAGATCGAACTGTCGCCGTGTCACCATCACGGCGCAGTCGGACCGATGGCCGGGGTGACCTCTCCATCGATGCCGGTTGCGATCGTCGAGGACGCCGCCGGTGACGGCGTGTCGTATTCGACACTCAACGAGGGTCTGGGCAAGGTTCTTAGGTATGGGGCATTCGCTCCTGAGGTGATCGACAGGCTGCGATGGATGGACCGGGTGCTCGGGCCGGTGCTCGGTGCAGCACTGCGCCGCCGGGGACCCATCGACCTCCAGTCACTCATCGCCCAAGCGCTGCAAATGGGTGACGACGGCCACAATCGAAACAGGGCCGTAACGTCGCTGTTTCTGCGTGAGATCGGAGCCGTTCTCATCGACGGCACCGAAGCACCGGTCGAGCAGCGCCGTAGTGTCTTCGAGTTCATCGACGGCAACGACCACTTCATGCTGAATCTTGTGATGGCTGCCGGCAAGCTCGGATCAGACGCGGCCGCCGGTGTCACCGCGTCTAGCCTGGTGACGGTCATGGCCCGCAATGGCACCGACTTCGGGGTGCGACTGTCCGGGACTGGGGACCGCTGGTTCACAGCCCCCGCTCCCCCCGTCGACGGCCTCTACCTAGGCGGCTACACCGAGGAGGATGCGAGCCCGGACATAGGGGACTCCACGATCACCGAAACGGTCGGACTCGGCGGTTTTGCCATGGCGGCCGCCCCTGCCATCGTCGGGTTTGTCGGTGGCACTGCGTCGAATGCGATCCAGCGCACCCTGGCGATGTATGAGATCACGATGGCGGAGCACCCGGCATACCAGATACCGCCGCTCGAGTTCCGGGGCACACCGGTCGGCATCGACGCCGCCCGCGTGGTGCGCACCGGTGTGCGACCACAGATCAACACCGGGGTGGCCGGCAAGGTTCCCGGCACGGGAATGGTCGGCGCCGGGTTGGTCGAAGCTCCCATGGAGTGCTTCACCGACGCCATCAACGCACTTGCCGACAGCTTGTAGCCTCGACACCACCAGCAGAGGTGGATCGAGTTGAGACTACGCGTTGCCGTGGCATTGCTCCTGGGCTTGAGCGCCGCCGCCTGCAGCCCGAACGAAGTGACGATCGGTCCCGAGGAACCGGTAGAGACGGCGCATGTCGATGCCGCCGTGTCCAATGCGGCTCAGGAACTGCTGGAGCGGGAATCGATACCGATCGCGGTCCTCTACTTCGACGCAGAGAATCCCGAGGAGGTCGTCAGGTACGACTGGATCGATTACCGCCCCGGTGGCGATGTGCTTGCCGTCTACCGGTATCTCGATCGGGACCAGACCATCGCGCTGTCACTCGTCGACGGAGTCTGGATGACGGCGCTCGATTCAGAGCGAGACGACAGTGCGTGGGAGGTCGATACGACGCTCACCCAACCGGAGGACGTCGTGCCTGCGATCGGTGTCCTCAATGGTATGAGCGAGCAGGCCACCCTTACGGCGATCCCAACGGAGGCGATCCGGCAGACGGCTTCGGATGGCTCGGAGCTGTGGACGCTCAACATCGGCGACGACGCCGTGGTCAGCGAGTGGATTGTCAGCCCCGGCGGGTTACTCCAGTTCTACCGCGTCTTCGACTCGGCGGGCCACGGCGATGGGGTCTCGACGATCACCCATGAGTACGGGATCGGCGACGACGAGCCCGGACCGGTCGTAGCGCCCATCGAAGGGAACCCGCTTCAGCTCGACGATCTCGCCATCCCGACCGCCCTCCGTGGCCTCGAGACGGCCGAGGAGTAGCCGGCCACGGTTTGGTCACCGTTCGAGACCGGGGAGTCCCTGAAGATCGAAGGTCAGGTCGGCCGGGATCGTACCCACGACGGTTGCGTTCACTTCGATCGAGAGCGGACCTTCCAAGGAGCCACCGCCATCCTCCTGCCGGTTCAGCACCAAGACCCCGTCCCCGGCAAGCTCCGACGGGTCGAATGTGTCGAACGGGTCAAACGGGTTAAAACCGCCACCGGTGTCGAAGTAGAAGGCCGACGCGGCGTTGTCGCCACCGACCTGCAGAAACAGGTCGACTGTGGCGCCATGGTCACCCGCTCCCTCCAGGGACCAGGCAACCTCTGCCCCGTTCTCATCGAGGCTCAGGCTTTCGATCACCAGCGACACGTCGGAACCGAGGTCGACGGCAACCCCCGCCACCTCGAACGGCGTGCCGGTGAACGGGATCTCGGTCGACCCGTTACGGAAATCCAGCTCCCACCGGTTGGTCAGACGGAGACTCTCCGGCACGACCTCACCTTCCTTGGCGAACTGGACCGAAAAGGTGCCCGCAACGGCGATGCTGCGCGAGACGCCGCGTGCTCGCAGCTCATCGCCGCCGGCGGTCTCGAGCACCCAGTCGCCGCCGTCAAACGTCTCCGTACCCTCGAATCCGCGCCGGGTTGCGGTGGTGAAGGCGATGACCAATTCATCGCCGGTGTCGATCATGTACTCCGGCTTGATCCCGATCATGTCGACTACCTCCGCAAACCCGGGCGGGAACGCGACAGGGGTGTCGTCGGGCACCGCGGTTGTCACCGGGGTCGACGTTGCGGCCGCGACCGTGGTGGTCGTTGCTGTCGTCTGCGTCGAGCCGTCGTCGGATGCGGCTATGTATCCACCGGTGAGCGCCAATGCGCCCACTGCGATGCCCGCCACCAGCTCCCAGGGAACACGCCACCGAGGAGTGCGGCTGTCACCTGGAACCGGATCGAACGGCGACCGCATCAAGTCGTCAAACGGGGACTGCTCGTCACTCATGGTTGCTCCACACCGTCACCTCACCATCGAGCGGCTCCCAAGATACAAAGCTTGCCCTTACCCGAACGATCTCGGGGGCGGTTGGCTCGTGCCACACGAGTTGGAAGCCGGTAATGCCTCCGCCGGGGCCGACCCCGGAAATGGTCGATGATGCCCGGCGCCAACCCGGACCTTCACCTACAAACTCGGTGCTGGCTGCGAAACCCTGGTCGATCGTGACCCGCCATGGGTCCACCGGTCGTTGCAGGTCGAAGTCGATCAGGGCCCCGGTGCGCTGCTCCAGAATGGTCTGGATCTGCATCGTGGTTCCGTCGTAGAGCTCCGCTGAAGCTCCGCCCGTCCCGGCCAGCTCGACGACCGACTCTGCAGGCACCGCCACCCGCCATCCGGTGACCCTGACCGCGGCCACTTCGCCAAGCAGCTGTCCCTCCTCCACCTCGAACCGAACGGAGTCGGCGACACCGGGCAGAACCGGCTCGGGAGAGCCGAGCTGGCCAACACGGGGCGCATCGGAGACCGCCTCGATCACATCGCCTTGGACCGTCACCAGCTCCCACAGCTCAGGCATGACGCCCGGCAGAGGGGTCCCGCCAAAGAAAAAACCACCCGAGCGCCCAAGGGAGAACAGCCGGTAGTCGAGCACCGCGGATCGCTCGTCGGTCTCGATTCCGTCAACAACGATGACGGTCGACTCGAAGCGAATCCCGCCCTCCTCGGTCCACTTCGGCTCCGAGAGGGTAGGCTCGGCGCGGATCTCGGTGGTCGTTGTGGCCCCGGCCGGGCCCTCTCCTGAGGCTCTTGCCGGCTCATCATTGCTGCCGAGCCACAAACCAAGGCCTGCGAGCACGCAACCGAGGACGGCGCCGACAACGACAAGGGTGACTCTTCTCATGGTGGGAGGATAGGGGAGGATGTGGGTGGGAGGAATGGGGGGAGGATGTGAGCAGTCGTCTCGTGAGGTTGTCCCGACGTCAACCTCTGCAACCACGTGACCCTGGTTCATTCGAGTTCACTCTGGGAGGGGAGGCCGGCATTGGATCCGGACTTGAGAAGGATCGCGATCAACCATGGACCCGGCTTCGGCGATCACGGGTCCCGGGTTGCCGAACTGTCGCTGGCTGCCGCGACGTATCTTGATCTCACCCAAAAGGAGATGGGGCGTCTTTACTTCAGCGCACTCATCCACGACGTGGGGAAGACAGATATCGACCCCGCCGTTCTGAGCAAGCCGAGCCCGCTCACCGATGGTGAGACCGCAGAGATCCAACGTCACCCACAAGCCGGCCACGATCGGGTCTCGGATCTGACACATCGGACCATCGCCGAGGCGGTGTTATGTCACCACGAGAGATGGGATGGGATGGGCTATCCGAACGGGGTCAAGGGCAAGTCGATCCCGCTTATGAGCCGGATCATCCTCGTTGCCGACGCATTCGACGTGATGACCAACGGACGCAGCTACCGACCCAAACTCGGCATCCAGGATGCAGGAAAGGAGTTGGCGAAATGGTCCGGACGTCAGTTTGACCCGAAAGTTGTCGATGCATTTGCGTCGATCGACCGTGAGCTGCTGGCTTCGCGTTGGAGCAGCAACAACGGCAAGAGCTCGAGGTAACACCCGCCGACCGACATCCCGGCTCGAAGAATCGAGCCAACCCTATCGATGACTAGCCCCCTGTGAGGAGATTCCGTGGATCCGGAACTAGCAAAACTGGCCCAACAACACGGACCCGGCTTTGGCGACCACGGGTCCCGCGTTGCGATTCTGTCGGTGGCGACCGCACGGTTTCTCGGCTTGAACGAACGCCAGATCGATCACCTCTGGTTCAGCTCTCTCATCCACGATCTCGGCAAGACGCAGCTCGACCCTACGATATTGACGAAACCGACACGGCTCACCCACGAGGAAACCGCTGCGGTTCAGGAGCATCCACAGGTCGGCCATGACCGGATTGCCCACATGGTGCACCCAGCCGTTGCCGATGCCGTTCTGTGCCACCACGAGCGATGGGACGGATCCGGCTACCCACACGGGGTACGTGGCAAGTCGATCCCGTTGTTCAGTCGGATCATCTACGTCGCTGATGCATACGATGTCATGACCACGGGCCGCGACTACCGCCCGGGGCTCGGAATCCGGGATGCAGGCGCGGAGCTGTCGACCTGGTCGGGCCGGCAGTTCGACCCCGAGATCGTCAACGCTTTTGCGTCCATTGACCGCGATCTCCTGAGTCCTCGATGGGACGGCACCGAGCACCACCACCGCCACCACTGAGATACGCTCGAACGGATACCGGACGCCGGCTATTGGCATCCGCTGCCCTCGACCGAGTCGACGATCGCTTCGAGTTGTTCGAAGTGCGAACCGCGCCAGAAGACACGGCCGCAACCCACACATCGGCGAAAGTCCTCATAGTGCTGCTTGGTCAATGGCTCGAGCAGATGCTCGACGTCCTCCTTGGCGACCTCCTCAATGGACCCGTTGCACTCCATACACCGGGCAAACGGGTCGATGACCTCGGCCAAATCGAAGCGGCGGACCACCTCCACGAGCTGCTCGCGCGGCCAGACTGCACGCACGCAGTAGCCGTGCACGATGATCGCGCGCTTGAGCAGGTCGCGATCTCGGGTCAGAAGGATGCGATTCTCGCCGGCCGAGATGGCGGCCAGATCCCCATCTTCTAGCGCATGATCGCTGACGGCGTCGAACCCGAGCAACCGTAAGTACCTGGCGAGCCTTCCCAGGTTCACGTCGACGACGAACCGGTCTCGCGGCGGTTGGGGCCGGAGCCCGCCGGTGACGTCGAGCGAGTGGAACACCGGGTAGACGCCAACCCGATCACCGGCACGGAGCTGGTAGTCGAATCCGACCGGACCACCACCGACCACAATCAGATCGACCTCCGTGTGCGGCACCCCGCAAGCCTCGATCCGGTCCTTGACACTCGGCGAGTCGGCGACCCCAACGATGACGATCGGCTCCCGGGTGTCGAGAAAGTCGGCAAGCTCGCCGTAGAAACGCAGGGTGGCACGGTCCATGTCCGGTTAGGGGCCCCCGACAGCCAGGTGCTCTCTGAAGAAGGCAACGACACGGCGACGGGCGTCGTCCGCCGACGATTCGTGGTAGCCGGCGCCGACGAACTTGCCCATGATCACCGACCACAACGGTGTGTCGGAATCGACATGATCGTTCATGAAGCTGTGTCCCGCCCCCGGATATACCTTGACATCAAATGGAACCGAATGCTCCGCAAGCACGGTCGCGAGCTGCTCCGGCTCTCTCCTGAGGCTGCGGTCGCGCTCACCGTAGCTGCCGACGATCGGGCACGCCCGAGCCAATCCGGCAAGTGCCTCCTTGGTCAGGCCGCCATAGTTGCTGCTCGCCGCGTGGAAGTTGCCTCTGGTGGCGAGGAGCAGCGCAAAGCCCCCGCCAAGACAGAACCCGACGACACCGACCCGTCCGCTGCTCGACGGCTGCTCGACAAGCCACGAACGGACGGTCGAGAAATCCTCGTATATCGGGCCCTCGCCTGCCATCGCCTGACGCACCGTCGTGAACATGCAGCGCAGCCGACCACCCCAATAGAAGAGGTCGGGTGCCGCCGCCAGAAAGCCCTCGCCGGCGAGCCAGTCCACCTGGTTGCGCAAATCCGTCGTCATGCCCAATGCGTCGGAGATGACCAGAACACCGGGGACCGGTCTGGACGTGTCGGGCCCGGACGTGTCGGGACCAGACGTGTAGACCGGCATAGCTCCCCTGGCACCGGGGAGAACAATCTCCATTGGCGGCTCCAATGGCGGCTCCACTGGCGGCTCCTTGTGTAGGTGAGGATCATTATACGAACCGGTATTGCAAACTCAATTAACTACATATATAGTAGATGTAGTACGCGTCATTGGAGAGAAGTTTGAGTTACCCGCTTGGTGTGTGGCAGGCGATGCTCGCCACGGTGTTCATCGCAGAGAAAGTCAGCCTTGGCGAGTACGACTTCGTACCAACAAGCCAGATCGCAGCCGATCTCAACATCCCGACCCCGAGTCTCGCCCGTTTGCTCAGGGAGCTGAACCGTGCCGGCATCATCGAGACCCGCGAGGGCGCTCGGGGAGGAGTCCGGCTCGCTCTGCCACCAGATCGGGTGAGCCTCCTCGATATCGTCGATGCCATCGAGCAGCGCCGAGCATTGTTTCGCACAGATGCCGCCCCTGCAGTGACGGGCGAGACACCGACCCGGCGTCAAGTCGCACTGCAGTCGGCTTTGTCTGCTGCCGAACGCGCACTGCGCCAGGAACTGGAAGTGTCGATCGACAAGATAAGCCACGGCTGACAGGGCACCCTTCCCGCCTGTGGTGTTCGTCGTGGTGCTGGCCAGGAGCTTCTCCCGCACGGCCGGGTAGCCCCGCGGTAACCATTCGGTAACCCCCGGCCGCCATATTCCTGCCATGCACGGAATAGGAGCAAGTATGACCACCACCGGCGCCATCACATCCATCAGGTTGGCCTCGAAGGAAGACGAGCTGGACGCTGCGTCAAAGCTCATCAGGGACTACGTAGGCTGGACAACCGCACTTGCCAACGTGCGGCTGACCGACACCCGGCCCGCGACCGACGGGGAACTGCGAGACCCGGTGGGTTACTACGCAGCGCCGAACGGCCGCACCATCCTCGCCACCGTCGATGGTTCGGCTGCCGGCTTTGCCACGGTGAGCTACCGCGACAAAACCCCGGTAATGACACGGTGCTATGTCACCGGCGACCACCGACGAGCCGGGATCGCCACGGGACTTGTCGAGGTCGCCGTCGATGAAACCCGGGCAATCGGGCATCGCCGGCTCGTGACGTATGTCCCAGGGTCGGCCCGGGCCGCGGCCACCGGGATTCTTGCGAACCTCGGCTTCCATCCGGCTCCTCGTTTCACAAACACCGGGCTCGTCAGCCTGGATCTGGAGCGAAAGGAGGTGATCTGATGACGTACTACACACTCGAGCTGGTAGCGGCGATCGAGGCCGAACGTCGCCTCCCCCGCTTCGGATTCGAATTCGAACGATTCCGGCGGATCGAGGAAGGGAGGTGAGAATGCAGCACCACGACGACCTGAGGCGGCCACCGGCAAGGGGCCGCCAGTTACGGTGGAAGATCAACGACAAGCTGCTGCTCTTAGCAGACTGGACGCTCTGACCATCGGACCCGGGCCGTTTTGCCGGCCCGGGTCCGATGTTGTCGCACCACATCGCTCGGAGCCATGGCAGGATTCGTCCCATGGCTTCCCAAGCACGACCGACCGGCCGATTCCCTCTTCTACGTGGATTTGGCGAGGTGCGGATTTCCAACGAAGTCGGCGACACATCGATCCGGGGAGCGCGAGAGAGAGCGGTGCTCGCCTACCTGATGAGCCGGCGGGGCAGATCGACGTCGCCGGACGAGATCGTTGCGGCACTCTGGGGGGATGAGGCCGGTGTTGTGGGTACCGTCCGCTCCCTCCGGGTGCGGATCGCCAACCTGCGCAAGGTGCTCGAACCCTTTGGCAAAGGTATCGACAGCAGCCGCGCGGGATACCGGCTCACCGTCGACGCCGATCGCATTGATCTCGCCCGTTTCGAATTGACGCTCCAGCGCGCAGATGCCCTCGACCCGGTAGCTGCGATCCCTCACCTGGAGCAGGCTCTTGACGGCTGGAGAGCTGCGCCCCTCCAGGAATTCGCCTACAACGACTGGGCCCAGCCGTTCTGCAACCACTTCGACGAGCTGAGAGCCACCGCCATCGATCGTCTGGGTGAGGCACTGACCATGAGCGGTCGCGAGACCGAGGGGATCCGGGTCCTCAGCGAAGCCCACCAGCGATCTCCGGAGCGCGAATCAACATGCCGTCTGTTGATGACCGCCATGCAAGCAGCCGGACGCCCCTCCGAGGGACTTGCCGTATTCCGGCGGACCTCCGAGGCATTGGCCGATCGCGGTCTAATGCCGGCCGCCGAGACGCGAGCGGTCGAGAACGAGTTACTGGCGGGGAAGCCGCCAAAGCCGCGGCCCACGAACCTGCCCCACACCGCAACGTTGATCGGGCGCACCGACGAGTTGGAGGCACTCGTGGGCATGGTTGACGAGCATCGGTTGGTCACCACGATCGGCCCGGGGGGTGTCGGAAAGACACGGCTCGCCATCGAGACCGGCCACCGCATGCGGGACCGCTTCCCCGGTGGCGTCTCCCTTCTTGATCTCTCCGGCGTCGACGATCCGAGCCTGGTTGATGCGGCAGTGGCCCGAGGCCTACAAGTCCGCCCCGAAACGGGAAGGACAATCCGCGACACCCTCATCGAGGCGCTCACCGGCCAACCCGCCCTCATCATCCTCGACAACTGCGAACACCTCATCGGCGCGGTAGCCGGTTTGGCCAAGAGCCTGGTCGAAGGCGTCGAAGACTTGCACATCCTGGCTACGAGCAGGTCCCCGCTCGAGATACCGATGGAATACCGCTGTTCGGTCGGACCGCTCCCCATCCCTGGGCACGACGACGAACCCGACGAGGTGCTTGCGTCCGATTCGGTTCGTCTCTTCCTCGATCGTGCCCGGGCGATTGGCGCCGGGCCGGCGATAGCAACCGAGGTCGCCGCCCTCGCCCGCCTCGTCCGCTCCCTCGACGGTTTGCCGCTCGCTCTCGAGCTCGCCGCGGCCCGCAGCCGGGCGTTGTCCCCGAGCCAGATCGCCGACAGGCTGGACCAACGATTCGAACTACTCGAGGCGTCCGGAGGCGGTATGTCACCACGACACCGGACCATCGAGGCCACCTTGGACTGGTCGTACGAGCTGTTGGAACCTGCAAGTGCGACGGTTCTGCGCCGACTCGGTGTCTTTCGTGGCGGCTTCACGCTGGAAGCGGCAGAGACGGTGTGCACCGCCGCCGACCTACCCGCACACGCGGTTGCCCCGGCGCTGGCCCGCCTTGTGGATCATTCCCTGCTCCAGGTCAATGACGGGCCGCACGGCCGCCGATTCGAGATGCTCGAATCGGTGCGGCTCTACACACGGCGACTGCTGGATACCGCCGGCGAGAGCCGTCAAGTGGGAGAGCGCCACGTCACCTGGATCGTCGAACTCGCTGAAGCGCTCGCCGAGGATCGCAGCGAGGCAGCCGTCCTGACCCGGTTCGACCGGCTCGACACAGAAATCGACAATATCCGCCAGGCATTCGGGCTGGCATGTGGCGTGCCGCTCCCGGATTACGCAACACGGCTGGCAGCGACGACGTATCCGTTTTGGTACAGACGCGGCTACTGGGCCGAGGGTCGTGCCTGGCTGAACCGGGCGGTCGACCACGCGTTCTCCGAAGCGGTACCACCGGCGGCGGCTCGCGCCCTCACCGGAGCGGCGTCGCTGTCGCTGTACTCGGAAGGAGACGTCGAACGGGCCGAGACGCTGTGGCGGCGCGAGCTGGACCTTTCCGAGCGGTACGACATCCGCAGGCCCTACAACAACCTGTCGATGGTCTACTCGTTTGCAGGACGCTGGGAGGAAGCGGCGGAGCTGCTGGAGCAGGCGGTCGACCAGCAGCGGGCCGCGGGTGAGGAGGCGTGGTTGGAGCTGGCCAATCTGGGCGGCGCCATGGTTGCCTTGGGCCGGCTGGACGAAGCGAGACGGATCCTGGCTGAGAGCGAGGACGATGCCCGGCACCGGGGTTTCGAGAACACCAACCATGCCGTCCACGCCATGGCGGAGATGGCAATCATCGATGGGGACCTCGCCCAAGCCCGCGAGCTCGCCGCCGCCGGGTTGAAGCGATGGGAGGAGGCCGGAATCAGCTTCGAACACCAGATGTCCCTGCGGCACGTGCTGGTGCGCATCGCTCTGCTCGAGGGAGATACCGAGCAAGCGGGTGCGATCCTCAGAGACACCGGCGAGCGGATGACCAGCCTGGGAGGACCGCTGGTGGAACACGTCGTGGTGTGGGCGGCGTATGCACTCGCCGTCGGCGAGCCCCTTTTGGCGGCGAGCCTGCTCGGGACCGCAGCTGCGCGAACCCCAGCCCGGAGGGCACTGCCGGTGGCCATCGGCGCCCTACGGGACGAGGTCGAGGCCGCCCTGAAGGAGACCCTCGGGGATGACTACGAGCGGGAGTGGTTGCGAGGGCATGCGGAGCCACCCGCGGCAGCCTTGACGGGAGCCCGATCGATCTGAGCCGGCCGGGCGCGACTGACACGTGGAACGAGGGTGACAAAGAGTCGATCCCCCGGATCGGCGAGAATGCCGTCTATGAGATCGGCGTTACTCCTTGTCAGCGCAGCGCTTCTCGTCGGATGTACCGATGGCCCGCCGTCACCCGTGACTGCGACCTCCATGGCGTCGTCGGGTACGACGGTGCGGATAGCTCTCGTCGGCGATGTCATGACTGGGCGGGGTGTCGCCGATGTATTGGCCAACGACCCCGACGGCGTGTTTGCCGGCGTGCGGCATCTGCTCGCGGCTGCCGACCTGGTTGGAGGCAACCTCGAGTCGCCGCTGACAACACGTCCTCACGTATCGGGCAACGAGAACCGACTCGAAGCCGACCCGGCCACCGCCGTTCTGCTCGCCGAGGCCGGATTCGACGTGCTCTCACTACCTAACAATCACAGCACCGACGCCGGTGCCGCTGGGCTGCTCGACACGATCACGGCAGCCGGTAACGCCGGGATTGCGACCGTAGGCGGTGGCGCTACCGAAACGGCATACGCGCCCCACATCGAGACGGTGGATGGCATCCGGATCGGGTTTCTGGCGTACGACGCCACCGGGGTCGGAATCCCGGCCGGCGATGAACCGGGAGTCGCCGGCTGGGACGAGGCGACCGCTTCAGAAGCCGTCGCGGACCTGCGGTTGGAGGCCGACGTGGTCGTCGTCTCCATCCACGGTGGCACCGAGTACCTGCCGGCCACAGACCCGGGTATGGCGGAGATCGCCTCATATCTCGTCGAAGCCGGCGTCGACATCGTCTGGGGGCATGGTGCCCACGTTGTTCAGCCGGTGACGGCAACCATCGGTGACCGGCCCTCGGTTGTCGCCACGTCGCTCGGCAACTTCCTGTTCGACCAATCAGGGCCGGATCGCACCACCGGCTACATGCTGGAGGTCATGGTCGACACGACCGGTGTGGTGGCCTACCGCGTAGGCGTCACCGAGCATCCCGACCGCCGCATCGAGTTCGTCGATTGGCTGGACCCGGAGGGTGACGCAGCCTGGGTGCACGGCTCGTGGTGGTCTCTCACCCGGCCGGCAACGGTCGCCCCGACCACAACAACCTCCCTCGATCAGTTCCGGCACGGCGATCTGGCAGCCGCGGCGGAAGGCGATGTCGACGGCGACGGCTCCCGAGAGGTCGTGGCCTCGTTTCGCCGTCCCCACCGCTCGACGCCGTTCATGGACACCCACCCCGAGGTGCAGTGGGCGGATGGTCAAGGCAGGAGCGCCCATGTCGGTGTGTACACACCCGACGATCTCGCGGAGATCTGGGTGGCCGGCTCGGTGCTGATGCCGGTGGCGACGCTTGAGGTCTGCGACGGCACGCTGGCGGTAGTACACGACCGGCTCGACGACTCCACGCCGGTGGCAGGCGGCGCCTGGGCTTGGAACGGCTTTGGCTTCGACACGGCGCTAACCATCCCGGGTGGTGGCACCCCTGCCTGTGCCGACATAGACGGTGACGGGCGGTCCGACCCAGTCATCATCGACCGCCGTTGACCCGACCGGGGAGGCTGGCGTGAATCGCCTGCTTTGGCTCGCGGCCGCTACGTTTCTGCGTGAAACTGAGGACTGTACGTGTGGTCGGTGCTGCCGTACGGTGGTGGAGATCTCCAGCACCTGGAGGTCTCAACAGATCGGGAGGCACTGGTGAAACGTCCGGCAATCCTCTTGGTGGCACTCCTGCTAGTTGCTGTTGCGTGTACGTCAGACGACGACCCTTCTCCGTCCACGACTACCACAAGCGGGGCTACGCCCACCACGGCAGAGCCCGCTGCCACGACTACAACGGCACCCACACCGACCACGTCGCTCGGCCCGGTTGTGGTTCCGGTGCTTGATCGAAGCTTCGGAACGATGACCGATGTCCCCCTACTCTCCGGTGGCTCCTATTCGGGTGAATCGACACCCTCCGGCCTAACCGGCGTATACGTCCCCGACTGGGTTGATGCGCTCTTGGACAGCCACGACGCGACCTCGCTGTTGGGAGCCAACGGGTTTGTCGTCATTCCCTCACAGACCCGGCATTTCCACCACATCTACGAGGGCTCGTTCTACGAAGGCTGGCCGGTTTACCTGACCACCGATGCCGCCTACCACGTCTGGCATCTGGCGTTCGACAAGATCCTCCGTGAAGCGGAGCAGCAGCGTCTCCTCCCCGCCCTCGAGGAGATGGTGGCGCGGCTCGTCGACCTGGCCAGGGCACAAGAAGGCGAACTGGCCGGAACCGAGCTCGAGGAAGCGGCCAACCGGGTCACCCAGTACTACGAAGCCGCAGCCGAGGTGCTCGAGATCGATGTTGGCCCGATTGGGCCGCTGGCGCAGCAGGAAGCCGACCTCATCATGGACGCGGCCGGGCTGAGCCTGTCGCCAACCACCGGGGGCGACGAGAACTCCGGGTTCATCACCACCCAGATCGACTACAGCCTGTTCCGGCCACGCGGCCACTACACGAGGAATGGGGACTTGGAGCGTTACTTCCGTGCCATGTCCCAGCTCGGCAACAACGCCTTTCTCTTGAACCAGGAGGCTCTCCCCCTCGCCGTCCTCGCCAGCCGGGTGCTGCTCTCCGATCCCGAGGTTGGCGAGCTTTGGGAGCTGATCTACGGGCCGACTGCGTGGCTGGTCGGCGCCGCCGATGACTACACACCGTTCGAGCTGGGTGCCGTCGTCGAGCAAGCGGTGCCGACCGGCTGGACCGACCTGACGCTCCTGGCCGAGCCGGCATCGATCGACGCCATCGCACGGGGTCTGTTGGATCTCAGACCGGTTGCAATAAACCCGGAGGCGGCGTCGATCCGAATCATGGGGAGCCGGTTCGTCATCGACTCGTACATCCTCGATCAGCTGGTGATGCCGGAAGTCCAGCGCGAGGAGGCATCCCCGGTGGACATAGCCGCCGCGTTCGGGTCGGAGTGGGCGATCGGTTTGCAGACCGCCAATGGGACCATGGATGTGCCCGGGTACGCCGGTCAGCTCGACGTGATGCAGCAGAACGTCTCGGAACGCTCGATCGAGGACTGGAGCAGCACGGTTTACGACGCCTGGCTCTATGCGATCACCCCGATGTGGCAGGAACGCGGTGACGACTACCCCGCATATATGCAGTCCGACGCTTGGGCGGCCAAGTCGCACCAGACCGGCTTCGGGTCCTACACCGAGCTGAAGCACGACACGATCCTCTACACCAAGCAGGCGGTGGCCGAAGGGGGCGGTGACGAGCCACCCGTCCCACCACGACACTGGGTCGAGCCCGAGCCTGTGGCCTACGAGCGGCTGGCGGGAGTGACCGCGTTGATGCGTGAGGGTCTGACCGATCGTGATCTGCTACCCGACGAGTACGGGCAGCTTCTCGTCGACCTCGAGGACTTCTACAACTGGCTGGGTGGCATCGCCCGCGATGAACTGGCCGGTATCCCTGTCAGCGAGGAAGACAACCAGGAGCTCGGGTGGATCGGATCAACCCTCGAGGGCTTCTGGGTGCGGACCTCCGACAGCGACCTGAGTGTCGACTCAGGGCCCGACGCATTTGCCGCGCTGGTCGCGGACGTCATGCGCAACCCTTCGGCGGTGCTGGAGCTGGGCACCGGTTTTGTCGACTACATCTTCGTCGTCGTACCCGACGACGATGGTGGTTTCCAGGTCGCCACCGGTGGTGTGTACTCCTACTACGAGTTCTGGAACACCGGACCACGGCTCACCGACGGCGAGTGGCGCTCCGAGCTGGAAGCGGGCACCCAGCCAGCCCGGCCCGAGTGGCAACAGGTGTTTCTGCCTGAGGGCACACCTCCCACCCCCCAACTCAACGTCAGCGGGTTGGAGACCGGGCTGTTCTGCCGTGATCTCGCCTCGACGGGCTACGGGTTCTTCCAGGCCGTGTCCTACTGGCTCGCTGAGGGATCCCCCGACCGGATGGACGCCGACGGAAACGGCATCCCCTGCGAGACGGTTTTCCCCGGGGAGGTCGATGGGTTCCTCGACGCTGCCGCCGGCACCGAGAGCGGCTTGTTATGTGCGGATCTGGGTCTGAGCGATGACCGGACCGGCTACCAGACCGCCGTTGCTTACTGGCTGCTCGAAGGTGCGCCGGTCAGGATGGACGAAGACGGAAACGGCATCCCCTGTGAGACGGTGTTCTCACCGTCGACGGTGAAGGAGTTCCTCACCATCGCAGGTTGACCCCGGTCTCATAGCCCCTTCCGGGCCTCCGCGACGGCTTGGCGCGGGCTGCCACGCCACGGCCCGCCATGACCAGGAACGACCACATCGGCCTCGATCTCCTCGAGACGATCGAGCGACCTGATTGCCTGTTCGTGGTCGAGGTTGAACTGGCGTCTGACCACCTGCGGTCCACGACGATCGGGATCCCAGAGATCGACGGTGATGAGGGCGTCACCGACCAGCAGCGCGCCCCTGTCACCCAGATGAAGCGCACAATGGCCCTGGGTGTGCCCGGGAGTGAACACAACCACCGGTTGCCCGGGAACATCGATGGTCTCCCCATCACCGAATGTGGTGACGTCGGTGACGTGCTCCGGCCGCAAGCCACCATTGCGAATGGCGTTCCATGCGAAACGGAATATCTTCGGCTTCCAGGCTCGCCTCAACTCCCACGTCGAGATCTGTTGCTTGAGCTCACCCCTGGCTATGGGAGCCTCGTTCGTGTGACAGTGGATCGGCACGTGGTGTTCGCGTCTCAGCCGTTCGGCGGACCCTTTGTGGTCGACGTGGCCGTGGGTGAGCACCATCGCCAGGACGTCACCGAGCGAATGCCCGATCTTGGCCACAGCCGCGTCAACTGTCACGGCGTCCTTCGGGTAACCGCTGTCGACCAACGTCACATCTCTCCCCTCGACAACCAGCACGAAGTTGGTGTGTGACGCCTCGACCCAGTAGACCCCGCTGGCAACTTCCTCGATCTCCATGGGCACCCTCCGTATGGCCACCATACCGGGATGAGACGCATTGTCGCCTCACTTATTGAAGATCAGAGAAGCATCGCCAACCGACCGAGGCCAGCTCAGCAGAGGTTTGCTCCGTCGACCGATCGACTTCGCTGCGTACCGGCATCTGTCACCTACGCACACGTGCGGGTCAATGTCAGGCTCAGTGGACATGGAGTCGGCTACTGTCGGCTCCGACCCTTCTAAAGGACATACATGAGGATCTTGCTCACCGGCGGGACCGGATACATCGGGAGCCACACCGCCATCGCGCTGCTCGAAGCAGGTCACGATGTGACGTTGCTCGACGACTTCTCCAACTCGAAGCCAGCCGTCCTCGACCGGCTCCGAGCCATCACCGGGCAGAAACTGGACTTCTTCGAGGCCGACGTCACCGACGCCGGCCGGCTGGCTGAGATTCTCGAGCAGCGCAGCTTCGACGCCACCATCCACTTTGCCGCTCCAAAGGCGGTCGGCGAGTCCATGGAACGGCCCCTGCACTACTTCGCCAACGGTGTCGGCGGTACGATCGCCCTGCTGCAGGCGATGGACGCCCGAGGGCTCAGAAACGTGGTCTACAGCTCGTCGGCGACGGTTTACGGACTGGGTGACGATCTCCCATACACCGAAGAGTCCCCGACCCAGGTGATCAACCCCTACGGCCGCACCAAACTGATGTGTGAAGAGATCCTCCAGGACCTCTACCGGTCCGATCACCGCTGGAACGCCATCGCCCTGCGCTACTTCAACCCCGTCGGTGCTCATCCGTCCGGTCTCATAGGCGAGGATCCAATGGGCACACCGGCCAATCTCATGCCCTTCATCGCCCAGGTCGCCGTCGGTCGCCACCCGGTGCTGCGGATCTTCGGCAACGACTACCCGACCCCGGACGGCACGGGCGTGAGGGACTACATCCACGTCATGGACCTTGCCGAAGGTCACGTTGCCGCCGTCGAGCATCTGGCCACCGCACCGGGATACGACGTGATCAACCTAGGCACCGGCAACGGGATATCGGTGCTCGAGATGGTCGCGGCGTTTGAGCGAACCACCGGTACGCCGATCCCTACCGAGGTTGTGTCACGACGGCCGGGTGACGGCCCGGCAAGCTACGCCGACGTTTCCAAGGCGGAACGTGTGCTCGGGTGGAAAGCCACCCGGACCCTCGACAATATGACTGCCGACGTGTGGCGTTGGCAGAGCCGGAACCCGAACGGCTACGACGAGTAGGGCGCAATCGCGGCCGCGACTTCCGTTGTGGAAGGCCCATCGATCCCGACCATGCCGGGCCATTCGACCCTTATGCAACGACTAAACGTTTTGTAAGATTCCTGCATCGGGTACGAGGAGGATGCTTTTGGTTATTGCCAAGGAGTTCGAGTATCAGCGTCCGGCGACCTTAGGGGAGGCAACGCGGATACTCGCGGGTCATCCCGGCTCGGCGCGGGTTCTCGCCGGAGGTACGGACCTCATCGCCTGGCTTCGCGACGGAGCGGTAGCACCCGACCTGGTGGTCGACATCAAGGCCATCCCCGATCTGCATGACCTGCGGATCGAAAGCGACACACTGCACATCGGGGGGCTGGTCACATTCTCCGACGTCATCGGGTCTGATGTGATTGCCGAACGGGCACCGCTGCTCGCAGAGATGTCCGAGACGGTCGGCTCCACCGGAATCCGCAACCGGGCGACCCTCGCCGGCAACATCTGCTCGGCCGTACCGTCCTGCGACGCAGCACCGGTGCTGCTCGGCTACGACACGACCGTCCACCTCACCGGTCCCGGAGGCGATAGGACCGTCGATTTGAACGACTGGTTCCTCGGCCCACGGCGGACGGCAAGGACCGACGACGAGATCGTCACCCACCTGACTGTCGAGGTCCCCGTCCACGGCGGTGTCTACGTAAAGCTGATGCGCTACGCAGGCGAAGACCTCGCCCAGGCAGCCGTCGGCATCGTGGCTTACCCAAACGATGTCTACCGGGTGACCTTCGGTGCCGTCGCCCCCGTCCCATTCCGCTCCGCACGCATCGAGGAGACTCTGCGCGGCCGGCCACTCGACGATGAGCTGATCGCCAATGTGGTGGCCATGGTCGGAGATGAGATCAGCCCCATAACCGATATCAGGGCCACCGCCGCCTACCGCACTCGCATGACCGAGGTGATGCTCGAGCGAGGGCTGCGGGCGGCAAGAGACAGACTCAACGGAGAGGGACCCGCCTACGGCGAACGACTGATCTGACGAGAGGACGGTCAATGGAAATCACGATGAACGTCAACGGGGAACGCTGGGACATCAGCGCAGCGCCCGCCGATGTGCTACTCGACGTCCTCAGAGAGAAGGTCGGAGTCAAGAGTCCGAAGATCGGATGCGAGAGGGGCGACTGCGGCTCGTGCACCATCCTGCTCGAAGGCAAGACGGTGCGAAGCTGTCTGGTGCTTGCCGTCGAAGTCGACGGGCAGGAGATAACGACGGTCGAGGGCATCGGACTCGAAGGCCTGAGCCGGCTACAGGACCTCCTGCTGAACAACAACGCATTCCAGTGCGGCTTCTGCGCCCCCGGCATCGTGTTGTCTGCCACCGAGCTGCTCAACAACAACCCGAGCCCTACCCGTCATGACGTTCAAGAGGCACTCGCAGGCAACCTTTGTCGCTGCACCGGGTACGAACCCATCATCGAAGCGGTGCTCGCTGCCGGCTCGAAAGCAGGTGCACAATGACAACCACATTCCCCTTTGAAGCAGAGACGGCGGAGAAGGATCTTCAGTCCGTCGGCACCGGAGCGATCCGCATCGACGGCCTCGACAAGATAAGCGGTGCAGCCCAGTTCGTCGACGACATCGACTTCGGCCCCGGTCTGTTGCACGCCGCAATCGTCGAGAGCCCCCACGCCTACGCCCGGATCGTCTCGATCGACACCAGCAAAGCCGAGCAGGCCTCGGGTGTGGTGCGTGTGGTAACCGGCAAGGACTTCCCGTACAAGTTCGGTATGTACATGGAGGACCGCTACATCTTCGCCCAAGACCACGTCCGGTTCGCCGGCGAGCAAGTGGCCGGTGTCATTGCCCGCACCCATCGTGAGGCCGTTCAGGCGGCCGCGCTCATCGAAGTCGAGTACGAGGTGCTCGAACCTCTCCTCGACCCCAAGGCCGCCTTCGCCGACGGCGCCGACCTCATCCACCCCGACCTCGGCAACTACACCCACGTCCCCTGGTTCTTCCCCACCGCCGACACAAACATCGCCCACTGGCGCAAGATCCGCAAGGGCGACACCGCACGAGCCTTCGCCGAAGCTGACTTCGTCCTCGAAGACACCTACACCGTCCCCCGATACGCCCACTGTGCCATCGAGCCACACGTGACGGTGAGCAAGCTCGACCACGCCGACCGGCTCACCGTTTGGACGGCGTCGCAGTCTCCACACACCCAACGCCACCTGTTCGCAGAGGCTCTCAAGCCGCTGGGGTTCACCCACCAGGACGTCCGGGTGATCACGCCTTACATCGGTGGTGGATTCGGTGGCAAGGCCGGTGTGTCGATGGAGATAATGGGTGCTGCCATGGCGACGCTGGTCAAGGGCCGACCCCTCAAGGTTCGATGGACCAGGGAGCAGGAGTTCTACAACACATACCAGCGGCAAGGGGTAGTCGCCGAGCTCAAGGTTGGTGTGATGAACGACGGCACGATCACCGCCGTCGAGCACAAGCTGTACTGGGACGCAGGCGCCTACGTCGAATACGGGGCCAACGTTGTCAACGCCGCCGGGCTGTCCGCTACCGGCCCGTACCGGGTGCCCAACATCACCAACGACTCGCTGTGCATCTACACCAACCTGCCTCCCGGCGGCCCATACCGCGGTTTTGGCTACTCCGAGTTCCATTTCGGCCTCGAGTCGCACATGGACCGCATCGCCGAAGCCATCGGGATGGACGCGGTCGAGTTCCGCAAGAAGAACGCCATCAAGGAGGGCGACGAGCTGTCCTACGGCGGCCATATGAACCCGTCGGGGCTGGTCGAAGCGATCGACAAGGTGGCCGCGGCGATCGAATGGGGTGTCGACGAGGAATCCGACAACCCGAACACGGTGATGGGAAAGGGCATAGCTTGCTTCTGGAAGGCGCCTGCGATGCCGCCAAATGCCTCATCGGCCTCGTTCCTGAAGTTCAACGAGGACGGCAGCATCAACATCTCAGTCTCCGGGATGGAGCTCGGCCAGGGTTACCTGACGGTGATGGCGCAGATCGCAAGCGAGATCCTCACCGTTCCGGTGAACAAGATCAGGGTCGAGACGCCCGACACCGACCGCAACCCGTACGAGTGGCAGACGGTAGCTTCCCACGTCACGTGGAGCTCGGGATTGGCAGTCGAGAAGGCTGCGGTGGAGGCAAGGGCGAAGATCTTCGAGGTCATCCACCAGGCATACGGGTACGAGGACGACTCGCTGTATCTGGAGAACGAGACCGTTCGATGCTCCACCGACCCGGACTTCGCCAAGCCGCTGCGCGAATTCGTCATCGATGGCATCCAGACCGAAGAGGGCACCTGGCGAGGAGGCCCGATCATCGCCAGCGGCAAGTTCATGCCCGAGTTCACCAACGCCAACTCCGACCCGGAGACCGGCCAGGGTGGCCATCCCAACGTGCACTACACGGTGGGTGCCTGCGGCGTGGTGCTGGAGATCGACAAGGACACCGGCCGAGTGTGGGTGCGCAAGGCCGCGCTGGCGGTCGATGCCGGCAGAGCCATCAACCCGGACCTGGTCAAGGGCCAGATCGTCGGTGGTCTGGTCCAGGGGCTGGCCACCGTCCTCTACGAGGACATGCGCTTCGACGAGGGCGGCAAGATGCTCAACCCGAACTTCACCGACTACAAAATACCGACGGCGTTCGACATCCCCGACGAGATCATCCCCATCATCGTCGAGGTGCCCCAGCCCGACGGCCCGTTCGGCGCACGTGGGGTGGGCGAGCACACGATGATCGCCGCGGCGCCCGTTATCGCAAACGCGGTCTACAACGCGCTGGGGACACGGATCAAGTCGATGCCGGTCACCCAGGAGAAGATTGCCATGTCACTACTCGAGCAGAGGAGTCTGTAACCCATGTCCGTTGATCTAGAGAAGATCCTGCGCCCCGTCGACCACGAGATGGCGCCGTATGAGCCCAAGTACATGATGCTCGCAAGCGGCGAGGCGGTAGTGGTCAGACAAGTCTTGCGTGACGAGATCCCCGATCTCCTCAAGCATGTCGAGCCGCTCATCCACGTCGAGCGTGACTTCTACGACGTGGTCGCCGCCAGGGTCTACGCCGAGCTGCTCGGCTACTACAGCCATAGGTTCCAGGACCAGTACGTGCTTGCGCTCCAGGTCGATGGTGAGCTGGCAGCCATCGTCAACGGTCGGCAGGTCACCCCCAAACTCGGCCTGTCTCTCCACACGCTGGCACTACGCCGCGGGCTACGCATCGGTGCCCACGGGTTTGCGGCCAAGATGGAGTATCACATCGACGCCCTCGGGCATGATGAGGTGTTGGTCGTGGCTGAATCGCCAATTGGATTCCGCCGCTGGATGATCGAATACAAGCTCGAGAAGCGTTTCGACATCCCCCACGAGCTCGGTGGCGTACCGTCCTGGGCGCTCACCAGGGAATTGTTCGACAAGGCACGCTCCAAGCTGGTGGTCGGCAGACGCCCGGTGCCTGCGGACATCCTCGCACGAGCGATGGAGAAGATTCTCCCGCCCTCGGATCCGCCGACGCCACCGCTCGACCCGCTGGCGGCCACCCGGTCGTTGTACGACCCGACGGCCACCGCCCTCGTCCAGCAGCGATGGGAAATGGAGAAAGGGCTCGAGAATGCGTGACGTGTACGTAGCCGGGATCGGCATCACCACGTTCACCCGGCTCGAGTACCCCCTCACGGAGATTGCCTCGTACGCCTCGATGATGGCATTGAAGGATGCCGGGGTGACCGAGGTGGACCAGCTATATGTCGCAAACATGGGCGCACCCCGGGTCAACCATCAGACTGCTCTGGCCAGTGCTGTGGCAGACAGCCTCAGCTTGCTGCCCGCCGGTGCCGCGGCCATAGAGAATGGGCCGGCGTCGGGAGCCGCCGCCATAAAGGCCGGGTTCCAGGCCGTGGCGTCCGGTATGGACGACGTGGTACTGGTAGCCGGCGTCGAGAGGATGCGCGAGGTCAACAATCTCGAGGCAACCGACTTCGTCGCAACGCTCACCCACCCGTTGACCGAGTACATCTACGGCGTCACCCTTCCGGCACACGCCGCCATGTTCGCCAGGCTGTACATGGACAAGTACGGAGTGACCGAACGGCATCTCGCAATGGTGGGCGTCAAGAACCAGAACGCGGCGCTTCACAACAAGTGGGCCCACCTCCAGCAGCGGATCACAATGGAGGGCATACTCGATTCCCCCGAAGCGATGACCAACAACCCCTACGTTGCCGAGCCGCTCCGGTTCTTCGACGCCTGCCCCGTCTCCGACGGTGGTGCGGCTGTTGTGCTCGTATCGGAGGACAAGGCGCGCGAGCTCGGCAGACCCATGGTCCGTGTCAGCGGGATCGGCCAGGCAACCGACACCCACGCAGTCTTCGAACGGGAAGACCCCACCGATCTACTGGCCGTCCGCAGAGCGGCCGAGAGCGCATATGCAATGGCTGGGCTCGGTCCGGAGGACATCGACGTCGCCGAGCTTCACGACGCGTTCACCATCCTCGAGATAGCAGAGAGCGAGGAAGTCGGGTTCTTCCCGAAGGGTGAGGGGCACCTCGCACTGGAGAAAGGAGAGACGGCCTTAGGTGGCAAGATTCCCATAAACGTCGGTGGCGGACTCAAGGGCCGTGGCCACCCGGTTGGAGCTACCGGTGTCGCCCAGGCATGGGAAATCGTCACCCAGCTCCGTGGCGACGGTGGCACCCGTCAGGTTGACGGCGCCCGGACGGGGCTGACGCTCAACTTCGGCGGTTTCGGCAACAACGTCGTCTGCCTCGTGTTTGTGAGGGAGGACTGATGGCTCGCGAGATATACGCATACAAGTGCCGTCTCTGTGGAACGATGCATTACCCGTTCCGCATGGTGTGCAAGGGCTGCAAGCAAAACGACTTCTTCGAGTTCGACACTGTGCCCCTGCCCAAAACGGGCAAGTTGGTGACCTTTACAACGGTCTACAACCTGCCCGCCCAGTACGAGGTAGCTACCCTTGGGCTCGGCATCGTCGAGCTGGAGAACGGCATGCGGATGCTCGGGCAGATCGAGATCGAGAGCCCCAAGATCGGGATGGCCGTTGAGGGCTCGGTCCGGGTCGTACGCCATGAGACGTACGACGACTACTACGGAATGGTGTTCACCGCCGCATGAGGCACAAACACCAGACAGAACGCAGCGGGGAGGGGACGGCGGGGACTCCCCGTCGCTCGTCGCCACAGGTGATCGAAGGACTCCCGGTTGAAGTGCTGGACGGATACCGGGACCGGGCAAGTCGCCCGGAGGACACGGAAGAAGAAAGCCACTCCCTTTGGAGTGGCTTTCATTTTGACTGGGAGAGGAAGGGTACATGGAACTAACCATGCAAAAGAAGGTGGTGCTGGGTCTTCAGCACACCATCGCGATGTTCGGAGCAACCGTATTGGTACCGTTGCTAACCGGGCTGAATCCGTCTGTCGCATTGCTGGCGGCGGGTATCGGGACACTCCTGTTCCATCTGGTTACAAAGCAGATGGTTCCGGTTTTCCTGGGCTCGTCGTTTGCGTTCATCCCGCCGATTCTGATCGGTGTGGAGCGCGGCTACTCGTGGGGTTCGATCGGAGCGGGAATCATCGGCGCCGCGGTGGTCTACATCGCGATGTCGATCCTCATCACGTTCGTCGGGAGCGACGTCATCCGGCGGGTGTTCCCACCGATTGTGACCGGACCGGTGATCATCGTCATCGGTATCACTCTCGCACCGGTAGCGATTGGTATGGCGGAAGGCACCTGGTGGCTGGCGATCGTCACCTTGGTGGCGACACTAGTGGCAGCGATCTTCTTCAAGGGATTGTTCAAGATGCTGCCGATTCTCACCGGTGCGGTCGTCGGGTACCTGGCTGCGGCGATCTTCTACAGCGAGTTCTCCTTCCAGGCAGTGCTCGACGCCAAACTGGTCGGCTGGCCCGAGATGACCTGGGGTCTTGGAGACATCCAGTGGGCGGCAATCGCGCTGATCGCCCCGATCGCTTTCGTGACCATGATCGAGCACGTCGGTGACATCCTGGCCAACGGCCGGGTCGTCGGGAAGGACTTCTTCAAGGAGCCGGGACTGCACAGGACACTGCTTGGTGACGGTCTCGCCACCCTGTTCGCAGGTCTGGTCGGCGGTCCTCCCAACACCACGTACTCGGAGAACACCGGTGTGCTCGCCGTAACCAGGGTCTACGACCCGTTCATCATCAGAATCGGTGCAGTCTTCGCCATCCTGCTCGGCCTCATTCCCAAACTGGCAGCGATCCTGCAAACGGTGCCGGTCGCTGTGCTGGGTGGGCTGTCGATCGTGCTGTTCGGCATGATCGCGGCGGTGGGCTTGCGCACACTCGTTGAAGGCCAGGTCGACTTCAAGAGGAGCCGCAACATGATCGTTGTCGGCCTCATCCTGGTGTTTGGACTCGGTGTCAGCGGACTGTCCTCCCCGATCACCATCGGGAGTGTCGAGATCTCCGGACTCGCCCTTGCGGCCATAGTCGGAGTGGTTCTCAACCTGATCATCCCGATGGATACTGAGGATGTCGAGGTAGCCATGCCATCGGATAAAAAGACCGCGGAGACAACGTCTTAGGACTCGATCTCCAGGACCGCCCGTCCAACCGGGCATACGGGAGCCGGCGCAAGTCGCCGGCTCCCTTTTGTTTGTCACCACTTCGACGAAAGGACGCTCGCCATAGCGCACACGCCGGCGGGTCGCCGGAGACTGAGCGGGCACATCCAGTAGACACAGTCGGTGTTGCATCGAGAGCACATCGGTTCGGTCGCCTCCTGGCTGTCTTTGAACGGACAGACCTTGCAGTCACAGCCGACGGCTGGGGCCGGGACTTGCGCATCTTGGCTCGACAGCTGTGTCATTGGCCGGTCCCTTCGGCAAGGAGGCTGTCGAGTTCGTCGAGGTGCAGGCGGAGAACCGGCGGTGCAGCTACCGGCTCTGCACACCCCCAGGGTGAGGAACTTCGATGAGCGAGCAACTCTGGGGAATTTCGGCGAGCGCCGTCAACGCTGACGGTCCCGATGCATCCGCGTACCTGGACCCCCAGACCGTCGCGCTGTACGAACACGAGACTCGATGTCGTCGACGGCAAGTCGGTTGAAGACACGCGGGCTGACATGGGCACCCCCGGGGCGACAGCCGTCACGAAGGATCTCGGTGACCGAGCTATGTGTTCACAATCGGTTCCAGATCGAATCCGGACGGATCATCGGTACCGACTGAGAGATCGAAGCCGTAGGTCGCACGAACGCCGGGCTTGGCTCGACGATGCGCAGACGCCGATTGCGAGCCGGACCAGTCGCTAGACGGGTCTCTGGCACCTTCGCTGTGTTGACATGGGACCCGGCCGTGATGACCGCGCGCACACCGCCTATCCACCCAGGGGATCGGGACGCCACCCGAGGTTGGTGCACCGAGCGATAGCCCGAAGTTGAGCCTCCTGACCCTCGGTCGTAACCCGGGCTGTTGCTGCTCCCAAATCGGGTGAGGGATCGGCAGTCGGCAACTCTAGGGGTCTTCCCCGGGGAGCGGCAGCACCACCGCCCATTCGTCATTGTCACAGAGGAATCGCTCGTCGGTGTCCCGATAGTCAATGTCTCGGCCGTCGAGGACTGCAACCAGGTTCGTATCCACACAACCCCACTCGTCTTGAGGGTTCTCCCATACGTAAGTCTCGTTTGGTGACAGGCTGACCACGAACGAACGCGTAGCGTTCTCGTCGTCCGCCACCATGTAGGTATCGACAGTCTGGTCGAGGGAGTTCCAAACACGGGGCTCCCGGTCCTCCGGTTCGACGATCCCGAACTCACACGCTGACACAAGCAATGCGATCGACAGAAGCGTGCCAGATGCGAGCGCCACCGCCCTTGATGTCTTGCGCATCCTCTTATCCATCCATCTCACTCAACGTCCACTTCTCAATGGAGTTCTGGTAATTCGGCTGTGTCGATCTGGGACGAAGCCATGACGGCCGCCGCCCACCCCGTATACACTCCACGCGTCGATAGCTCGTGATATCACCGCGTGCGCACCGGGTGTCATTGGCCTCCCTCCACAACGGCGAGTTGATACGTGCCCGTTGCTCCGTCTCGTCCTTTGATCTCGAGTGTTGCCCATGATCGCAGCCAGACTGGGTCGTCACCGCAGTTTGCGGTCACGGGCCCGGAGTCGTCGCCTCCCCAGCAGAGGTAGAGGTCGGCTGTGCAGTTGGTGAGTTGTACGTAGGCGCCTCCGTCGGTGATGTCGTATCGGTCGATCGATCCGCGTTCTTCTGTGTTTCCGGCTCCGGCTTGGGGTACCCCGTCGGAGACAGTGGTGCCTATGGCGACCTCGAACAGCTGTGGTGCCGGCCCGTCACGTGGTGTGAACTGGTAGCTGTCAGCGAGCAGTGCGCCCACGCCTGGAGCCGGCGACCGGTCGATATGTGCGCTCAAGCCGCTACGGCCTCCTCGTGGTCGCGTTGGAGGTTGCTGCTGGGAGTCGGTGAGGTGGCATCCCGTTCGTCGCTAGTTCTCCCGACGGCGTGTGCGACGTTCGTTGCGGCGATATCCGCCAGACACGCTGCGTCGAACCGGGCGAGGTCGGTGCCGACATCTTTGGTTCCGATCAGGTGCGTCGACGATCGGGAAACTGCTTCGTTGAGTTGTCGCCACTACTACGGTATACGTACTAGTGTGTAGTTCGTAGTAGTGATCCGAGGAGGACTCGAATGGACACGACACAGCTCCTCAAGGGGGTGCTCGACACAGCCGTGCTCGCAGTGCTGCGCCGTGGGAGCACCTACGGCTACGACCTGGTGAGACAGCTGCGCGAAGCCGGCTTCGACGAAGTCGGCGACGCCTCGGTGTACGGAACACTGCGGCGGCTGTTTGGGAACGGATACCTCACCTCCGAAATCGTGCCCTCCGACGAGGGCCCCCCTCGGAAGTACTACGGGCTCAACAACGCGGGGCGAACCATGCTCGACTCCGCCACCAAAACGTGGAGCCATTTCTCACTCGTGATAACCGATCTCTTGTCGGAGGAGGCAGCAGCATGACAACGGCAACAATCTCCGCGCCCGCAGCAAAGTACCTCGACGACGTCCGCACCGGCCTCTCCGACCTACCCGACGATGACATCGAAGAGGTGCTGCAGGACCTGGCCGCTCACATCGCAGAGCTCGGCGAGGTCGATCTCCACGAAGCGCTCGGCACTCCGGAGCATTTCATCAGTGAGTTTCGGGCAAGCGCCGGTCTCGTGGGGGACGAATCTCGCGGTCAAGGCAGAATTCGCCGCACGGTTGGCGTGGGTGTCGATACTTTGGAGAGGTCCTGGCGCCGTCTCGCCGAGGCCTTTGCGCCGCTGACCTCGCCACTCAACCGCCGCCGCGACGACATCCGCACATTCTGGATCTGGTCACGGGGAATCCTCGGCCTATCGGCCTACCTGTGGATCACAAACGGGTGGCTGAGCGGCGACCAGCACTGGCTCCTCAACGGTGGGTTTCTCGGGAGGCTGGTGGCCGTTGTGGCAGCCACCACCGCCTCGGTACGGCTTGCGGAACAAAGGGGCAGATGGTGGGGTCGCACGAACCGGGCGACGAGCCTGGCGATCGCCGCGCTGATCTTCCTCGCGATTGTCACGCCCCGGTACGCGGCCAGTCCGGAGGACTACGCCTACGAAAGCGTCGAGGATCTCGCACCCGCCCTGCTGATCGGCCCCAACGGGCCTATCCAGAACCTCTATGCGTACGACCTCGAAGGCAACCAGGTCGACGTGCTGCTGTACGACGAGTACGGGAACCCGATCCTGACGCTGCCCGAGTATGCCTACGAGGAGGCAGACACCTACGCCGGAGTCGGTGAACCGTTCATCTGGGAGGGCTACGAGCTCCGGTTTGCCGCCGATACGTACGGACGCCCGATCGGGAACCTCTATCCGCTTGCGCGGTACGAGTGGACCGAGACCGGCGCTCGATCGGCACCCCAACCTCCGCCGGTCGTCGGCATCCCGGAGCTGCCGGCGACCGCAGGCGAAGTCGAAAGCGAGCCAAGCCGCGAGGACACAACGTCGCCCGTAAACACCACACCAACCACCGGTCTCGACGATGACATCGGACGGGGCGGTCCCGACCCCGGGTCCGGCAGCATCGAATCGCGTTGATTCACCCATCGGGGAGCGGCCGGACTCTTTTCCATAAGTCCCGACGTCGAGACGCCGATACACGACGGTATGGACATCCAGCTGACTGCGGAGACTCTTGCGTACCTCACCGACAGTTACCGAGGATTCGAAGTAGTCGATATCGCGTCGGTGCTGCCAGAGCTGGACTCCGAGGAGACCAGGAACCTCGCCGCCTTCCAGATCGGCATGGCCCGCCAGGTACCGATCCTCCAAGAGCACGCAGACACGGGACACTTCTGGTACCCGCCCGAAGCTGCGGCGGCATACCACCTCCAGCACTCGACGAAGAAGATCGAGAGGCTGGCATTGTTCGTTGCCGCCGTTGCCGACATGATACCGATTGACGAGATCCACGACGTGGGAGCAAACGCCGGGCTGTTTGCGGGTTTCTGTGCCGCCAACACGAGCGTGCCGATCCACTGCTACGAGCCGATCCCGTCCCTCCGACCCTACATCACGGCCAACGCACCTCTCGCCACAGTCCACGGGGTCGCGGTCGGCGCAGCGGGAGACACGGAAGTCACTTTCTTCGTGAACAACACATCAATGCAGACGAGCTCTCTCGACCGTACGGCCATCATCGACGCCGACGCAGACGTGTCCCCGATCTCCGTGCCCATGAGACGTCTCGACGAGATCGCCCAAGGCAACACCGTCGTCAAGATCGACGTTCAGGGAGCTGAGCTCCAGGTGCTGGAAGGGATGGCCGGATGTCTCGAGAAGTGCCAGGCGTTGCTCGTCGAGTCAACCTACCTGAGCCTTGGTACCGTCACCGAAGTCATCCCCCTAGCGCGCGATGCCGGGTTTCGCTGGCTCTATGTGGTCAACGACGTCGCGTTCGGCGCCGACATAATGCTGACTCGCGAGCCGGTCGAGACGTGCCGAGGACTTGCGGCCACGTCATTTGATCTCACGTCCGAGACCCGGGCGGGTGGCGGCTGGTAGCGTTTTCAGCAACGCTATCTTGCGGCCCCAACGTGGTGGACCAACTCGCTACCAAAGCCTACGACAGCAGCGTCGGATTCCTGAGGAGTGTCCGCTCGCTCCTGCCGTCGCGGCGGGTGCTGCCGGACTACCTCATCATCGGCGCCCAGAAGGCCGGAACAACGTCGTTTCACGCACTGATTGCCGAGCACCCACAGGTTCGGGGCCCGATCCGCAAGGAGATCCACTACTTCGACCTCAACCACACGAAGGGCGACCGCTGGTACCGATCGTTCTTCCCGCGGACAGATGCGATGTCCCCGGCAAGCATCACCGGCGAGGCCTCCCCCTACTATCTGTTCCACCCGCATTGTGCCCACCGCATCAACAAGACCGTCCCCGATGCCAAGCTCATCGTGTTGGTTCGTGACCCGGTCGACCGGGCCGTATCTCACTACCACCACGAGGTTCGGCTGGGGTATGAGAGCAGAAGCCTGGAGCGGGCGCTCGCCGACGAAGATGCGATGCTCGAGAGGGAAATGGCCAGACTGGGTACCGACCCGCGCTACACGAGTTTCGAGCATCAGCATCACTCGTATCGGGCTCGCGGCCGGTATGCCGAGCAGATCGACCGCTTCTGCAGGACCTGCTCGAAGGACCGGATCCTCATCGTCGACTCGGCCGAGCTGTACGGCAACCCGGCCGCAGCGGCACAACGCGGGTATACGTTCCTCGGGATCGATCCGGCGTTCGAACCGGCACGGCTCAAGCCAAAGAACAAGGGCAAGTACCAGGATCGAATTAGCCCGAAAACCCGGCATGAGCTCGAGGATCACTACCGGCCACACAATGAACGGTTATACGAGCTGATCGGCCGGGACCTCGGGTGGTGAGCCGGGTCTTCTAGCCGAGTGGGTCCCGATCGTCGGTCTGCTCAAAGACACGCCGGGCCTTACCCAGCTCGGAGCGTGGCATCGACCCCGGTTCACCCAGCTTGACGGTGGTCCGCGAGCGAAGCCGACTATGTAGAGCCTTCTCCAAACGCTCCCGTATCTCGTCACGCCGCGGCAAGGCGCCGTATAAGGCGAGCTCACAGCGCACGATCATCTCGACGAGCGTCCCCCGCCTGTCGAGCACGACGGCCCACTGCCCCGACACTTCGGGCTCGGCCAGCACGACCGCTTCAATCTCCGACGGAAAGACGTTGACCCCCCGCACGATCAGCATGTCGTCTGCACGTCCGCTGATCCGGTCCATCCGCTGAAAGGTGCGGCCACACGCCGACGGCTCGTCGATGAGCCGGGTGATGTCGCCGGTGCGGTAGCGAATGACGGGAAGCGCTTCCTTGGTCAACGTTGTCAACACCAGCTCGCCGTACTCCCCTACCGCGACCGGGTCTCCGGTCTTCGGCTCGACGATCTCGGGATAGAAGTGGTCGTCGAAGATGAACGGCGCCCCCTTCCCCTCCACCGATTCCATGGCAACCCCGGGTCCCATCACCTCCGACAGCCCGTAGATGTCAAGAGCGTCCATCCCCCATGCCTCTTCGATCTTGACCCGCATCGACTCGGACCACGGCTCCGCTCCGTGTATCCCGTATTCGAGCTTGATGCGGTCCTTCACCCCGGCTGCGTCGGCCTTCTCCGCCAGCAGTAGCGTAAAGGAAGGAGTGGCGCTGATGCCACGTGCCCCGAGGTCGGCAAGCAGCTCGACCTGAAAGGCGGCGTTCCCTCCCGATGCCGGCACCACGGTGACACCAAACCGCTCGGCGCCTCCGTGGAGCCCGAGCCCGCCGGTGAAGAGCCCGTAGCCGTATGCGTTGTGGAATACATCGCCCGGGCGGGCACCTGCACAGCCCAGCACACGGGCGTTGACCTCGGCGAAGATGTCTAGGTCGGACCGTGTGTAGGCAACAACGGTCGGCTTGCCGGATGTGCCCGAGGAAGCATGGATGCGGTTGCAGTCCTCGATCGGCACCGCCAGCATCCCGTAGGGGTAGCCCCGGCGCATCTCCGCTTTGACTGTGAACGGGAGGTCGGCAATGTCGTCGATCGACCCGATTGTGCCGACGCCTGAGAGCTTCTCTTGCCAATAAGGGTTGCTACTCGCCTCCAGTCGATCCACCAGTGCCACGAGCCGCTCGGTTTGCAGCCGCCGCTTGGCCTTATGGCTCATCGTCTCCAGCTCGGGCTGGTACATCCGCTCCTCCTCCGCTCCTACCCAGGGGCCCTTGCGTAGATTCGCAGGTCATTTGCCGGCAGGAAAATACGCACGCAGGAACGGTGTCCGGAGCTATACGATCGAGACGCCTGCGTCCTTCATCTCGTCGATGGCACGATCGCCGTCACCTTCCTCGAGGTTCACCGCCCTTGTTGCCTCCGCCGGCAGGGTGACGTGGAAGCCGAAGCCGGCTCCGTCGAGTGCGGTGGCCTTTACGCAGTAGTCCGTCGCCAGCCCGCAAACCACGATCCTCTTGGTCCCCCACCGCTGGAGCTGGTCCCTCAGCCCGGTCTCGGTCACCGTTTCACCCTCGGGGTCCTTCATCGAGAAGCCGGAGTAGCCGTCCTCACCACCGGTGCCCTTGCGGACGACGGGACCATCGACAATCAGGTTGGGATGGAACTCCGCGCCCCAGGTGTCACCGACACAGTGAACCGGCCATATCCCTCCCTCGTTGGCGAAATGCGGCGTCGATGGTGGATGCCAGTCGGCCGTATAGACGACGCGTGCCCCAGCGCTGCGGGCACGGGCGATCTCGGCGTTGACGACGGGAACAACGTTCTCGCCGCCGCTCACGTACAGGCTTCCGTTCGGATCGGCAAAGTCGTTCTGGACGTCGACGACAACTAATGCGGATTCATGGTCGTAGTTGAAAGCAGACATAGGCCGATCTTAACGACCGCTCAGGGTCGGGCCGAGATCACGACTCAGGGGAATCAGGGTCGAACCAGGGTCAGTCCCGATAGATCCCCAGGCCGGATTGCGAGAAGGTGGTGAGGAAGAGAACAAACACAGAACGAGGTTTCGCAATGACTACTGCAACTCCCAACACGACCCCCGCCGATTCGGCAGTCACCGCCGATTCACGCAATTGGGCAACCATGAGCCACCTTTCGGGTTTCTCAATATTTGTGGGCATCCCGTCGGTGATCGGCCCGCTGATCATGTGGCTACTCCGCAAGGACGACCCATACTCGGCGCACCATGCCAAAGAGGCGTTGAACTTCAACATCTCGATCATCATCTACTCGGTAGTAGCCGCCATCAGCATCATCGCCCTCGTCGGGATCCTGGCGCTCCCGGCCGTGCTGATCGGGTGGTTCGTGCTCACCATTCAGGCTGCCGTACGTGCGTCGGCCGGCGAGTACTACGAGTACCCACTCACAATCCGGTTCGTGAAGTAGGCCAGATCTCGGGCACGAGATTTCCTCTCCTCCCTCCCACTCCCGTGCCCGAAGCGAAGACCCCCGGCGACAGACCGTCGCCGGGGGTCTTCTGTGTGATCGTGAGCCAATGAGCTTTGCCCTCCGATAGCGGCTAGCCCCGGCAGCCTTACGGCCACCGGGGCCCGTGTGTGCGGTCCGCCCCTACCCTTTTGTCTCTCTTGGCCGGTGTTGCCACTCGGTCCCCCTACCCCGGATGACAACACCGCCAAGACCAGCCCCACAGCCAGGCACCACCCACCACGGCTGCCTACTCGACCGGATGGCCATTCGAGATAACAAGAGCAAGCTGCCAGACTCGTGATACAAGGAAATCCAAAAAAGGGAGCGGCGAGCGACCAGCCGCGCCGCCGATTAAGACCTCAGGTATCCAATCGGATCGGCCGATTGACTGACGATACGGAGGACTGGACGTTGACACTCGACCCCAAACTGCTTGACGATGAGCTTCAGGCCGAGCTGACCCAAGTACGGCTCACCACCGAGCACGGGCGCGTTCTCATGCCCGTCGTCCCGTTGGATATGGGCCTCGTTGCGTCGGACATCTACGGGCTCGACGACGAAGACGAGGCCTTCGCCACCATCAAGGACGAGCTGGCTATGAAGCCGCTTGTCAAGCTCGAGTGGCATGAAGACGAAGCCCCAGACTTCGACAACTCGCTCCAAGTGCTCCACCTCGGAGAGCGTGCCTACATATCGATCTCACCCGACCCTGCCGTTGCCCAACATTGGGAGGCGATCGCCATGTGCGAACCGGGTACACGCGAGATAATGGAGACCTTCTATCTGGACCTCGCCCGAGACAACGGCTCCACATACAGCATCGATCTATACAGCGCACTACCGACACGGGTCTCATCGGACTACCTGAGCTGCGACGCCATTGCCGCCAGCTTCGCCGCATACCTCGACTGGGACGAGGCACGCTCCCCAGGAGCCTGGGCCTACGCCTGTGAGTACCTACCCCGGTCGGTCGACAAGACTCCCGACCTGGTGATCGGTTCGATGGCGCTCCGCAAGGAGGACAACGAGTTCTCGCGCCGCCGCTACATCAACGCGTACGCCAACGCCGTATACGACCACGGAGCCGACGCGGCGGTGAGTTGATACGGTGAGTTGATGCGGTGAGTTGACACTGCGAGAGGTGTGCCATCCGGCGGCCGTACGCCTCAGTCGTTAACGTGGCGGTCATGAGACCGAGCTGGGACGAGTACTTCCTCGAGTTGGTGGACCAGGTGGCGACACGGGCCACATGTGACCGGGGCAAGAGCGGATGTGTCGTGGTGCGCAACAAACGCATCATCTGTACCGGTTATGTGGGCTCCCCCTCTGGAATGCCGCACTGTGACCAAGCCGGTCACGACCTGAAGAAGGTCATCGACGAAGACGGGACCGTGCGGCAACATTGTGTGCGCACCGTCCACGCCGAGCAGAACGCCATCATGCAAGCGGCCCGCTACGGCTTACAGCTCGAAGGAACAACCATCTACTGCTCGATGGAGCCCTGCCGCGTCTGTGCGATGCTGATCGCCAGCTGCGGTGTTGCCCGGGTAGTGGCCGGACGGCGTTATCACGCCGGTGGCGACACCCCCGACATCCTCGCCGCTGCCGGTGTGGAACTCGACATCATCGAGGATGTCGTAGAGCGGTACGACGGGCAGTAGCTCCTAGAGGCCGACGAACCGAGCCGAGGTAATGGTGTAGCGGAAGAACTCTCCAGCCGATTCCGCAGGCGTGCCCCACTCCCATGCCACCGAACCGCCACCTGCGATACGCACCCCATCCCTGGTGATGTGCTCCATGGTGATCGACGCTCCGAACGGGACCGCACGCGGGGGTTTCGCCGAGTCGTTCCATCGTTGCAGGGCGATCTCGTTCAGCACCCCGTTGTCGTCAACTGCCACCTCGACATAGACGACCACTTCGTCACCGACCGGCACCGCAACCCGGGCGTGGTGGTCGTCGATGGGGTGCCAGCGGGTGCCTAGCTGTGGGGTGAGGGCTTGTGGCAGCCAGGCGACTGTCTCGGCGGCAAGACGGCCGCGGGCACTCTTCAGGACATCGATCCCGGTGGCGCGCGCCACCGGGATCAACCCATGCAGTTTGAAGTCCAGCCGGGCACCATCCGGCCCCAGCGTGTCGGCCCCTTTGAAGCGAAGGATGTGCCCGCCCACCGTTGCCTGCCAGATCAACCCGACGTTGCGACGGAGGATCTGACGGGCGGTGAAGGGAAACCAGCGCGGGCCCAATTTGATGGCTCCTACCATCTCCAGTTCGACGGCGGGAGCAAGCGGGGCGCCGTCGGTGACGGCTCTCCGCAGGAACCGGCGGGCCGGATCCGGCAAGGAATGCGTCGTTGCCGGATCGAACGCCGGGACCTCGATGCCGGGGGCTCTGAGACCCGCCCAGCGTTCTTCTAGCGATGGTGCGGGCATATCGGTCCCTCTCGCATGATTGTGGACCGGGCCGGAAAGACGGTCCCCAGCCGACCGGTGACCCCGGCATCGTACCGCCACGAGCGAGACCGGGGCCACACGGCACGGCCTTGTCGGCATGAGGCTTGTGTATCCGCCACGATCATGATCGGGTTTCGGCCAGCACGGTGCCGGTCATGTAGTCGACGAACTCTTCGGGTTGCTCCCATAGCGGGCGGTGACCCGAGGTCTCGAATGTGACCGTATCTTTCATCGGCGCATCGACCATCGCGTACCACTCGGCAAACGGCTGAGCACGACCGCGGGCCTCATGGGCGCCCTGTACGAAGAACACAGGCACGTCGAAGTCGGTCGCCGTTTCCCGGAAATCGATTTCCTGTAGCTGCGGGTAGAGGACGCTGAAGGTGTCGACGAAGCCGGCAAAAATGTGCACCTGGTCGAGCAGCGAGTACTCCGGTACCAAGATATTCTCTGCCATCTGGCCCGCCCCCTCCGAGTTGCCCGTGTGGTCGTACGGGTACACGTCTGGCTCCTGCGCGAGCAGCGTCTCGTACGGGTAGATCTCTTCGTAGGGCGGGGGCCCCGCCTTCACGAGCTCGGTGAACAGATCGATCCGCCCTGTCTGCTTGGCCCAAACCAGCGTGTCCTCGTAGAAGATGAGGTCGGTCTCCCGCTGGCTCACCATCTGCCCGGTGCCGATGAACGCCTGGTAGAGATCGGGTCGCTGCTGGACGGCGAGTACGCCGAGGGTCGTCCCCCAGGACTGGCCGGCGACGTAGATGCGATCCTGTCCGAATCGCTCCCGCAGGTAGTTGGTGACGGCAATCGTGTCATCGACCACGCTCTCGAGCGTCAGTGTCGAGGTCGGGTCCAGCGCCGCATACGACTTCCCAGAGCCGCGCTGGTCCCAAGTGACTACGACGAAATGCTCTTCGAGGCCGGACAGATGGCGTCGCATCGCACCCAGTTCCGAGCCACCCGGACCACCTGCAAGGAACAGGAGCACCGGGTTCGACGTGTCGACACCGCGGATCATCATGGCGAGGTCGTGGCTGTTGATGTTCACAGTCGTCAACTCGGCGACCGAGCCGGAGATCGGCCGTCCAGCGCTGTCGACGATCGCCGCCGTCGAAGCGGGCCGGATGAACAGGAGGCTGGGCACCGCGACCAATGCGGCCAGCACGATCACGCCAACCCGCCGCCCCGTGTGTCGTCGCTTCGAGACACCAAGGCCGCGTCGGGCGACCGCACCACCCGCCACCGCCGCCAGCGCCATGGGTGCCAGCGAGACCAGCCCATGCACACCCCGTCCGGTGACCATGGCCAGGAGTCCGTAGAAGCTGGCATGGAAGCCCTCGGTGGTGGGGCCGACAGTGCCGGTGCGGGCGAATTCGAAGACTGCGGCGAACGCCACCGGCGCGGCCACCACCGACCAGCGGGAACCAGAGGCATAGCCGGCAACGCCCCCGGTCAACAGACCGGCCAGCATGCTGGCAACAACATGAGTCGTCGTGAGCGGCCCGCGGGGCATCCACATTCCTGCGAGCAACCCCCACGTGACCGCCAGCCCGACACCGAGAGCAAGCCCGATGTTGCGGTCCGCCCTGACGAGGCGGAGCGCGGCCCGGCTGCTCTCCCCGACACTGAATCGTTTCTGATGGTCTCGGGAAGTTGTGGTGCGCCCGGGTGGCACATCGGTTGGGGCAACTGCGGGTGGGTATTCGATAGGTGCGGTCATGGTGAGATCTGCTCCATTGCTGGTGGGACGGACAACGCTGTCGAGCTCCGGGATCGCGATACCGCCGACACGACTGCCGCGATGGCGAGCGCACCTAGCAGCACGGCGGCCCCGATCAAGATCCCGGAGAGCGGTCGGAGGAAGGCGAGCTTCAGCCCGACGTCGGCTGTGGCTGTGACACCCGGCGAGCCGTCGGCATTCATGACGACGATCGACCATTCCCCATCGACCATCGACCAGCTGATCTCCTGGGTCCCGGCCCCGCTTGCCGACGCCACCCAGAAGTCCTCCTCGCCGGGCGGGTCTGCAACGACGTCGCCCGCGGAAGTAACGAGCATGGGCCTGCTCTCGCCGGCGAAGTCGATGACGCTGGCATGGGCCGTATCGCCGAGGAACGCGGCAACGTCTCGCACCGGTGCGATGCCGATGAAGATCTCTCGGCCCGGGTCTGCTGAGCTCACTGCGAGACGTACGTCCGCCTCCAGGGCATCGCGGACCCATCCGGGTGTTCCCTGCTCGGCCGTGAGAACGATGTCGTCGGCGACGATTGCAGCGGTTCCGGTGTCGAGTTGGTCGACCGATGCTGTCAGGTAGCCATCGTGGTCTGCACGGGTCAGGTGGGCGAGGCCGATCCCTGCGCCTGCGCTCAGAAGCCCAAATGCGGTCAGCAGCAGCAGTCCTCCTGCAACGATGGTGAGCACTCTTGGAAGGGTCATGTCACTCCTTTGTGATTGTGAGGGGCGTCGCCACCTCCCCGCCACTGTGCCTCCGTGGTGGCGTAGCCGTCGTCCCCCCGTGGCGGCATTCCGGGTGTAGTCCTGGGGGGTGACGGCCGATCACCCCGCGGGGGGACGACGGGGACCCGGCGGATCGGTACCATCGAGTGATGCTCGAATGGCTCAGACCCGATCGACGTCAAGATCGCAGCGCCGTGATGATCGCCACCGACGTAGTGGTGACATTGGTGTTCCTTTGGATCACGGTGGAGTCGCTGCGCAGCACTACATTCATCGAGGAATACGGGCGAGTAGAAGGCGCCGGCTGGTTGCTGGCTGTGAGCCCGACTGCCTTGCTGCTCGTCCGCAGGCTGGCTCCTGCGACCACCATGTTCGCCGCCACCGCGCTCCTCATGCTTGCAAGCGTCTTCTGGGGCGACAGCAACGCACCCCTGGCAATCCCCTTCTTCGCCTACTCGGTCGGACTGACCCGGCCGGCTAACACGTCGGCATGGATGATCGGCGTCGCGGCGCTCGCTCTGGCGATGCGCGTCCTCTACGGCCCGGGCGACCCGATCCTGCTCGCGGTACCGGTGACGCTGATGCTCTACGCAATCGGCTGGCTGGTTGCGGTAAGCATCCGGCGTAACCAGGAGCGAGCGGGCAGGTTTGCCACCGAGGCACAGGAGCTCAGGATCCACAGTTCTGAGATCGCAGAACAGGCCGTTGCCGACGAGCGCGCCCGCATCGCCAGAGAACTGCACGATGCAGTCGGCCACGCAGTCAATCTGATGGTCATGCAGGCCGGGGCGATACGGCTCACCACGCGCGACGCCCGGGTGGCCCAATCTTTGCGCGAGCTCGAAGACGTCGGCCGCTCAGCGCTCACGGATCTGGACCGCATGCTCGGTCTGCTCCGCAGCCCCGAGGGAAACCCCGCCCCACTCGAACCGGCCCGCACCACAGCGGATATTGCGAAGTTGATCGACGAGGCGCGCCGGAGCGGTGTCGATGTCCATCTGCACAACAGGTGCGACGACGCCATGGGCGAGGCGATGGAACGACCGGCCGGTGCAGCGGCATACCGCATTGTGCAAGAGGCGCTCACCAACGCAATCAAGCACGCCGGGCCGGCCCGGATCGATGTCACGCTCGCCTGCACCGAACGAAACGTGGAAGTCACAGTCGCAGACAACGGCCGTGGTATACGCGCCAACGCCGCCCCCGGTGGCGGGCGCGGAATCGTGGGTATGACCGAACGGGCGCACGTGCTTGGCGGCACTCTCACTGCGGGCCCGCTGGCCGAAGGCGGCTTCCAGGTGAAGGCGCGGATTCCCCGCACGGCGAAATCCGAGCATGCCACAGCATCGGGACGTCGAGGCTCACCCAAATGACGGATGTGCTGATCGTCGACGACGACACGCTCGTGCGCGCCGGACTCCGGATGATGATCGAGACCCAGGATGACCTCGCGGTTGTAGGCGAGGCCGGAGACGGTGAGTCGGCGGTCCGCCTCGCAGCCGAGCACAGCCCGGACGTGGTCCTGATGGACATCCGGATGCCCACGATGGACGGAATCGAGGCAACTCGCCGGATCACCGACTCGGTCCGTGCACACGAAGGCAATGAAGGTCCGCGGGTCCTCATCTTGACGACATTCGAACTAGACGAGTACGTGTACGAGGCCGTCCGCGCCGGCGCCAGCGGCTTCCTGTTGAAGCGCACCCCACCCGAGGACCTGCTCGAGGGGATCCGGGTAGTTGCCGGCGGCGATGCACTGCTCGCACCCTCCGTAACCCGCCGGCTGATGCAGGAGTTTGCCGCGACAACGGCGGCGGGCCCGCGGCCGACCGCTGTCCATACCCGCGAGCTCGATCGGCTCACCGAACGCGAGCGAGAGGTCCTGGTCCTGATCGCACAGGGGCTCGCCAACCGTGAGATTGCCGACGAGCTCTACATCGGAGAGAGCACCGTGAAAACTCACGTGAAGCGCATCCTCATGAAGCTGGGGCTCCGCGACCGGGTGCACGCCGTCGTCTTTGCGTACGAGACGGGTCTCGTCTCCCCCAGCACCGGCTGACTCACGCTTCCAGCGTCGACAAAGGACGTGGTACCTTGGCATTGTCGACTGAAGGGTGGCTAGGGTTCCGCCCGCTCCGGCGGGGTCTGGTCCAAGCGCCACAGAACGCCCGATAGGGCTCGCACCTCACTGGACAAAAGCCTCGAGGGGAGACGTCGGTACGAATGTACGCGTGCCGAACGGAGCCCATCATGTCCAGAGAGAATCGCAGTCCCCACCGCCAAGCAGTCGCCGTCGCCCTGCTCGTCACATTCCTGTGGAGCTCCTCCTGGGTGCTGATCAGGTGGGGACTCGACGGCGAGGCCCTGGAACCGGTCACCTTCGCCGCGCTCCGCTACGGGCTGGCTGCGTCGATCCTCGTCGGCTGGGTGCTTTCTCGAAGATCGATGCGCCACAGCATCGCCCATCTCGACAGGTCATCACTGCTCCAGATCGTCGTGCTCGGCGTTGTCTTCTACGCCGTCACCCAGGGAGCTCAATTCGTCGCTATCGACAACCAGCCCGCGGCAACAACGAGCCTCGTGCTGTCCTGGACGCCCCTGCTCGTCGCCGCCCTCGGCTCCCGGACGATTTCCGAGGAGGTGACGATGCGCCAGGTCGGCGGCACACTGCTCGTGATCGCCGGAGCCTCGTTCTTCTTCGCCGGCGGGCTCGGCGCCACCGCCGTTGGCATGACGGCAGCGCTGGTAGGGCTGGCAGCCAACGTCACGAGCTCGTTGCTCGGACGTCACATCAACCGGGCTGCAGACATCTCCCCGGTAGTGATCACGACTCTCAGCATGGCGGTCGGCTCGATGATGCTGATGGCCGTCGGCACGGGAACCGAGGGCATGCCGAGCGTCTCGGCGCGGGCTTGGGCAATCATCGCCTGGCTTGCGGTCGTCAACACCGCGCTCGCCTTCACCCTGTGGAACTACTCGCTGCGACGGCTCTCGGCGCTCGAGTCGTCCGTCATCAACAACACGATGCTCATCCAAATCGCGCTGCTGGCGTGGATCTTCCTCAGCGAGAGCCCCGGCGTAGCCGGCGCTGCAGGCATCGTGCTGGTCTCGCTCGGTGTGCTCCTCAGCCAGGCCCCCCGCAGACGCACCGCGCAACCGATGAAGAACCCTCCCCGATAGCCGGAGTCACGGTTGCCGGGCACATACATTCCTCTCCCTTCGCTTCGGGAGAGGACAGGCGAGGCGCATCGGAAACCGACACGTTGGCGAGGCCGGTGAGGTCCCGAGCGCCAGCGAGGCAGGTGTGCCACGGCATTCCTCTCCCTTCGGGAGAGGACAGCCGAGCGTCAGCGAGGCAGGTGAGGGCTTGTTTGAATACAGCTCTGCAATCTCATAAGGCCCTCATCCCCCATCGCTTCGCTCGGGTACTTCTCCCAGAGGGAGAAGAATGCGTAGCTCATCCCCCTTCGCTTCGCTCGGGTACTTCTCCCAGAGGGAGAAGAATGCCGTGGCTCATCCCCCTTCGCTTCGCTCGGGTACTTCTCCCGGAGGGAGAAGAATGTCCTGGCTCACCCGGGTCGGACAACGGATTGCGCGGATCCAGGGATAGGAAGGGTTCTTCCTTGGTGATTGGCTTTGCGAATCACCCGGCGTCCGCGAGGGCTGCCTGGGCTGCAGCCAGTCGAGCTACCGGCACCCGGAATGGTGAGCAGCTCACGTAGTCGAGGCCGAGCTCATGGCACAGGTGCACCGATTCGGGATCGCCTCCGTGCTCACCACAGATCCCGATCTCCATGCCGGGCCGGGTCTTGCGGCCACCCTCGACGGCGATCTTGATCAGAGCGCCGACACCGTCACGGTCGAGCGTCTGGAACGGGTTGACCGGCAGGACACCCTGCTCGACGTACTCGATGAGGAAGCTCTTCTCGGCATCGTCACGACTGATGGCAAACGTCGTTTGCGTCAGATCGTTCGTGCCGAAGGAGAAGAACTCTGCCTCGGTCGCGAGCTGATCGGCAGTAATCGCCGCACGCGGCGTCTCGACCATGGTGCCTACCTTGTAGTCGACCTTCACGCCACGAGCCGCCATGACCTCTTCAGCGACCTCGACGATCAGCTTCTTGAGCCTCTCGATCTCGTTGACATGGATCGAAACAGGAATCATCGCCTCCGGCATCGGCTTGAAGCCGTTCTCGGCGGCGTCACACGCCGCCTCGATGATGGCTCGCGCCTGCATCCTGGAGATCTCCGGCATGAGAATGCCGAGACGCACGCCGCGGAACCCGAGCATCGGGTTCTCCTCATGCAGCTCGTTGAGCCGGGCGAGGGTCTTCTCGATCCTGGCAACCTCGGCCCCGTCCGTGGCGGTAGCCAGTTCGGCCTTCAGTTCCTCTGCGCTGGGCAGGAACTCGTGAAGCGGCGGATCGATCAACCGGATGATGACCGGCATCCCGGACATCGCCTCAAACAGGCCGCGGAAGTCCTCACGCTGGTACGGCAGCAGCACGTCGAGTGCCTCCTGACGCTCTTCCACCGTGTCGGCAAGGATCATCTTCTGCACTGTCGGGAGCCGCTCGGCCTCGAAGAACATGTGCTCGGTACGACACAGACCGATGCCCTGTGCGCCGTAGTCGAGCGCACGGATCGCGTCCACCGGGTAGTCGGCATTGGCGAGCACCTTGAGACGCCGGATGCCGTCGGCCCAACCGAGAAGTGACGACAGCCAGCGGTCGTTGATGTCGGGAACGAAGGTCGGAAGCTGGCCGAGGAACACCTCGCCGCCCGTGCCTTCGATGGAGAGGAACTCACCCTCGTTGATCACACGCTCACCAATCGACATCGTTCTTGCCTTGAGGTCGATGTTGAGCTCGGCGATGCCGACGACGGCCGGCTTGCCGAACTGGCGGGCGACCAGCGCAGCGTGGCTCGTGCGACCACCACGGCTGGTCACGATGCCCCTAGCGGCAAGCATGCCGTGCACATCATCGGGCTTGGTCTCGGGACGGACCAGGATGACATCCTTGCCATCCTCTGCCCATTCAACAGCCGTGTCGGCGTCGAAGGCGATGATACCGACGGCCGCACCCGGCGAAACGTTCAGCCCTTTGGCCAGCAGATCGCCGGCTTTGCGGGATTCGGCGCTGAACTGGGGGTGGAGGAAGAAGTCGATTTGCTCCGGAGTCACCCGGCCGACCGCCTCCTCCTTTGTGACGAGCCCCTCTTCAGCCATCTCGACGGCGATGCGGACCGCAGCCTGTGCGGTGCGCTTGCCGTCGCGGGTCTGGAGCAACCAGAGCTTCCCTCTCTCGATGGTGAACTCCATGTCCTGCATGTCGTGATAGTGCTTCTCGAGCCTGTCGGCCGTCGCCAGCAGTTCGTCGTAGATGGACGGCATCTGCTCTTTCATGTCGTCGAGAGTGAGTGTCGCCCGGATACCGGCAACGACGTCCTCGCCCTGGGCATTGAAGAGGTAATCGCCCTCGATGTAGTTCTCACCGGTGGCACCGTGGCGTGACATGGCAACACCGGTCGCACAACCATCGCCGAGGTTGCCGAAGACCATCGTCTGCACGTTCACGGCGGTGCCGAGATCGTGAGGGATATGGGATGCATTGCGGTAGTCAACGGCTCGCTTGCCGGTCCAAGATTTGAACACGGCCTCGACGGCGAGCTTCAGCTGAGCGTCGGGGTCCTCGGGGAACTCGGGGGTGATCTCCAAGAAACGCTCGACGATCTCCTTGAGCGACTCGGTGGGCAGATCAGCATCGATGGCCGCACCCGTCTTCTCACGGAACTCGGTCAGGATCTCCTCATATGGTTCATCCGGCTTGCCGAGGACGACCGATCCGAACATCTGGATAAGACGGCGATACGAGTCGTATACGAAGTGAGCGTCGCCGCTGATGTCGACAAACGACTCGGCGACCTCATGGTTGAGGCCTATGTCGAGGACCGTGTCCATCATGCCCGGCATCGAGAACTTGGCGCCCGAGCGACAGGACACAAGTAGCGGGTTCGAGGGGTCACCGAACTTCTTGCCGGTTTGCTCCTCAACGTGGGCGAGCGCTTCTGCGACCTGGTCCCACATCCCGTCGGGCACCTGCCCTCCGGCATCGGTGTAAGCGTTACAGGCGACGGTCGTGATGGTGAAGCCGGGCGGCACCGGAACACCGAGCCGGGTCATGTCGGCGAGGTTGGCGCCTTTGCCACCGAGTAGGCCGCGGACACTGTCCCAATCTCCGACGAGCGTCTCGGCCTCCGAGACCTGGTCAAACGTGTATACCCACTTAGTCATGCTTCTCCACCTATCGATAGGATCGGACGGTCGTTTTCGGGGGCCCATTGTGCACACACAGAGGGCCGGCAACACAACAACAGCAACGGCCCCTCCCCGCAAGGGTCGAGCGCCACTGAAGATGTGCCAATCGGCCCATTACCGATCGACCTCTCAAACGTACGGTAACAACGATACCGAGAGGAGATTCGACTGTGAGCGAGATGTACGTCTCGGGCCAGTCGGGTATCGGCCGTCTGATTCAAGCGTTGGCCGAAAGTGGTCATCGCGTGGTCGGGCCGAGGATCCGAAACCAGGCCCTTGTCTACGACGACATCGCAGGAGTCGACGAACTCCCCAAAGGGTGGACCGATTCGCAGGAGCCGGGGCGGTACCGCCTCGAGCGCCGCGGGGACGAGAAGCTTTTTGGGTACGTCGTCGGCCCTTCGAGTTGGAAGCAATTCCTCAACCCCCCGGAGGCCCTTCTATGGGCGGGGACGATCGGAGCCGACGGCTTCGTTTCCGACCCGGTCGAGGAGCCTCCGAAATACGCCTTCTTTGGCGCCCGTCCCTGCGAGTTGGCTGCTATCGGCATCCTCGACAACGTATATGCAACCAGCAACGGGACGCCGTCATTCGGCGGGTACGCGGCAACGCGAAAGAAGGCCTTTATCGTCGCAGTCAACTGCGGCGAGCCCGGCGGCAACTGCTTCTGCACATCGATGGGGACCGGGCCGACGGCCACCGGTGGATATGACATTGCGATCACCGAGATCGCACATGACGGCAACATGCGATACCTGCTCGAGAGCGGCAGCGTCGCCGGAGCTGACATGCTTCGTGGCCTCGAAGGCCTCGACGAGGCGAGCGAGGACGAGATCGAAACGGGTCGGGCACTGTTGGCGGCCGCCGCCGAGAACATGGGGAAGACCCTCGACACCGACGATCTGCCGGACCTGCTCAAGGGCAACGCTCTCAACCCGAGATGGGAGAGCATCGCCGACCGGTGCCTGGCATGTGGCAACTGCACCCTTGTGTGTCCCACTTGCTTCTGCAACACGGTCGACGACAACCTGTCACTCGACGGCACCCATGCCACGAGAACCCGAAAGTGGGACTCGTGTTTCACGCTCGGCTTCTCGTATATGCACGGCCAACCCATGCGGGAATCGGTCTCGGCCCGCTACCGGCAGTGGATCACTCACAAGCTGGCTACCTGGGTAGACCAATTCGACGAGATGGGTTGTGTCGGGTGCGGACGCTGTATCACCTGGTGCCCCGTCGCCATAGACATCACCCATGAAGTCGAAGCGATCAGACACGGTGATCTGCGAGACACCCAGATCAAGGTGGGAGGCGCCCGATGACCGAGCAAGAGCTAGTGGTTGCCCTAGGCAAGCATGCCTTCTTCGAGGGGCTCAGCGATGAGGACCTGTCCAAGCTGGCCGGGGCGGCCGCTGAGATCGAATTCGAATCGGGCACCGTCATCTTCAAGGAGGGCGGTCCCGCCGACGCGGCGTTCGCCATCATCTCCGGGTCCGTCGCCTTGGAGCTCGGTGTCGGCGGGCGTGAGCTGATCATCCAGACGCTGCACGACGGCGAGATGCTCGGGTGGGGTTGGCTATACCCACCGTTCCGGTGGTCGTTCAGCGCAGTGGCGATGCACCCGGTGAGAATGCTCCGCTTCGACGCCACGTCGTTGCGTGCCGTCCTCGACGACAACTGCGCCCTCGGCTACGAGGTGATGAAACGATTCTCCGGGGTGATGACAAGTCGCCTTGCCGCAACCCGACTGCAATTGGTGGATTTCTATGGAAACGCTAACTGAGCCCGCCGTCATCGATCAGATGACACCCGTGCCTTTCCGGGTTCGCAGCGTGCGCGAGGAGCTCTCGCACACGTTCACCCTGGAGCTCGAGCCGCCAAACGGTAGCTTCGAGTTCCTGCCCGGTCAGTTCACGATGGTCTACGCTTTTGGCATCGGCGAAGTGCCGATATCCATCAGCAGCAGCACGGCAAAACCGTCGACCATCCTGCAAACCATCAGACGAACCGGTGCGGTTACCCACGCGTTGGGGCGGCTCAAGTCCGGCGACTACGTCGGTATCCGTGGCCCCTACGGGACACCATGGCCGATGGAAGCGATCAAGGGACGGGACCTGCTGATCATCGGCGGCGGGATCGGGCTGGCACCTTTGCGGCCGGCGATCTACCACGCGATGGAGAACCGGGATGACTACGAACGTGTGGTCGTCCTGTACGGCACCCGGACTCCCGACGACATCCTCTTCCACAATGAGTTGCAGGAGTGGGCAGAGCGAACCGACATCACGACCCTGATCACAGTCGACGCAGCCGACCGCTCCTGGAATGGTGCCGTTGGTGTCGTCACCCGGCTGATCGGCAGGGTCGGTTTCGACCCCATGAACACAACGGCGCTTGTCTGCGGACCGGAGATCATGATGACCGTCACCGCCGAGCGTCTCGTCGAGGGATCCTCACTGGCGCCGGAGAACATCTACGTGACGATGGAGCGCAACATGAAGTGTGCCATCGGTCTGTGTGGCCATTGCCAGTTCGGCGAGAAGTTCATCTGCACCGACGGGGCGGTATTCCCGTACCCGGAGGTCGGTGGGCTGTTCGACATCAAGGGAGTGTGAGATGGCTCTACCCAAACTTGCCGTTTACAAATTCGCATCGTGCGACGGGTGCCAGCTCAGCCTCCTCGATGTCGAGGATCTGCTGCTCGACATCGCCGGTGTCGTCCACATCGCCAACTTCCCGGAAGCATCCCGGGAGGTCGTCGACGGACCATACGACATAACGCTGGTTGAGGGATCGATCACGACGCCCCACGACGCAGAGCGCATACACGAGATCAGACGTGAGTCGAAGTTCCTCGTCACGATCGGGGCATGTGCCACCGCCGGTGGCATCCAGGCCCTGAAGAACTGGGGTGACACCGATGCCTTCACCAGGACGGTCTATGCGAACCCGGAGTACATCGACACCCTGAAGACGTCGACACCGATCAAGAACCACGTCGAAGTGAACTTCGAGCTGCGTGGCTGCCCGATCGACAAGATGGCCCTCGTTGAGGTGGTTTCCGCCTTCATCCAGGGGAGACGACCAAACATCCCGGAGTACAGCGTCTGTATCGAGTGCAAGCGCCGTGGCACCCCGTGTGTCATGGTGAGTCACGGCACACCGTGTCTCGGTCCGGTGACACAAGCTGGGTGTGGAGCGTTGTGCCCGTCCTACAACCGGGGCTGCTACGGCTGCTTCGGCCCGATGGAGAGCCCGAACACCGAGATGCTGGCTGCGGCGTGGCAACGACTTGGCGTGTCGAACCGGGGTCTCGTTGACGCCTTCCGTGGCTTCAACGCCTACGCCGAGCCATTCCGGATCACGGGCGATCACTACGAAGCGCTCGCCGAAGCGAGAGGAGAGTGATCATGACGTCTGGTGTCAGGAATATCGACGTCGACTACATCGCCCGTGTCGAGGGCGAAGGCGAGATGCATGTCAAGGTCGTCGACGGCAAGATCGAGGACGTCTGGTTTGGGATCTTCGAGCCGCCACGCTTCTACGAGGCGTTTCTGGAGGGCCGCCCCTTCTCCGACGCCCCCGACATAACCGCACGGATCTGTGGGATCTGCCCGATCGCCTACCAGATGAGCTCGACTCATGCGATGGAGTACGCGTTCGGGGCCTCGGTCACGGGCCAGCTCCGGGCGTTGCGGCGGCTGATCTACTGCGGCGAGTGGATCGAGAGCCACGTGCTCCATATGTTCCTGCTCCACGCCCCGGATTTTCTGGGGTACGAGAGCGCCGTGCACATGGCCGCCGATCACCGGGATGTCGTCGAATTGGGTCTGCGGTTGAAGAAGGCGGGCAACGACATCGTCAACGTCGTCGGCGGTCGGGAGATCCATCCGATCAACGTCAAGGTCGGTGGGTTCTACCGGGTACCGACCAAACAGGAGCTCGAAGCTCTCGTGCCCGAGCTCGAATGGTCACGGGACGCGGCGCAGAAGACAATCAAGCTCGTATCCGGTTTCAGCTTCCCGAAGATGGAACAGGACTTCGAGTTCGTGTCGCTCAGCCACCCTCTCGAATACCCGTTCAATGAGGGCCGGATCGTCTCCAACAAGGGTCTCGATGTGGCGGTGTCCGAGTGGAACGACTACTTCCTCGAGGAGCACGTCGAGCGATCCAATGCGCTTCACTCCCGTATCCGGTCACGTGGCGCATACCATGTCGGACCGCTGGCACGCTACGCCAACAACTTCGAGAAGCTGACACCGGCGTGCCGCGACGCCGCCCTCGAAGCCGGTATCGGGCCCGTGGAGCTCAACCCGTTCAAGAGCATCGTGGTGCGTGGGATCGAGACGCTCTATGCCGTTGAGGAGGCGCTGCGGATCATCGACCAGTACGAGGAACCGGAACGGCCCGATGTGGAACTCAACATACATGCCGGTGTCGGCCACGGCGCTTCGGAGGCTCCCCGCGGCTTGCTGTACCACCGGTACGAACTCGACAGCGCCGGACGGATCCTGAAGGCTCAGATCGTGCCACCGACGGCACAGAACCAGCTGACGATCGAAGACGACCTGAGGGTCGTACTCGAACAGTCACTGGAACTGCCCGACGACGAGCTGAGCTGGGTACTCGAGCAGTCGATCCGCAACTACGACCCGTGCATCTCATGTGCCACACACTTCCTCAACCTCCAGGTTGAGCGGACGATCACGAAGTAGCAGCGGTGCTTTGAGAGAAGGAGTCGTCATCGGTGTCGGCAATCGCTGGCGCCGTGACGACGCTGTCGGGCTGATGGTCGTCGACGCGTTGCGGGAGCGCGTCGACGCCTCGACTCTGCTGATAGACAGCGACGGGGAACCGACACGTTTGCTGGAGGCTTTTGCGCTCGCCCCAAAGGTCGTCATGGTCGATGCGGTCGTAACCGGCGCAGAGCCGGGAAGCATTCATCGATTCACCGACGATCGTCTCCCGGCTCAGATGGGCATCGGCCAATCGAGCCACCTCATACAGTTATACGAGACGATAGAGCTGGCCAAGACACTCGACAGGCTCCCGGGCGGTCTGGTGCTCATCGGGATCGAAGCAACCGATTTCGACAACGGTGAAGGTATGACCGAACCGGTGGCGGGAGCGGTCGAAGCTGCCGCCGACCTGGTGCTTGCCGAACTCGAGGGCTGACGGCGGTGAGCCAGGGCACTCCTCTCCCTTCGCCTGGATCCACGGATTGGGGAGGAGGAATCGCTCGATTTCGCAATGTGTCCGGGGGGTTTTGAGCCATGGCTGCTTCACCGAAATAGGGAAGCGATGTGTGAGAAGAAAGCGTCGGTGGTGACGCGCTAATCGAGCGATCCGACAATCTGCAACCCTGGATTCAGGCTTCGGGAGAGGACAGGCGAGGCGTATCGGAAGCCGATACGTTGGCGAGGCAGGTGTACCACAGACATTCCTCTCCCTTCGGGAGAGGACAGGCGAGGCGTATCGGAAGCCGATACGTTGGCGAGGCAGGTGTACCACCGACATTCCTCTCCCTTCGGGAGAGGACAGCCGAGCGCCAGCGAGGCAGGTGAGGGGTTCTTTAGATCCAGCTTGAGTTCACAAGGCCCTCATCCCCCTTCGCTGCGCTCGGGTACTTCTCCCAAAGGGAGAAGAATGTGTGGCTCATCCCCCTTCGCTGCGCTCGGGTACTTCTCCCGGAGGGAGAAGAATGTATGGCTCATCCCCCTTCGCTGCGCTCGGGTACTCTCCGGCACCGGCAGCGGTCTTGACCGCTATGCGTCTTCCTTGACATAAAGATGCCACTATGCGATGCTTTGATGTATGAGAACCACGATCCGTATCGAAGATGAACTCTTTCGGCGAGCCAAAGCGGCGGCGGCCGACAACGGCGAGTCGCTGACGGCGTTCATCGAGACGGCGATCAGATACCAGTTGTCCCTTGGAGAGTCGGTGACGGATGCCGTGAGCGCGCTGCCTGTGTTTGCGGGAGATGGGCTCCGGCCCGGGGTCGACCTCGACGATTCCTCCGATCTCCTCGATCTCATGGGCAGCCATTGAGAGCGTTCGATGTCAATGTCCTGGTGTACGCCCACCGGGCTGATAGCCCTCACCATGATGCGTGCCGTCGTTTTGTTGAGGGCGAAACAACCGGCCCCTCGCTATTCGGAGTCCCGGCGCTGGCGCTCAGTGGGTTCCTGCGCGTCACAACCCATCCGCGGGTCTTCACCACCCCGTCGTCCTTACGTGATGCGCTCGACTTCGTGGAGGCGCTTACGGCGAGAGCCAACTGCATGATCATGCACCCGGGGCCACGGCATTGGGGTGTCTTTGTGGACCTCCTACTTCAATCCCACGGGCGCGGCAATCTGGTACCCGACGCCTATCTCGCTGCTATGGCGATCGAGACTGGCAGTGACTGGGTAACCACCGATCGTGGCTTTGCGCGATTCCCCGGGTTACGAACCGTCGATCCCCGTAACAATCCCCGGAGCTCTTGATCCCCAATGCCGGACGGGTGGCGTCAGGCGCGCCCGATGGTGCTCTCTCGTAACACCAGCTCTGCCGTCAACGGGATGGTGGTTGGCCCGATCGAACCGTCACGCACCTCGGTGAGCAGTGTTCGCACGGCGCGGCGTCCCATCTCGGCCAGCGGCTGCTGTACCGAGGTCAAGGGCGGGGCAAACCAGGCAGCCTCTTCGATGTCGTCGAACCCGGTGACCGCTATGTCATCGGGGATCACCAGCCCACGCCGCCGGATGACATGCATGGCACCCAGGGCCATCCGGTCATTGGCAACGACAACAGCGTCGAGGTCGGGAACCCTGTCGAGAAGTGTGGCCATGGCCGACGCGCCGGTACCCGAGGACCAGTCCCCTTCTTCGCACAATCGTGACTCGGCCTCGAGACCATGTCGCTCGAGGCCACTGCTCCAGCCGTAACGCCGGTCGATGGCCTCCCGCCAGCTGAGCGGCCCCGAGACGTGGCCGATCCGGGTTCTGCCAATTGACACAACATGATCGACAACTCGTTCAACGGCGCCGGCATTGTCAACTAGGACGCTCGAATGCTTGTCCGACACACCCGCCTTCACAAACACAACCGGTTCCCGCGAGTCGGGCAGCACGGCTTTGATGCGATCGACCGCGTGACCAATTGCAGGAACCGACATGATGATGCCGTCGACATGTCTCTCGACCAGAGCCGAGATTGCCGGACGGGGATCATCCAGACTGTCGCCTTCCGGCAGCTCGGCGATCAGCACAGTCAGACCCAGGTTCGCCGATTCCTCGATAATGCCACGCAGTGTCAGGGCGGTGCCGGTATACCCCATCCCGGCGAGCAGCACTCCTATGGCGTTGCTGTGTCTGGCAACCAATGTTCTCGCCACGGCACTCGGCCGGTACCCGAGTGTCGCGATCGTTGCCTCGACCCGCTCACGTGTGTCGGCGGCGACGTCGGGCCTGTCGTTGATGACTCGTGAGACCGTCTGGGTCGATACACCGCTGTGCGCAGCGACATCCTTGATGGTGACTCTGCGACCCAGCATGCTCGGACTCCTCCTTCGGCTTCCCGACCCCGGTCTTGTTTTTACACTATTTCACTTGCCGATGGTATGTTATCGTTACCGGGAGCGTTAACATTAGCATTGAGACGAAGGGGTAGCACCAATTGAGCACCAAGACCCCAGACGAGCCGGCAGTCATCGGCATCGACTATGGAACCGCCAGTGTAAGGGCCGTCGTCGTTGACACAGCGACCGGTAGCGAGTTGGGCGAAGGCGAGTACTCCTACCGGCACGGCACCGACGGTGTCATCACCGACAACGGCAATTCTCACCTTGCCCGCCAGTCACCTCGCGACTACGTGGAGGGTCTGCGGGTCGCAGTGACAAGCGCACTTGACGCCGCGGCTCAGACCGGGTTCGATCGGTCCCGTGTCATCGGTATTGGTGTCGACACGACAGGCTCGAGCCCCTTGCCGGTCGACGCAGATGGTGTGCCGCTCGGTTTGGACGATCGCTTTGCCGGCGACCCCGATGCCAACACGTGGCTGTGGAAGGACCACACCTCGCACGCCGAGACCGCCGAGATCAATGAGACGGTCTTCCGCGACCGCCTCCCCTATCTCGGGCCGTGTGGCAGCACCTACTCGAGCGAGTGGTACTGGGCAAAGCTTGCCCACTTCCTTCGTACCGCCCGGCCGGAGGTGCGCAACACCGCCGCAGGATGGGTCGAGCTCGCGGACTTTGTCCCGGGCTATCTCGCAGGCCGGCTCAACCCCGCAACCATGGCGCGCGGGATCTGCCCCGCCGGGCACAAGGCGATGTACGACACGGAGTGGGGCGGACTTCCCTCTGCCGATTTCCTCGACAGCATCGAGCCCGGCATGGGTGCGTTCCGGTACACAACGAACGCCCAGGCTTCTGACACCTCGATCGGGGGCCTCACCGAGGAACGCGCACGGGAACTTGGTCTGAACCCCGGCATGACGATCGCCGCTGGAGCCTTTGACGCCCACACCGGCGCGGTAGCCGCCGGAGTTGCGGAGGGAACCCTCGTAAAGATCATCGGCACCAGCACATGTGACACGACCGTCGTACCCGGAGACCGACCCCTCATCGAGGGTCTTTGCGGCAGCGTCCCCGACTCCATCATCCCGGGAATGGCCGGTCTCGAGGCCGGCCAGTCGGCGGTGGGCGATATCTTCAACTGGTTTGCGGCGACGCTCGCTCCCGGCACCGGAACAACCGGAGACCGGCTGGACGAGTTGGCAGCCGCCGCAGCGGTCATTCCTCCGGGCGCAAGCGGGCTGCTCGGGCTCGATTGGCACAACGGCAACCGGTCCGTACTCGTCGATCCCCTTTTGTCGGGGCTGATGGTCGGCATGACGCTGTCCACAACCCCGGCGGAGTTCTACAGGGCGCTCGTCGAGTCCACGGCGTTCGGGGCACAACGCATCATCGAGCAGTTCGAATCCAACGGTGTGCCGATCCATCGCATTGTGCTCAGCGGCGGGATATCGAAAAAGAGCGACCTCTTGGTTCAGATCTATGCGGACGTCACCGGACGCCAGGTCGAGCTGGCCGGTACCGCCCAGACCTGTGCGGTAGGCGCCGCCATCCTGGCCAGCGTCGCCGCCGGCGTCCACAAGACCACCGAGCAGGCGCAAGCGGCGATGGTGCCCGAGCCGGCCGGTGCCGTCGATCCAAACCCGGAGGCGGTCAAGACGTACGCCGAGTTGTATCAGCTCTACCGAAGACTCCACGACGCGTTCGGCGTGCGGGGTCCCGACGATCTCTACGACGTCATGAAGACCCTTCACCGCATAAGGAGCGCGGCGACACGATGACCGATCTCTCCGAGCTCCGAGAGCTTGTGTGGCAACAGAACAAGCGTCTCCCCGCAGAGGGTCTCGTGTCACTCACCTGGGGCAACGTGAGCGGGCGGGTCGCCGATAGAGTTGCGATCAAACCGAGCGGGGTCCCTTACCCCAACATGACGCCGGAAGACATCGTCGTGGTCGATCTCGACGGCAACGTGGTCGAGGGCCACTTGAGACCTTCTATCGACACGGCAACCCATCTCGCTCTGTACCGCGCCTTTCCCGACATCAGCGGTGTGGTCCACGCCCACAGCACATACGGGACGGTCTTTGCCCAAGCACGGCTCCCGATTGAGTGCCTCGGCACCACCCATGCCGACCACTTCGCCGGCCCGATACCGGTGACCCGCCAGCTCAGCGCCGACGAGGTTGCCACGGCATACGAGGAGAACACCGGCCGGGTGATCGTTGAGCACTTCGAGTCCAACGGCATCAACCCCGTCTACGTGCCGGGAGTGCTGGCCGCAGGGCACGCACCGTTCGTCTGGGGTGACAGCGCGGTCACCGCGGTCGACAACACGGTTGCCCTCGAGGCAAGCGCACATATGGCGCTGCTCACCGGAATGCTGACCGGTCTGCGACCGGATCGGCTTGAGGACTGGATCCTGGCAAAACACCATGAACGGAAACACGGCGTCAACGCCTACTACGGACAGGGGCAGCAATGATCGAACCCGGCAACTATGAGCTTTGGTTTGTCACGGGGAGCCAGCATCTCTACGGCGCCGAGACATTGGCCCTCGTCGAAGACAACACCCGCCGCATCACGGCCGCACTCAACGAGAGCGGGCACATCCCGCTTCAGATAGTGGCCAAACCGGTGATGACCGACGGTTCTAGCATCAATAAACTCGTGCAAGAGGCCAACGGTGACGCCCGCTGTGCCGGGTTGATCATGTGGATGCATACGTTTTCTCCTGCCCGGATGTGGATCAGAGGGCTGGAGCAGCTCGACAAGCCCTATCTGCACCTCCACACCCAGCTCGCCCGTGACCTCCCGTGGGCCACGATCGACATGGACTACATGAACGCACATCAGGCAGCGCACGGCGACCGCGAGTTCGGCTATCTAGCCAGCCGTCTCCGGTCGAGACGCAAGATCGTCGCAGGCCACTGGTCGGAGCCGAGGGTCGCAGAGAGGATCGGCGTCTGGGCCCGTGCGGCGTTTGCCGCCGCAGATGCCGCCGATGCCCGTCTGGCTCGTCTAGGCGACAACATGCGCAGTGTGGCCGTCACCGAGGGTGACAAAGTCGAGTTCCAGCGCCGCTTCGGTTACGACGTCGAGGGGTACGGGCTGGGCGAGCTCACCACACGTGTTGGCGAGCTCGCTGATACCGAGATCGATGCGCTGTGCGCAGAGTATGACGACAGCTACAAGATGGCCGAAGAGTTGCGCCCTGGCGGGAGCCGGCGATCCTCGCTGCGCGATGCCGCGGCGATCGAACTTGGTCTGCGGTCGCTGCTCACAGATGGCGGTTTTGTCGGCTTCACCGACACCTTCGAGAATCTTCACGGATTGAAACAGCTTCCGGGGATCGCAGCCCAGCGGATCATGGCCGACGGCTACGGCTTTGGCGCCGAGGGAGACTGGAAGACCGCGGCGATGGTGCGGTTGATGAAGGTGATGGCCAACGGCCTCGATGGTGGCACCAGCTTCATGGAGGACTACACCTATCACCTCGATCCAGACGGTTCGCTGATACTCGGAGCTCACATGCTCGAAGTCTGCCCGTCGCTCGCCGGGGACATACCCCGGTGCGAGATCCACCCACTGTCGATCGGTGGGAAGGATGATCCGGTGCGGCTCGTGTTCAACACAGCACCGGGAGCGGCCATCAACACCTCGGTGGTCGATATGGGAGACCGCTTCCGGATGACAACCGCGGTGGTCGAGGTCGTCGAACCGCCGGCGGATATGCCAAACCTGCCGGTAGCCCGATCACTGTGGCGACCCGAACCGGATCTACCACGGGCCGCCGAGGCCTGGATCCTCGCCGGTGGTTCTCACCATTCGTGCCACAGCCAGGCGCTGACCACCGAGCACATACGGGACTACGCCCGGATCGTTGGTGTCGAGCTCGTCACCATCGACAACTCCACTGACCTCGAGGAGCTTGAAAGGGAGCTCTTGTGGAACGACGCAGCCTACCGGCTGCTGTGGCGGTAACCCATACATGACAACCGCACTCTGAGATCATCACGAGAGGGAGGCCACCAACCAGCAACTGGACATTGCACGACCATTATCGTTAACGTTCCCGGTAACGATAACGCGACATATAGAAGACAAACAGAGCAATGAGGAGGAGTGGGTATGAGAACCCTTGGAAGCCGGAAAAGGACACCAACATGGACGTCGTTTCTGGTTCTAGCAATCGTGTTCGCCCTGGCCGCGACGGCTTGCGGAGGCGATGACGCGGACGAGTCAACAGACGGCGGACAGGACACCGAGACCACCCAAGCGGCCGGGGACGTCATCACCGTCGGCTTTGCCCAGACCGGCTCCGAGTCGGGCTGGCGGTCTGCCAACACCGAGTCGATGAAAGCGGCCTTCGCGAGTGAGAACGGCTTCGAGCTGATCTTCAACGCCGCCGACAATGATCCGGCTGCCCAGATTGCGGCCGTCCGCAGCTTCATCAACCAGGGCGTCGACGCCATCGTCATCGCACCGATCGTCGAGGACGGTTGGGACGACGTGCTTCAGGAAGCAAAGGACGCCGACATCCCTGTGGTCCTGGAGGATCGAACCGTATCGGCTTCAGACGATTTGTACGCCACGTGGGTCGGGCTCGACTTCCGCCGGGAGGGAGTGTATGCAGGCGAGTGGGCAGCGGCTGAGTTCGGCGACACCCCGACCAAGATGGTGGTGCTGGAAGGTACGACAGGCTCGGCGCCTGCCAACGACCGCGCTGAGGGTTTCGACGAAGCCATCGCAGGCACCGCGATCGAGAAGATCGACTCGCAGACAGGCGACTTCACACGTGACGGCGGCAAGACCGTCATGGAGGGCTTCCTCCAGAAGTACGGTGCCGACGGCATCGACTTGGTATACGCACACAACGACGATATGGCGCTAGGTGCCATCGAGGCAATCGAGGCCGCGGGTGCCGTTCCCGGTGAGGACATCAAGATCGTATCGATCGATGCCGTCCGCGACGGTATGCAAGCTCTCATCGACGGCAAGATCAACTATATCGTCGAGTGCAACCCGCTCCTCGGTGAGCTTGCCGCGGGGCTGGTGACCGACGTGATCACCGGCACCTCCGTGGAGAAGGCGTACTTCGTCGACGACGAGGTATTCACCCAAGAGAAGGCTGCCGAGGTCCTCGACTCGCGCCTGTACTGAGCCTCAACGGGTTCATCCCTAGCGCACGCTCCGGGGGGCCGGCCCATCGCCCGGCCCCCCGCACGGGCGCTCCTCCACAGATCGAGAGAGAGAACGTGACGATGCCCGCGGAAACCACCGTCCCCCCGATTGTCGAGATGCGCAGTATCACCATCAGCTTCCCGGGTGTGCTCGCCCTCGACAATGTTGATTTCTTGCTCCACCCCGGTGAGGTGCACTCGCTCATGGGCGAAAACGGTGCAGGCAAGTCCACCCTCATCAAGGCACTGACCGGCGTCTATGCGATCGACCGCGGGTCTATCAGGGTTGCCGGCCGCCGCAACCAATTCCACAGCACGGCCGACGCGCAGGCGGCAGGCATCTCGACGGTGTACCAGGAGATCAATCTGTGTACGAACCTCTCCGTGGGTGAGAACGTCATGCTCGGCCATGAGCCGCGCCGAGGTGTTCTCATCGACTGGAGGGCGGCACATCGTCAAGCAGCCGAGCACCTCGAAGGTCTAGGGCTTTCGATCGACACCCGTTCCATGCTCTCCAGCCACTCGATCGCCATCCAGCAGCTTGTCGCGATCAGCCGGGCCATGGTGCTGGACGCCAAGGTGTTGATACTTGACGAACCCACATCGAGCCTCGACCGCGAAGAGGTCGAGCAGCTCTTCCGTGTCGTCCGCGGGCTGCGCGACAACGGAGTCGCCATCCTGTTCGTGAGCCACTTCCTCGACCAGGTCTATGAGATCTCCGACCGGATCACGGTGCTGCGCAACGGTCGGCTCGTCGGTTCGTATCTCGTCGACGACCTCCCTCGCGAAGAGCTCGTGACCAAGATGATCGGCCGGGAACTCGACGACCTCGCAGCCATCTCCTCCACCGCCGCGCGCGAGATAGACCGCACCGGGCGGCCGATCCTCAAGGCGGTAGACGTGGGCAAGCGCGGCTTTCTCGAGCCGGCGGACGTCGATGTGTTCGAAGGTGAGGTCGTGGGCATAGCCGGTCTCCTCGGCTCGGGCCGCACCGAGCTGGTGCGACTGTTGTACGGTGCCGACCGGGCCGACTCGGGCAACATCGAGGTCGGAGGCGAGCCCGCCAAGATGACCTCGCCTCGCCACGCTATCGACCACCACATTGCGTTTTCATCCGAGAACAGACGGGCAGAGGGCATCGTTTCCGACCTCACCATTGCCGAGAACATCGTGCTCGGCCTACAGGCGCGCCAGGGTTTCAGGAAGATCAAGCGAGCGGAGCAAGAGTCGGTGGTCTCCCAGTACATCGAGGCCCTCGGCGTGCGACCGGCCGACCCCACAATGATCGCCGGCAATCTCTCGGGTGGCAATCAGCAGCGGGTGCTCCTTGCGCGATGGCTCGCCACCGCGCCCGAGCTACTGATTCTCGACGAGCCTACGCGAGGGATCGACGTGGGTGCGAAGGCCGACATCCAGCGTAAGGTCGCCGAGCTGTCCGAGAACGGCCTGTCGGTGATCTTCATATCTTCTGAGCTCGAGGAGGTCCTCCGACTCGCCCAACGTGTCGTCGTAATGAGGGACCGTAAACACATTGGCGAGCTCGAATCACACACCGTCAGCCTGGACGGGTTGATCGACTTCATCGCCAACGAGGGTAAGGGGAGCGCAGCATGAGGAGAATCGTGAAGTCCCGGCTCTTCTGGCCGGTTGCCGCGCTGATCTTGCTCATCCTTATCAACACGATCGCTCGTCCCCAGTTCGTCAGAATCACCTTTCAGGACGGGCGTCTCTACGGTGCGCTGATAGACATTCTGCGTAACAGCGCACCGTTGATGCTCGTGTCGTTGGGCATGACCATCGTCATTGCCACACGCGGTATCGACCTCTCAGTCGGCGCGGTGATGGCCGTATCCGGTGCGGTCGCGCTCACCATCATCGACGGCTCGGCGGACCCGAACTCCCTCGGCACCGTCATCGTTGCCCTGGTGGCAGCAATCCTCGTCTCGTTGGTGCTCGGCATGTGGAACGGGCTGCTTGTCGCGGTGCTGGGCATCCAACCGATCATCGCAACGCTGGTACTCATGCTCGCCGGCCGCGGTGTTGCCCTGCTCATAACCGGGGGCTTCATCACCACCGTCAACAGCTCGCCGTTCGAGTTCATCGCAAGTGGATACACCTTGCTGCTGCCGTTTGCATTCTTCATCTCAATCGCCGCGATCGCCGCTGTCGGGTTGGCGGAACGGCGTACCGCCCTCGGCGTGCTCACCGAGGCGGTGGGCATCAACCCCGAGGCGAGCCGGCTTGCGGGCGTGCGCTCGCGCAGCATCATCTGGACGGCCTACGCTGCCAGCGGTGTGCTCTCGGGAATCGCGGGCGTCATCTACGCCTCAAACATCAGGGCGGCCGACGCAAACGCGGCGGGGCAGTTCATCGAGCTCTATGCGATCCTCGCGGTCGTGTTGGGCGGCACCTCGCTCATGGGAGGCAAGTTCAGCGTCGCGGGCACTGTCGTGGGAGTGTTCATCATCCAGACGCTCAACTCCACGATCCTCTTCCTGGGTGTACCGTCGGCGCAAAGCCCCGTGTTCTTTGCCGTCGTCGTCGTGATCGTCGTGGTCATCCAATCACCCCACCTCCATCGATTGACACGCAGCCTCATTCGCTCGATCCGTACCAACCAGACTCCCGAAGCCAATGGCACAACCACCAACGGAGAATCCGCCGGTGAGGAATCCACCAGCGACGTGGAGGTGACAGTATGACGGCGCTCGAGACCACGACCGCCAGACGCACGAGCCTGCGTGACTATTACCAGTCGTTCATGAGCCGGCGTGCCTCCCTCATCCCTGCGTTTGCGGCGATCGCGATATTGCTCCTGTTGTTCATCGGCGCTGAGATCTTATTGCGCGGGGACTTCATCGCTCCAAGAAACATCTCCGCACTGCTGCTGGACAACGCGTACCTGCTCGTTCTCGCGGTCGGTATGACGTTCGTCATGGTCACCGCCGGGATCGACCTATCCGTTGGCTCCGTGATGGCCTTCACCGGTATCTGGCTCGCCAAGCTCCTTGCCGCCGGCATGTCCCCGGTGATTGCGATCCCGCTGATCCTGATGGGTGCCGCCCTGATCGGCCTGCTCATGGGCGTGCTGGTGCAGTACTTCGACGTCCAGCCGTTCATCGCGACCCTTGCCGGCCTCTTCCTCGCCCGCGGGCTGGCATTCGTTGTGAGCCTTTCGTCGATCAAGGTCGAAGACTCGGCGGTGCTTTGGTTGCAGTCGACACGGTTCCGGCTCGGTAGCTGGTACATCACCCCGACCGGCATTCTCGCCTTGCTGGTGGTGATCGTCGGAGCGTTCGTGATGCAGTTCACCAGGTTCGGGAGGACGACGTATGCAATCGGCGGCAACGAGCAGTCTGCGCTAATGGGGCTCAAGGTTGCCCGCACCACGGTGGCCGTCTACGTGATCTCGGGTGTTTGCGCCGGGCTGGCAGGGCTCGTGCTGACCGCATACTCGGGTGCGGGATATCCTCGCAACGGCGTCGGCACGGAACTCGACACGATTGCCGCCGTCGTCATCGGTGGCACGCTGCTGACGGGAGGCCGTGGCTACGTCCTGGGATCGATGGTCGGCGTGTTCGTGTACGGCACGATAAAAACCATCATCTCCTTTATGGGCGCCGAGCAATCATGGATGCAGATCATCATCGGTGCGCTGCTCCTCGTGTTCATCGTGATCCAGCGTGCAATCGTCGCCCGCTCGGATCGCAGGAGCTGACCGCGACTCGCAATAGCTGTGGCCGCGCTCAGAATTGAGCGGCGAGGACCTGTCCCGCAGACTACGACTAGACACACCCTAGGCTATATGTTAGCGTTCCCGTTAACGATAACAGTATCTCTCCAGTATTGGTTTCTGAGAGTTCGACCCTCGCGCCCAGCTCTCAGAGAGATGTGACGAGGAAGTAACCCTCGTCAAAGAGTGACAACCTAGGAGGAGACAACATGGAGTCACGAAGCAAGAAGCGGTTTGGGTTTCCCATTCTGCTGGTTGCACTAGCACTCGCCGCAGCCTCGTGTGGCGGCGACTCGGCAGAGGACACGACAACAACCGCGGGCGACGAACCGACCGAGACCACCCAGGCGACCGAGACCGGCCAAGGCGGAGCTGGATTCTGCGCCGACACCAACATCGTGTTCTTCCCCGGCGGCCCCGAAGGTGGCCCGTTTGCGACGGTCGTCTACAACGGCGCCAGAGCAGCAGAAGAGGTCCTCGGAGCAAACGTCGACTATGTGTGGTCCGATTGGGACCCCGAGAAGATGCTTACCCAGTTCCGTGAGGTCGTAGCGACCAGCCCGGACGGCATCGCCATCATGGGCCATCCAGGCAGTGATGCATTCGCACCGCTGGTTGACGAGGCCGCCGCCGCAGGCATCATCGTCACCAGCCAGAACACAACGCTCGCCGACATCGAGGCGAAGTACGCAAGCGCAGGATTCGGCTACGTAGGTGCAGAGCTCTACACAGCAGGCTATGCGCTAGGTGCTGAGGCGGCCAGCCGCTTCGGACTTGGCAGCGGCGACCGGGCAATGGTCTGGGGACTGCTATCTCAGACGGGCCGCGGCGAGCGGACCCAGGGTGTAATCGACGCACTCGAGGAAGCCGGGCTCACCGTTGACTACCTCGAGATCGACGACGCCACAAACGCCGATGCCGCCGCCGGTACCGCGACCTTTGTCGGGTACGCTTCGGCCAACCCGGATGTGAAGCTCGTCGTCACCGACCACGGTGCATTGACCGCGGCTCAGCAGACCTACTTCGAGTCTGCCGGGCTGGGCGCCGACGATGTGTTCGGCGCGGGCTTCGACCTGAGCGCATCCACCGTTGAGGCAATCCGCGGAGGCTGGACCGACCTGGTCATCGACCAGCAGCAGTACCTCCAGGGCTTCCTGCCGATTCTGCAGATCTGTCTGACGCACAAGTATGCGTTCACCGGTCTGCACATCGACACGGGCGCCGGTTTCGCCCACGCCGACAACGTCGAGCTACTCGCCGACCTGGTCACGGATCAGATCCGGTAGGCCAACCATCGTCGCGGCTGAGACGAGAAGTTGAAGGGACACAGACACAGATGCCAGATCAAACTACGGGAACGCAGCCTGCTCCTCCTCGCTTGGAACTGCGGGGCGTTACCAAGCAGTTTGCCGGTGTACGGGCTCTGTCGAACGTCAACTTCCGTCTCGGCCGCAACGAGATCGTCGGGCTGATCGGTGACAACGGCGCCGGCAAATCGACACTGATCAAGAACGTGTGCGGTTACCACCAGCCGGACGAGGGGGAGATCCTCTTCGATGGTGTCCCCGTGACCGACCTCACAGTCGAGAAGGCTCGGGATCTCGGGATCGCCGCCGTGTACCAGGAACGAGCCCTCGCCGACTTGCAGACGCTGTGGCGCAACATCTTCATCGGACAAGAGATCGAAACCCGGTTTGGATTCCTCAACGTCCGTGAGATGAGACGAGCCACCCACAAGCTGATGCTCGAGTCGATGGGTTTCACCTCGACGGCGGTGACGCCCGACTCGGTCGTCAAGAACTTCTCGGGTGGTGAGAAGCAAGGCATCGCCATCACCCGGGCTCTCTACTTCGATGCCGAGATCCTCATCCTCGACGAGCCCGCAGTGGGCTTGTCGATCAAGGAGATCGACAAGCTGCTCACGTTCATCCAGTCGATTCGTGACGCCGGGAAGTCGGCCATCCTGATCGACCACAACATCTTCCACGTCTATGAGGTCGCCGACCGTTTGGTCATCATGGACCGCGGCAAGATCGCCGGGCGGTTCCGTCCCAAGGAACGTTCGGTCATTGAGCTCACTCAGATCATGCGTGAGATCGCCGAGACCGGGAAATCATCCGTGCCTGACGATCCGTTCGAAGGGGGCGGGGAAACAACCGGGGAGGTCGCGTCGTGACCAATACATCCACCGACGCCCCAGCCGCAGGCGGCGAGCTTCCTCCGGTGACCGGAAAAGGAGTATCTCTTCTAGACGATCCAAAACGGTTCGTAAACACCTATGCCGGCCAGCTCGGCATCACGGGGGCGTTCTTGTTGCTGTGGCTGGCCTTTGTGATCGCCGCACCGGACACATTCCTCAAAATCAACATCTACACCGCGTTTGCAGCGACTATCCCACTGTTCGGCATCGTGGCGATGCCGTTGACGCTCGTGGTGACCGCCGGCGAGATCGACCTCTCGTTCCCATCGACGATGGCCCTCGGCATGGTCGGCTTCGTGCTCGTATGGGAGAACACCGGCAACGTGCCCCTTGCTTTCCTCACCGCGCTGGCGATCGGAGCACTCGCCGGTCTGATCAACGGCTATGTCATTGTCAAAATCGGCGTCCCGGCCCTCGTCGCAACCATCGGCACACTGTTCTTCTTCAGGGGGTTGTCGTTGGTTGTCATCGGAGGACGCAACGTCACCCTGACGGCAACCCGGGACTCGGTCCTGTTCCGGCTGTTCGTCGGCAAGTTCGCCGGCATCCCGATGCAGTTCTTCTGGTTGCTGCTGGTCGCGGTTGCGACATGGATCTTGCTGAACCGTCACAAGTACGGGGCCGCCATCTACGTGATCGGCGACAACGAGCAGACCGCAAAGTTGCAAGGTATCAACACCGTCTGGGTCCGCGGTGTGTCGTTCGTGCTCGTGGGGGTTGCGGCGGCGTTCGCCGGTGTCATCTCGAGTCTGTTCATCGTCTCGTTCTTCCCGTCCGTAGGGGAGGGTCAACTGCTGCCGGCCCTGGCCGCGGTATTTGTGGGAGGCACGTCTGTGTTCGGTGGCAAAGGCACCGTGTGGGGCACGCTGCTTGGTGCGTTCATGATCGGGACCATCAACGCCGGCATCGTTGCCGTTGGCCTCACCGGGTTCTATACCGAGCTCATCTACGGCGCCGTGATCGTTGTGTCGGTTTCGATCCATGCAATGGTGCAGCGCCGCTTTGGCTGATACCGGCTCATCGGAATCGCAGACGATGTGCTCCCCGGCGATGGGGCGACGAGAATCACAACCATGAAGAAAACGGTCACACAGATGGCCGACGGCCGTGAGCTCATCTACTACGACGCAAATGAATCCGTGGTCCGGGACGCCGTCGACGGGCGCCGCCTCCCCGATCTGATGGTCACCTCCGAGATGCGGTACGACCCGATCCTGGACGAGTGGGTGATTCATGCCTCGCAGCGACAAGACCGAACGTTCATGCCGCCGACGAGCCTCTGCCCTCTTTGCCCGACGACACCAGCCAACGCGTCAGAGATTCCGGACACCGACTACGACATCGTCGTATTCGAGAACCGGTTCCCCAGCCTCGCCCTCACCACCGATATCGACTCTTCGGTGCGGCTCCCCCACCCGGTCGAGCGCAAGCCAGCCCGGGGACGCTGCGAGGTCGTGGTGTTCACCTCCGACCACGATCGGTCCTTCTCCCAGCTGAGCACGGAGCGCGTCCGCCGTGTCGTCGATGTGTTGGCCGATCGCACCGCTCGGCTCTCCGCTACACCCGGCATCGAGCACGTCTATCCGTTCGAGAACCGTGGGATCGAGATCGGGGTCACGTTGACTCACCCCCACGGGCAGATCTACGGCTTCCCGTTTGTCGCCCCAAGAGCCGCACGCATGCTGGAGAGCGCCACCCGGTACCACACAACCACCGGGAGGAACCTGTTTGAAGAAGTGCTCGCCGAGGAGCAGCGGCTCGGCGACCGTGTCGTCGATCAGAACGACACATGGACCGCATTCGTCCCCCCGGCAGCCCGCTGGCCGATCGAGATCCACCTCTACCCGCACCGGAAGGTGCCGGATCTGACCGCCCTCACCGACAAAGAACGCAACAACTTCGCCGGCATCTACCTCAGCATCCTCCGAAAGCTCGACAAGCTATACGAGTCACCACTCCCCTACATCGCGGCGTGGCATCAGGCACCGGTGCATCGTGACCGCGACCTCGCCTACCTGCACCTCGAGCTGTTCTCGATACGACGATCAGCGGACAAGCTCAAATACCTGGCCGGTACCGAATCGGGGATGGCGGTGTGGATCAACGACGCAACCCCGGAGCAGATAGCCCAGCTGGTACGTGAGGTAGGACCATGACCGGTGTCTCGGGGCTGTTTCGGACGGTTATGGGCGGGGACCCGGCCGGTGTCTGGGCAGCGCCGGGCCGGGTGAACCTGATCGGGGAACACACCGACTACAACGGCGGCCTGGTGCTGCCGTTTGCCCTGGCAGAGCGGACAGAAGCCGCCATCCGGCCACGCACCGACGACCTGATCCGGATCTGCTCGGCGCAGGAAACGGGTCAGATCATCGAGATCTCCCTGGACGATCTTGCGCCCGGGAGGCCGGCGGGCTGGGGCGCCTACGTTGCCGGTGTGGCATGGGCCCTCGACGCCAAAGCCGGGTTTGACATCGCCGTCGACAGCACTGTGCCCGTCGGATCTGGGCTGTCCTCGTCGGCGGCCCTGATCTGTGCGGTGGCACTCGGGATCAACGACCTGCGCGAGATGGGGCTTGATCGGCGAGAGTTGGCTCGCCGCACCCGGGTCACCGAGAACAGCTACGTCGGCGCACCGACCGGTGGCATGGATCAGATTGCGTCGTTGCTGTGCACCGCCGGCCATGCGCTGCTCTACGACGTTGCTGCCGACACGATCGCGCAGATCCCGTTCGATCCCGCACCGGCCGGTCTGTCGGTGCTGGTGGCAGACACGCGGGTGCGTCACGCCAACGCCGGTGGTGAGTACACGGCGCGTAGACGTGACTGCGAGCTGGCGGCGTCTCAGCTCGGGGTGAGCTCGCTGGGTGACATCGACTACCTCGAGCTGGACACGGCCCTCGCCCGACTCACCAGCGACCGGCTGCGGAGAAGGGTTCGCCACGTGGTGACCGAGATCAAGCGTGTTGTCGAAACCACACAGGCACTGGGCAACGGCAACTGGGCACTAGTCGGTGAGTTGCTCACCACCGCCCATATGTCGATCCGCGACGACTTTGAGGCAAGCTGCCCCGAGCTCGACCTTGCGGTCGACACACTGGTCGAGACCGGCGCGCTCGGAGCACGCATGACCGGTGGCGGTTTTGGAGGTGCCGCGGTGTCACTTCTGCCCGCAGATCTCGTCGACGGTGCCCGCGCATCCTTGACGCAAGCTTTCTCGAGTCACGGGTACTCCACCCCCGCCTGCTTTATCGTGACCCCTTCGGACGGCGCCGAGCGGGTCGCCTGAGACAAGGACGAAACATGGCGAGCACATCAAGCACCAGCATCGAAACGGAGCAGACGAGCGTCGACCTCGCGACCGGCTTTGGCCCGCGGATCGTGGGGTTGCGACCCGGCGGAGTAGATAACGTGTTCGCCTCACTCGGCGACCTCGGCATCGATCTTCCCGACGGGCGCCGTTTCGTCTTCCATGGAGGACATCGCCTGTGGCTGGCGCCCGAGGTGCCGGAGCTGACCTACGAGCCCGACGGTGATCCGGTGGATGTCGCCACAGACGGCCGGAACGCTTACGCAACCGGCCGGACCGGGCCGTACGAGAAGTCCATTCACGTCGAGGTTGACGAGACCTCGGCGAAGGTCACCGTCGATCATGTCGTGACCAATCGCAGCGACCGGGCATTCGACATCGCGTTGTGGGCGATAACCCAGCTCCGACCCGGTGGAGTTGCCCTGCTGCCCATCAACGACCGGGCCATCGATCCCAACGGGCTGCAGGCTTCGAGCCACGTAGTGGGATGGCCATACACCGACTGGGCTGCCCTGGGTTGGGACCGGGCAAACGGGGTTGCCCGCATCGACGGGAAGCGCGATACCCCCACCAAGATCGGGACCGAACTCAGCCGTGGTTGGCTTGCCTACATCGTCGACGGGTGGCTGTTCGCCAAGTACGCCACGTCGATGCCGTCGCCGGTCGACTTTGGGGCAACGGGGCAGATCTATGCCTGTCCCGACTTCGTCGAGCTGGAGACACTGGGTCCGCTCGTCACACTCGAGCCGGGCGCAACCGCCGCCCACCGTGAGATCTGGCGAGTGTGGCCTGCGCCTTCTACAACGAGCGAGGCGGCCGCCCTGGTCGAGCGCTCTTGCGGACACCACGTAGCGGTTCCGGCAGGTGATCCGCAGAAAGCATGAGGCGGTGGCCCGGAGCCAGCAGCGCTACACAACCTGCGCCAGGATGCCTTCGAGATCGGAAGCATCTAGCTGGACCGGGTTGCCCTTCATGCTGCTGGAGCGGGCGGCATCTGCGCATATGTCGGCATACAGGTCGGGCTTCAACCCGTAGTCGCCCAGACGCGGGAGCTCCAGTGACCCGGCTAGCTCGCCGAGCCAGACCACACCATCGTGAGCCGTTGCATCGGAATCCCCGGTCAAAAGTCGGGCAGCACTCTCGTACCGCTGGAGCACCGGGGTGCCGGCAGATCGCGCCGTGGCAACGTTGGCAGCGAAGACGGGCGCTAGCAGACAGCCACAGGCGAGGCCGTGGGGCACGTGAAGCCGGCCACCGAGGACCCCGACCAACCCGTGAACAGCGCCGAGTCCGGCATTGGCGAGAGCGATCCCCCCAAAAAGGCTGGCAAGAGACATATCGAGCCTCGCCTGGGCGTCGTTGCCATCGTCCGCCGCACGTCGCAGCGAGCGCGCCGCGCGCGTGATCCCATCCTCACAATACGGATCGACCAGCGGATTGGCCTTTAGCGAGACATAGGACTCGAGGAGATGGGTCAGTGCGTCGAGGCCGCTGCTCACCGTCACCGAACGCGGCATCGAATGCGTGAGGGTGGGATCAACCACCGCGACCGTCGGAACCATGAGTGGGCTGCGCATACTCACTTTGACACCATGTTCCTTGGAGAGGACCACAGCGTTCTTGGTTGCCTCCGAACCGGTCCCGGCGGTTGTCGGTACCGCGATGTGGGGAACCGGCGTATTGGCCAGATCTCGACCCCTCCCGATGACCTCGAGGTAGTCCGTGACATCGCCGTCATTGGTCAAGAGCGCACTGACCGCTTTCCCAACATCGAGGACGCTGCCCCCGCCGATCGACACGACGATGTTGCACCCTGCATCCCTGGCAAGACCGGCCGCCCCTCTGAGATCGGCGACGGTGGGCTCATGGCCGATCGCAACCGTCGTAGTGGATAAACCAGATGCTGCAAGTCCGTCGAGAAGGGACGGGTTTCTCCGGGGCAGGCCTCCGGTGACGATCAAGGCATCCCGCCCGAGGGAGGCGACCACACTGCCAAGCGCAGCTGAGGCTCCCGCTCCAAACACGACTCTGGTTGGCAAGAGAAGCTCGAAAGACATCGGTGATCCCAGATAGGCGGATGTGACGACGTTAGTGCCTGAGAAGGCCAGGCCAATCGATGCGAGGATCGTCACGGCGAGTGAACACGGAGTCCCCGATACCCAACTCATCACGGATCGGCGTACCACAGGAGGCTCGGTACTGTGTCACACTGTGACGCCATTTCCAAACGGGACGGTTTGGTAAACTAAGTGAGACAAGACTCACAAGACCGAGGTACTCAAATGCCCGCAGTGCAACGACCCAACAACTACACCACACCGAACAACTACACCACACCGACCGCCGAGCACGTCGTAGCGGTCCTCGAGAAACCCACCGGAGAGGAAGCCTCACTTCGGATCGCTCGTGATTCGGTGCTGCGTGGAGGCTCGGCAACCGTAGTCGTGCTTATGACGTCGCAGCTTCGACGCACGATCCGGGAGATGGCACGTCAGCAACGGATCTCGACCGTCGAAGCCGAGCAGTTCTATTTGGACCGTGTCCGGGAAGCCATCCGCAATTCCGTCGGTGGTGAGGTTGTGATCGTGATCCGACGATCGACCCGCGTTCAGCACGTCCTCGCGACGGCGTTCGAGGCCCGGGCAACCGCGTTGGCAATCCCGACGTCAATGGCGGGGCGGCGTGGTTGGGGTCGTGCCCTGGCGACCTCTCCGATCCCCGTGACGTTCACACCGGCCCTGGCGGCGTGATCGTATCTAATCATCCGTTTCTTCGTTATTACCAAACGGGACCGTATGGTAAGGTATTGCCCATGATCATCGCCGCACACCAAGAGAGGTAACCGAATGTCGAATCAAGAACATCTCGTTGCCGTTATCGACCATCCCGGCGAGGCCGGGGCAGCCATCGACATAGCCCGCGAAACCGTAAACCGCGGGGGCAGGGCAACCCTGATCCTTCTGCTTACAGCCGACGACCGCAAGACCATCCAGGCGCTTGCTGAGGGCGAACGGCTGTCGATCGGCGAGGCCGAAGCGGTGTTTGTCGGTCGGTTGCAGGAGAACTACCGCCGTAGGGTCGGGGCGGGAGACATCAGGACGATCGTGCGCAACCGTCCCTCGAGCGCCAGGGCGGTCCTAGCCGCCGCCTCCCAGGCTCGCGCGACCACCCTCGCCGTTCCATCATCGGTCGCACGACATCGCAGATGGGGACGGGCGCTCTCGAGGTCGCCACTGCCGATCGTGGTCACACCACCTCGCGCGGCCTAGGTGGCTGGTGCGAAAGCAGCCGTGGCGGCTCGCCCCACCAATGAATCCGGCGTTTCCGGCGGCGCCCGCGAGCCAGAACAGGCGATTCACACCAGCCACCTAGCACAAGAATGGCCCGCCGGGGATCCCGGCGGGCCATTCTCAATTCCGTTTCGAGGTCATGCCTTGGTCTCGGCGTCAGGCCTTGGCGAGCTCAACCTCGATCTCGATCTTCACTTCCTTGCCAACGAGCCACCCGCCAGCTTCGAGTGGTGCATTCCAGGTGAGCCCCCAGTCCTCACGGTCGATCTTGGTTTCGGCGGCGAACACCGCCTTCTCGTTGCCGTACGGGTCGGTGACTACCCCGCCGTACTCCAATTCCAGGGTCAGCGGGTGGGTCTCCCCACGGATCGTCAAATCCCCGTCGACCTCGTAGCCGCCGCCCACCGCCCGAACCTCCGTCGATACAAATTCGAGTGTCGGGTGGTTTTCGGCATCGAGGAAATCGGCAGAGCGCAGGTGGTTGTCCCGGTCCTCGACTCCGGTGTCGATGGAGGCGGCGTCGATCGATACGTTCACCGAGGAATCCTCCGGCGTCGCACCTATGTTTATCGTCCCCGAGAACGAGGAGAATGAGCCTCTCACCTTGGCGACCATGAGATGCCTGGCGACGAACCCGACTCTGGTATGTGTGGGATCAAAGGTCCATGTCCCTGTTGTGGGAAGGGTCATTGTGGACATATGCAGCCTTTCTCTGGATTATCTGACTGATCATATAATGATAGAGCAGATATCTGACAAGTCAAGTAAATCTAGCTAGGATGCGTGCAATGGCAACGAGTCCCAAAACCTCAGCGCTCGACGACGCGCGAATCACACAGTTCGGCCTGTTTGTCGAGGCCGGGCGACGTCTCTCCCGGATCATGGAGACATCGATACGGGAGCAGCACGGCATAACCGGCATCCAGTTCGAGGCGATGCTACGGGTGGGGCGCTCACCAGAGCACCGCATGTCGATGTCCCAGCTCGCCGAACAGATGGTGCTGACCTCGGGCGGGGTCACCCGGCTCATCGACCGGTTGGCTGCCGCGGGCCTCGTGGTCAGGGTCTCCTGCCCCGAGGATCGGCGGGTGCAGTGGACACAGTTGACCGACGCCGGAAGCGAGAAGCTCGTTGCGGTTGTCGAAACGCACCTAGACGACCTCGACCGTCACTTCCTCTCGGCAATGTCGCCCGACGAACTCGAGACCCTGATCCCGGTCCTCGACCGGCTCCGCACCCACTGCACCGAATCACATGCGGGCGTAGCTGGTGCCGAGACACCGACGTGAGCTAGGAGGCTGGTGTGAATCGCCTGTCCTGGCTCGCTTGCGCCACCGTAAGCGCCGGATTGTCGGTGGGGCGAGCCGCCTCGGCTGCTTTCACAAAAACCTCCTACACCAGAGGGATTTCGTAAAGCGTGGAGCCAAGGGTCTTGCCGTGTCTGTCGAGATAAAGAGACGTGTTCACCGTGTCCGTCGCCTCCCTCCGGCAGACGAGATGCACCGTCGCAAGCTCGGGCAACTCGTATCTACTTTCGACGGCGACAATCCGCTCGCCGAGAAAACGGGCCGCTAACTCCGTCGTGAGACCCGCGGCCAGGAGCGGGAAGTCCGTGGCCTCGTAGCACGTTACCGAGATCGTCGTCAGCGGGCCCTTGTCACCGGTGCGGATGTGAGCGATATCGTGAAGTGTGCGGCTCATACCGAGACCTCGTCGCCGGCAACGATCGACACTCTGGGTTTGATCGCGTCCCGAGGAATGAGGGTTGACACAATCCCGATTGTCTCCTCGACCCTGGTGCGGACACCACCTCCCCCGGCAGGCCCGGAGGTGTACAGCGCGGTGACCTCCTCGGCTACCTGCTCCGCGGCGGCGCGATCGCCGACCCGGCCCGCAACACGGACCCTGCACCCCGGAGTCGACCACGAGCCGGTGTCGAGATCCAGTTCCCGGACTTCCGTGACCTCGAAATGCAACCCCTCACCAGTGTTCGCAAGGCGTTGTTCGATGAGATCACAAGCCAGCCTCCCCCGCTGGGTCGCTCCCCGGCCGGCGAATGAGATCTCGCCCTCGACGGTGAAGCCGGCCCGATACCCGACACTCACCTTGAGCTGCTCGGGACGGTTGCTCCCCCCGGCACCGCCGACCCGCACCCGATCGCCGCCATAGTCGACGACATCGACCGCCGAGAAGTCCGCGACGACATCGGGCGTCACGTAGGCGTGCGGATTGGTGATCTCGTAGAGGAGCTGCTCGATCACGGTGTTACGGGTGACCATGCCACCGGTACCGTCCAGCTTGGTGATGACCGCCGATCCATCGGCGGCAACCTCGGCCAGCGGGTATCCCACGTTCGCCAGATCAGGCACTCCGCTGTGGGGAGGATCGGCGAAGTAGCCACCTGATACCTGTGGCCCACATTCGAGCAGATGGCCGACAAGGGTACCGCTTGCCATCAAGTTGGCATCGTCTGTGTCCCATTCGAGGACATCTGCCAGCGGAGCCAGAAACAAGGACGGGTCGGCAACCCGGCCTGTGACCACAATCCGGGCGCCGGTGCTCAAGGCCCGGCGAAGGTGGTCGATGCCGACATATGCGTTGGCGGAGATGATCTCACCGTGTCGTTCCAGCGCGATACCGTCCTCCAGGGCGGGGGTCGCCGGGTCGATGAGATCCAGCACGTCGTCGCCGCCAAGCGCGGCAACCTGGATGGGTATGTCCAATTCACCGGCTATCTCGACGATCCGCTTGGCTGCGGATTCCGGGTTGGCGGCGCCCATGTTGGTGATCAGCCGGGTTTCCACCGTCGCCATCACCGGCAGCATCTGGCGCAGCCTCTTGTCGAGGAGCGGGTCGTAACCGGCATTCGAGTCACCAAGCCGGCGTAGCTGCGCCTCTGCAATGGTGCGCTCGGCCAAGCATTCGAGGACGAGGAAGTCGAGCCGCCCGCGGGTGAGCAGGTCGAGCGCGGGTGACAGGCGATCGCCGGCGAACCCGGCCCCACAGCCGATCCTCACTACCACGCCATGCTCCGCAACTCGGCTTCGGTGCGGTACGGGTCGGCGTCCAGCCGGCTGTCCGCATCGAAAACCATCCCGGGAAGACCCTCCGGCGAGCATGCAGGCCACCCCGGGTCGCCGTCGCTGATGAACCCGACCCAGGCGCGATGCATGGCTCCTGCCAGCGCTGCCGGCGGTTCCGCACCCGCTACCTCTGTGACACCGGGCGCATCGAGCAGATCCCAGACGAACGGCAGCTCCAGACAATGCGCCGAGAGACCATCGAGCGGGGACACCCACCGGAAATCGTAGAGCCAGGTGCCGGACGAAGAGCTGCCGAGACGAGCATCCACGGCATCGAGAAGCGGCATCCGGAACATACGCTCGGTCAGTAGCTGGCCGAGCAGCCAAGCCGTGTCGCAGTCCGGATAGTGGTCCCGGACCACCGTTGCCGTGTCGGGATCCACACCGGCGGCGACCAGCAGGGCAACTGAGTCGTGATCCTGCAGCGCCTCTCGGAAGCGGCCCATGACCATGGTGAACTCGTGGGCGGTGCTACCGAGCAGCAGAGGCTTGTCACCGCCCGCGCCCACCGAGATTCCTTCCAGCACGCCATAGGGAATGACGTTGTTGTCGACGTGCGGGACAAACGGCAGATTGTCTCCCGGCTCGCCGGCCGTCATCGCCCGCACGATGGCAACGGCACGATCGGGTGGTGCCGCCTCCACGTCCGGAACGGTGGTCAGCTGCCGCTGAGCATCGAGAATCTCGTCTTCGGAGAGCGTCGACCAGCCGGCGCGGGTCGGGGGGATGCCCAGCTTCCCGGCAAACCGTTTGCCCAGATCGCACACCGCGGCGAGAGCCCTGCTCCTGGCGACACCGGATTGGGCGATGGCGGCGTTAAACAGTGGCTGAGCGCGCGGGGTCGCCAGCAGTGTGAACACCGAACTGCCACCGGCCGATTGACCGGCGATGGTGACCCGGGTCGGATCACCACCAAAGCTTGCGATGTTCTCCTGGACCCACACGAGGGCCGCGATCTGATCCAAGACCCCACGGTTCAACGGCGCGTCCTCGATCCAGCCGAAACCGTCGAACCCGAGCCGGTACGAGATGGTCACCGTCACCACGCCGTCCCGGTTGAAGGCGCCACCGTCGTACCACGGGCTTGCCGGAGATCCGGCAAAGAACCCGCCACCGTGGATCCACACCAATACCGGCAGCCCAGCGTCTCGGTCGCCGGGTACCGGGGTGAAGACATTGACGTTGAGGGTCGATTCCCCGGGAATGGACGGTTCCGGGATTGTCACCTCGGGCCCGAACGGTCGTCGCTGCGGGGTCGGCCCGTATCGAGTGGCATCGCGGACACCGCTCCACGGAGAATGGGGACGGGGGGCGGCAAACCTCAGATCGCCTACAGGCGGGGCGGCAAAGGGGATCCCCAAGAAGGCGACTGATCCCGGCCTGGGCAGACCACGCACCCGACCGGCGCCGGTTGCCACAATCGGGGGAGAAGATATCGGGGGAGAAGATATTGGGGGAGAAGATATCGGGGGAGAAGATATCGGGGGAGAAGATGACGTGTCGGACACTGTGAATACCTCCTCCTCCGATGGTAATCGACCCACCGCGCGGCTCTCATTCGAATCGCCGACACAGCGTTGCGCGAATGCTGTACCTGCCTGGCCTTCTCCTCGAGAACCACCACCCGGCGCGGGCGACGCACCACATCTAGGTCGAAGCAACCCGCCCAACCGACTATTGCTCTGCACCATCGTTAGGCGGTACGCCTACTACGCCCCATGCACTGAGCCCTATGCAATGAGCCTATGCAATGAGCATGGTCACGCTCGGTTCTCCGCTGCGAGCCGGGCATCCGAGCGGGCTTCTGGGCTTCCTCTCGGGTTGCCAACGGGAACGGCGGCCCGGGGCGGGGAGGTCACTCAACGGTCATCCGGATCGAATGGTGGGCAATCCCAAGCCGCGACTCATCGGTCCGTCGATGGCGCGACGACGATCTCCATGCCGCCGACGCCAAGTTCTTCGAGGGCCTCCTGATCCGCCCCCGCGTCTGTGACAAGGATGTCGATGTCTTCCAGGTCGATGGTTTGACACATGGTCTCCCGTCCGATCTTGGTGTGGTCGGCGAGCACCACGATCTGTCCTCCGCAGGCCACCAGTCCACGATCGGTTGCCCCCACCAGCGTGTCGGGCGTCGTCAGCCCCCGGGCGACGCTCAAGCCGTTCCCTGAGATGAAGACCTGGCTCACCCGGAGGCGATTCAGGCTCTCGACCACGGCGGGGCCGACCAGCGCTCGCGTCGAATGACGCAGCATTCCTCCGGTGACGATCACCTCGATCCGCGGGACGTCGACAAGTGCGTCTACGACGAGGAGCGAGTTGGTGACCACGGTGAGATCGGCGATGGACCGGAGTTGTTTGGCGAGCTGCACGGTCGTGGTGCCGGGCCCGATCAGGATGGAGTCCCCGGCCGCGACCAGGTCGGCGGCTGCCAACCCGATAGCTTCCTTCTCATCCATCGCCTCCGAGCTCTTCTCGAAATACGTGGGTTCGAGAGCGATCCCTTCGCGTATGACTGCGCCGCCCCGGGTACGCTGGAGAAGTCCCTGGGTCTCGAGTACCCGCAGGTCCCTGCGCAGCGTGGTCTCCGAAACGCCGAGCTCTCCGGCCATGGCCTCGACCGACGCAACGCCCTTGGAGCGTGTCGATGCCAGGATTCTTCTTCGTCGTTCAGCCGGGATCACAGACGAGATCGTAGTCGATCGACCATATTCGTCCACATTGCGCGAGGAAATGTGCAAAAACAGCGCCACATTCGAGCAGGTTCTGGTACAGTTCCGGGCAACTCAGAGCGAAAGTAAGCAACTCTGGTCGTTCTGGGTCTACGTCAAGAGGGAGGACGTTGTGAAAGCAAGACCGACCACACATGCGCTGATTGTGGCTCTGATGGTGTTCGTCGCTGCGTGCGGCGGCGATGATTCCACAACCACGACGGCCGCCGCGCCGGACACCACCGCTGCCGGGAGCGGCGCCACCGAAACCACGATGACCGAATCGTCGGACCCTGAGGACCCCGGGTCCGAGCAGCAGGTCGCGGGAACCTCCGGCGACGAGTGCACGTGGGAAACCTACGCCGACGGGGTCGAGCAGATCGACTTGGCAACCGCCACCGTCGGCTTTGCTCAGTCGGAACGTGAGGCAAACCCGTTCCGGATTGCGGAGACCCAGTCGATCCGCGACGAAGCGGCGGCCCGTGGGATCAGCAACCTGATCGTCACCAATGCTGAGTCCGATCTGAACAAGGAGATATCGGACATACAAAGCATGGTGGACCAGGGCGCGGACGTCCTGATCATTTCCCCGCTCAACAGCGAGGGGCTCGATCCGGCGCTCGACTACGCCAAGGAGAACGGCGTCCCGATCATGACGATAGACCGGCTTCTCACCACCAAGACGGCGTGTGAGGACTACATTGGCTGGGTCGGATCGGACTTCGTAGAGCAAGGTCGACGGGCGGCCGACGCCATGGTCCGCGAGACCGGTGGTGAGGCGAAGCTGGCGATTCTGCTCGGTGCTCCGGGAGTGAACGTCACCACCGACCGCAACGATGGGTTCCTGGAACGTCTCGACGAGTTGGACCACAACATCGAGATCGTGGCGCAGCAAGCGGCCAACTACGAGCGGGCAATGGGTCAGACCGTTACCGAACAGCTCATCGCCAACAACCCGGACATCGATGCCATCTACGCCCACAACGATGAGATGGCACTTGGTGCCGTCGCGGCACTTCAGGCCGCCGGCTACGAGCCCGGTGCCGTGAAGATCATCACGATCGATGGCACCCAGGGCGCCGTGCAAGGCATCATCGACGGCTGGGTCTCTGGTGTGATCGAGTCGAACCCGCGGTTCGGTCCGCTAGCCTTCCAGGCCCTGGAGGACTTCTACAGCGGCGACGGCGTACCCGCCGTGACCATCATCTCGGACAAGGAATACACCACGGACAATGCCGAGGCAGAGCTCGAGAACGCATACTGATCTGGAAGCGACGGTGTGGCGGCGGGCTTCGGCCCGCCGCCATAACCCGGAGAAGCAGTGATCCGCGTGACCGAGAACACTCGAGACCCGTTGTTCAGCGCCCGTGACGTCTCCAAGGCGTTCCGCGGGACCGTTGCTCTCAACAAGGTGAGCATCGATCTGTTCGCCGGCGAGGCACATGCTCTCGTCGGCGAGAACGGCGCCGGAAAGTCGACACTCATAAAGGTGATGACGGGCGTCTACACGGGTGACGAGGGCGAGGTGATGTACCAGGGGGAAGAGGTCGCCTTCGCGCAACCCAGCGTCGCCTGGGCGGCGGGGATCAGCACGACCTATCAAGAGATCAACCTCGTACCGACGATGTCGGTCGCTCGCAACCTCCACCTGGGGAAGGAGCCACGGACGAGAGCGGGACTTGTCGATGTGAAGGCCATGAACAGCGCCGCCCGCGAGCTGCTCGGGGCCTACGGAATCCACGTCGACCCCCGCCGGCAGGTCGGGTCTCTCGGTACGGGCGTCCAGCAGATGGTCGCGATCGTGCGTGCGGTCTCGGCCGAAGGTCGGGTCGTGATCATGGACGAGCCGACCTCCTCATTGGAGCCCCGCGAGGTTGATCATCTGTTCGAGATCATCGGGAGGCTCAAGAGCGACGGAGTCGCGATTCTCTACGTGAGCCACAACCTCGACGAAGTCTTTCGGATCTGTGACCGGGTCACGGTGCTTCGCGACGGACAGAGGGTGCATTCAGGACCCGTAGCCGACACAACGAAACTCCAGGTGATCGCCGCCATGCTGGGACGGGAGTTGACCGGGCTTCGCTCGGATCACCTCACAGGCTTCAGTGAAGCCGGTCACTCAGCGGGAGCGCGTCTTCTCGAAGCGGACAGCCTCCGGCGACGCCATGTCCTACACGACATCGATCTAACCGTCCACCGGGGGGAAGTCGTCGGATTGGCCGGTCTTCTCGGTTCCGGGCGGACGGAGACGGTGTCGGCGATCTTCGGTACCGAGCCGCTCGACGGAGGCAGCATACGCGTCGAGGACCGCAAGCTGAAGACTGGATCTCCGCGAGCTGCCATCTCGGCCGGAGTGGGCATGCTTCCCGAGGACCGGCAGGCACAGGGCATCATCCCGACGATGTCGGTGCGTGACAATCTCGTTCTCGCCGCGCTCTTCAAGGTCAGCCGGTTCGGCATTGTGATGCCCCGACGGGTGGAGCATCTCGTCGAGCGGTACACGAAAGCACTTCGGATCCGCATGGCGTCGCCCGCGCAAAGCATCTCGGACCTGTCGGGGGGAAACCAGCAGAAGGCGCTCATCGCGCGAATGCTGTGCATCGACCCGAAGGTGGCACTCTTGGACGAGCCGACCAGGGGAATCGATGTCGGAGCCAAGGTCGAGGTGCAACGGCTGATCGAGCAGATGGCGGCCGACGGCCTCGGGATCGTGCTCATCTCCTCCGAGCTGGAGGACATCGTCGAGGGAGCAGATCGGGTCATTGTTCTCAAGGACGGGTCGGTGGTCGGAACACTCGACCGGTCCGAGATCGACGAACACAGAATCGTCGCCATGATGGCGGCTGGTGCTGACCGCGACGAGGAAGATTCCGATGGCCTCTGAAGTCGCCCCGGCGCCGCCTGCTGATCTGCGGATCCGCGCCCTGGACCTTCGCCGCCACGGCGTGTACGTGGCTCTGGCGGCCGTCATCGTGTTCAATCTCGTGTTCACCCCCAACTTCGCCCACATCAACAACGTGCGTCTGCAGCTCGTGCAAGTCACACCGACCGTTATCGTCGCACTGGGGATGGCCCTCGTCATCGGCGCCGCCGGCATCGACCTCTCGGTCGGCGCCGTGATGGCGCTGGCCGCCGCCACGCTCGCCGCGTCACTCGAACAGGGACCGTGGGCCGCCATGGGGCTGGCGATCCTGGCGGGTGCGGCTGCCGGGCTCGTCAATGGAACGCTGGTCGGCGTGATGAGGATTCAACCCATCGTTGCTACGCTCGGTCTGTTCGTGGCGGGGCGTGGAATCGCCCTCGTCATCGCCGAAGGTCGTCTCACGGAGATCTTCGACCCCACGATCCGGTCGATTGGAACAAGCCCCTGGTTGGGCGGGGTGCAGACCGGGGTGTTCGTCGCCGCGTTCCTTGCGGTCTGCACTTCCTTCCTGGTCCGGTGGACCGTGTTCGGCCGTCAGCTGCTGGCGATTGGGGGTAACGCGGCTGCGGCGCGGGCCGCCGGGCTTCCCGTGCGCCGCGTCCTGGTCGTTGTCTACATCATCTGTGCCGTGTTCGCGGCAGTCGCCGGCATCCTGGCGACGGCACGATCCGCTGCCGCCGACCCGTCGTTCGTCGGGCTTCTCATCGAACTGAGCGCAATCACCGCGGTGGTCGTCGGAGGCGCGCCACTGAGCGGCGGGCGAGTGAGGGTGCTGGGGACGGTCGCGGGTGCCCTGCTGATGCAGTTGATCTTCGCTACCTTGATCCGCCACGACCTGACAGATTCTGACGCTCGGATGATCCAGGCCGCCATCATCGTCGTAGCCGTGTACTTCCAGCGGGAGAGGCTCAGGTGACCCTCTCCAAGGACCCACTCCACATGGCAGACTCAGGTGGAGACGCCGGGTACCGCACCACTGCCGGATCCCTGCTCCAACGGTCGGCCGCCCCCGCCGTGCTCGTGGTGGTCGCGGTCATCGGGACGGTGTCGTTCGGCGGGCGGTTCGCCAACGCCGGGAATCTGGCAAACATGGCCGTTGCGAGCTCGTTTCTGGCCATCATCGCGATCGGGATGACGATGGTCATCATCAGCGGCGGGATCGACCTCTCGGTCGGATCGATGCTGGCGCTTGCGGCCGTTCTCGGCGCTTACGGGTCGCGGTGGGGGTCGGCGGTAGGCATCCTGCTGCCGATTGCCGTGTGCGGGGCGATCGGGATGGTGCAGGGACTTCTCATCGGTCGGGCTCGGATGGCCCCATTCATTGTGACCCTTGCCGGCCTGCTGTTCGCTCGCGGCCTCGCCTTCAAGGTCTCCGACAATGGCAATACGACGCATCTGATCGAACCGGGACGGTGGATGACCGCGCTGGGTCAGCAGCGTCTGCTGGGTGTGGGTCTACCCGCCTGGATCGCTCTGGCCGTGTTCCTGGGTGGACTTATCCTCCTCAACCGAACCAGGTTCGGGCAGGCAACGTTCGCCATCGGCGGTTCCGAGGAGGCCGCGACCCTGATGGGCCTGTCGGTCGTGAGGGTGAAGGTCCTGCTCTACACGATGATGGGGTTGCTCTCGGGTCTGGCGGGCATGCTGGTTGCAGCACGATCGTCGTCGGGACAGTCGACGATCGGTGCCGGGCTCGAGCTCGAGGCGATCGCCGCTGTGGTAATCGGGGGAACGCTGCTCACGGGAGGGTCGGGTGGTCTCACCGGCACGCTTGCCGGGGTGCTCTTGCTTGGGATGATCGAGAACCTTATCAACCAGGTCGGCACGCTCAGCTCCTATTACCAGCAGACCGTGAGTGGGCTGTTCCTCGTGGTCGTGGTGTCCGCACAGACGTACGTGAGCCGTCGTGACAAGGCCTGAGCCAGCAGGAGGCACCCTCGGGGCCGCGCCGCCGACCCGCACCCGGTTGTCGGATGGCCGAGAGCTGCTCTACTTCGACGATCACCGTCCCAAGCAGCGCAACGCAGTCGACACTCGAGGGTTGAAGACCGTAGAAGGTGAGTCGGAGCTTCGGTTCAACGAGCTGCTGGATGAGTGGGTTGTGATCGCCTCGCACCGTCAAGAGAGAACCCACCTCCCCTCGGTGGCGGACTGCCCGCTGTGCCCGAGCGTGTCAACTGCGACGGAGGTTCCGTCCGACGACTATGACGTGGTCGTCTTCGAGAATCGATTCTCGTCGCTCCCGGGGGCGACGCGCCAGATGCGAGACGAAGGCAGGGGGACCCGTGTTGCCGGTGGCCGATGTGAGGTGATCTGCTTCTCGAGCGATCACGACGCCACGTTCTCGGCGCTGAGCCGCGAGCGGCTCAGGACGATCGGCCGCGCCCTGGTCGACCGAACGCGCGAACTCGGCGCCATGCCGTACGTCGAGTACGTGCTGTGTTTCGAGAACCGTGGCGAAGACATCGGGGTCACGCTGACGCATCCCCATGGGCAGATATACGCCTACCCGTACCTACCGGCCAAAATCGAGAAGACCTTCGCCACAGCCGCCAAGTACCGTCGAGATGGCGGAGGATGCCTGGTGTGCCACTTGAACCAGCGGGAGATCGAGCTCGAGCAACGGGTCGTGACTCGGTCCGACTCCTTCGTGGCCTATGTTCCATTCGCTGCCCGCTGGCCGTTCGAGGTGCGCATCTGCCCGCTGACCCATGTCCCCGACCTGGTCGCCATGGCGACAGAGGAGGTCGTGGAGCTTCTCGAAATGCAGGGTCGCGTGCTCGGGGCTCTCGACAGTGTGTTCGGCGACGAGGTCCCTTACGTTGCGGGTCTGATCCAGGCGCCGGTCCGCCAGTTCAGGGACGTCGCACACATGTACGTGGAGGTGTTCTCCCCGCGGCGCGCCGAGGGAAAGCTCAAGCACCTCGCCGGCAGTGAGTCGGCCGCCGGGGCGTTTATCAACGATGTCGCTCCCGAGAAGGCAGCGGTGATCCTGGCGCAGGCTTTGACGAGTGATAGCGACTCTCGAGAAAGGGAGGTTGAAGATGGTTGAACCGATCCGTGTCGCAGTAGTGGGAACCGGGCGGTGGTGGGGTCGAGAGCACGCACGCGTCTTCTCGATCCGGGACGACGCCGAGCTGTGCGCCATCGTGGGCCGCTCGCAGCCGAAAACCGACGACCGCGCTCGCGAGTTCGGGGTGAGCGGCTACACGGATGTCGGTGAGATGCTGCAGACGGAGCAACCCGACCTGGTCTCCCTGTGCCTGCCGAATGAGGGCCATTACGAGACGACGTTGGCCGTGATCGAAGCCGGCTTCCCGCTTCTCGTCGAGAAGCCCCTCGTCTTTGATCTCGACGAAGCCGACCGGCTGCTGGCCGCCGCCGCAGCCCAAGACCTCTTCTTTGCGCTCAACTTCAACCATCGATACGCCGTCCCGGTACAGATGGCGCATCGAGCAATCCATGCCGGTGAGCTCGGGCAGCTCGTATTTGCGACCTGGCGCTTCGGTGGTGAGGTCGGCACCAGCGCCCACCCCCATGCCAACCTGATCGAGACCCAGTGCCATGGCTTCGACATGCTGGAGCACCTGTGCGGACCGATCGCATCGATCAGCGCCCACATGAACGATCTCGCCGGTCACGGCTACACGACGATGGCGCTCTCGCTGACCTTCGAGAGCGGTGCGGTGGGCAGCCTGATCGGATCGTACGACACGTCGTACGCCTACCCGGACACGCACTACGTTGAGGTCAACGGGACGGAGGGCCGCGTCCAGGTTTTCGACACCGTCAAACGCTTCACGCAGTCGCGTGTGGGCGAGGAGGTCCGCCGCGTCTGGGAGGCAGGGTATTTCAACGACGCGCAGCGCGATTTCTACCACTTGTTCGAGCGCCACCTCGACGACCTGATACCCGCGTTCCGCGAGTCACGAGAGCCGCCCGTACATGCGCGCGCAGGGCGCAGAGCGCTTCAACTCGCCATGGCCACCATTGAGTCGTTTGAGCAGGGTCGCCGAGTGAGCGTGGAGTGAGCGCTGAAGTGAGCGTGGAGTTAGCGCCGTAGTGACGACGGGATCAGGCGCGCCGTTTTGATGAATGGGCGGACCCAGCACCGACTGCAGTCTGGTCGGCTCCGGGGACCGGTCAACCTGCCTCACTCACCGTGGGGAATACCCGGAAGCTGCAGCCAGTGGATCCTCGGGATATCCGGTTGGTCTGCCACCTCAACGTCCTCACACCCGGCCGGAACAGGTTGCGAATCATGGGGAGCATCCCCAAGACGGGCCTGCTCTCTCCACATGGCAGTCTTGAGCTCTTCCCTTACCTCGAAATAGTCGGGATGGTCGTAGACATTGTTGACCTCATCGGGGTCCTGCTCCAGATCGTATAGCTCCCACTCCGGCGGGAACTTGAGGAAGAACAACGTGAAGGGCAAGCCAAAGCCTTCGTTGTAGTAGTAGATGAGCTTGTACCGCTTGGTGCGATAGCCGTAGTGAGCGGGAGCTTTGTGAATGATGTCGTCGTTCTCCCAGTACCGGTAGTACACACCTTCGACACGTGGCAGCTCCTGCTCGTCGACCAGATCCGGCCAGAAGCTCCGCCCCTGCATCCGCGGGTGGTGCTCAACACCGGCGGCATCCAGGATCGTCTGCGCCATGTCTACGTTGCTGACGATCCCATCGAAGACGCCGCCCTGCTCCAGCCTCCTGGGATAGCTGAGCACAAACGGCATCCGGAGCGACTCCTCGTACATGAGCCGCTTGTCGAACCAACCGTGGTCGCCGAGAAAGAAACCCTGGTCCGACGAGTAGATGAGCAACGTGTCGTCGAAGTCTCCACGGTCGCGGAGCCAGTCGACGAGACGGCCGACGTTTTCGTCCACCGATTCGACACATGCCAGGTAGTCCTGCATGTATCGCTGGTACTTCCACACCGCTAGTTCCTCGTAAGTGAGACCCTCCGGCGGGTTCTCCTTCAGGTCGTCGGTCGTAAGATGATCCGCAACCCGCATCGCCACCCGCCGGGCCGATGCACTCCGGGTGGAGTAGTCGTCCCAGAATGTCCTGGGAAGCGGCACCGGATCCTCGTACATCGCCTTGTGTTCCGGCTTTGGCTCCCAAGACCGGTGCGGAGCCTTGTGCCATACCAGCATTGCCCATGGGTCGTCGTCGAGCGACTCGACCCAGTCAATCGCCAGGTCGGTGATGATGTCGGTGGCATAGCCCTCGACGGTGCGGGGGCCGTCCTCGGTGATGAACGTCGGGTCCCAGTAGTCACCCTGGCCGGGGACGATGTCCCAATAGTCGAACCCGACCGGGTCGCTACCTTCGCCATGGCCCATGTGCCACTTGCCGATCATCGCCGTCTTGTATCCGGCTTCCCTGAGCTGCGACATGAACGTCGGCTGGCTCGCATCGATCGGGGTGAACAGCGAGTAGACACCGTTGACATGGCTATAGGTGCCGGTCAGGATCGATGCCCGCGATGGCGAGCACAAAGAGTTCGTGACAAAGCAGTTGTCGAGCCGGAACCCGTTCTCGGCGATCCCATCGATGTGTGGGGTCCGGTTAACGACCGACCCGTAGACGCCGATGGAGTGTGCGGCGTGGTCGTCGGTGAGGATGAAAACGATGTTTGGACGTCGGTGTGGTGTTTCGTTCACTCATGCCCTCCTCACTGCAACCTGTTCGTCCGCCAGAGCGGACCGCGGACCCTTGACAGAGACGATGCACTCTGTCACGATAGTCACTGCATTGCACAAGTTCAATACATATATTGCATCAGTGCAATAGGACGGAAGGAGCGTTCTCTGAAGCTCGAGCTGATTCTCTTCGGGGTCCTGCTCCAACGTCCCCAGACCGGCTACGACCTGAGCAGCTTCATGGAGAAGGCCGGTCGCTTCCTCCGCACCAACACATCTATGACCCAGGTATACAGATCGCTGCGACGGATGGAACAGAGCGGATGGGTCACCCACACGGTGGAACCAAGACCCGGTGCGCAGGATGCCAAGCGCTATTCCGTCACCGATGCCGGCCAAGACGAATTCCTGAGCCGGCTATCGGAGCCCTACCAGCCACCCTCGATACCCGGGTCACCGGACTTCTTCGCCCATCTCCGGTTCCGCGCCTCGTTCCTGGGACTGAACGCCGTCCTCGACCTACTGGATGCCGAGATCGCATACCGGCGGAAGCAGGTCGTGAGAAACCGCCATCGTGATCGAACGGAGTGGATCAGCCCCACAGTGGAGTTCAACGATGAGCTGACGAGCACGATCATGGAATGGGAGCACCGCCGGGGAGTGGATCGCATGGACCGGCACGTCGAGGCGTGCGTGCGCCTCCGCGACCGTCTGGCCGCGGGCGAGGCACCGGGACACGACTACCCCACACTCATCCGCCGCGTCGAGGACCTCGATGAACACGAGCGAGAAGTACTACTCGGGGAGCCCGCTAGATGAGAGCCATCATCCTCATGTTCGACAGCCTCAACCGGCACATGCTGGAGCCCTATGCGGACACATTCGTACAGACCCCCAACTTCACCAGGCTGGCGGAACATACCGTGATGTTCGAGAACTTCTATGCCGGATCCATGCCGTGTATGCCGGCCAGGCGTGAGATGCATACCGGCAGGTACAACTTCCTTCACCGAAGCTGGGGTCCCCTCGAGCCGTTCGACGACTCTGTCTTCGAGATGCTGAAAAACGCTGGCGTACACACCCATCTTGCCTCCGACCATCCCCACTATCGGGAGGATGGCGGCGGCACCTACCACCCGCGCTACACAACGGCGCATGGCTGGCGGGCAAAGGGCGTCATGCCGTGGTACAACGAGCTCGTCCACCTGCCGTTCTTCATCTGGGACCCACGCAAGCGGGGCCAAGAAACCCACTCACCCGCGCTGGCCCAGACCATCGACCCGGCACCGACCCTGCTCCAGTACTTCGAGGTGGAACCAACCGCCGACATGCAGGGACACGACCTGGCCAAGGCCCACGAAGGTGACATGCTGCCGCGCGACTCGGCGCTCTTCGGCTTGCACGGCGCCCATGTGAACGTAACCGACGGACGGTGGGTCTACATGCGTGCCGCCGCCAACGCCGACAACACGCCTCTCGAGAGTTCACACTGATGCCCACCCACATGCGCTCCCGTTTCAGCATCGGCGAGCCGGCAGGGTGGGAGCCCGCCGAGGCCTTCAGCTTCACCAAGAGTCTGCGGACGAGCAGCCCGGATGCCAGCGTGCTGGATCTGGCTGCGATGACACAACTACCCGTCTCTGTGCGGCGTGAGCTCGACGCACGTCGGGCCGCAACGACTCCCCGATGAGCGCGGCCGCGGGAAGCGCCGGAGACAAGGTCTGGTCCCCCGAGTTCGTCCACATTCTGGCCAAGCCAGCCGGTGCGATCTGCAACCTGGGGTGTGCCTACTGCTACTACCTGGACAAAGAGGCGCTCTATCCCGGTGACCGGTTCCGGATGTCCGACGATGTGGTGGAGGCCTACATCCGGCAAACGATCGCGATGCACCGAACCCCCGAGGTGTCCATTGCGTGGCAGGGAGGAGAACCGACACTGATGGGGGTCGGCTTCTTCCGCAAGGTGATGGCTTTGGAGAAGCAGAATCAGCGTCCCGGACAGTCGATCCTCAACAGCATCCAGACCAACGGGACCTTGCTCACCGATGAGTGGTGTGAGTTCCTGGCCGAGAACGACTTCCTGGTCGGTATCAGCATCGACGGGCCGCAGCCACTCCACGATGCGTACCGGGTCGACAAGCGTGGCGGCGGGTCGTTTGACAAGGTCATGAAGGGTCTGCGTCTTCTCCAGAAGCACGGTGTCAAACACAACATCCTCACCACCGTCAATCGGGTCACCGGGGACTACCCCCTCGAGATCTACAGGTTCCATCGCGACGAGCTGAACGCCGATTGGATCCAGTTCATCCCGATAGTGGAGCGGGTCGACCCGAGTGGCCACCCAGATGACATGGGTGGCGAGAACGTGTCGGATCGCTCCGTTCGAGCCGAGCAGTTCGGTGAGTTCCTCGCCACCGTCTTCGACGAATGGGTACGAAACGACGTGGGAAGTGTGTTCGTCCAGACTTTCGAGGCGGCGGTGGCGAACTGGGCCGGAATGCCATCGTCGGGCCTCTGTGTGTTCGACGAGACCTGTGGCCGTGGTGTCGCCTTGGAGCACAACGGCGACCTCTATTCCTGCGACCACTATGTCGACCCGGGCTTCCGTCTCGGCAACATCACAGAGACCCCCATCGGGGAGTTGGTCGTCACCGAGCGCCAGCACGAATTCGGGATGGCGAAACGCGATTCGCTCCCGGACTACTGCCGCAACTGCGACGTGCTGTTCGCGTGCCGCGGGGAATGCCCGAAGAACCGGTTCATCACCACTCCCGATGGCGAGCCCGGCTTGAACTACCTATGCGCCGGCTACATGTCCTTCTTCCGGCACATCGACCGCCCGATGCGGCTGCTGGTGGATCTGATTCGATCTGGACGCCCCGCCGATGGCGTGATGCGAATGCTCAACGCAGAGGACGCATCGCTGGCTGCCGCGGTACGCGACGCCGGCAGAAACGACCCGTGCCCGTGTGGTGGCGGTCGGAAGACAAAACACTGTCATGGTGCAGCGCGGCAAGCGAGGAACGAGATGCCGCTGTCGATCGAGCCCTCGGCTCCCCGCCCGCGTGTCGTCTGATGGTCGGGTCGGTCAAATAGGCGGCTATCTTCGCATTCATAGGCGTTCACCAACCGGCACCACTACTTCGTCACTCGGGTCAAAGCCGAGTCGCCACGCGCGCACCCAGACCGTCAAGTCAGGCTGCTCGAACGGAGCCGAATACAGATGCCAATAGCGGCCGTCACGGTCTGGCGAGCCTATTGCCAGATCCAGGAACGTCGGTGGCTCCGGCTTGCGCGGTGCGTCGGTGGTCCAGCCGATCGATGCACCCGGTGTCTCACACGACGCGGTGATCAGATCTCCAATCTCGATCGTAGGCGTTGCAGTCTTCTGCGAAGCGCCACCGGGTCGCCACCGATCGATCAGATCCTGTTCCGGAATCAAGGCCGTCTCGGCATAAGTGTCCAACCAGCCATCGAGTGCTTTGCTCAGGCGGGCCTTGACGTCCTGCAGCGATGCATCGTCGATGAGGTTGGCTGTCTCGTGAGGGTCTCGGTCTATATCAAAGAGTTCCTCTGGGGGCTTGTTCGGGCCGACGACGGAGCGCTGCAACGGAGTCAGACGATCCGGAGCCTGGCCGGACCCCACCTGCATTGCCTCCTCCTGTGTGAGACGCCGCATCTCGGCCCACGTGGCCAGATGATCGGCGTATTCGAGGTGTTGCATTCCCGGACGGTCGGGATGAAGGTGGCGTGTATAGCGGAATCGGGCATCACGAACGGTGAATGAGATGTCCTGTTGCTCATCCATCCGGCCACGGGCGCCAAACGCGTACTGATTCGGCGCAACCGCCGTCCCGTCGGCCCGGTAGATGGGTTTCGCCTCCATGTGCTCGGGAACGGGCAAACCGCACATCTCGAGCATCGTCGGTGCAAGATCCATCATTTGGACGATATCGGCCCGTGACGTCCCCGGCTCGATGCGGCCGGGCCAGCGGATGATGAGAGGCTCACGGACACCGGCCTCGTTTGCCCATCGCTTGGCGCGAGGTACTCCGGGCCCATGCTCGCTCCAGAAGACAACAATCGTGTTGTCGACGAGGCCGTCGTCCTCCAGCTGCCGCAAGATCTCGCCCACCCAATGATCCATCTGGGTTATGAGGTCGTACAGACGCGCCCAGTGGAATCGGAACACCTCGGTATCGGGATAGTACGGCGGTAGGGGGATCTCATCGGGGTCGTGACGCATGTCATCGGTGACATCGGCGGTCTCCCGGGCAAACTCCGCGTCGCCGAGATAGATGCGAGACTCGTGTGTGATCAGCCCGTGAAACTGCGCAAAGAAGGGGGTACCGGGTTCCGGCCTTCCCCGCCAGTGGGCCTTGTCGCCCCACTCGTCGAATATCGTCGGCGGCGTCTTGACTTGAAAGTCGGTGAAGTGGCTACACGTTGTGTAGTAGCCGGCGGCGCGGAAGTACTCGGGGAGGAGCTTCACTTCGGGCGGAGGTGCCGCTTTGGTGCGCATATGGAGCGTTCCGATCGACGACGGATAGCACCCGGTGAGGATCGACGACCGCGAAGGGGCGCACACCGGCGCCGCGGCGAACGCCTGGTCGACACGAACACCCTCCGCCGCCAATCGGTCCAGATTCGGTGTTGTCGCATACTCGGCACCGGGCCATACTCCGGCGTAGCACCCTATGTGGGGATTGATGTCGTGTGTTGAGATCCAGACGACATTCGGCCGCAGTCCTCTCTCACTCATCGTGCCGCATCCCAAAGACCGCAGTAGGGATCGGCAGGACTGATCCCGGTGAATCTCGACCTCCCCAGTAGCTTGTCGACGACCGCGTCGACAACGCTCTCGGTAGAGGTGTAGGCGTTGACGAAGGTCTTGACCATCGGCACATCCTGGAGATGGTACGGGTTGTCGATCGAGACAAACAGGGTCGGGATGTCCTCAACCGTCCGAGGGACGTCAAACCCCATCGGGTTACCCCAGTTGATGCGGACCGTGGTCTGGTTGCTCGCCGTCTTCAGACTTGCAAGGTAGAGCACCAGGTCGTAGCCATCGATCTGGGCGAGCGGGTCCATCAGCTCCGCCCAGGCTTCTTCCCCCAACGCACCGTAGTCGAAGTTGTCGACCTGGAAGCCGGCGTCGCGGAGCCGCGCAACGAAGTGGGGAGCTACACCGCCGCCTTCATCCATGTACCCGCCGCGGTCGCCGAGCACGTACAGCAGCACCCGCCTGTGCCGTTCGGGAGACAGCGGCAGCAATTCCTGTTTGTCACGAACGAGCGTGACCGCCTGGTCGGCACAGGCCCGCGCCCACTCCCGATGCTCGTCCGAGCCGACGACGGACAAGGCCGACTCGTCCGGTACGAGCGTGCCTTCTTCTTGGTTCCGATGCAGGCCCAGCGACGCCTTGAGGCTCAGGATGGCGGTGACCGCTTCGTCGAGCCTCTCCTCGGTGAGCGCGCCCGAAGCGGCCCCGTCGAGCATGAACGCGTAGTCCTGGGCGAGGTTGGCGGCGAACAGGAAGATGTCGTTGCCGGCCATGATCGCCGCAGGCACCGCTTTGGCCCGTGGCATGACCGCGGTCATCCCGGCCATGACCGAAGCGTCCGTCGAGACGAGTCCGTTGAAACCGAGCCGGTCGCGGAGCAAGTCGTTTAGGAGCTCAGGCGCCAACGTCGCCGGCATGATCGCGCTGTCTGCAATACCGGGGCGCAACAGCCGCGAATATGCCGGTTGCATAATGTGGCCCGCCATGACCGTATCCGCACCGGCGTCGATCATCGCTCGGTAGACCATACCGAAACTCGCATCCCACTCTTCTACGGAGAGGCTGTTGACGCTGGTGACAAGATGCTGGTCACGCCCATCGACTCCATCGCCCGGGTAGTGCTTGACAGAGACGGCAAGCCCAACCTCGTGGACTCCTTTCATGTAGGCACGGGCCATCCGCAACACCCGGTGCGGATCGGAGCCGTAAGTCCTCGTGTTGGTGATCGGGTTGGCCGGGTTCAGGTCGATGTCTACCACCGGAGCGAACGCCCAGTTGCAGCCCACGGCTGCAGCCTCGCGGCCGGCCACCAGGCCGAGCTGGTAGGCGAATTGCTCGTCATCTGTAGCAGCAACTCCGAACTGTGTGGCAAACACCGTTCCGTCCAGGGCAACGCCATCACCGCCTCGCTCGAGGTTTGCCGCAAGTAACAGGGGTATCTGCGCATTCGCCTGAAGGGTGCGGTGTAGCCCCTGGACCTCTTTGGCGGTGAACGGACGTGTCATGAACCCGCCGGGAGCGATCCCCGCTTTCTTTATCGCAAGCAGGTTGGTCTCGGGGTCGGCATCGGTGATCACCAACACGAAGAGCTGGCCTACCTTGGCTGCGACGTCCATGCCGGAGAGAGTCCGCTCCACCCAGACGACATCGTCATCACACAGGTTGAAGGGTGCTGCTTTTGGGTTGATCACGGAGCCTCTCCTTGTGTTGATTGAGCCAAGAGGGCGAGCTTCGCCCAGAGGTCTTCGAGCAGCAGCCGATTGTCAACGGCGTTGTAGATGCGCAACGGTCGGCCGTCGGGTCGGTGCACGTATCCGCCGGAGTCGACGATGCGTGGGCAGGGTCTTGTAACGTACGAGCTCGAGGAGGCATCCGGCTCGAAGGATGACTGAAGGCCAGACAGCAGCACCAGTGGGCTATCGCCGAGGATGTAGGCCTCACCGAGGTGGAGCCCGTGACGAACCGCACTGTCAGCAACCTGCGCAAGCGAATCGAACAGGTGACGGCCGAGCGGACCACACGGAGCCATGCGGGCTCTCATCTCCGCCCGGGAAGCCAACGTCGTCCGGTAGACGTTCCGGGGCACCTGCCAGATGCGGAGATCCGAGTCGTTGAAGACCACCTGGGCGGCAACAGCGTCGATGGCCGTGTTGTATTCGAGTTGGGTGCCTCCTGGCGGCCGCTCGCCGTGACCCTCGTGTTCGGCTCCGCCGATCCAGATGAGAGTGAGCCGCGCTGCGATCCGGGGTTCGACGAGCCACGCGGATGCCATCTCGGTGAGGCCACCGCCACAGGTCACATAAAGCGGCAAGTCCGTGTCATCACGCATCGCCTCGGCGATGATCGCCTCAACCGCCGGCCCGGCAACGGGTGTTTTGCCGTCGACCATCGGAGTGTCCGAGCCGGCGGTCACAATGACGTCGCCGGACCGGCCACATAGCTCCACGACACGCTCTGCGGCCGCCGCCGCGTCGGCGGCAGTAGTCGACGACTGGTCCAGCGGATCACCGGGGCGCAGGTGCGATCCGATCACAGCCCGCACTTCGACGCTCGCACTGAGCAAGATGTGGGCAAGCTGGACGAGACCATCCGGATCTCCTCCGTAGTCATTGTCGGTGATGACACGCACCCGCGGTTGGACCGGCCAGACTTCACCAGGCATCGTGGACGCCATCCTCTCGATAAAAATCGAAGGCCAGCTCACCCGAAACGCAATACATGCCGGCGACCCGTCCGGTGAACGAGCAGGCCGTCTCCGCAGTCAGATACCGGCCGTCAAACACGGCCACGTCGTGGCGCACGCCGTCGCTCTCGAAGCCGAGGGCGATGAGATCGGAGGTCATCGCGAACATGCCATTTGGCATGCGCGCCTCGGCAAAGAGCACAATCGACCCCGGGGGAACCGTCATCCGTCGCTCGTCAGTGATGGACGCCACTGTGGCGCGGGCGATCACCTCGTCACCGTCTATCTCGATGTCGTAGTGATGATCCTCGTCGTAGCGGATGGCAAGCCCCCCGACCCCGCGACGCGTCGAGACCGACGTCCGGACACGTGCATCGAGCCGTCGAACCCGCCGCCCGACAAACGTCGGCTCCGGATCGTCCATAGTCCTGTGTTCACCGGAGATGCGCAGAACACCATTTGCCGTCTCAGCAAACGCTGAGGGCAGCCGCCTCACCCCGATCCATTCCGGGCCGAGCCGGAAGTCCTGGAACTCATCACTGAACGTCGGAGCTGAAACTACACCCGGCAGCTCGACCGGGTCTACAACCGGCCATTCGTCTACCCACTCGACGGACGTGATGAAGCTCTCCCTGCCGAGAGGCGAGAACGATCGTGTCCCACCGGTGGTCCTCACTCCCAGCAGCACCATCCGCCAGCTTCCGTCCGGAGCAATGACGAGGTCTCCGTGACCCGTGTTCTGGACGACCCGGTTCGTGCCTTTGGCACTGAGGATGGGGTTGCCGGGGCAGCCGATGAATGGCCCGTCGGGAGACTTTGACCTGGCGATGCTGACCGAATGGCCACGCTCGGTGCCACCCTCGGCGATCATCAGGTACCACCACTCGCCGACCCGGTACAGGTGTGGCGCCTCGGGGAACTTCAGCCCGGTCCCCGACCAGATCGAGCGGGGCTGCTCGAGGATGTGTCCCGTCGACGGGTCGATCCGCACCTGCTGGATGCCGAGATGGCCGTGTGGCGGTTCGAGCAGCAGACCCGAGAACGTCACATAGCAGTTGCCGTCTGCGTCCCAAGCAAGATCGGGGTCAATACCGTGGATCTCACCCAGCAGTGTCGGATCGCTCCACGGGCCGGACGGATCATCGGCTGTGAACAGGAGGTTCCCTCTCCCCATCGCATCGGTGCCGATCAGATAGAAACTGCCCTCGTGATACCGGATGGTGGGCGCCCAAATCCCGCCACAGGTGCGCACACCCTTCTCGAGGATCCCCGGCTGCTCGACCACGTGGCCGATCAGCTTCCAGTCGGTGAGGTCACGGCTGTGGTAGACAGGTAGCGCCGGCTGGTACTCGAAGCTCGACGTCGCCAGGTAGTACTCGTCACCGACCCGCACGACGGAAGGATCGGGGTTGAACCCGGGGATGATCAGGTTCGACGTCACGTGACGAGCCGGATCTCTCGGCGAGTTGCAGCGTCGCTGACGTTGAACCCGACAACAATCCCAAACGTGCCCGCTTCGTACTGCCAGCCTCCATCGAAGTGGGCGAGTTCCCTGGCAGGAACCTCGATCTCGACCTTTGCGGTCTCGCCCGCCCCGAGGTTCAGGTCGGCAAACCCGACCAGCCAGCGCACCGGCCGATCGATACCGCTGTCCGGTCGCTCGGCGTAGACCTGGACCACCTGCTTACCCGCCCGCTCCCCCGTGTTGGTGACATGAACGCCAACCGTGAACACTTCACCCGCGGCCGCCTCCGAGGGAACGTCAACCGAGTCGAGGGACCAAGACGTGTACCCCAGACCGTGACCGAACGGATAGGCGGGCTCGACACCCGACCGCAACCAGGCCCGGTATCCGATGTGGATGCCCTCGGCGTACACCACTTGCCCATCGACCGGTAAAGGTCGGCCGATCGGGGGATCGCCCTCGCCCGCCGGCCAGGTCGTGGGGAGCCGACCTCCCGGCTCAGCGATGCCATAGACGATGTCGGCCAGGGCGTGTCCGAACTCCTGGCCCGGGAAGTAGACAACGAGGATTGCGGCCACCTCGTCGCGCCAGGGAAGGATAACGGGCGACCCAGAGTTGACAACCACGATCGTATTCGGGTTGGCCCCGGCGACGGCTCGGACCAGGTCATCCTGATGTCCGGGGAGGGCGAGCATCGTCCGGTCGCTGCCCTCTGATTCGATCTCGGCGTTGGTCCCGACAACAACGACGGCCACGTCCGACCTCGCGGCCAAGTCGACCGCTTCTTCAATGAGCCGTTCCGGTTGCGATGTGTCGGGCACGGTGCCGAACTTGAAGAACAAGGCATCGCCGAGAGGGCCAAGCCCCTTGAGCGGCATTAGCGCCAGCTCCAGGTCGAGCACCTGGTCCTCCTCGACATCGAGGGTTCCCGTCAGCGGGGGAGGCCTGAGCAGTCCCTCGACGTTGAGACCGTCTCCCTGTTTCGGGTCGTGACGCAAGAACTCGGCACCGTTTACGGTTACCACGGCCGGGTATATGCCGCCGTAGGCAAGGGTGAGGCTCCCGGCGGTATCGACCCGATACCGGGTCTGCAGCTTGACGGTGGATGCTTCATCAACCGGTGCGCTGCCACCGAAGTAGGTGAGGCTCGTCAATCGCCTATCCTCCGTGTAAATAGGCGAACCGGCGCCTCCTGTGAAGGTGACCCTCACACCCGGATCTCCGGTCACTGGGTTGGTCAGGTTGTCGATTGGAAGATCGGCGATGCCTGCCTCGACGATCGCGCCGATGGAGTGCTGAACCCGCGTCCCTCCGGCGGCGACGAGGCCTTGGAGTGGTGAGATGAGCCGCTCCGGGATGACCGTGGCGCTGCCACCACCCATGACCCGGGCCGATACGGCGTTGTGGCCGATGAGCGCCACCAACGTATCGGCTGCGATGGGGAGTACTCCGTCGTTCTTGACCAGTACCGAACCTGCGATCGCGGACTCCCGCGCGAATGCTCTGCCGTCGGCGGCCGCCGGAGCGGCCGGTGATCCACCGACCGGCTCCAGCGCGCCGACACGTGCGGCCAGGAGGAGGAGCCGCCGCACTTTTCGATCGATGGTCGCCTCAGGAATGTCACCTCTTGCGACTGCATCGACGAGCGCCTGGCCCCATGGCCCGTCGGGCCCGGGCATCACCAAGTCTTGTTCCTTCTCGGCGCTGTGAAGCGATCGCACTGCGGTCCAATCGCTGATGACAACGCCGTCAAAACCCCATTCTGTTCTGAGTGGGTCATCGAGCAGATCGTTCTCTGTGGACGTCACCCCGTTAATCGAGTTGTACGAGCTCATCACCGACCAGGCTCCGGCTCGGACCACATCCTCGAAGGGACGCAGATACAGCTCCCGGAGGGCACGCTCTCCGACAACCACGTCGACGGTGAATCGGTCGGTCTCGAAGTCGTTGGCTACATAGTGCTTTGGGGTGGTGCCGACACCATTGGACTGGAGACCCTGCACATAGGCGACGGCGAGCGCGCCCGACAGCAGCGGATCTTCGCTCAAGCACTCGAAGTGGCGCCCCCCGTATGGAGTGCGGTGCAGGTTCATGGTGGGACCGAGTACGACGTCGACACCCTTGCGGCGCGCCTCACGGGCGAGCACCACGCCAAACTCTCGAGCGACATCACGGCTCCACGACGAGGCGAGCGCCGTTGAGGACGGCAGGCACAACGATGGATCACGGTCGTCCCACGACTCGCCACGAACACCGATAGGCCCATCCGAGAGCAAGATGCTGCGCAACCCGATCCGCTCAACCGGGACGGTCGCCCAAAAGTCACGACCCGTCAGGATCGCCACCTTCTCATCGACGGTGAGCTCAGCGACCAAGCCGTCTATGCGATCTACGTCCATGGCGTCCTTCACCCGATAACGGCTGCCGCGGCCAATGCTTGACGCTGCCTCCGCCTCTCCGCTTGGCGATCCGGGTCTGGAACGGGGGCCGCCATCATCAGACGCTGAGTGTATGCCTCGCGGGGGGTCTTGCTGACCTGTTCCCCATCTCCCCACTCCACGATTCTGCCTCCCTGCATCACCGCGATGCGGTGGCTCAGATAATGGACGACCGCCAGGTCGTGGGAGATGAATAGATACGCGACAGCGGTGTCTCGCTGGATCTCGAGGAAGAGGTCGAGTACCCGCGCTTGGGTTGAAAGATCCAGCGCAGACACCGGCTCGTCGCACACGATGAGCTTCGGGTCGAGGGCAAGCGCCCTGGCAATGGCGATTCGTTGCCGCTGGCCGCCGGAGAACTCCTTGGGCCTTCGATCTGCTGCGTTCTTGGGCAGCTTCACTTCGTCCAGGAGCTCCCGGACCCGGGCCCGTGCCTGGGCTTTGGGTACGTTGCGCACCGTCATCGGCTCGGTAAGGATCTGCTCGATGGTCATCGACGGGTTGAGCGACGAGTAGGGGTCCTGGAACACAACCTGAATGTCGCTGCTCAGCTCCCGGCGGGTGGCCCGATCAGCGTTGGCGATCTCTCGCCCTTCGAACTTGATTGAGCCCCCGGTGACCGGCGCCAGCCCGAGGATGCCACGACCCAGCGTCGTTTTGCCAGATCCGGACTCGCCGACAAGGCCGACACATTCACCCGGCCTGATGTCGATGGAGACGTCTCTGATGACATGGAAGCCGGGATGGCGAAAACCACGCCCCGGATATGTGACGTCGACGTGCTCACAGGTGCAGATAGGTTCGATCATCTTGTCACCTCCAGGACCGGGGCTCGATATGCTCCCCGACCTTCCGAACCGTCCAGGATCGCGTCGAGCAACGACTGCGTGTATGGATGCTCTGCTTCGTGGAAAATCGACCGCACGGGGCCTGACTCGATGATCATGCCATACTGCATCACCGCAACCTGATCGCACAGGTCGGCGACCACACCGAAGTTGTGTGTCACGAGTAGCAGCCCAACGTTGGTCTCCTGCTGCAGCTCTCGCAAGAGATCGAGCACCTCCGCCTCCACGGTTACGTCGAGAGCCGTGGTCGGCTCATCGGCGATGATCAGGTCGGCACCGCACGACAGCGCCCCCGCGATCAGAACGCGCTGCGCCATCCCGCCGGAGAGCTGATGCGGGTATGAGTTGAAGGTCCGCACCGGATCAGGGATCTCCACTCGCTCAAGCAGGTCGAGGGCACGTTTGCGCGCCTCTCCCTTGTTGATGCCGAGAACAACCGTCATCGGCTCCACGAGCTGCTGACCGACGGTAAAGGCCGGATCAAGATTGCTCATGGGCTCCTGCGGGATGTACCCGATACGGGTGCCTAGCACCTTGGATTGATTCCCGAGGTCATCGCCATTCACGACGAGCGGCTCACCATCGAATGTGACCGAGCCGGCAACTACACGACCAGTCGATGGAAGCAGGCCCATGACGCCGAAGGCTGTCTGGGTTTTCCCGGACCCGGACTCTCCGATGAGGCCGAGAATCTGGCCACGGTGAACGGTGAGACTCACGTCCCTGACTACGAGTGCGTACCGGCCGTATCCATCCGGGTATCCAATGGTGAGTCCATCGACCTCGAGCAGGGCGGGGAGGTCTGTCTCCGCTTGTGGGTGATGTACCGGATCGGCTTCGGGGATGGGTGCGTTGGCTTCGGGCGGACGCTTCCGATCCTTCCGCCCGACCCGCGGACCTGACCGCTCAAACTCGTCCCGTATTGCATTGGCGAAGAGCGTCAGCGAGAGAGTCGTGGCGGCGAGTATGAGGCTCGGCCACAGGACAAGCAGCGGCTGTGTGAAGAGCTTCTGGAAACCATCTCGCAGCGACCCACCCCAGGTCGGGGTGTTGAGGTCACCCAGCCCGATGATCTCGAGACCAGCCTGGATCTTGACCGCGATGCTGAAGACTATGCCGGATTGGATGACGATCGGCGCACGCACCACCGACAAAATGTGACGGCCGATGATGCGTGTATCGCTCAGACCCGTCACCCGAGCGGCATCGACATATAGCTCGTCTCTGACCTCCCGGACCATTCCCGCCACTAACCGGTGGAAACCCGGCGCCATGAGAACGCCGAAAACCGCCATGGCCATGTAGACCGATTTGCCCAGCACGGCGCTGGCAGCCAATAGCACCATGATCCCCGGCATCGACATGATGAGTGAGATGACCCAGTTGGAAACGGCGTCGAACCAGCCTCCGAAGTAGCCGGCTACGAGCCCCGACACGACACCGAGCGCCATCGAGATCACGACGGCAAGCCCCGCGGCGGTGAGGGTGTTGCGAGCACCGAAGAGCAGCCTGGACAGGACATCCTGGCCGGAGCTGTTCGTCCCGAGCCAATGGTCACCGCTCGGTCCCGCCAGGAAGTTGAGAAGATCGGTCTTGTTGGGGTCGAACGGACTGAGCACCCCGGCAAAGATCCCCGACAACAAGATGACAATAAGAACGACGAGCGGTATGAGGGCGCCAGGTCGCGTCAGTACCCGCTTGACGATGCTGTCGGTCTGCCCACGGGTGTCGACGATCGGCTCTATTGCTGACTCAACCGTCATGAGAGCCTCACTTTCGGGTTGAGCCAGGCCGTTATCAGGTCAATTGCGAGATTCACGATGACAACGAGGACCGCCATGACAACGACCAGACCCATGACGAGCGGGATATCTCCCTCGTTCGTAGAGTTCACGGCCACGTCGCCCAATCCGGGGAGTACGAAGAGCTGTTCGATGATGATCGCAGCGCCAAGCATGCCGATGAATTGCACGCCTATGACCTGGAGCGCCGGGCCTGCGGAGTTGCGCAAAACGTGTCTGTAGAGCACCCGGTGAGCAGGCACGCCCCTGGCTCGCAGGGTCCGTACATAGTCGTTCTCGAGCGCGTCGCGGACACGCCCCCGCACCTGGAGTGTTGCCGCCGCCAGAGCACTAACGGCCAATGCGAGGATGGGCAGGGTGATTGACTTGAGCCACCCGGTCCATGACTCCGAAAAGCGAACAAAGCCGCCGGCCGAGAACCACCCGAGCCGGACGGAGAAGACCGTTATGAGAACGAAGGCGACCAGGAACCCTGGAATCGCGAATCCGGTGAGGCCGATCATCTGAACCGTCTTGTCGACGCCGCCGCCCCGCACCGCGCCGAAGACTCCGAGGACCATCGCAAAGAGAACGGCGATGAACACCGCTCCGAGAACCAGCGTGAGCGTGAGACTCAGCCGGCTCGTCAATGCCTCGGCTACGGTCTGGGGTCCGAACCATGACTTCCCAAAGTCACCTCGAATCGCGTTGCCAAGCCAGGAGATGTATTGCTCCATCACCGGTCGGTTGAGGCCCAATTGCTCTGTGAGGGCCTCCACCTGTGCGGCGGTGGCGTTGGTTCCGAGCTGCTTTCTGGCGATATCTCCTGAACCGGCGATGAGCAGAATGTAGGCGACTGTGGTCACTCCGAAGATTAGTAGGACGCCTGCGCCTACTCGCTTGACGATGTAGCTGAGCATGTCTCCTCCCATGTGATAATGGGTGGGGCCACTCCTGTGGCCCCACCCAACTCGAGTCGGACTAGCCGGCCGGTATGAGGTTCCAAATGAACGGTGTTGCGTTCCCGACCTGAGGCTCGACGTTGACAACGTCTGGGTCGTAGGCGAATGCTTGGAGTGGTCGGAACCAGGGCACGAACCATGCCTGGTCGAGCACATACTCACCGAGATCCGAGACGAGCGCATCGCGCTCGGCGTCGTCGGTAGAGAACTGGATCTGCTCGATCAGACCGCCCGACGTCTCGTCGGTGTAGTGACCGGGGTTCCACGTCGCATTCTCGGCAATCAGGAACTCGATGAACGCAAAGTCGTTCGGGTTCTGCTCGAGGGACATGAAGTAGGCCGGATAGTTTGGCGCCAGGAGGGCACCAAAGAAGTCGGCGCTCTCATCTGTGTGGTTGACCGTGATACCGATCTGGCCGAGAGAATCGGTGACAATCGCATATATTGCCTCGCTCAACCGCGACGACACAGGCATGTCGATGGTGAACCCGTCTCCATAGCCAGCCTCGAGCAGGAGCGCCCTTGCCGCCTCCGGATCGTACGGATACATGTCTTCGCGCTCCGGATGATATCCGGGGCTGCTCGGTGAGAACACCTGGTTGCTCGGTTCCGCAAAGCCGGCACCGATAGCTGTCGAAATTGCCGAACGGTCGAATGCCATGTTGATCGCCTGTCGGACCTTGACATCATCGAGCGGGCTGCCCATCGCCCCGTTCTTGTCGACCAGGGTCAGCCCCCACCAGTTGAGCGGCCACGACACAATCGACATCCCGGCGGCCTCGACCTCGCCTGCCGTTTCCTTGTTGATCAGATTCGATGCATCGACTTCGCCCGTCTTGAGAGCATTGACGATGGCGGTCGGATCGCCGATGATGCGAATCACTATCTGGTCCCAATACTGCATATCGGGGTTCCAGTAGTCAGGGTTGGCGTTGAAGGTATATGACGACTCCACGGTCGAGTTGGCAACATCCATGATGTAAGGACCGGACCCGACCGGATTCGTGTTTTCGTCCGCCGCCCCAAACGATGTGGGGCTCTGCATGAGCCCGGGCGTACGGGTCAGGTGGCCGATCAGTGCCGGGTTTGGAGCCGAAAGCCTGATCTCCAAGGTGTAGTCACCGACCGCGACTGCCTCATCCATCAGGGCGAGGTTCGAGGCAGTTGGCGCCGGGCCGACCTTGAACCGCTCCAGGTTGGCTGCTGCCGCCTCGGCGTTGAACGGGGTGCCGTCGCTGAAGGTGACATCGTCACGAAGCTCGAGCGTCAAGACGGTGTTGTCTTCGTTGTACGACCAATCCGTCGCCAACCATGGTTCGATCTGATAGTCGGGCGTCGCCCGCAACAACCCGTCGTAAACGACCTGGTACTGGAGAGCGTTGTTGCCGAAACGGGCCTCCTGTGCGGACCAGCCCGTCACGTCCTGAACAACGGCAAAAGTCAGCGTGCCGCCCCGTGCCATCGTGGCTGCCGAGGTGTCGCTAGTGTCGCTGCTATCGCTGCTAGAAGCGGTGGTAGCCGTCTGGCCGCCGGAATCCCCTCCGGCTGTCGTGGTGGTGTCGCCCGAATCGCTGCCGCCGCAGGCGACGACGACGAGGGCGAACACCACCAGGACGGCGATGGCCTTTATTCGTTGCATTTTCTCCTCCGTATGGTTGGTTCCTGCTTGCTTGCTACCGGCCGGCCGGTGCCGGCCTCTCCCGGTTGTGGGCTCTGCGATCTTCCGGTTGGTCAAACCTGGTTGAGGTGGGGACGGTGGAGCCTCGAATCACCAATTCCGGGGCGAATGAGACATGCCTATGGACGTGGCCGGTCTCGTTGGCCTCGGCGACTAGAAGCTCGGCTGCGGTTGTACCGATGGCGACGGCGGGCTGTCGAATGGTGGTCAGCGGAACGGCTGCGATCTCTGCAAAGGAGATGTCGTCGTACCCGACCAGGGCGATATCGTCGGGCACGCGCCTGCCGCGCTCGATCAGGCCACGGAGCACGCCGAGTGCCGTCAGGTCGTTGGCGCAAAAGACGGCATCGGGGTCATGAGCAAGGATCGCGTCGGTGGCACCGTGGCCATCCAAGCCGGTGAGATTGTCGACCCAGACGACGTCGATTTGGACGTCATCGCGTTCGGCTGCCGCCGCACGGAGCCCCTCGAGCCGGACATTGGAGAAGTCGAGATGCCGGGGGCCCGCCACAAAGACGAGCCTGCGTCTCCCAATCTCGAGAAGGTGCTCGCCCGCCAGCCGTCCCCCATCGAGCTGATCGATCTCGGTCGAGCATCCGTTGACCACGGGACCTATCCCTCCAACGTAGGCGAAGGACATGCCTCGCGCCCGCATCGCCTCTATGCGAGGACCGAGCTCAGAGGTGAAAACGGGAGGCAAAACGATACCGGCGACGCGGAATTCCTCCATCAGCTGGAGCTGGCGCTCCACGCGCCCGCAGTCGAAACCGGTGCCGGCGACCACGGCGGAGTAGCCGTGGGCGGCCAGAGCCTGTTCGGCGGCCTCAACGTAGGCGGTGACGAACGGATTGGCGTAGTCGACAACGAGCACGCCCATCACCGTGCTCTTTTTGGCACGCAACCGTGATGCCGAGGCGTTGCGTACGTACCCCAGCTCGTCGATCGCTTCCAGCACGGCGTGTCTCGTGGACTCAGCCACCGTCTCGGGCCGGTTCAGCACGTTGGACACCGTTCCCAGAGACACTCCGGCTCTGGTGGCGACTTCGCGGATGCTGGCTGCCTTCTTCACGACGGCACCACGTCCCCTATGGTCCCATCCCGCTTGGTCTCGTCCCGCTTCGTCTCTTCCCTCATCTTCGGTTCTCTCCTCCAACCGATGATTGAAACGTTTCAACCATACAACAGAAAAGCCTCGTCTGTCTAGGGGGAATCTCGAAGAACTAGCCTGTGTTTGCTGGACATATGTCCGAGGGTTGCTTTTGAAACGTTTTAGCGTACGGCCGACATTTCGACCACACAGTCTGGCTCAGGAGCCCATACGCGCTCTGGCTGGACGGTCTACGCCGGTGGAGGGAACGGAGGTGCAGGTCTGGGCGGGTCTGCTGTGGCCGGCCGGAATCGGCAAGTGAGCTCATACGCACCCGGGCCCAACTCCCGCATTGGGCTCCCGTCTGGCATCTCGACATCGGCGGCAACACCGTCGGGTACCTCGATATTGAGACGGAACACGTCACCCGATCGATGCCAGCGCACCCGGGCCGTTCCCGTCGGTAGCCTTCGGCTCGCCCCGGCATGGGTCAACCCACCGCCCGGTAGTGGCCGCACCGCCAGCCTGGTGTACCCGGGTGCCGCCGGACCTAATCCGGCTACCCGCCGGTGCAGGAACGATGCCACCGCCCCCAGCGCGTAGTGGTTGAACGATGTCATCTCTCCCGGGTTCACCGACCCGTCCGGGAGCATGCTGTCCCATCGCTCCCAGATCGTTGTCGCTCCCATGGTCACCGGGTAGAGCCATGACGGGTTCTCGGTCTGGAGCAGCAAGTGGTAGGCATCGTCGACATACCCGGTGTCGGCGAGGGCGTCACAAACGAGCGGTGTCCCGACAAACCCGGTCCCGATGTGGTATCCCTCTCTCTCGACCAGGTCTCTCAGCCGCTCCCCCGCCCGGGTGCGATGCTCGGGAGACAACAGCAGGTCGAACTGGAGGGCCAGTGCATATGCGGTTTGCGAGTCGCTCGCCAGCAAGCCGCTCGGGGTGACGAACTCTCGGTTGAACGCAACCCTGATCTCGGCCGCAAGCGCGGAGTACCGGGCGGCATCCTCCTCCTTGCCGATCTCGGCAGCAACGGCGGCCAGCAACCCGGTGCTGTAGACCTGGTATGCCGTCGCCACCAACTCCGGGCTGGTACGACCGGAAGCCGGTCTGTCCGGAGGCGCAATCGGGTCCAGCCAGTCACCAAACTGCAGACCCGGCCTCCACAGACGGTCGTCTCCTGAAAGCTCGGCGAGCTGATCAACCCACGAACACATGCTGTCGTACTGGCGATCGAGCACCGCGGGGTTGCCGAAGTGTTGATACAACCGCCACGGCACTATCACCGCGGCATCGCCCCACGCGGCCATCGGCAGCGGTGGGATCACAAGCTCGACCCAGGGCACGTAGATCGGAACTACGCCAAGCTCGATCTGCTCGGCTGCGAGGTCCTCGAGCCACGACTCGATCATCGAAGCACAGTCGAACAGGAAGAACGCGGTGTCGGCGAATACCTGCATATCGCCGGTCCAGCCAAGACGCTCGTCACGCTGTGGACAGTCGGTGGGGATGTCGACGAGATTGCCCCGGGCGCTCCATCGCACGTTCTCGTGAAGACGGTTGAGCAGCGGGTTGGAGCACTCGAAGGTCCCCAACTCCTCCATGTCGGTGTGACACACGATGGCATGAAAGTCTTCTGCCGCCGGTTGGCCCGGCCAGCCCTCGATGTCGGCATACCGGAAGCCGTGGATGGTGAATCGGGGCTCCCATTCCACGGCATCGTCTCCGCAGACGACGGTGTCGGTGGCGGCGGCGCCACGGAGCGGTCGAAACGCCGGCTCACCGTGCTCGAGAACCTCAGCGTGACGGATGGTGACGATCTCACCAGGTGCCGCCGGAATCCGCAACCGGAGACGTCCCGCGATGTTCTGGCCGAAGTCGACCACCGTCCGGCCCGGCTCCCTGGCCTCGATCGACACAGGGTCGATGACGTCCATTCGTCTGATCGGGGGGCTCGCCGGCACAAACAGCGTGTTGCCGGGGAAGGGTATCGCATCGACCGGCGTCCAATCCGTATCGTCCGTGCCGGCGGTCGACCACGACGACTCGACAATTGACCCGTCCCATGTCTCGCCGTCGTAGAGCCCCGCAGTCAGGATCGGGCTCGGTTGCGCTCGCCAGGCTTGGTCGGTGGCGATCCTCGTGTGGCTTCCGTCAGGGTGAGTGACAGCAAGTAGGGCAACCGGCCCGATCTCGGTGCCGTACACCTCACGCACTCCTCCCCCAAACCCGAGCCGTCCCCGATACCAACCCTCGGCGACCGTGATCCCGATGGCGTTGGGCCCGGCTGTGAGCATCGTGGCGACATCGTGGTGGATGAGACGGTGCCGGTGCTTGTAACTGGTCCAACCGGGGGCGAGAACATGGTCGCCGACGACCTCTCCGTTGATCTCGGCTTCAAACACCCCACAGGCCGTAATCCACAGTTGGGCACCGACAACTGGTTTGTCCAGCTCGAACGAGCACCGAAATCGGATAGGACGCTCCGGCGCAGGTTCCGCGCCATGCCATCTAGGGATGATCAGCTCCGGGTCCCAATCCTCCGGATAGCCCTTGACTCCATCCATCTCGGCTCCTCGCGGTGACGTCGGATCGTAACGCACAGCGGCACGTCGGGTGATGCCCCCGAGTCTCGTACCATGCCGGGGCACATCCGACATCGGCAAAGGCTTGAATTTGGACCCCACAGAACTACCCGATCTGACCACCGGTGAGGTGGCGGCCGTCATCTTTGATCTGGACGGAATCATTACGGACACAGCATCGGTGCACACCCGAGCCTGGAAGAGCCTATTCGACGGCTACCTGCGCGACAGGGCGGAAGAGACCGGCGACGAGTTCGTGCCCTTTGGGGACGTGGACTACTTGCTGTATGTGGACGGCAAACCCCGCTATGACGGTGTCGCGTCGTTCCTGGCATCCCGAGAAATCGACATTCCCTACGGATCACCGGATGATCCACCGGACGCAGAGACCATCTGTGGCCTCGGCAACCGCAAGAACGGGTACTTCCTCGAGTCACTGGCTGAGGACGGCGCCCGAGTCTTCCCAACGTCGGTCGAGCTGTTGGCGCGGCTACGAAGCTCAGGTGTTGCCACCGGTTGTGTGTCGTCGTCCAACAACTGCCGGTACGTGCTCGAATCGGTCGAACTGATCGACCAGTTCGATGCGATCCTCGATGGAACCGATGCCGCCGCTCGCGGTCTCCCCGGCAAGCCGGCACCCGATACCTACCTCGCCTGTGCCCGCGATCTGGGCGTCGACCCCGCCGAGGCCGCGATGGTCGAGGATGCCTTGTCCGGGGTGGCCTCGGGTGCGGCGGGAGGGTTCAGCCACGTGATCGGTGTCGATCGTGGCGCCGGAGCAGCACAGCTACTGCAAGCGGGTGCAACGGTCGTAGTCGCCGATCTCGGCGAGTTCCTCTGAACTCACCGCCGGCATCGACCGGACGGCGTCGGTTCACGAGTGGAGCAAGAAGCTGTTCCCATCCGGGTCGACGAACTCGATCTCGAGATCCCCGTCGTCCTCCGGGAAGTCTCCTTCTCCATAGTCGTGAACGACGAGGTCGCGTGTGAAAGTAACACCGCGTTCTCGCATCTCACCGACCGTCGCACGGATGTCGTCGGCGGTGAAGACGAGACCGGTTGACCTCCCTACCCGAGGATCCCCGGCAGGCGCGGCATAGAGCCCGATCTCGGTCTCAGCACCGGGCGGCACCGTAAATACCATGCGGTCGCCGTCGTCACCACGCCAATCGGCTACGACATCGAAGCCAAGACCGTTGACATAGAAGTCGACCGCGGTGTCCAGATCGGAAACGAATACCGTGGCAACCTGGAGTCTGCCGATCATTGACACATCACCCCTTCCGGTTGGCGTGGGGCTCCTGACCCCGATCATCAGGAAAGTTACCAACACGAGCCACCAATCTGCCGTCTGATCGCCCGGTTCGAGCCTGCCGGCCAGATCGCAACCCGAATTGCCCCAAATCTCGACAGTCTGCCCACCGCCTCGTAACCAACGGGTCCACCAGGACCGCGGTCCCTCAAATCTCGACAGCCTGCCCACCGCCTCGTAACCAACGGGTCCACCAGGACCGCGGTCCCTCAAATCTCGACAGCCTGCCCACCGCCTCGTAACCAACGGGTCCACCAGGACCGCGGTCCCTCAAATCTCGACAGCCTGCCCACCGCCTCGTAACCAACGGGTCCACCAGGAC
>Ga0214472_10000093_pt1 | contig 118167 bp, 133 predicted proteins | sample RVTome_6_FD_207662 | JGI IMG/M metagenome (GOLD analysis project Ga0214472, IMG submission 207662) | Soil microbial communities from uranium-contaminated site in the Upper Colorado River Basin, Wyoming, United States - RVT140D175 | ecosystem: Environmental > Terrestrial > Soil > Contaminated... | reverse complement strand
CGTCGGGGTCGGCTGCCTGCGGTGAGAGCGGAGATAGTTCGAGGGCTGGTGGAAAATTACGGGTTGGCAATCGCCGAGGTAGCTCGCCAAGTGGGGATCTCGACATCCGGGGCTTCGAAGATCCTGATAAGGACTTTGTCCATCTAGTCAACAGCGTCCCATATGAGCCCCCCCGAGCTTGGAACACTGCAGCGAATTGCTTACAAAAAACGGAAAAGCTAACAGTAATCGGATACTCTTTTCCGGCGTTAGACCGCAGATCTCGCAGGTTGTTTTTGAAGAATTTTGTTCTTCCAAATCGGTTTGCTAATTCTCGTCCACAATTAGCCATTATCGATAAGGACGGCCTCACGCGTAAGGCCATAACATCGTGGTTTCTGCCTGCTGTTGACAAAAATGTTGAGGAATATTGTTCGTTCGAAGAGTATTGTGCGATGCTTCAGTAATCGCATTGCCGGGGTAGAGAATAAAGTGGATAAGTCCGATTATCGACGGGGTTACCCAACCAGCCGGTTGGAGTCCGACGCTCGCAATACTCTCTCTGTTCAATCGGGGCGTTAGGCATCGGAATCTATGAAAGTCGAGTGGATCAAGGTTTCAGGACGTCCGGTCTCGGCCGAGGCAAAACAAAAGAAGCGGTACATTGAACTTATTAAAGCGTGTGGAATGCAGCGGTTTCCAAAGCCATGGAATGTGCCGCTTTCTGTGCAGATTTTTTATGTACTCGAACGCCGCGCCGGCCACACTCCAGATTTGGATAACCTGGATAAACTCGTGTTCGACGCTCTGAAATCAATTGCCTATATCGATGACGGTCAGATTCGCTCACGAAAAAGCGAGCGACTCTATTGCGGCGAACGTGTGGTGTCCAGGGCAAACATCATGCCGCCGGCCAGCGAATTACAGAAGACGGCCCAACTCAAGAAAGAGGAGTGCACATTTATTGGAGTCACTGATGTTCTGCTCTAAACGCCTAACCCGCGGCGTGAGGCAGACCTTCGACCGCTCGCTGCGGCGGCTGAACCGGCGCGTTCAGCGATTGAACCGCGCTTAGGTGCACGGGAGCGTGTGCGGAGTCAGTGCGCAGGCTCAAGCATGAAACTGATTGCACCATGGGCGCCATCGTCATCGTTCTAGCGGCGTTCGTTGCCTGGAAGGTTCCAACGCTGCGGGTTCTCTAAGCGCGCGGCGTTCGCGACCACGGCGGACAGTCCTTCGTCTCCCCTAATCCCCTCTCTGGCATGACCATCGTTCACAACGGAGCGTCCGATTAGCCGCGAGCAAAAAAAATCCGACTCCGCTTTCTGGACATTTCGCACTTGTTGGAGTAAGGAGAATACCGTTTATTTAGTTTCGATCATGGAGCTACTACTAAAGACTTATTGTTCACGGGAGGAACATAAATGAAGGCAACGAGTTTCGCGCGTATTTGGTTTTTGCTTTTGATCCTATCGCTGATCGCCGTCAGCGGCGAAAGCCGGGCGGCGAGCCAGGATTACGAGCCCCAGGTCGGCCAGGAAGGCAAGGACGTCGTCTGGGTGCCGACGCCGCAGGAATTGGTGGACAAGATGCTCGATATGGCGAAACTCACGCCCAAGGATTTCCTCATCGACCTCGGCTCCGGCGACGGGCGCACGGTGATCACTGCCGCCAAACGCGGCTCGAAAGCGCTTGGCATCGAGTACAATCCCGATATGGTGGAGCTGTCCAAACGCAACGCCGCCAAGGAAGGTGTCAGCGACAAGGCGAGTTTCGTCAAAGCCGACCTGTTCGAGAGCGATTTCTCCCAGGCCCAGGTGATCACAATGTTTTTGCTGCCGAGCATCAACGTCAAGCTGCGCCCGAAGATTCTCGATCTCAAACCCGGCACCCGCATCGTGTCGAATTCCTTCGACATGGAAGACTGGAAAGCCGACCAGACCGAAACCGTGCCCGGTTGCAACAATTGGTGCACGGCGATGCTCTGGATCGTGCCGGCCAAAGTGCAAGGAACCTGGAAGCTTGCGAACGGCGAGCTGACTCTTAAACAGACCTTCCAGATGATCAGCGGCACGCTCAAGGCAGGCAGCAAGAACTCGCAGGTCACCGGCAAGCTTAACGGCGATCAAATCACCTTCAGCGCCGGCGGCACGCAATACACCGGCCGCGTCAGCGGAAATTCAATGGAAGGCACAGCTGGCGGCAACAAATGGAGCGCAACGAGAGCGGGAAAATAGACGTGGGCTTACGCCCCCAAACCGAACGCCTTGGTCGGGTTGTCCCAGAGGATCTTGGTCCGCGAGGCGCGAGAAATCTTGTCGTTGCCGCTGATCGCGCCCACCGTCTTGTCCGGGAATTTGTCGACGGCGTCGCTGTGGGGATAGTCGGTGGCGATCATCAGGTAGTCGTCGCCGACATGCTCGACGAAAACCGGCGCCAGCTCTTCGCCGGCTTCGCAGCTGATCCAGCAGTTGCGTTTGAAATAAGTGCTCGGTTTTTCCTTGGTGATTTTCGCTGAGTCATGCGATTCATGCTCCCAGTGCTCGTCCATGCGTTCGAGCCAGAACGGTGCCCAGCCGCAGCCCGATTCGAGATGGGCGACTTTAAGCTTGGGGAATTTTTCCAACACGCCGTCGGCGCAGAAATTCAAACAGGCGAGCATCTGCTCCAAAGGATGGCAGGCGACGTGGCGGCCGAACTCGCTGTAGCGGTCGGAGCCGGCCTGGGGCAAGACCGTCCGCGCGCCCTCATGGACACAGATCGTGACGCCGAGTTCGGAGCACACATCGTAGATCGGGTAATAATCCGGACTGGAAAACGTGCGGCCGCAAAATTTATTGGGTCGCCAGAAGATACCGACCAGGCCCAATTTCTCCCTGGCGTATTTTAGCTCTTCGACGGCCCGCGCCGGATCCTGCAGCGGCACTAGCATGACGCCGTAAAGACGCTTGCGATCGTAGTCACAGTAATCAGCGAGCCAAGTGTTATAAGCCCGGCATATCGCGGCGCTCAGTTCCGGATCGATGTCGTCGCGCCATATGATGTAGAGGCCGATGGTCGGGAACAGCACGCTCACGTCGATCCCTTCGCGCTCCATGTCGCGCAAGTTCGACGCCGGATCGAATTGGTTAGCGTAGGCGTCGGCGAAGCATTCGCGCCAGCGCTTCGAAGACGAGAAAATATAACCGTAGTCCTCGGTCACCCGGCCGGGTCGCAGGGCGGAATCGGACACCGGCTTTCCGTCCACCTCGCGCACGGTCTGGTTCGGACCAGCAAGGCGCACGCGCTGTTTGAACTTCTCAGGCAGGTATCTTTGGTACAAATCCGAAGGCTCCAAAATATGCCGATCGGCGTCGATGACTCGAAATCCGTCTCTCATGAGTTTTCTCCTTTTGGTCGCCCGCAAACGACGCTAGGCGATTGCGCTTGCCGCTTATACCCTCGGGACGGCCATCGGGGTTTTACGCATCGCCCAGGGGGCGCATTTTCTTAGCGATGTCATATTTGCCAGATTCTTCACATTTCTCGTCGCGTGGATTTTACATTTCTTGATCCTCACGCCGGAAAAAGATTCGCGCGTTACTCTGGCCTCTGGTTCCGCTAGCTCATCTTGAGCAGCCGTTTGATGTTGCCCGACATGATCAGGCGCAGGTCCTCGATCTTGAGCTTGAGGTGTCGTTGCGCGTGTTTGACAATTTTATCGATCTCCCAGTCCATTGGATTGAACGGATGATCCGAGCCATAGAGAACCCGGTCGGGGCCGGCCCATGAGATCGATTCACAGAAAAACGGCAGCCAGCCCACGCCGGAGCTGTCCATGTGGACGTTCTCGCACTTCTTGGCGATCTCGACCACTTGTCTAATGCCCTCGACGAGCCCCGAATGACCCATGATGATGGTCAGCTTGGGAAAATCCCTGGCTACTTCGCCGATTCGTTTCGGACTGGCATCTTCGCCTAAACCACAGTGAAAAAGCACGACGAGCCCGTGGTGCTGCGCCGCTTCCATGAGCGGATAGACTTTCTCCTTGTCGTTGGCCGGGCAATGTTCGATCAGCGGATGAATCTTGATGCCCTTCAGCCCGAGCTTGACGCCTTCTTCCAGCACTGGCAGCGTATCCTTCGGCCCGTTGCCCGGGCTCAATCGCATGAATCCATGAATTCTGCCCGAGTGTTTTTTCATCTGCTCAGAAATGTACCGGTTGGTTTCGCGGTAATCCGAAGGCTCGCCGATGCCGATGGCGAACGTCACCACCCCATCGACCCCGGCGCCGTCCATCGATCGCAGCATATCCTCCGCCATGAAATTCATGATCGGCGGAATCTGGTGAATGGCGAGCTTTTTTCTCGCGCCCATATGCGAGTGCGCGTCGATGACCTCGATTTTTTCCCCTTCGACGTTGATCATGGCATCCTCCTCAAACTGTTTTGGAAACAATTTCGGCTGAGGTAAGCCCTGTCCAGTGTTTTGCGCGGCGCGCGGTTATCACAGCCTGAACAGCCTCTTGGCATTCTGCCAGAGGATGTTTGCCTTGTCCTCCTCGCTGATCTTCGCCGCTTTCACCTCCTCCAACGCCGCGCAATGCTCATAGCTGGCCGGGTGGGAGTAGAAGAGGCTGCCGAAGACCAAACGATGCGACCCCACCGTCTCGACGAACTGCCGGACGTAGCCTGAGCTACGAACATGCGCCGTGTCGAACAGGATATTCGGCGTCCGCTTCGCGATGTCCAGCACGATCTGGCTATTGACGTTCGTCGTCAAGGCGTCCATCGCCACCAAGGTGAGTTCCGGAAACTCCAGGGCCAACCGCTCCAATCGCCAGACCGCTTCCAGGTTCGACTCCGCGTTGGTGTGAACGATGGGCACGAGCCCCAACTCGCTCACCTTTTTGAGCAGCGGCCGCATGAGTTGATGGTCGACCGCTACCCCCTGGAAACGGTTATGCCACACCACTCCTTCCAGATGAAGTTCATGTTTCATGCGCTCCAACTCGCCCAGCGAGCGCGCACCGTGGAGCGGCTCCACCGTTCCACAGGCCACCGGGAAGCGCTCGGGGTCGCGCTTGCGATAGACGGCCACCGTATCGTTGCAACGCATCGTGTCCTTGATACCGTCCGCCTGGATATAACCCGTAGCCGCCAGAATCGCCGACATCGTCACGCCGTTCGCCTGCATGATCCGCACACGGTTGTCGTAGTCCCGCTCCTGCCAGCCATGTCCTTCCTGCAGGCTTCCTCCCGTCAGCGAACCAAGATGATGATGGATATCGAATATCTCCATGGCGCCTCCTTACAAACTGAAACAAAATCCGAAATCCGAATATCGAAAGAAGCCCCGCGGACCGAAACAAATCCAAAAACGTCAAACCCAATTACGAAATCCGAAACGACCTGGTTTGGAATTTTGTGCTTTTTGATCATTTAGATTTGTTTCGAATTTCGGATTTCGAGATTCGAATTTGTAATTTTGTCGTGCTTGGCGTGCTTTGCGCCTTTGCGCGAGTCGCAGTTTTGCCGCTCCCGTTTTCATCGAACCAAACTTTCAAAGACGACGCCAAGGCGCGGCACTCATCGGCGCGCGCATTGCGACAGGGATAGGATCGGTGCGGCACCGCGCCGGTAATGGGGTCGATGATTTCGTTTTTCATGATGAGATTTCGAATGGGAAAAGTCGAGCGTCACCCCTTTTGATTTTTGAGTCTTCAGACCTTCATGTGGGTAAAATTGTCAATGTTATTTCAACGACGAAACCCATTCAAACCACGAAGCTCACGAAGGGCACGAAGGGTTCGGATAACCATGATTTTAAACTTCGTGTTCTTCGTGCCTTCGTGGTGAAATCGGTTTTTACTTTTTGGTTGCGGCTCTGCCGCGCTAGGTCTCTGTGGTGAATACTCTTTCACGGTAAACCCGGACGAGCCTGATTTTTCAATTCCGCAGCTCTTTTTGCGCCTGTTTCAGGTAGCTCAGATCGATGTGCTTTTCCGGCGGCGGCAAGGGAGGCGAGATAAGCCCGTCCCGCGCCTGCACTTCGATATTCACTTTCATCCCTTCCATCGTTATCGCGCCGTCTTTGGGAAAAAGCCCTTTGGCCGTGAAATATTCCACGCCCCTGCGGGCGTACGGCGGCTTTATACCCATCTCACGCGTCATCAGATCGGCAGCCTCGTCAAGGTGATCGTGAATCCAGCTCAGGCTTCGGATATGGGCCTTGAGAAACTTGACGACCGAAGCGCGGTTCTTCTCCGCCCAGGTGGGATTTACGTTGACGGTGGTGAATTGAAACGTCGGCAATACGTCAAGGACGTCGCCGAGCCTGTTAAATCCACGGTCGAGAGCCATATCGGATTGGGGCACGCCCAAGACCGCCGCCGACACACTGCCGCTCTCCAGCGCCGCCAGGCGCGCCGGTGTGCCCCCGGAGACGAGCACCATGGAGTAATCGCGCGGATAAACGAGCCCTTTGGCGCGAAGGTATTCCAGAAGAAAAGTCGTCGGGCCTCCTTTCAGGCTGCCTACTCCCAGGCGGGTTGCTCTGATATCTTCCAGTTTTTTGTACGCCTTGCCTCCCACGAGCGTATAGGCCACGCCGTTGATCATCCCCGCGATCGCCTTGAGGTTCGCGCCTTTTTCATTGACGATGATGATCCCGTCCGGATTGATGTTGCTGATGTCGATTTGCCCGGCGACCAGGGCCTGCAAGTTTATCGCCGGCGTTCCCATGTGGATCAGCTCAACTTTCAGATCTTCTGCGTCGTAAAAACCTTTCTTCTGTGCTACGAAGAGCGGCAAGAAGAAAATGGTTTTCGAGGTATAGCCGGCCTTCAGCGGCTGCGCCGAACTGGGCGTAACCAAGAAAAACATGTTCAAAACCAAGATGAGGATAGCGGTCAAAATGTTCTTGCTCACGGCGCACTCCTCCTCTGAAGGCGCAAGGTTAGGGGTTAACCAGAGAATTGTTTCACAGAACAAGTTTAGGAAACTTTATCGCGCCAAGCACGCCAAGCTCGCAAAGTGACAGTCGGTGTCATTTCGACCGAAGGGAGAAATCCTTGTTTCGAGCAAACCGAGAAATCTTCTTCTTAGATCCCTCGCATTCGCTCGGGATGACGGACCTCGCTCCGTCACCTTGGCGTCCTTTGCGTTCTTTGCGCGAGACATAGTCTTATCCGATCTCCTCTTCGTCCCGAAATTTCAAATATCTTTGGCTAGAGTTGTAATCTCTATATTCTTTTACGGACGCATGCGCAATTGACAGGTACGTTCGGTTTCTCTATTGGAATAGAATCGCGGCTGATCTACCCGTGGAAGGTTGGTTTCTCACTTTGGACAGAGACGCACAAAACCAAGAGCAAAGGATTTCACAGATCATGCCGCTCATGACGGCGGCTGATTTCTGCGATCGCAACGCCCGAGAGTTCGGCGCCCGTGAGGCCTTAGTGGACCGCCAGCGCCGCTTGATTTGGTCGCAGGTCAAACAACTTTCCGACCGGCTCGCCCTTAGACTCCTGCAACTGGGTCTCCAGCGCGATGCGAAAATCCTGGTGCAACTCCCCAATTGTGCGGAGCTGTTTCTTACCCGGTTGGCCTGTGAAAAAGCCGGCATTCGCCTCGTGACCGTGACGCCAACCTTCCGTTTGGCGGAACTGACGCCGATTATTCGCTTTACCGGTCCCGAGGCAGCCATTATTCCCAAGGTGCACAGGGGAGTTAATTACCTTCAACTGCTGCAAGCCGCGCGCACGCAAGATCTTCGGTTCGTTGTCGTCATAGGCGACGATGTGCCACCCGGAACGCTTTCGTTTGAAGAAATGCTTGCCAGCGTCCCGGATGTGAAAGATTCGAAAAGACTCCAGGATAGACGCTATACGATTCTCGACATCTGCCAAATCGCCACGACCAGCGGCAGCACGGGGACTCCCAAGTGCGTCGAAGTGCCGCTGTACACGAGGCTCCTGACGGGATGGATTCACCTCAAACGTTTCGGCGTGAGCGCAACGGACAGGCTAGCCGCAGCGACCTCTATCGTTACCGGCACCGCCGACGCGCTAGTGTATAACGGCGGCTGCGCGGCCGGCGCCGCCATCGTCTTGATGGACCATTTCGCCCCCGCTGAATGCCTCTCCCTTTTGGCGGCCGAACGCGTGAGCGTCATCCCCCTCGTGCCCACGATGATGGCGCGGATCTTGGCGTTGCCGGAACTGTGGAGCCCCACGGGCAAGCCCGTGGCTCCTTCTGGCTCGCCCGTGGGGCGGAATCCTGAGCAAGAGCCCCCGGCCAAGGCCGGTGCTCGAGTCGAAGAGTCGCCTTACGATTTAAGCGCGCTGCGAATCGTCGTCAATCATGGTTCGAGTCTCCCACGGGTTCAGGGGGAAGAAATAGAAAAAAAACTTGGCTGCCGGATTGTCCAGGCCTATGGAAGCGTCGACTGCGGCGGTATCTCCGCCACTTGCTGGGATGATCCGCAAGAGGCGCGTTTGGGGACATTGGGGCAACCTCTCGATGGCAACGAGATAAGAATCGTCGATTCCGATGACCGAGAAGTTCCCGTGGGGGAAGTCGGAAAACTCCTGGTGCGCGGGCTTCACACCGATGCGCGCTTTCTCAACAATCCGGAACTCGACGCCGTGCGGCGCGTCAATGGTTACTTTGATCTTCAGGAACTCGGCAAAAGAGATAAAGATGGAAATATCGTCCTGATGGGACGAGAGCACGATCTCATTATCCGCGGCGGCCAGAACATTTTTCCGGCCGACGTCGAGGCGGCGTTGAGCCAGCATCCGAATATCGTCGAAGTCGCGGTGGTCGGCATCCCTGATGCGGAGATGGGCGAACGGGTCTGTGCGTTTGTGGTTTGCGGCGAAGGGAAGCCGGTCGATCTAATCGAAATAAAATCGTTCTTGGAGGCAAAAGGGCTCGCGCGCTTTAAATGGCCGGAGCGCATTGAAATCGTAAAATCGCTGCCGCGAGTCGCCTCGGGTTACAAAATCGACAAGAAAAAACTCAAGGAAGATTTTTTCTCCTAAAGACCACGGTCAGGCCCCAAGCCCGATTTGCAGGCGACCTTTGCCGATATTAATATCGACGAGAGCCGGTGTGTATATTACTGGTTAGATCGGAATGAAAGGAGACAACTTGCATGTGGGGTAAACAACCAAACGTAAATACGCTCGACCCGCCGCCGATCGCGCAGGCAAACTCCTCTGCGGTCGAAGTGCTGCGGGTTTGGGCTGCTCCGGGGAGTCCACAGCAGTTAACGCTCAGAACCACGTGGAAAGACCCTGGTGCTTGGGGTCTGATGTTGGTTGATATCGCACGTCACGCTGCGCAAGCATACGGGAATGAGGGACAAGATCCAAAAATAGTCCTCGCGAGGATTCGTGAGCTTTTCGATGCTGAATGGACGCAGCCCACTGATGCTCCCGAGGACATTACTCCCAAGTAGGATCGATCCATTGGTCGGTCTAACCATTAGCGTGGGGCAGACAACGAGAAGGCTTGTGGGTTTCTAAGCGTGGGTGAAAACGCGCTCACGCTAAACGTTGCTACACCTTTCTAAGTCGCCAAGAATAGCCGCGGACAACTCGCGTTTTCAAACACCGGCGCGGTGTAAAAGATTACCTGCTCAAGAGTTTTGGCATTGGACGGTTTTCGAGGGAATGCGAGCTACGGTAGCCGCACCCGCAACGCTTCAAACTTACAATCCCACTGACACACAAAGCAGCCCTGGCAGTCGTCGGGATAGGCCACAAACGCTTTGTTCTCTTGATCGAGCCGCAAGACGTCGGGCGGGCAGGTGTCGACACAGACGCCGCAACTCGTACAGGCTATCTTATTCACCTCAACTCGCGGCATTCGATCTTTCCTTTTGGCGAAACACGAGGTGCATGTGCTGCGTCGGGCGGACCGGCACGACGTGAAACGATTCGGGCAAAGGTTCGTCCCATAGTTTGAGCGACGCGCCTTGCTTTTGAACAACCACCATTTTGACCCAGTTGGCGTTGTCGATCACCGGATAGTCTTCTCGGATAAAAGCCACCCGGCTTTCGGTGCGATAGAGGTAAGCGCGCAAGGTCGCTTCCAAGACCTGCGTATAGTGCATAAGACCCCAAACCTTGGCAAGCTCGTGCGCGTCCGGGGCGTATAAGCGGCAAACTTCATTGTCGCGCAACTCTAGAAGCTTATCGATAGCGGTCTGAAGGCGGTCGCCATGAAGCACGAGACCGACCTTTTCCATGACCAGCTCTCCCAGACGGCGATGGACCGGCGCGTAGCGAAGTTCGGGGGAGCGATTTAACGGGGCCTCGATGTCATCGATCGCCTGTGCGACTTGCGTGGCGACTAACGGTCTCGGTTGCACCCCGGCGACGTAAGCGCCCGCCGTCTCCCCCGCCCAGTGGCCGGTTACAGAGCAAAAAGGAAGATGTCCTCCCGGCAAATAGGCGAGGTCTGTGCAGGTGCCGCCCGCGAACAGGCCGGGAATGGATGTTTCCCCCCGTTCCGTAACGCGCGCGCCGGCGCCAAAAATGCCCGCCGTCCCGGCGACCTGGTAACTGTACGGCACCGGCTCTGTTGTGATGTCCACGCCCAATCCCTCGTAGCTGGAAATGACGATGGGGATCGCTTTCTTGAGTAGCTCCATGCGCTCGAAATTAATCTCGCGGAGATCCATCGAAGGAACGTTGCCCAACTCCTTTTGATGAGCAATGGCGAAATAAAGCAGAGCGCGGCTGGTCATCTCCATTCGCTTCGGGTCGTAGTCCTCAAGAAACCGGCGGCCGTTCTTGTCTACGAACTTCGCGCCTGAAGGCATCAGAGACTCCAGACCCGGCGCGCACAGGAGATTGTCTGGGTTTAAATTGATTCCGCCCAGTTCCAGCCGCGAGAGCTGCGCGCCGGCTTGGAGCATCATGGCGATGCCGTCGCCCGACAGATCGACCGGCATGTAACCGAGCGTGCTGCCCGGCCATGGGTAGGGAAATTTGTAAGGGCCGGTGCACATGATCGTCGCCTTGGCATGAATCGAGTACATCTCCCCGGTCCGAACATGAAACCCGATGGCTCCGATGACTTGTCCTTCAGTCGGTAGCTTACCGTCGGATGTTAGAAGTTGCGTCACCGCGACCCGATTGACGACCTCGACACCGCTTTCGAGCACGCCGGCGCGTACGGCCATCATCATCTGTGGGCCGCCTTCGGCCATCCACACGCCGTTCTTGAAGGTGCGCCCCGGCGCGCCCATGCGCACGATCTGTTTGCCCTCCTTGAGCCACTTTACGCCCCAGCGGTCCATCGTCATCAGGTGCTCGTACATCACGGGAAGCGACTTCACGAGCAAAGCCTGGTTGACCAAGGGGCCGGCCCCCAAACCGTTGATCCAATCCTCGACTTTGTCGCCGGGCATATAGGAGGGATAAACACCGGAAGCCAAGGCGCTGCATCCGCTGCGGCCAAAATAAGAACGATCGACGAGTAACACGGGCGCTCCCGAGGCCCGCGCCCGGTATGCGGCAAAGGCGCCGGCGATGCCGCCGCCGATCACGAGAATGTCTGTCGCAATTTCTTTCAGCATCGGAGAGCTTTGCATAGCTTGGGTCCTCTGGTTTGTCAATGAAAGCGAATCACCGGCGCGATTGCGCCAAACGACGTGGAGGTAAAGCCTAGTCAACGGAAAATTCATGTCTCTCGCAAAGCATGTCCCGAGCGAGGTCGAAGGGGCGCAAAGACGCCAAGAACAAAACATTCGAAGCACGAAATCCTAAATTCGAAACAATTTCAAATGACCAAAATTCCAATTTTCCAAACAAACTCGATTCCGCACCGGAGTTTTGAATTTTCTCCCATTTTGGATTCGTTTGGCCGTTTGTTTGTTTCGGATTTCGAAATTCGAATTTCGGATTTATCTTTTTTAGGTTTATTTCGGTCCGCGGGGCTGTTTTCGATATTTGGAATTTAGACTTGTTTTGCTGCTCGCTTGACGCGATAAATTTCTTAGACTGTTTTGTCAAACAATTACCTGGTAAGTATCTACGAAGCACGGAGGAAACTCAGATGGCGAAAACGATGGCGAAGGAGTTGAAACAGAAAGTCGCGACCGCGTGCAGGATACTTGCCGCGTCCGGAATCTGCTCCGGCGTTCGCGCGGCCGTCGGCCACGCCAGCGCCCGGATTCCCGACACGGATCTGATCGTTATCAAGGGACGCGGCTACCGCAACGATGCGCTCGAGTCGATGCGCCCTGAAGATCAACTGGTCGTGGATCTCGACTGCAACATCGTGTCGGGCCCGAAAGGGATCGCCCCGGCTGCCGAAATCAAGCTCTACACGCATGTATACAAGAGCAGGCCGGAGGTCGGCGGGATCGTCCACGCCCATCCGCGGTTCGCCACGGTCATGAGCGTCGTCAATATTCCCATGTCCGTCGTCTGTCACGAAGGCGCGCATATCACCTTGCAGGGAGTTCCCGTCTTCGACGACATGAATCTCATTTCGACGGACGAAACCGGCGCCGAGATGGCGGCGGCTCTGGGCCGGAGATCCGCGCTGCTGCTCAAAGCTCACGGCGCGGTCACGGTGGGAAAGACCGTCGAACAGGCGACCGTCAACATGATCGATCTCGAAGAGCAGGCGAGGATGAATTTATACTGCCTCAATGCCGCAGGTCCAAACTTTCCGAGGGTCCCAGACCGAGAGGTCGAGGCCTTCGTCAAATTCCGCCGGGAGAAGTTGCACGAGCTTCCCTGGCTCAAGAAATATGGTTTCACCCAACTCCTGGAAGAATCCGCCTGGACCTGGAAATATTTTAGCCGGAAGGTGGCCGGCGCGAAGAAGGGTTAAATTTGATTTGGGAGAGCTGTACGAGGGTTTGAAAAAGGGGCGACGGCCAAAAAAATCAATAAGGTTTGTCTGACGCCATCCTCATAGAAGTGTTGCAGGGTGGTTATCGCTGGGATCCGTCGATAATCTTTGAATAGAACAAATTTGTGGCTCATTTTCTCCAGTTTAGGAGTGTCATTGTCTCTATCGCGTTGATCGTAGTTGCGTGCCTTCTATTCGCAGCAGCTCAACCCCCGGCGCGGCAGCTTACTGTTGACAACTCCCTTTTGGAAAAGCTCTTACCAAAGGTAAGAAAGCCGAGACTTATGACGTTGGATGACTTAAACCGTGAATTGGACAAAAGCTTCTTTAAACAAGACGGATTCACTTTTGTCGTGGAAGGGGACTTCGACAGGGACGGGATCGACGAGACCACCGTAGCAGGTAAGGATGGGGAGTCAAATACGTTTATCCTTCTTCTCGCCGTTGGTCGAGGAAAGCCCATGGTTAAGTATTTTGAGTATTTCCCTGGAAACTCGCAACTGTCACTGCAGGTGATGCCGAGATGCCACAGAGGATTTGATGGAATTGCTTTGGCGTTTACCCTCCGGAGTGACCACGGGTTTTACTTGGTATGGGATGGTAAGAAATATTCTCATATCAAAGTTTGCGATTCAGATAAGCCACAATCCTGGAACGGAATTGAGGACGTCTGGAAATAACAAGGGGCAGATCGTAAATCATCGGGGGCAATCATCGGGGTCACGGCTATTGAATCCTAGTTCGATGAGCAACGCAGTGAGGCGGGTGAGAGAGCGGCCAACGGCATCCAGGCGAAGTCGTTGAGAAAGATATAAGACCGATTTAAGAATCCATAAGACGCGACCCCAGTCTCGTCTAAACTATTGACAGAACGCACCCATCTCTTGTAGCAGTCTTTGACCAAGGCTTCGCGCAAGGAGGAACGATCATGAAAAGACAATTCGCTTTATATTTGGGTTTGGTCTTGTGCCTGCTGTCGTTAAGTGCCGCGCGATCCACGTTCGGTCAGGAACCCTATTATAGCGGTAAAACTATTCGCATCGTCGTCGGTTTTTCTGCCGGCGGCGGTTATGATGCCTATGCGCGAGTCATAGCTCGGCACATGGGGAAGTACATCCCGGGCAACCCCGGTATAATCGTGGAAAATATGGCCGGCGCTGGGAGTCTGATCGCGGCCAACCACGTTGGCAAAGCGGCAAAGCCGGACGGCCTTACGATCGCCCACTTTAGCGGCGGTTTATTTTTCCAAGAGCTTTTAGGTCGGCAAGGAATCCAGTTCGAATCTAGAAAGCTCGAATATATTGGAGCGCCATTTCAGGACAGCCAAGTCATGGGGTTCTCCAGAGCCAGCGGCATTACCACCATGGAGAAGTGGATCGCCTCTAAAACACCCGTCAAGATCGGCGGACAGGCGCCCGGCGCGGCTAATGAAGATTTTCCCATCCTTCTCAAGGCAACTCTTGGACTCCCGATACAGCTAGTCTCCGGCTATAAAGGCAGCGCCGACATTCGGCTCGCCGTCAACAGCGGCGAAGTCGCCGGGATCTGTAACGCCTGGGAGTCCTTCAAGTCTACTTGGCGTAAAGAGGTCGAGTCGGACCAACTCGTGATCGTCTTGCAGCTAATTCCCAAAGCGCATCCTGAGCTTCCGAACATTCCTTTGGCGATCAATTACGCAAAGACCGATGAGGCGCGAAAACTAATTCAGGCGGGCATGCACGACTACGGAACTGTCACTCGGCCTTTTGTTTTGCCTCCCGGCACACCGAGGGATCGGGTTCAGACCCTACGCAAGGCTTTCCTTGAGACGTTGAATGATCCGGAGTTTCGCGCAGAGGCAAAGAAGGCGCAACTGGATATCGGTCCGGTGACGGGGGACGAGCTAACGAAAATTGTGAATGATCTTTTCAAACTCGATCCCGCGCTGGTCGCCAAGTGGAAGCAGGCACAAGCCGCTAAATAGCCGGAGCGTGCGCGTCATGAACCGAAAGACTGCCCGCCCCTCATGGTTTTGACACGATGAGCAACGAACAGCCGCCGTCATTTTACGACTACGTCGCGCTGCCGGACCGTCGGCCGTTGCGCTTTCCCAACGGCGCGCGTCTCGCCGTCATCCTGACGATCAATCTCGAATACTGGGAAAGGTTTCGCCCCGGTCAAAAGGAACCGCTGTTCACCGGCGGCCCGATGACCATCCCGCACGCGCTGCCCGGAGACGTTCTCGATACGGCAAATTGGACCTGGCGCGAATATGGGCAACGAATCGGCATCTGGAGATTGATCGACTTGTTTGACAAGGTTGCGGTCAAACCCTCCTGCACGGTGAACGGACTTATCATGGTCGAGCGGCGGCGCATCGTAGATGCCGTCAATGAGCGCGGTTGGGAACTCGTCCCGCATAACTGGGCCCAGAACGATATCCTCACTTACTATGCCGGCAAGCCCGACGAGGAACGCGCGGTCATCAAACGCACCTTAGACAAATACCAGGAGGTCGTTGGGCGACCGGCCAAAGCGTGGTTATCGTCTGCCATCCGTGGCACCGTTCATACGCCGGCTTTTCTCAAAGAATTTGATCTGATCGCCTATTGCGACTACCTCAACGACGATCAGCCTTACTTGATTCACACGCTGCATGGACCGATTGTGTGCGTGCCCTATTCGAATGACGTCAATGATTTTAACATTTTCGCCCGAGGCGGAATGTCCAGCACGAGCGGCCTGGAAACGCTCAAAATGTGCTTTGACCAGCTCTACACGGAGAGCGCTCGGACCGGCCGCATTATGAACTTCGGCATGCATCCCCACGTCATGGGTCAGCCGCACCGGGTCGGGGCGCTACGGGACTTCATCGAATACGCCGCCTCGCATGAAGGCGTGTGGTTTGCGAGCCGCGAAGAGATCGCGACGTGGTATCTACAAAACCACGCAGAGCATATTCCGACTGGCAAATAACTGAACGGATCACAAACTCCCAGTACCGCTTCCTTCGTCAAATTCCGCCGCGAGAAACTGCACGAGCTTCCCCGGCTCAAGAAATATGGCTTCACCCAGCTCCTGGAAGAATCCGCCTGGACCTGGAAGTATTTTAGCCGGAAGGTGGCTGGCGAGAAGACGCGATGAAGTTGATCTGGGCGTACTGCGCGGGTTGGAGGAAGAGGCGACGGCCAAAAAGATCAAAAAGGTTTGCCTGCCCCCAGCCCGCTCCTGGCTTAACACCGTTCCTCATCCACAGACGTGTGCATTTTCGTGATTTCGCAATTGCGAAACACGAGATGATGACGGTAACGAAAAAGATCGGGGCCGAGCTTTGAAAATTCCAGCGTTGAAAGGCAATAAATTGGTAATCAAAGAATCGAAGCGTGGCACAAAATCCTTGGGCGAAAAATTCTAAAAACCCTCGCACGTAGTCCGATCCAACCGGTGTGCGCTAGCGGACAAATTGTAGAGAATGATGTGTCTGACCCCGGCGACCTCTCCCGTCCAGCTTCTCGATCAGGCGGCTTTTTTCGTCCGGATCGGCCGGATCAGCACCTCGACGGATATCCCTAATTTTTCATGCAGACGGCGGATCATGTTAATCGAAAGGCCGCGACGACGGTTCAGCACCTCGGCCACTCTGGTTCGACTTCCCAAAATGTCTGCCAAATCTTTACGCGTCAAACCCCGTTGCTCCATGCGGAATTTGATCGCCTCAATCGGGTCCGGTGGATCTATTGGATAATGTTCGTTCTCGTACGCATCGACAAGCGTCGCCAGTATATCAAGGCGATCACCCTCTGGAGTGCCACTGCGAGCACCCCACAGTCGCTCAATTTCTGCCATAGCGACTTCGTAGTCACCCTTGCTCCTAATCGGCTTAAGATTTTTCATACTTAACCTCCCTGACGTCGATCTTATCGTACTCCCTGTGAGTCCCGATCCACTTGATCCAAACAATCCCTTTCTCGAAATCGACCGATGTTACCAGCCGATAATCGTTACCCTTGATGTTGAAAACGATCCGGTCGGCAGTCACGATACTGGCCGTCGCGTATCGACGTTTTACGTCCGCCGAATTCGCCCATTTGGCCTTACGTACTTCGTCGAACCAGGATTCAAGTGCCGCTTTCAGCGCGGTATGGTCCTTATGGCCCGCACGAGACTGGAGAAATTCACGCAACGTCCGGCGAGCAATAACCCGCATGACAGAACTTTACTACGTGCCCATTTTGGGAACAAGCAGCCGCGAGCGACTCCCCGCAACCACCAAGCTCGTAAACTTGGGGCCGCCCGCAAAATGACTTGGTTTATTTCGGCCGCCTCGTTTTCAGCACCTCGTCGAGAGGAGCGTAGTCCATGAGCGCTTTGCTGTTCGCTCTTTGCTGGATCAGGCCGTTTTCGTAGGGCGGTATCGAGAAATTCCTGAAGGTCCTCAAATTTCATTTTGCCGGTCGGGCAATGTATGGACTGACGGGAGAGCCGTAGGAGCTATCTACTCAGTGTTGAGCCCGTGCCGTTTCAACGTTCAACGTCGCAAGATTTTCCGCTCCCGCCGCCCGCAGCAAGCGCCCGTCGGCGGCCGCGAATGTCACTTCCTCACTCAACGCGTTCTTCAGGTTGAGAGCCGACGCTAGATGATCGGCGTCGAAACCTCTGAGTGGATGGCGTTGAATGAGATCGCGGGCCAAAAAAAGGATGTTGTCCTGCAGTTCTACCCGAAGGTAAGCCGGCCAGTCCCGTTCAAATTGACGGCACGCGAGCGCATGCAAGCTCTTAGGGAGATTGCCCTCGCGGAGCTTCCGAGCAAGGCCGGCGAAGACCCCGGCGTAGGCTATCTTGGCCGTTGCCACGCCTTCAGCTTGTCGCAGGAGGGATTGAACCAGCGGTGATCCCTTTTCGTTGACGAAGCGCTTGATGAGAGCGCTGGTGTCAAGGTAAATCACCTGCGATCTTCCACAATGGCTTTTGAGATCGGCTTGCCGGAGACTCTTACCAAACGGACTCGCTTCAGTGGTTTTTGCGTCGGTAAAGTCACGGCGCCCTGCGCGGCGAGTCTGGCCAACTTTGCCTCAAGACTGCTGGCTTTACTGGCGCCCTTGATCGGCTGGATCAGCGCGATCGGCGTGCCCCTCTCGGTGACGACGACTTCTTCTCCGTGCTTGGCGTGTCTGAGATATTCGGTCAGGCGGTCCTTTAGTTGCTTGACACCAACGGTGCTCATAAGAACAGCTCCTAAGTAGCTATCATAGCCACTCTGAACATCCCGTCAACCTCCACCGTAAGGTCGATTGAAAATCAGACGATCTTTGACGGGATATGCTAGCCGCAACTTCCCCGCCACAAACGACTCCCCCAACCCGCGAGCTCGTAAACTTCGGTCAACCGGCAAAGTGGGTTCGTTTATTTCGCCCGCCGGTTCTTCAGCACCTCGTCGAGCGGGCCGTAGTCCATGAGCGCTTTGCTATTCGCTTTTTGCTGAATCTGGCCGTTTTCGTAGGCGGCATCGAGAAACTCCTGGACGTCCTCAAGATTCATTTTGCCGGTCGCAACGAGCGTGGGACGGACGAGACGTTGGGTTTCCAGTGCCAGCGCAGGGCTGAGCTTCCATTGGCTCTGAATGTAGCCCGCCACTTTGCCGCTGTCGGTCTCGATCAAGTCTAATGAGTCCAGCAGGGCCTCCATCACCTTTTTGATTTGGCCGGCCTCTTTTTGCAATTTGTTTACGTGCACCGATAAACCGGCGGGCGGAAAATTGACTCCCGCCTCCGCAGTGGAGGTTAACTGGTTGAAGCCCTTTTGCGTCATGATCACGTTATTAGGAATGGAAAGTAACGCTCCATTGACTGCTCCCGAGTTGAGGGCGGCCAGACTGTTCGACACCGAGCCGGTCTGAATATATGAAATCTGGTCTGGATTGACGGCCTTCTTTTTGAACATCGCCCTGGCGGCGATGTATTGCAGGGCGCCGACGGTGTCCACTGCGACTTTCTTCCCCGCGAGATCTCCAATCCGCTTCAGGCTCGGCTCAGACACGATATAGAAGAGAGGAGTTTTCACTGTGATCATAACTCCACGCAACGGCAGACCCTTTACGGCGGCGAAAAGCGCCGGGCTCACTGCCGCGCCGAAGTCGATTTCCCCGGCGGCCAGGGCCGCCACCTGAATGGGTCCGGCCATCTGAATCAGCTCCACCGTTAAGCCGTGTTTCTGGAAGATTCCGGTGTCTCGCGCGAACAATTGCGGAAGAAAGCTCAGGCTCAAGGCGGAATAACCAATCCGAATCTTTTTTGGGTCCTGGGCAAACGGTTGGCCGGCGAGGATCTGAAAGAGAAAGAGAGCGCAAAAGGCCGTCCCGCAAGCAAACCGCCCGCGGCGAAATTGCGAAGTGTTAGTCTGCATGATCAGCACCGGTTTCCCTCCTGCGTGGAATGAATGGGAAGTATAGATATTTACCTTGGAAATGTTGAACAGAACGGCTCCAGGAAAATTTATCCCGCCAAGCAACCAGTAAAACGGGTCCAAAATCCGAATATCGAAAGCACCCCCGCGGACGGAGACAAACCCAAAAAAGATAAATCCGAAATTCGAATTTCGAAATCCGAAACAAACAGGCGGCCAAACAAATCCAAAATAGGAGAAAATTCCAAACTCCGATGCGGAATCGAGTTTGTTTGGAAATTTGGAATTTTGGTCATTTGAAATTGTTTCGAATTTCGGATTTCGTGCTTCGATTTGTTCTGCTTCGCGTTCTTTGCGGTCTTTGCGCGAGACACAGTTTTATCCGGTGTTCCCTTCATTTCAAGATTCCAAATATATTTGGTTAGATCTTGGTCGAGAGCGAGATCAAACAGCCGAATTGAAAAACTTGCGTCACCCTTTCCCTAACCTACCCTGACGACGCAGCGGCACGGCGCTCATCGGCGTGCGCGATGCGGCAGGGGTAGGATCGATGCGGCACCGAGCCGGTGATGGGATCGATGATGTCGTTTTTCATGATGAGATTGACGTTAGCGCCGGCCGGAGAGAAAGGATCGTATGCCGGCAGCTCGAGTTGCGGACAGCCTTGCCACCAGCCGTGCATCACGCGCACGACTTTCTCGGGAAGCCGCGGATTGAACGCGGCTTTGACGGTAATCGCCGACACCGCGGTCTCGACCCGCATCATTTCGCCGTCGTGAATGCCGCAGCTCTGGCCATCGCGCGGATTGATTTCAGCGAACGGCTCCGGAACCTTACGGCGCAACGACGGCACCGAGCGATGCTGCCCGTGGCAAAAGCTGATGGTTTTCGCCGTGGTGAGTGTAAAGGGATAACGTTCGACGGTTTGCGCGCCGAAAATTTCTTCCGGCAGGCGCAGCCCCGGCAGCGGATCGTAGCCATAGTTCTCGAAGGCCAGCGAATGGATCTCGACCTTGCGCGACGGCGTCTTGAAACCGCTCTTGAGATATTTTTGATACTTCACCTCCAGCGGCGCAGGCATACCGCCGGGATGCCGTTTCAGCTCGGCGAGAGTCACTCCGCTGGGCGCCAGGATGTAATCGAAAGCCTTTTCGAGGCTACCGTTCCAAAACTGCTCGCCGAATCCCATGCGCAGAGCCAGGTCGAAGATCATCTCCAGGTCGGGCCGCGACTCATGTTGCGGCGCGATCACCTGCGAGCGGTACTGCATATAGGCGCTGGTCTCGGCTCTTTGCTCGAAGGAAGTTCTTACGTTCCACGACTCCCACGGCGTCGACGCCGGCAGGAGAAAATCGGCGTAGCGCGCGGCGGGGGTTTCGTAAAATTCCGTCTGCACGTAGAGGTCGAGCGCTTGCAGCGCGCGCCGCCCCGTCTCGGTGTCGCCGTTGGATAGAATAATATCGCCCCCGAAGCTCAAAAAACCGCGCACGGGATACGGCTTCCCCGTGAGAATGGCTTTGTACGCCTCATAGGCCTGCACCTTGCCGGTGTTAGTCGGGCCAAGGGGTCTCTCCCGGAAGCCGAGGCGCTTTTTTGTCTGCTCGGGCGAGAGCAGCTTACGCCCTTCCACGTCGTTCACCGCCGGCTTGGGAAAACGCACGTTGCCACCGCGCCGGTCGAGATGGCCGGTCAAGGCATAAAAGAGACAGACCGCGCGGTTGATCTGCATCGAGTCGGCATGTTGCTCGATGCCGTTGTAGGTGTAGTAGCAGTTCGGTTGTGTGGCGGTGAAGAGTCGCACGGTTTCGCGCACCATCTCGGGAGCAATGCTCGTTCGCGGCGCGGTCTTCTCCGGCACATACTCTTTCACTCGTTCCTTAAAAAGATCGAAGGCCGGCCGCGCTTCCACCTCCCGCCCGTCGGCAAGACGCACGCGGCACCTCCCGCTAAACGCGGCATGCGCATAAGCCTGGTTGCCGGGAGTTTCCGGGTCGTAAAGCGAAGGCTTGCTGGTCTGGCGGTGCCAAATCACAAACTGACCGGGCTTCCCCGCCGGTGACAGCATGTCGCCGGTCAACGCGTGGCCGGTTTCAGTGTCGATCAGCAAGCCGCCGTTGGTCCACTGGCGCAAAAATTCCTCGTCGTAAAGTTTCTCCTCCAGCATCACATAGAGAAAGCTCATGGCGAGCAGTCCATCGCTGCCCGGCCGCACCGGCAACCAGAGCGCCGCCTTCTTCGTCAACGGGATGGGTCGCGGATCGATGACGATCAACTTGGCGCCGCGATTGACCGCCCTCGAGATCCGCATCGCTTGGGTCGGCCAGGAGGCGTTGGGGTTGTGTCCCCAGAGGAGAATGCACGCGGTGTTCTCAAAGTCGGGGGCCGGGATGCCGCCGCCGTAGGTGTAGAGCGAGCCGGAATCCTTGTGCCAGTTGCAGATGTGGCCGGTGGAAACCGTATTGGGACTGCCGAACAGGCTGGCGAAGCGAATCATGAAAGCCTCGTATTCGAGTGATGAGCTGCCGCCGGCCGCGCCGCGGTAAAAGAAAACCGACTCCGGACCGTAGCTGGCCTTGAGAGCCTGCAAACGCTCCGCAATCTCGCTCAGCGCCTCGTCCCAACCGACGCGCGCCCAACCGGGATCGTCCTCTGACTTGGGGCGGGTGCGGCGCATGGGATATTTCAAGCGCAACGGATCATAAACCATCTGCGGCGCCGCTTCGCCTTTAACGCAAATACCGCGATTGGGGTGATCGGGATCGGGCCCGAGACGGACAAACTTGCCGTTCTCCACCGTGGCGATCACACCGCAGCGCGACTTGCTCATCGGACAATAGGTGCGAATCAATTCTCTGCCGTTTTCCATAACAACCCCCAAAGCCTGTTCACCTTTCTTCTCCTACTGCTTTTACAGAGCGCGATGCCAATTGGCAACCTGTGATTCAGCGCGCGAGCGGTTCCACACGCAAACGCTTGCCCATCACCGCCGATTTCCTCGTTGGCGTCGGAGCGGGCAACCGAATGTGGAGCCCCACGGGCAAGCCCGTGACAGCTTCCAGCACGCCCGGTGGGGCGGAATCCTGAGCAAGACCCCGGCCAAGGCCAGGGCTCGAGTCGAAGGGTCGAAACCGGTGATTTGCTTAAGGAAAAATAATCCTTTACCATAATTTGCATAAAATGGTATGTGATCCGCGGGTAGGGAACTTAAACCGGCAGACGACGCAGTCGACTAAAAGAAAGATAACAGGGGCCAAATAAATATGAAAATGTATGATTCTTTGAAAGAGGTAGTGCAGGAGAGCCTACAGCGGAGCAAAGCCAATCCCACCGCGCCCGGCGGGACGAAGGGATATAACGCTTCGATGCTAAACGATGCCATTGAGGAGATCGAGAAGTTTGTTGCGTATCGACTCGGTCGATTGAAGGTGACGGTAAGTGAAAGTGCAGCGTTGCTCGCTAGCGAAGCCCAGCACAACGAGCAGGTTATCGATGGTCTCAAAACCGATATCGGCGCGCTGGAGACCAAGATTAGACAGAGTGAGGATACCAGCCGAAGCAAGGAAGTCGCCAAACAAAAGACGGAACAAGAATTGACTGCGAAGATCGAGGCGTTGGCGGCCAAACTTCGGGAGACGGAGACAATCGTGCGCGAAAAGGACGCGATCATTCAAGGTCTGGAGCAAAACGCCAATATTAGAATTCAAGACTTGGAAAATCAGCTAAAAGCCAAAGAGACGATTTTGGTAAGCCGTTCAAGAGAAGTCATCGACCTCAAGTCCCAAATAAACCGTCTAAAAAACGGCATCAAAGAGATGTCTTCCTTCTTCAAGCAATCCGAAGTTTTGGCTACGCTTGACGGACAGGATAACAGCGCCGTCTCCCCCAAAGAGGAAGCGAATCCGACCAGCGCTCACGCTAAAGGTAAGCCAATCGCGTCCCCCGCGCCGGCTGCCGCCCAAGAGGACGTGTCGCCGGAATTTTTCAAACAATTGACCGTCGAGCTGACCCAGACCATCGGACCCATGGCCTCACTGATAGTGCGCGATCACGTCAACGCCCTCGGCGAAACCGTGGAAAACTTTCCCAAGATCCGGGTTAAAGAACTCCTCGATACCGTCAGCGCGGAGATATCGGACGAGAGAGTTAAAAGCAGTTTTTGCGAACGCTTAGCCCAGATTGACCGAGACCTATAGATTACGCTGTTACGGGCGGCGTTTTTATTGCTTCAAACTTCGCTTGCCGAGTATCGTCAACAACGTGGAAGTTACCCGGCTCAGCGCACACCGCTGCCCCCACAGGCGCGGAACTCCCGTTCAGCCAACGCCGTCAGCGCCGGCCCCAGATCGGTGACCGCGTTATGGGCGCTGATTGCCCACGCCGCCGAGGCGCGCAACTCCGCATCGGCGTCAGTCCCGGCCAACCCCAGCAGGAACGGCACGGCTTCGGTGGAGGAGTTGGCCAGCGCCTCGACCGCAAGGATGCGTATTTCTGCGGGCGTATCCGGCGCCGCTAGATACTGGCTGAACAACTCGGCGATCTGTGGAAAGGAAACTTACCCAGGCTGTTGAGAATCTGCGTCACCACTTCCTCTTCTGGAATTGTCGCAATGGCGGCGGCCAAAGCGTCGCGGGCGCCGGGCTGGAGTTCCTCTCCTCGTGTACGGGCCGCGCCGGTGACCCTCATGCGAGAAGCGCGACGCGACGCTCGCCCACGCAGTTCTCTTTGGGCACAGCGATGATCATGCCGCCTGCCGATGCGGTCGGGCGCGCCGGCGCGGTCTCTCCGCCTCGGCCGGTTTCGCGCTAGACTCCCTTACTCCCCGCCGTATAAACTGCGGGTCGAGGCCCAACAGCTCGCAAACGTTACGGAAGGAAAACAGCCAGTCGTCCCCTTCCTCCATGATCCATTGCTCAGCTTCACGAAACCGCTCCGTCCCGGCTCGATCGCGCGCTGCGCGATACTTGCGGTAACAGTGAATCGCGTCTTCCAAGATCGCCATGAGCAGCGCCATTTCCGGTTCCAGGTGTTCGCTGCGCCGAAAGGTGGCGAAATATTGGTCGCGCAGGGTGGTATCGTTTCCGGTGAAAACGAAATTGTGTTCTGCCATAGGGACCTCCTTGGCTCGCGCGCCGCCGGTGGGTAATAACAATTAAATGTGCAACCAGTATGCCATTGGATTCGCCAGGGATCGCGCTTGCTGCTTTGCATGGATGCGAGATTTTCATTCGCCTCTTCGCACCGGTGCAAACCGGCGGCGGCAAATCCCTGCGGAAACGCCGAGAATTTACGCTTTACGGTGGCATGGCCATTGCGTTTCCATGAATGGCAGAATCGATTGTAACGGCTGTGGAGAACAGGCGATGGTCAATGCGAATGAAATGGATTACCCCCCCGAAGCGACTCTGGGAGATCAACGGCTGAGGCGGGCTGAGGGCAAGATCCGCTTTGAGCCGCCAGCAGCTTCACCTTCGATCGTCGAGTTGCGCCGGGAGATTGCCCGGCTGGCTTACGAACTTTATCTACGACACGGAAGACTGCCGGGGCATGACGTCGAAGATTGGCTGACCGCGGAGGCGCTGGTTTATTCCCGCTTGGCACAGCGTGTTAAATCGGTTGGAGATCAGAACGATGGCCAAGAAGCAGAATGACCTGATCTCGTTTCCCATGCATTTGTCGCGGGAAGTCGAGCGCCTATTTGATGAGATGATCCATCGGCCCTGGGGATTCTGCCGCGACGTGCGCGGATGGAATCCGTCGGTGGATCTCTCGGAAACCAAGGATGCTTTCATTCTCGATGCGGACCTGCCGGGAGTAAAGTCCGAAGACGTAAAGGTTGAAGTCCACAATGGCGACTTGGTGTTGCAGGGCTGGCGCTCTTTAGAAAAAAGCCACGGCGACGGACAATTTCACACCATGGAACGTTCCTCCGGTCACTTTACGCGGCGCATGAAACTTCCCGAGTCGGTCGATAAAGACGCCATCCAAGCGGAGTTCCGGGACGGGGTGCTTCGCGTGATCTTACCCAAAGCGAAACCGAAAAGAGGAGAAGCCTTATGATGCTCACGACGGCGGCAGCCGGCAACCGAACCGAGCCCGAACTGCGCCAAAGTGCGCGCGAGCTGAGCGCCCAGGAGCTCTGTTTCTCAAGCAAGATTGCTTGCAAGTTCGTCTCGACGCGGGAGCTCGCCGGCGCCAAAGAGTTTGTCGGCCAGGAGCGGGTGCTGGCGTCCCTGGAGCTCGGCCTGGGCGTGGCGGGAAACGGCTACAATATTTTCGTTTCGGGCTTGACCGGAGCCGAGAAACTCGAAACCCTGCGCCGCTGGGTGGCAGAGCGCGCCACACGCACCGCAACCCCCGGCGATTGGGTCTACGTCCATAATTTCAAACGTCCGGATTCGCCCCGGGCGATCTTCTTGCAACCCGGCCAGGGCAACCGGCTGAGCGAGATGATGCAGGAGCTGGTGAAGACCCTGCGCGAGGAATTGCCCAAAGCGTTTCGCCAGGAGGCCTTCGACAAGGAAAAGTCTCTGCTGACGGAAAAATATAACGCCCGAGCGCAGGAGCTGAACGAGCAATTCGCGGCTTTGGCGCGGGAGCGGGGCTTTCAAGTGCAAGCGAGCGGGCGCGGCAATCTCTATTTCATTCCGATCGTCAACGGCAAGCCGCTCCAGCGCCCGCAGGATTTTGCCGCGCTGCCTGAAGAAGAGCGGCGGGACGTCGAGCGCCGCCAGCAAGAACTGACCATCGAGATGGAGCGGCTGGCGCGCAAGCAGCATGAGATCATGGGCGAAATGGAGGAAGACATTCGTCTGATTGAGCGCCGTTTTTGCGAGAGCGTGCTGATTCCGATCCTCGAGCGCATGGAACAGGAATTTCACAACGATGAAGTCACGGTCTATCTGGCCGAAGTAAAGGATCATGTGCTCAACAATCTGGACGATTTCAAGGAAACTCCGGCGGGGTCGATGGCTTTCCCCTTCATGGCGCCGCCGCGCGAACGTGACCCTTTTCTCGAATACGGCGTGAACGTCGTCGTCGATAACCGCAAGACCGAAGGGGCGCCGATCATCGTCGAGAGCGCGCCGACCTATCTTAATTTGTTCGGCACCATCGAGCGCGTCGTCGACCGCTTCGGCCGGGTGGTGACCAACTTCACGCGCATCAAATCCGGCTCTTTCCTGCGCGCCCACGGCGGCTACCTGATCTTCAGCCTGGAAGACGCGCTGACCGAGCCGGCGGTCTGGAAGGTGCTCAAGCGGACGCTGCGCAGCGGCCGCATCGAGATGGAAACCTACGAGCCCTTCGCGCTGTTCTCCGCCTCCGGCCTAAAACCCGAACCGGTGAAGGTCAACACCAAAGTAATCGTTCTCGGCAGCGCGTTTCTCTACCACCTGCTCTACGCCTGGGACGATGAGTTTCACGAGCTTTTCAAAGTGCGCGCCGACTTCAACCCCGTCATGGATCGCGACGAGAGCCATCAGCTCGCTTACGCGCAGTGGGTCGGCAGCCTGTGCAACGAGGAAGGGTTGCCGCACTTCGACCCGAGCGCCATCGAAAGATTGATCGAGTTCGGCGCGCGCCAGGCCGGGGATCGCGAAAAGGTACTGGCTTCCTACGCCGAGATCGCCGATCTCGTGCGCGAAGCCGCCTTCTGGGCGCGCAAAGAGGACCGCCAGCTCGTCTGCGCGCGCGACGTGGAGAAGGCGCTCGAAAGCCGCGTCTTTCGCTCAAACCGCGTCGAGGAAGATATCCGCGAGCTGATCGCCAACGGCACGATCCTGGTCGACATCGACGGCAAGAAAGTCGGCCAGGTGAACGGCCTTTCAGTGACGGAAGTCGGCGGCTACGCCTTCGGTCGGCCGAGCCGCGTCACCGCCAGCGTCGGCATGGGACAAGCGGGGCTCATCAACATCGAGCGCGAAGCGCATCTGAGCGGCAACATCCACGACAAAGGCGTGCTCATTCTGGCCGGCTATCTGCGCAACCGCTTCGGCCAGAATCAGCCGCTTGCGCTTTCGGCGAGCCTCTGCTTCGAGCAGTCCTACGGCGGCGTGGAAGGCGACAGCGCGTCGTCGACCGAGCTCTACGCCCTGCTCTCGCGCCTGGCCGACGTGCCGCTGCGCCAGGATATCGCCGTAACCGGTTCGGTCAACCAGTGGGGCGAGGTTCAGGCCATCGGCGGTGTCAACGAAAAAATCGAAGGCTTCTTCGATGTCTGCCGTGCCGTCGGCCTCACCGGCAAACAGGGAGTGTTGATCCCCGCCGCCAATGTGCGCCATCTGATCCTGCGTAAAGACGTCGTGGCGGCGGTGGCCGGTGGCAAGTTCCACATTTACCCGGTGCGCTCCATCGATGAGGGGCTAGCGATCCTCGGCGAGGGGCCCGCCGAAGACGGCGGCGATCCGCGAAATATCAATAAGCGGGTAGGCGACCGGCTCAAAGAACTGGCGCTGGGACTCCGTGAATTCGCCGGATTGGGTCGGGAGGGAATAACGGAGACGAGAAATTAGGGTCGGCAGGCTTCCATGGGACTAACCGCGGAGGCCCGCCTGTCTGGCGGCGGGCAGGCGCTGAGTACGCTGAGAGGAAATCAAATGAGAATTGTTCTTGAACAAACCCTCTGCGAACTCTGCCCCGCGATTTCCCTCAGGGTGGTGAGGTTCTCGAACTACGTCTTTGCGGTAAATTCTGGCTTATAGTAAAGCAGGAAGAACCGGAAATTAAGAGGCAGTTTACGGTGCTAAAGCAAATGCCAAAACTGCCGATAATCGAAGATTGGGGTTCGAAAGGAAGACTACGCGCATGCGGGCCGCGTTAACTGAAAGGGGGTCATGAGGATGGACGAAATCAGAGTCGGAAAGCACTTGGGGCAACTGAGAAAACGCCGCCAGCAACTCGTCATGACTCTGCAACATATCGGCCGGGAGCAGGACCAGGTCGAGAAAAATACCGACTGGCTCGATCAGGCGGCCTATCAAAGCCGGGTCAACCTGCTCGACCGCTTGAACGACTGGTACATTGAAGAGATGGATCAGATCGACAAGGCGCTCAATCGCATCCGGCAAAGCCAGTATGGCCTATGCTTGGGATGTCACAACTCAATCGGCGCTGACCGGTTGGATATCTCCCCCGAAGCGGAATTTTGTGGTCCCTGCGAGGAAATCAGAGAGCAACTGCAGGAACGTTGAGTCCCTCTTTGCATTCATCCCGGGATTCCGCAGGTGAAGTTACAATCTCTGCTGAGCGAGATGTGAGACCGGAGTAGCGAAGGCGCCAATAACGAGCGATTTCTATTCTCCGTAAAGTGTTTTTACGAAGCCGCTCTGCTCCAGAGCTTTCAGATAACTGACATCGATAAAACTCGCCGGCTGAAGTCCCTTCGCTTTCGGATTGCGCGCGCCGATCTCATCGAGCACCATCTGGATCCCCTTGATCGTCGGGTAGGGAACCTTGGGCATGACCTTGACGGCGTAGTGCTGGTAGGTCTCTTCGAGCGCTTCGGGATCGCTGATGCGCGAATATTTGCCGATCACTTTCACGGAGAAGCTCTTGTCGGTCTTGAAGCGGTGCAGCCCCTCCACGTAGGCGCGCAGATAGCGGCGCAGGACATCCGGGCTCTCGCGCATGAAGCTTTTCGTCGTAACGACGCCGGCACCCTGATAATCGACACCGATGGCGCTCAAGTCCGCGAGCAGATGGTAACCGAATTTCGCCGCTTGTAGATGCAGCGGCGAAGAGAGCATTCCGCCGTCGACGGCGCGGGACGCCAGACCGGCGAGGGTCTCCTGCGATCCGCCCATCTGAATCAAGGCGACGTCGCGATCGGGCTGAAGTCCCCACTGACCGAGGACGAAGCGCAGCAGAAAATCGTCCGAGGTGCCGAAGCGTGTGATGCCGATTTTCCTCCCCTTCAACTCCTCCCGCCGCCTGATCTCCGGCTTGACCATGAGTTTCTGGCCCGGCTTGTGATTGGGGCCGGCGAGCATGACCAGATCGGCGCCCGCAAGGTTGGCCTGGATCACCGCGGGAATGGCGATCTCGGAGATTGGAATCTCTTTGGCAAGCATCGCCTGGACGACCTTGGAGCTGCCGGAGACGTAAATCAGCTCGATTTCCAGTCCCTGCTTCTCGAACAGCTTCGCTTCTTTCGCCACCCAGAGCACCGCCATCGAGCCGACGGTGGTCGGATAGGCGACCTTGAGCCGAGTCTGAGCAAGCAAGGCGGGGGACCAGGCGATAAAAACGACCAGCAGAGATAAAAAGGAAATGTTTTTCTGTTTCATGAAAACCGCCAAACTCCTTTCGATCTATTCGACCGAAGTCCGTGAAGCCTCAACGCCGTTTGCGACCGGGTTGGCGAACTTGCTCGCCGCGATTGCAAGGGTGACCAGGGCTATTCCCAATAGATCGGTTTTCCAGCCTGGGTAAATGAGCGTGATGGAACCGATGCCGAGCAGGACACGCTGCCACCAGATCACGTTGCCGAAGAAATAACCCGACATCGCTCCGGCGAGGGCGATGGTACCGAGCACCGCGGTCGTCGCCGCTAACAGAACTTCGCCGGTGGAACCGTGCAGCAACAGCGCCGGCTGGTAAACAAAAATAAAGGGAACGATGTAGCCCACGATGCCGAGCCGGCTCGACTCCCACCCCGTCTGCCAAAAATCGGCCTTGGCGATCACCGCCGCGGCATAAGCCGCCAAGGCCACGGGCGGCGTCACCAGCGACATGCAGCCGAAATAAAAAATGAAAAGGTGCGCCGCCATCGGTTCCACTCCCATCTTCACGACCGCCGGCGCCACGAACATCGCCAGAACGAGGTAGACCAACAGTGTCGACGCTCCCATGCCCATGACGATCGAGGCGATGGCCGTGAGAATCAACAGCAGCCATAACTGTCCGCCCGAGGCTTCGATGAGGCCGGAGGAAAGCGTCATGCCCAGGCCGGTCAGCGATACGGCGCTCATGAGGATGCCGATAACGCCAGCCGCCGCGCCCAGATCCGCGAAGGCGAGCGCGCCTTGCTCCAGGGAGGTTTTGATTTTAGCGGGGCCGAGCCGGGTTTCCTTCCTGAAGTAACTCACCGCGACCAGCACCAGAGTGGCATACAAACCCGACTTTGCGACGTTATAGCCGAAATAGCCGATCAGTAGCATCAACACGACTACCGGGACGATGAAATACCAGCCCTCCTTCAGGGTCTGAATGAACGGCGGAATATCCTTTTTGTCCAGCCCCCGCAGTCCTGTGTTCGCCGCTTCGAAATCGAGCATGAAATAAAGCGCCACGTAGTAGAGCACGGCGGGAAGAAACGCGGCGACCGCCACGGACCAGTATGGTACGCCGAGTATCTCGGCCATGAGAAACGCCGCCGCGCCCATGACTGGCGGCATAATTTGGCCGCCGTTGGAAGCCGCCGCCTCCACGCCGCCGGCAAACGCCGCGCGGTAGCCCAAGCCCTTCATCATGTTGATCGTGATCGGACCGTCCACGACGACGTTCGCCACGGCACTACCGGAGACGGTCCCGAACACGCTGGACGCGACGACCGCCACTTTGGCCGGCCCCCCACGATATTGGCCGACGAGAGAAATGCCGAGTTTGAGAAAAAACTCCCCCGCTCCTGAAACCTGAATAAACTGGCCGAAGATCACGTAGGTCGCCACAACCACGGAAAAAATCTCCAGGGCCAATCCGAACAGCGCGCCGTCCGACGTATAGAAATGACCGATCATACGCGCATAGGAATAGCCGCGCGTGAACAAGAAGCCTGGAAAGTAGTTGCCGTAAAGAACATAGATAATGAAAACTCCGCCGAGCACGGCAACGGCGGAGCCGACGGTGCGCCGCGCCGCTTCCAGGGTCGTCAAGAGCGAAATCCCGCCCAGAATTAGAATCATGGGGGTGGGTTGACCGTAAAAGCGCGTCACCTGCTCCCAATTGAGAAACATATAGAAAGAGCTGGCCGCGCCGCCCGCCGCCAAGAGAATATCGTACCAAGGAACGCGATCGCGCGGAGACTTTTTCCCGCCCGGAACCAGCAAAAACACCAACACGAGCGTGACGGTGTATACCAGGGCGCGGTGCGCCCCGTAGAGATTCCACCGCAACAACTCAAAGACATCGCCGACGTACAGAAGAATGTAGAGACCCAACAGTGTCGCCGCAGCCGAAACGAACTTATCCAAAAAGCCGGAAAAGCGGCGGCTCCGTCCCGCCGCCATGGCCTCGCCGGTTCTGTCTAATAGCTCGGTTGCGTCTGCCATGGCGGCTCCTACTTACGCCGCTTAGCGATCAACTCTTGATTGCGTTTTTCCACCGCGGCGGTCCAAATGCCCCGTTCCTTCAAGTAGGCGATGGTGCCGGGATGAAACGGCGCAACATGGATACGAATAGCGTTTTCAGCCGTCCATTCCGGCAAAACGGAATGCGATCCTTTGTATTCGTCGTAATGATCGTAAACGGTTCGCATGATGGCGGCGACCGTATCGGGCGCCAGCGATCCCCGAACGGTCATACCGCAGCCCTGAAATATGCTGGGCGTATCCTGAGCAGCAAAGGCTACGCCCTTCTTCCAGATCCCGAAGGTCAGCGCCGGCTCGATTTTGTTGACTTTGTCCACGACCTCCTTGGGCACGGCGACGGCGTAGAGCGGATTCGTTCGAGAAGTTTCAAGAAGCGCGGCGATCATAGGCAGATAAACCACGGCGTCGGCTCTGCCCTCCGCCAAGCCGCGGGCCGCCTCGTTGATATTGGGAAACGTCAGCACTTCAACTTGGCCGGTCAGTCCCGCCGACGATAACAACGCCGGGACCCCTCTTTCATAGAGGCTCTGACCGGTGATCCTGCCGTAAAGACGCTTTCCCTTGAGATCGAAAACCGTCTTAATTTTTGCATCGTTCGTGATCAGCCCCCAAGGCACGATATGGCCGTCGGCAAAGCCGAGCACAGGCTGCGGCCCCATTTTCTGGTAACCTGCCGAGCCGTAGTAGGCGTCGGACACGTCCGGATAGGAACAGTGAATGCCGAAATCAACTTCTTCCTTCGCCATCAGCGGCACCCAACGCGTGGCCGCTCCGCTGGGCTCGATGGCGACTTTAACGTTCAAGTATTTCTTCAGCAGATTCGCAAAGGCGCCGCCGACGACATAGCTCGTGGTGCCTTCAGCCGCCGTCGCGAAAGAGAGAACCGGCGGCATTTTCGGCGCGGCGGCGGAAGCCGCCCATGCACGCGGCGTGATCGGCGCCGATAGACTCATCAGCAGCGTTCCCGCGGCCGCGGCGATCAACGCTAGTAGGCTGGTTGATTTTGTTTTCATTTCATGGCCTCCCTTTGTAACCAAAATTTTGCGCCGTTCGTTTGTTGCAAACGCGCGACGTCATCCCGTTCCCGTAAGTGACGGCGCCCTTTCACCGTTACGGATGCACTGACTCCAAAAACCAATCCGTCGGTATTTCCCTTCCCACTCGCGCCTCGCGGGCGCGCGCCAAAACTTCACTGCCTACCGCGGCGAACTGCAAGCCGAGGCCGACGTTGTTGCAAAAACAACTGATCGCATCGTCCTTGGTCCTGCCGGGATGTTGCCCGTTCACGAGCTGCGATATCGTGGGAAAATCCCAAATGGCTTCGTCCTTCCGCGTAATCGGGTGTTGCCATCCTTCCGCCACATCGGGAATCGATTGCGGATCTACGCCGATAACGATCTGGAATGGTTTCGCTTCGCGCCAGTGGATGATCAGCGGATCGGAACGTTTGTAGGCGGTCACGTCCAGCTCGCAAGGCTTGACGCAGGAGACATGCATTCCCGGTTGGAGAAACTCCCCGGGAAACAGTGCCGAGATGGAATTAGTCGTACAAATGACCATGTCCGCGTCTTTGATCGCCTCTGCCGCGCTCCCTGCTTCTTCGATCTCCGCCGCAACTTTTCCTTTCCACTCCCGCACGAAACTGCGCCGTGAGTCGGGCGTCGGGCTATAAACCTTCACCTTCTTCAATTCACGCACCATGCTCAGCGTCACCAGATGCGCGCTCGCCTGCCAGCCCGAGCCGAGCAGCGCCATGACCTTGGAATTCTTGCGCGCCAGATAACGGGCTGCGATCGCGCTGGCCCCGGCGACCCGGAGCTTTTGCACGTAGCCGTCGGGGAAGATCGCCAGCGGCTCGCCGGTTTCGGTGCTGAATAGCATCACCAGGCCGACGAAACGGTCGCCGCCCGCCACCGGCAGCTTATCCTTGCGCACCCCGCCGGCCTTTTCGTACCACTTCACGATGCTGGAATTGAGCCGCAGCGCGGCGATTTTGCGACCGGGAAGCACGCCGCTCATGGTTTTGTATTCGTAAAATTCGTTCGGATGGGTCGGGCTGAAAACGTCGTAGCGCGGCACCGTCGCGGCCATACCGTTGCCGAGATCGCGGTAGGCCTCTTCCAGCACCTCCAGACACGCTCCGACCGGCAATAGTTTTTCAATATCCTCGTTTGAAAGAATTAGCATTGAAAAGCCCCCCAATCTGAACACAAAACAAAATGTTTTTCATTGTCCATTGTCGAGAACACCAGAGTTCCATCGCTGCGCCATTCTTAGTGTTATCGCGGCAGGATTTCAAGACGCTTCCCTCCGGTGGCGCACTTCTTCGGCTTGCGGATCGTCAAATAACCGCACCAGGTTGGCGCGGACCTCGATCGCGGCCAGTCGGCGGAGCAACGAACCCGCAGAGATTCAAATCAGCTTGGAGGAGATAAAAACCGAGACAAAACTCGACGCTCCGCCGGATCCCGGCAAAGCGTTCGAATGGAGTTTCGCGCGAAGGCGGGCGCCCGAGCGTGTCGCGCTTGTCACACGCCGGCCATTACCGTAAGATTCGGACTAATAATCTTCGAGGAGCATACAGGATTGTATTACTTCGCCTACGGCTCAAACATGGACCGGTCGCAGATGCAGCGCCGATGTCCAAGCTCTCAATTCGTCTGCGTCGCCCGTCTGCCGGACTATCGCTTCGCCATCGCGCGCCATTCCCGGCTGCGCAACTGCGGTACGGCGAATATTTTTCAGGAGACCGGTTGCGAGGTCTGGGGCATCGTTTATGACGTGAGCGATCGCGATTTCCTGACGCTGGACGGCTTCGAAGACGGTTACCGGCGCGAAAAAGTTTTCGTCTACGACAGGAACGACGGCCACCACCCGATGGAAGTACTGGCATATATCGCTGCCTGCGAGGATGGCGTGCCTTTACCCAACCCCGAATACAAACGCCTCATCCTTGCAGGCGCTCGTCATTGGCGGCTTCCGCCGGACTACTGCGCGATGCTCGAACAGATCGAAGTCGCAAATCTGTAGCAGGCTGCTAGACGCGAAATTATCCCCCGGCACTTTCCGGAACTACGCTGCTGTCGCATTGACCAGTAGTCAGCCGTTAATGCTCCGGCCTTCGGCTATACGACGTCGGAGTTGCCCGGCTAGCTTCCGCGAAGTACTTGGCTGCCGGTGAGCCGGCATTGTTTCACGACACAAGTCATTCTCTATAACTCGACCTTTTGGTCGATCGTTTCGACTCTTTCGCCGAACCGTCCCTCCGTTTCCCTCCGGCGCGTTAAATAATCTCTCGCGAAATGCAGTCTCTTCCCGACCGCGAGAACTGGCACGTAAGCTGCTCTTATAGTCATTCAGAAAAGAGAATTGAAAGAAGGTAACTGATTATGAGCCTGATACTGTTGATCGTATTAGTGCTGTTTCTGGTGGGAGCTTTGCCTAACTGGGGTTATCACAGATTTGGCTTTGCACCGTCGAGCCTGGCCGGTGTGCTGCTGCTTTTCGTTGTCTTCCTACTGCTGACCGGCCGGCTCTAAAGGGTCGCAAACATTCTCCCAAGGTAAACAAATCTAAGGCACAGGGTTTCACTCCTGAGGTTGCTTGAAATTCTTCAAGTAAGCCTGACTTAACCCTCTTACTCAGTCCAACCAAAGGAGGTTGCGATGAATAAATTAATGTTGGTGTTAGTGCTCATGGTCGCTCTCGGTCAGAGTGGTTGCGCGTTTTTGGGCGGCGCGGCGGTAGGAGCCGTGGGCACCAGTGCAGCTTACGAAATTAACGCCCATAGCAAGATGAACCAGATCGAGAATGATTACAAAGCCGAGAGAATATCCCGTAGTGAATACGAAGCTCGTAAGTCGCAGGTAGAGAAAGGCTCCATACTTTACTAGGAGGCCATGATGAATCTAATCAATCGTGCGGCGTGGGGTTTAACTTTGGCCTTGGCCCTGATGGTCAGCGCAAGCTGCAGTGGTAACACTGCGCTGGTGGGCAGAGACGCCCTTCCTGCCAGGGCAACTCAACCGGTCCCGGACGAGCTCGTGGCCACGGTGGAGCGGGTAAATACCGCGTCTAGTGAAATTTTTTTGCGGCCAACTAGCGGCCGTTCCAGAGTCATCACTTACAGTGCCGAGACCCGGGTGATGTTTCGCGGGCGTGAATATCCGGTCAGCCGTTTGGAGTCCGGCGACGTCGTTGCCATGCAGTTGGGAAAGGACCCTCGTGGCAACCCCCATACGCATCTAATCCGCGTTCAAGAGAGCACCGGAGATTGGGCTCAGCGCCATAATTAGTCAGAAACGCGAGCCATGATTTAGCAGACTCCCGAAGCGGAACGGTTCAAAAAGCAAATGCGCGATTCGTTGCAGCACGAGACGCTGAACTCTCGCGCTGTGACGATCGCGCGCCACGCGAATGTTTATACCTGCGGCGACCAAGACGGGATGGTCTATTTCATTGAGACCGGCCAGATCAAACTGCTTCTGCTCTCGCCCGAAGGTAAAGAGTGCCTGCTAGCCATCCATAGTGCTGGAGATATTTTCGGTGAGTTATGCTTAGCCGGGTTAGGCGCGCGTCACGAAACCGCGGCGGCGATGAAAGAAACGAAGTTAAAACAAATACCCTGTGCTCAGTTCTTTGCGCGCTTAAGCCGCGACGCTTTGTCTGAGGGATTCGTGCGCTACCTGGCGGTGCGCATTGCCGACCAACAGCAGGTCATCGCCAATCTGGTGACGGTGGATAGCGAGCAGCGGCTGGGCCAGACGCTATTGCAGTTGGCCCGCACCATGGGCAAGAAGGACCTGCGCAGTACCCGCATTGAACCGAAGATTTCCCATGAAGAGTTATCCGAGATGGTGGGCACGACGCGGCCTCGAATCAGCTTCTTCATGCAGAGATTTCGCAACCTGGGATTGATCGAAACCAATAGCGATCATTTTCTTATCATCAAGGAAAACAAATTCACCGATTACTTAGCTCAGATCGCGTAGAGCGGCTGCCTAGAGCCTCCGACCACCACGGGCCTACGTTTAAGATCGTTTTCCGATTGCAAATTAAAAGAACTTTCTACGTGTTTCTTTGCGCCTTTCTCGATGCAGTCTTTCTGCCCCTGGCCGGCGAAGTCAGTCGGGTTCGAACTCCGGAAGCTTTCGCTTGCCGCTCGCCTAAGTCCAGTCCGTCCTTTTGGTCGAAAGGCTCGACGATTTTGCCGAGCTTTCTCGCGATATTCGTTATGACAAACCAGTAATCTAACGGAAAACGCAGCTTTCGTTGGTGACAAGGCGTGGCACAGATAGTGCTCTTCATAACTGGTGTAAGAAATGAAATCCGCAAACAGGAGATACAGTGCTGCTGGATTTTGATTGACGACAGGCAACAGGAATTTAATCTAGGTCGATAACAAACAAGGAGGAATGAATATGACTCAATCATTTACGAACAGAGCGCCGATGCTTTTACTGGCTGTTACGCTTATGGTTGTTGGTTGTGCCGGAGGGCCGCTAACAACTCGTGAAAAGGGCGCTGGGATCGGTGCTGTCGGTGGCGCCGTTGCGGGCGGGCTCATTGGCGCCGCAGTTGGCCACCCAGGCGCTGGAGCGGCGATCGGTGGTGGTCTGGGCTTGGGCGCGGGTGCTTTAATTGGTGACCAAATGCAGGGGCAAGAAAACCAGAACTCCAGGCAAGACGCGGAGATTCAGCAAAACCAGCGGGAAGCCGATCGTCAACAACGTGAGATCGAACGGCTGAGAAGAGAACGCGGAGAGTATTAAAGGTGTCGGTCGATCATCAAGATCAAAGGGGGATTACCATATGCACGATACGACTATGCAAGAAAAGTTGTCCTGGGCGGCGGGCGCAGCGGTTCTAGTGTTGATGGTTTCTTTATTTATCGGTGGGATCTACACCGTTACCCCACCCAATGGGCCGGTCGATACCGCTTATAAAATGAACCGTTTTACCGGTAACCTCTGGTTAGTTAAGACCTATGTGAAACAAGTCGGACAACTGCAGGTTTTGGCGGCGCGTGAGGCTTCGGTGGAGCCGACCAAGGATATGGACGGGGATGCGAATATTCCAAGCGTGGCAAGAAAATAAGAATTCAGATCTCGTGAGGCGCCTAGCCTCAAGTTTGGGAATTGGCTCAAGGACAAATGGAAGCACCGAGAGGTTTTGTGAGATACCCACGGGCGTACCCCGTGGGTATCTACTTCTCTCCGTGGGCCGCACGATATTTCTTATCAACAGCGTCCAATCTTGGACAGCAATCTCAGCCGGGTCAGCGTAACGTCAGTCCCATTCTAGGCATTGGCTTTCAATTCTTAGGTTATTTGCAATTTTCAACCAACCTAGAATGCCCAACCCTATCGGCATTTACCGGTCAGGGGCGACTTCTACTCTGTTCAAGAAATTATCGGTGATGGAAGCACAGACTCACCGCGACGGTGCGCCAGGAGTTTCACTCGAAACCGTGGATGATGCCACGCTCGTCGTGCAGCTTTCCGGTGCCTGGCGACTGCAAAAAAACGTCGCCTCTCCCAGCCCGGTGCAAAAAGCAATCGATAATTCCCATATTCGCAGCGTTCGCTTCGATGCAAAAGCTCTCTCATCTTGGGACAGCAGCATCCTTAGTTTTTTGACGAAAGTGACCGAGCTGTGCCGCCAACGAGACATTGTCACCGACCGCGAGGGATTGCCGAAAGGGATTCGGCGTCTGCTAGAACTCGCTGAGAACGTGCCGGAGCAAGAAGGAGCCAGACAGGCGACGGATCGGCCGTCCTTTTTGGCACGGGTCGGTACGACCACGACCGGTTCTTACATCTCTTTGTCAGAGATGCTGCGCTTTCTCGGAGATGTGACGTGGGCATTCGTCAAGCTGGTCACGATGCGCGCGCGCTACCGGACAGCCGATCTGTATCTTATTATCCAAGAATGCGGCCCGCAAGCGCTGCCCATCGTCACGCTAATCAGCTTTTTAGTGGGTGTTATCATGGCATTTGTGGGCGCTGTCCAGCTCCAGCAATTCGGCGCCCAGATCTATGTGGCGGACCTCGTGGGGATCGCCGTCGTTCGCGACATGGGCGCCATGATGACAGGGATCATCATGGCTGGCCGGACCGGCGCGGCGTTCGCCGCAAAGCTCGGCACGATGAAGGTAACTCAGGAAATCGACGCATTGATCACGCTGGGATTCTCACCGCTGGAATTCTTGGTGCTGCCGCGCATGATCGCCCTTTGCCTGATGATGCCTTTGTTATGTCTGTACTCCGACCTGATGGGAGTCCTGGGCGGCGCCGCCGTGGGCCTGTGGATGCTCGACCTTTCGTGGACCACTTACTACCACCAGACCGTTCATGCGATCGCCTTAACGGCCCTGTTCGGCGGCGTCTTTAAAAGCGTGACTTACGGCGTGCTGATCGCTCTTTCGGGATGCCTGCGCGGCATGCAGTGTGGTAGCAGTGCTTCGGCTGTTGGCGAGGCCGCGACCTCCGCCGTGGTCACAAGCATCGTTTTTATCGTCGCGGCTTGCGGTGCCTTGTCCGTGGTATTTTATATAATTGGGGTTTGAGATGAACAGTGAAATCCCAAACGGAATCGAACCCGAAGCGCAAATTACCGTGCGCGATCTTACCCTGGCCTACGGCTCCTTCGTCTTGATGCGCGATCTCAACTTTACCGTCAAGCGGGGAGATGTGTTTATCATCATGGGCGCCAGTGGATGTGGAAAGAGCACGTTGCTGCGCAACATGATCGGTCTCATCGAACCGACCGCGGGGGAGATTTTCTACGAAAAGGCGAATTTTACCCGCTCGGATGCCGAGGAGCGGCGGAGTTTCTTTCGCCGCTTCGGCGTCCTGTATCAGAGCGGTGGTCTTTGGAGTTCCATGACTCTCGCCGAAAACGTCGCGCTTCCGCTGGAAGAATACACCGATCTGAGCCCGGTCGAGATCCGCGAAATCGCTACTTTAAAGCTGGCGCTGGTCGGCCTTAACGGCTTTGAAGACTATTACCCGTCTCAGATCAGCGGCGGAATGCAGAAGCGTCTGGGATTGGCTCGCGCCATCGCGCTCGACCCGGAGGTGCTTTTCTTTGATGAACCTTCGGCGGGGCTCGATCCCATCAGTTCGCGCCGGCTCGACGACCTGATCTTGGAAATGCGCGACAGCATGGGCGCGACGGTGGTTGCGGTAACGCACGAGTTGCCGAGTATTTTTGCCATGGGTAATAACAGTATTTTTCTTGATTCTGAAAGCAAGAGCGCGATTGCGAGCGGCGACCCTAAGGAGCTGCTAGCCCACTGTCAGAACGCCAAGGTGCGGGAATTTCTCACGCGCGGAGAACGGCGGCCTGGTGAGTAAAAAGGCCAATCCGACGCTCGTCGGTGCCTTCGTGGTCGGCGCCATCGTTTTGGTTGTTGGCGCGGTTACGATCCTTGGCTCAGGGCGGCTGTTCCGCAAAACCTATGAGTTTGTGCTCTACTTCGAAGGCTCGGTAAGCGGCCTGAGAGAAGGCGCTCCGGTGAAGTACAAGGGCGTCGAAATTGGCTCCATTACCAAAATCCTACTGCAACTCGATGAGGGTGCGGAAGCCAACCGAATTCCCGTAATTATCAATCTCGATGCCGACAAGATCAGCGGCAGAGAAGTCGGCGGCAGTCTGACTGACCCGGCCGGGCTCAAAGCAGCAATTGAAAGGGGTTTGCGCGGGCAATTGCAGACGGAAAGTATCGTTACCGGTGTGCTGTTCGTCGCGCTGGATCTCGTTCCTGATAGCCCGGCACAGTTCGTTCAGCCGCCGGGCTCCCGGTACCAGGAAATCCCTACCATCACGACGACGCTTCAAAAAGCGCAGGATATCCTCGGCAAGCTTCTTACCAAGCTCGATGACGTTGATTTCAAAGAGCTGCTTAGCTCCGTTGCTGACGCGGTAAAGAATATCGACGGGCTTGCGAAAAACAAAGACTTGCATGAAGCCTTTGCCGGGGTCAATCGTTTAGTCAATAAGCCGGAGTTGCATGCGGCTATTCAGTCGCTTGATCAAACCGTGCTGAAAATCAGTCTAGCGGCGGACGGGGTGCAAACGGTTGCTGGCAGTCTCGATCGCAGCGTGGCCGCGCTCTCGGCAGATTTGAAAGAGACGCTGACCGGCGTTCGTGATGCGGTCAAGCAGATCCAGGTCACTGTGGCAAATGTGGACGGCTTCGTCGACCCTGACTCGCCGATCTCTTATGAATTGACAAAGGCTTTGAAAGAGATTTCCGGGACGGCACGGTCGCTCAGGTTAATGGCTGACTATCTGGAACGGAATCCTCGGGCACTCTTGTTCGGTAAGCCGGAAAACGAGAAGAAACCATGAGCGGTCATGTGAAACAGGTGCTGGCGATCGTCGCCGCGTGGGTTTTGTTTGGCGGTTGTGCCGCCTTTGCCCCGAGGCCTGATCCGTCAAGTTTCTATATTCTTGGGACTCTCCCGGAGGTGGACTTGGCGGCAGACAAGACCACAGCCGGCATCAAAGCCAATTTTTCCGTAGGCATTGGCCCCATTGAATTACCCGGTTACCTCGACCGCCAGCAGATCGCCACACGCACCTCGACCAATCGGTTGACCTATTCCGAGACCGAACGTTGGGCAGCGCCGTTGGCCGAAAGCTTTAGTCGCGTCTTGGGGCAAAATATTTCGCAGCTTCTTAATCCCGCGCAAATGATCCAATTTCCCTGGCAGAGTAACGACGCACCGGATTATCAGGTGAAAATCGAGGTGCTCCAATTCGAGGGCAACAGCAATCACGAGGCTTGGCTGACGGCGCACTGGACCGTGATCGACAGAAACAAAAAGATTCTGATTAGCCAAGCATCCCAGCTGAATCGGCGCGCCGGATCATTATCTAGCGAAGATTCTGTGAAGGCATTGAGTGAGACACTCGGGGATCTGAGCCGAGAGATAGTAAAGACCTTGCTGTCTTTCGAGACGCAGGGAAAAACTTGAGGTGTGCGCTCATGGCGAAGTCAACGAGGATTAGAAAAGGAATGCCGGGCGTGCAACTCAGCAAGGCGGAATTTAGCGACCGGCTGCGCGGGCGTTTTTACGATCCCGCTTTTGCAGAGGTCGCCGAGGAGATCGAGAGAATCATCGAGAAGGCATGGGAGGGTTACGACAAGTACCGCAAGAACCCGCGCACTCAGTCGGCTGGGCGGGGATTCGCCGACCCAGACTTTAAGCTGCCGATCGAATGGTTGGAGACCCGCACGGCGATCCTAAGCGCCGAAAGGCGGCAAAAAAACCGTAAGGCTCCGTCCCGCATTCTGTTAATCAATGGCTCTTCGCGCAGCGACCAGAGTTGCCCCGGTGAGATGTCGAAGACCTTTCGTCTCGTCACCATGGCCAAGGAAGTCATCACGAAAGCCCGTGGCTTTGAGGTCGATCTGCTCGATCTGAGCCGACTCACTTCAGAGTACGGACGGGTTATTTACCCGTGCAAGGCATGCGTCTCTACCGCGATGCCGCTATGCAACTGGCCTTGCTCCTGTTATCCGAACCACGCCATGGGCCAGGTGGGTGATTGGATGGCGGAAATCTATCCGCGCTGGGCGGCTGCCCACGGGGTCATGATTGTCTGCCCGGTCAATTGGTATCAAGCACCGAGCTCGCTAAAACTCATGATCGACCGTTTAGTTTGCGCTGATGGAGGAAATCCGGACCCAAGCTCCACGGGTGGAAAGAACCCGCAGCGGGCAAAGGAGTTGGAGCTTAAAGGTTGGGACTATCCGAAGCACTTGGCCGGCCGCGTCTTTTCGGTCGTGGTCCACGGCGATGCGGCCGGAGTCGAGAACTTGCGAAGAATTCTCACCGACTGGCTTACCGACATTGACCTGATACCAGCGGGACAAAGCGCGCTGGTAGGGAGATACCTCGGGTACTACAAGCCTTACGCGACCAGCCACGATGATCTCGACCAAGAAAAAGACTTTCATGAAGAAGTGCGCAATGCGGCGCGGAGCCTGGTGCAGGCCGTAAGATTGTTGCGCCGGGGCGACCTTAAACTGACGGATGCATCGCTCACAGATCCGCGGCAGAAGTAGTCGAGAAAAACGTCGTTTCTGAGCCCCGTGCCAGCCCAGGCTTCGCAATAAATCTTTTCAGCATTGTTCAGTATTAGACAGCAACACCCGCCGAGTAAGCGTAGAATGAACACCGATAGACTCTGTTGATTCAACCTCAGAGTATGGTTGGCGCAAAAGAAAGAAGGTTATAAACATATGTTGGTATTACTTGTTGCAGTTATTTCGGGGATCGCGATCGCTTACTTTGGAATGCAAAACATTAGCCCCGTTACGATCCGACTCAATGAATATGTCTGGAATGATGTCCCCTTGTATCTGGTTATCGTGGGGTCGTTGTTTGTGGGACTCTTCATGGCATGGATTCTCTATTTTGCCAGGTCGGTTTCCTCAACGCTGACCATCTATGGAAAAGATCGAGCGATGAAAAAAGCCAAACATACGGTAGCCGATCTGGAACAGCGGGTCCACGAACTCGAAGCGGAAAAGGTGCGACTCAAGGACACACTCCCTTCTCCGTCTGAAATTCCGCACCATACACTGTCGTAATACCAAGCCGGCCTCGACGCCGATCGCCTCTTTTCCAAGACTGCGACGGCGCGTTCGACAAAAAGCAGTGAAGCAGGGGCTGGTCTGCAATACGAATGTCGGACGGGGACGCCTTCCAGAGAAGTCTGGCATAGGCTGGTCAGTAGTCGGCAGGAAGGGAGACGCAAAATTCTCGCACCTTCAACATTGCCAGACACGCTAACGTTTACACTGCCGGTGATCAAGATGAGGCGGTCTACTTCATTGAGAGCGGTCAGATCAAACTGCTCATGCTCTCGCCTGAAGGCAAAGAGCGCCTTCTCGCCATCCACAGTTCTTTGCCCGCGACTCGTTGCTCGAGGGCTTCAGAACCAAATATTTTACTTCGACCATTTGGTCGAGAGTTTCGACTCTATTGACGAACCTTCTCTCCTTTTCGTTCTGACAGACCAAAGAAACTGTCGGAAACTTCTGCCTTTCTTCACCACAAGGTCTGGCACATAACCTGCTCCTTACATAGTTGAGTTGGACAGTTTTCTTCGGAATGATCGCTAGCCGCATTGCCTGCGAGCTTGCTTGGGCAGGGAGAATCTATGATGATCCGCGGCGGCTCTCCACGGATGGGAGAGCCGCTTAATAAATCTTTTCACGACCGTTCAATATTGGACAGCAATCCCTGCCGATTCGGCGTATCTAAACAGTTGACGCGACAAAGTTGGGAGCAAATTCGAATGAGTTTGTTTCTAGGATTAACGAATTATCAATTCAGAAACGGAGGTACAGATGGAAACGATAGACACTCAAACGTGGATCATACTTGCAGCGGTTGTAGTCCTAGCATTCATTGCAGTCGGCGCCTGGTTCGTCTACCGAAAAAGGCAATCCCATAAGCTCCAAGAACGCTTCGGTCCGGAATACAACCGAACCGTGAATGAATTAGGCAGTCGAACTAAGGGCGAGTCGGAACTCAAAGCGCGCGAAAAACGCGTCGAGCGGCTCGAGATACTCCCTCTGGCGCCGCCGGAAGCCGCCAGATTCAGTGAGGCCTGGCACGCTTTACAGGGCCGATTCGTCGACAACCCCAAGGGAGTGGTTGTCCAAGCCGAACAGTTGGTTCGTGAGTTGATGGCGAAGCGCGGTTACCCCATGGGTGATTTTGAGCGGCGTGCGGGTGACATTTCAGTGGATCATCCTGACGTTGTGGCAAATTACCGCTCGGCGCAGGCCATCGCCGTGCGCGAACAGCGTGGATCGGCAGACACCGAGGAGCTACGCAAAGCGGTTGTGCATTACCGCGCGCTCTTCGATGAACTGCTCGAGGTAAGGGAGCCGAGGCAAGAGATCATCGTAGAGAAGCACGTAGCGGCGGGATGATAAAAAAAGCAGCCTGAGGAGGAAACCACATGGAACGAACATACAAGAAAATTGAGATTGTCGGCAGCTCTGAGACGAGTTTTGCCGAAGCCACAAAAAATGCCGTGGCGAAGGCCTGTCAGTCACTACGCCATGTAGACTGGTTCGAAGTGACGGAAATGCGCGGGCTGGTTGAAAAAGACAAAGTCAAGGAATTCCAGGTAACCGTTAAGATCGGCTTTCGGCTTGAAGAGCAGCCGGCTTAAAGGCCGAGCTAAAACGCCCTGGACTGATGCAGTGATGGGTCCCCTGCCCCATGATGGGGAGGTGAAGTGCAGCGGTAAGATGGCTCCTGAAGATATGGAGAACCTTTCAATGAAAAAGGAACACAGTCCGCCAACGCCCGTGTCGAGGCGGAGAGCAGTCGATAATCGCCGGGTTACAGAGGTCTGGCTGCGGGTGCCGCCTCTGAAGGTCCGGCGCGATATTTATTGAAATTGTTCGATTTTAGACAACACGTTTTCCTAAGCCGCGATATTCTGCGCACAATTTAAAACCGAGGGCGCAGAGGGAACCCCTAGCTGCATAAGGAGGCTCATAGATGAAAAAGGGGCGTTTAATTGCAGTCACGTTATCTCTTACTGTTGTTCTAATCCTGCCACTCTTATGGTCGTGGGGCATCACAAAAGAAGGCAGCGGAACGATTTATGATCAGAAAATTGAAATTTTTGGGCGCTCGCAAATTGAACGCGGCAGAAATATTTTTCGATTCGATACATTTGGGGATGAGGATTTTTGGGGTGGTCTCCTGCGGTTGCATGAAGCAATCAAAGGACAAAAACTTGGAGGCGTCGGCCCCGGAGTAAGCCCAAATACCGCGCTTTCCGTTGGTCTTAAGGTTGACGCCGATGCTCTTGGAAAGCCTCTACAGAATTTTATTCGGCAAGGCAGGATAAATTTAGACGATCCTAAAACAACCGTTGAGCTGCTGAAATCGAACGCAGTTATCGGTCTAACCGGGTTCTTCGATACGAAAGGCAATTTACAATCGATCGGGATTCAATGCGCTCTTTGCCATTCGACTGTTGACGATTCATTTGCGCCAGGAATTGGGCGCCGGCTGGATGGGTGGGCAAATCGCGATCTTAATGTCGGGCTTATTATTTCTCTCGCCCCTAATTTGACGCCGGTCGCGAATCTACTCGGCGTATCGACTGAAACACTGCAAACCGTTCTTTTGTCATGGGGCCCCGGAAAATTTGATGCCGAAGTTTTCTTGGATGGTAAAGCGTTTCGCCCCGACGGCAAATCAGCAGCGACTCTCATCCCTCCCGCGTTTGGCCTAGCTGGAGTTAATCTCCACACCTGGACCGGTTGGGGTTCCGTAGCACACTGGAACGCCTTTGTGGCGAATCTCGAAATGCACGGTAAAGGAACATTCTACGATCCACGACTCAACAACGCAGATCAGTTCCCGATTGCCGCGGCGAATGGATTTGGCAACGTGCGTAATACTCCGGATCTTATAACCTCGAAATTAGCGGCGCTTCATATTTATCAGCTCGTTATCCCTGCGCCGGAACCATCCGGAGGATCGTTCGATGCAACCAAGGCGAAGCATGGTAAAGCGATCTTCGAGGGAAAGGCTGACTGCGCGCGTTGCCACGTTCCGCCCCTTTTCACCGAACCAGGATGGAATCTCCACCTTCCGGAAGAAATAGCTATCGATAGTTTCCAAGCCGATCGCTCCCCAGATCATCGGTACCGAACATCTCCTCTGAAGGGATTGTGGACTCATCAAAAAGGCGGATTTTATCATGACGGCAGATTTCCAACATTGCGCGATGTCGTAAACCATTACAATGTCGAGTTGCGACTCGGACTCGCGGAAGCAGACATCGATAATTTGGTTGAATATCTAAAATCAATATAGTGCGTCGGTCACGTATTCAAAATTAAACGGACATCTTTAACGAGGTGTCCGTTTTTAATTATTTCCGCAGCGAGGATCCAGGTAGAGTAGAGAACGGGCGCATCGTTTGTTGGGTCAATTCTTGGCTGTATCCGTCGTTTCCATGCGTGCCCCCGCATCTGCGCCGAAGTTCTGACGTGCGAGGCGCTGCGCGCGGTTCTTTCAAAGATGATGGGGGACATGTCCGGTATGATGAAGCAGATGTCGGAGGGGATGAAGATGGGAACTAAAAAGCCACAGTAGCAGAAGCTGTGGATTTGGGATGGAGATCTGTTGAAGCTTCAGAATGAAATTAAGACAATTATAAGTTGGTAGCTTGATACAAGAAGGACATTCAAATGGCAAAAGATCTCGTATGCGGCATGAACGTGGATGAAGCGAAAGCAGTTGGGACAGTGTCCCACAAAGGAAAGGTCTATTACTTTTGCGCCGCAAACTGCAAGGCGCAGTTTGAAAAGGCCCCGGAAAAGTATGCGGCGAAGTGAAAATGGCCTCCAACTAGTTACGGCGGATAGAGCGCAGCGGCTGGGTCAGACATTATTAAATTTGGGTTACACCATGGGCAACAAAGAGCCCCGCGGCATTCGCGTCGTTGAGACCCGCGAGACGAGGCCGTTAATGGGATTGATACACAGTTCGCAGAAACCAAAATGCGTCAGGATACATTCAGCCGCTTTTTTTTCAGTGAAAAGAAAACCAAGCTGTCCCTTTCGACCTTTTGGTCGAAGTCTTCGACGATTTCGCCGTGCCGGCTCTCAGATTCACCGCGATCCGTCTCGGAATGTTTAGAGAAAATCACGTTTGTCTGGCGCCAACGTGTGGCACAAGAGTTGCGCTATAAATTGTTGATAAAAAATTTTAGAGGAGGAAAAAAAGTTATGAAAAGATTAGGATTAGTAAAACCGATGGTGACGGCAGCGGGTATCTTGGCGCTGTCTGGTGTGGGCTTAGCTCAAACACCGAGTGATTCACACCGTGCTGCGAGCGCAAGGGCGCATGAAATTATGTCCAGTGCATCTTGTCCACTGCCCAGGATTACCAAGGACAAAATAACCGAGGACGAAGCGCGGGACTTGGCCCAACAGTTTGCGGACAAAAACTGGAGCGGCTTTAAAGTAGTGCGGCCCGGCGGCTATGGGGGAGGCTATACCACCATGTGCTACCAGACAGCCAACTCCGCCCCCGCGCGGCCGCTCATCTTATACTCTGTCGAGTATTCGATGGACCTAAAAAGTCCCGCGGGTGAAACGCGCAATCTGTGCGTCGATCAGTTCGGCACCGTGAGCGAGTTCTGCGGCCACTTTGGCATGGCGGGCGAACGCGGCCCCGCAGGCGCTATGGGCGCTATGGGTCCAGCCGGTCCCGCAGGCGCGCAAGGTCCAGCCGGACCAGCGGGCGCCCAAGCCGCCGCGGCGGCAAAGCAGTGGTCCTCGTTCAGGGATTTCCTGTTCGATTTCGATAAGTCGGCCATTCGGTCTAACGAGACGAGTCATGTCTCTGACGTCGCGGACTACTTAAAAAAGAATCCGTCCGCCCGGGTGGGCATCGACGGCCACGCCGATCCGCGCGGCACAGACCCGTACAACCAAAGCCTGAGTGAACGTCGTGTCAACGGCATTCGTGACGCGCTGGTTAAGGCCGGAGTGTCCGCTGGCAAGATCCACACAGGCGCCTTCGGTGAGACGCAGCCCAAGTGCAATGAATCCACCGAGTCTTGTTGGCAGCGCGACCGCCGGGTCGAAGTGCTGATCGGCACCGACACAGCGAGCAGATAACGGGCAAAATCGATCACTCTGGCAGAGCAAGTCTTAAGGGCCAGAGAGGTAAACCGACGAACGACCCCTGGGACCGACCGGCCCTGGGGGTCGTTTTATATTCGCGCGAAATCGTGCCTATAATGCTTTCGGCCATGCAAAGAGTTTTCCTGCCACGCCACTTTCTATTAGCTGGTTTGCTACTCCTCGTCTTGGCCTCTCTCTATGTTTTCTTTGAAGCTCAAAGGCTTCAACAAGAACTCTTGCGCCAGACTGAGGACAAGGGGACGGCATTGGCGAAGGCCATGGAGACCAGTGTTAAAAACGCTATTGTCGGCAACGCTCTGTTGGAGGATCTGATCCGGCAGCGTTTGATGGATAATGCCCGGCTGATCGACCAACTGCTTCTCTCTCGTCATGTCGATCAGGGACTGCTTATAGAGATCAGTGTGATGAACCGCCTGCAAAAAATCGATCTCCTCGATGAGCAGGGCCGGCCCTGGAAACTTGCCGCGCTGCCGGAAATGATAGCCCGGGAAAAAGGGAAAGAAGAAACCTTCCAGCCGCACCGGCAGACGATAAGCTACGCGTGGGGAAAGCGATGGCGGCTGCCCACGGAAAAAGCTGAGGAAAGGACGGGCGAACCGCCGCAAGGCGTCAAGGATAAAGAATTCTGGAAAGGCAGTGCCTTCGGCGTCGCCGTGGGCGCGCGCAGTTTTCCAGGCATCATCGCGATCCACGCCAACGCCGACTATATTTTCAACTTCGAGAAAGCGATCGGAGTGCAAAGTCAGATCGAGGATCTCGGCCGCCAATCGGACAGTGAGTTCGTCTCCTTTCTCGATAGCGACCTGAATGTCGTAGCGCATACCGACCGGGGCCGTATCGGACAGCGGGAAAAAGAGCCCCTGGTTTTGAAAGCCAAAGTTGACCGTCAGCTTTTCAGCCAAATCGTCGAACGCGGTGGGGGAAAGCGGTACCTTGAGGTGGTGAAACCGGTTGTTCTGGATGAATCCAATTTGGGTTTCCTCAAGATCGGTCTGTCACTGGGATCGATGGAGGTCGCCTGGCGCAATAGCCTGCGCGCCATCGTTATTCTCGGCTTGGCGATCCTAGGCGCGGGGATTCTGGGAATGGCGGCGATTTTCCATAACCAGCACTCGCATCTGCAAGAGGTCAAAGCTTTGGAAATCGAAGTGTTACACAGAGAACGCCTTTCAGCACTGGGAAACATGGCTGCGACCGTCGCCCACGAGGTGAGAAACCCGCTCAATGCCATTTCCATTGGACTGCAACGTCTCAAGAGGGAATTTCAGCCCACTGAGGATCACTATCAGTACTCTCGCCTGACCGAGGTAATGTTGGGAGAAGTGCACCGCCTCAATTCCATCGTCGAACAATTCCTCTCGCTGGCGCGCCCGATCGAGATCAACGCCGAAGCGTTGCCGCTGCAAGAAATCCTAAAAGAGCTAGCCGAGTTACAAAAAGACCACGCGAGAGAATCGAACGTGCGAATCCGAGTCATCGCTGCGCCTAATCTGCCGCCGCTCAAGGCCGATCCCAGTCATCTTACCCAAGTCTTGCTGAACCTCATGCTCAATGGCTTGCAGGCGATGCCGCACGGCGGAACATTGACACTGGAGGCGAAAACGTCGGACAACAACTATCTCATCGCCGTTACGGATACTGGAACCGGGATCGCGGCGGAAAATCTTTCGCGCATCTTCGATCCCTACTTTACGACCAAGGCCCAGGGCTCCGGGCTGGGTCTGGCGATCTCCCGCAGGATTATCGAAGATCACGGCGGGACGATCACTGTTACCAGTGCAGTGGGCCAAGGGTGCCGCTTCGAGATTTCCTTGCCGCTCAACGGTGTGGAGGTGTAAGTGCCCTATCGTTTCCGTATTCTCGTAGTCGACGACGAACCGGCCCAGCGCGAGATGGTCTCGGGTTTCCTCAAAAAGCAAGCCTTTGACGTGGTCGAAGCCGAAACCGGTGCAAAGGCTTTGGACCTTTTTCGTCAGGACTCCATCGATCTGATCCTCACGGATCAAAAGATGCCCCACATGTCGGGTCTGGAACTGTTGCAGGCCGTTCGCGCCATCAACCCTGAGACGCCGGTTATTCTTATGACCGCCTTCGGAAGCATCCAAGCGGCCGTCTCCGCCATTCAGGGAGGAGCGACCGACTACCTGACCAAGCCGCTGAATTTGGACGAGATGCTTTATCGGATCCAACAGGTCAGCGACCGCTATCGCATCATCGCCGAGAACCGCGAGCTCCGGGAAGCCTTACAGAGCCGCCATCGCATCGAAGGAATTATCGGTGAGAGCGGGCCGATGCTTGACGTCATCTCTCTAGTGCGCCGGGTGGCGCCGAGTGAAGCGACGGTTTTGATCCGCGGCGAGAGCGGCACCGGAAAAGAACTGATTGCCAAGGCCATCCACTTTGCCAGCCCAAGAGCCTCCGGTCCTCTCGTCAAGGTCAACTGCGCCGCGCTTCCTGAAAATCTTCTCGAATCCGAATTGTTCGGCCATGAAAAAGGCGCTTTCACCGGCGCGCTGAGTTCGCGCCAGGGACGCTTTGAGTTGGCCGATGGAGGGACTCTCTTCCTCGACGAAATCGGCGACCTTCCGCTACATCTACAGGCGAAGCTCCTGCGAGTTCTGCAGGAGCGGGAATACGAGAAGGTGGGCTCCAGCCGTCCGGTCAAGGTCGACGTCAGGATCCTGGCTGCCAGCCACAGGCCGCTGGAGGCGCTCATTAAAGCGGGGCAGTTGCGGCAGGATCTCTATTACCGGCTTAATGTAGTCACGATTCTCATTCCACCGCTGCGCGAGAGACGCTCGGATCTTTCGCTGATGATCGATCACTTCCTGCGGCGCTTCGCGGAGAAGAACGGCAAGACGATCCGCGGGGTTACGCATGAAGCCAGGGATATTCTTTTACGCTACGACTATCCGGGCAACGTGCGGGAGCTGGAAAATCTGATTGAACGGGCCGTGGTTCTAACCAGAGACGACGTCATCGGGAGCGGCGATCTACCTTTAACCGTCCAGGACTCCGAGGCAGCGGATGAGCAAGGAACCAACCTTACGGTTACGGTGGAGGCGGTGGAGCGCCGGATGATCCGGGAAGCGCTGGCTCGCTCTAATGGGGTCCAGACCCACGCCGCGGAACTGCTGGGAATCAGTGATCGGGGTCTACGATACAAATTAATAAAATACGGCTTTCGGGAAGAAGCCTCGAGTCCTGATTCCGATCCGCAGGAAGTTCAATGCCGGGGGAAAAGTGGTGGTGAGTAATTTTCAATTACTACGGGATGTGGGGATTTACTCGCGCCAAGCATGTCCTGAGTTAAATCGAAGGGACGCCAAGAACGCAAAGCGACGGGCGATGCCCGAAATGACAAAGTGTTCTCTCTTGGCGACCTTTGTGAGAGACAATCCGAGACTGACGGGTGCGCGAATCGCGTCTTACGAGAACCTTCGTGCCTTCGTGGTGAATCCGCTTTTTCTTTTTTGGTTGCGGTTCTGCCGCGCCTAGCTCTCTGTGGTGAAGAAAAATTCGGAGAACTCACCGCGGAGACACGGAGAAGACAGCTGGCAGGCGCACCACGAACTCGCTCCCCCGCCCCGCCCCCTCGCTGTGAGCGTTGATGCTTCCGCCGTGGAGCTCGACCAAGATGCGGGCCAGCGTGAGACCCACGCCGAGGCCTCCCTCGGAGCGGGCCAGGAACGGATCGCTCTGAACGAATAGATCGAAAACCCGCGGCAACATCTCAGGCGAGATACCGATGCCGGTATCGCGCACGCTGAGCACGACCTCGCCGCGCTCGTAATATCCCCTCACCGAGATTTCACCGCCCTGCGGCGTGTACTTCGCCGCGTTGTCCAGCAGGTTGCCGAGGATCTGGATGATACGCGTGGAATCAGCCTCAAAGCAGAGCGGCGCCTCCGGCAGCGACACGGACACGACATGTCTCCGAGCATCAATGACGCCGCGCGCGGTTTCGAGCGCCTCGGCGACGATCGTCTGAAGCGTGACCGTCTCCTTGCGCAGGGCGATCTTGCCTCGCGTCAGGCGCGAGACGTCCAGCAGGTCGTCGAGCAGCCACGATAAATGCTTAATATGATGTTCCGCGACGTCGGTCGCCCGCTGGATATCGGGATCGCCCTCGGCCTTGTCCCGGATCGTCTGCATGGCGCTCCGGATAGCCGTGACCGGGTTGCGCAGCTCGTGGGCCAGCATCGCCAGGAACTCGTCCTTGGCGCGGTTCTCCGCCACGGCCGCCGCGCGGGCAACCTCATGCTCGCTCGCGATCTGCGCATCCTGCTTGTGGAGCCGGCAGGCGGTGAGATACGCGGCGATCTGGCTGGCGACGACCGACAGGAGCTGCAGATGAACATCGGTGAAGGCGTCGGGTTTTCCGTCGCGGACAAAAAGCACGCCCAGCACCCGGTCGACCCCGACAATGGGAACCGCCAGGTGCGACGGCGAGACCAACGGCGCGAGGTGGGCGACATTCAACGACCCCGTGTCTGCGCCCCGCTTCGCGTCGTCTGTGAGTACGGTCAAGAAGCGCGCCAGCACCGGGTTCAGAGCTTCCCGCTCCTCCCGGCTATCGGGCTCGACCACGAGCCGCGACTCGCCGGCCGCCGCCTCAAGAAGCGCGCATTGGTGGTAGGGGACGATGCGGCGGAGCAGCTTGAGGGCGCGCCGGAGACGGGGCTCGGTGTCGAGGGGCAAGTCGAAGCCCTGCGCGATGTCGTAGAGCGTGCGGGCGACCGACCCGACGGGGCTCGATCGGCTCGGGAAGAGCGGACTCATTGTTTGCGCCTCTTCTTCCCCGACGGGCGTCGCAAGACGGGACGCTCCGCTGCGCGCGCGGGCTGAGGGATACCCGTCAGTACCCCGCGCAGATCCTGGAACCGCTCTCCGACGCGCGCCCCGCGGCCGTCGATCACGAAGCGGCGGAGCTCCGCGGCATGGCTGATCCCGCGCGCTTTAAGCACGAACACGGCGCGCTCCAGATGTCCGTCCACCTCGACGTAGCGCAGCACGATCAGGTTGTCGACGATGGAGGAGACGCCGTGGCCGGTGAGCTGCGCGTTGCCGAGCAGCTCCGCGACCTCCATGGTCATCAGCGGCGTGACCCCGGCGACTCGGAAGTGCTGGGTCAGGGCGTAGACCAGCTCGCGGAACCGGCGCTGCGAGGCTACGCCAAGCGACATGCCGGTGAGGCTGTCGAACACCACACGGCGCGCCCCGACCTTTGCGAGCTGCTTAAGCGCCTCATCGAGGAAGCGGTCGGTAACGAGCTCGACGGGCGAGGTATAGACGATGACGAGCAGGCCCTGAGCCTCCAGCCGGGCAATGTCCCAGCCGAAGGCCTTCGCGATCGCGCGGATCTGCGCGGGCGTCTCCTCCAGCGTGAAGAGGATCCCCGGCTCTCCCCGGCGCGCGCCTTCGAGGAGGAAGTGCAGGCCCACGAGCGTCTTGCCCGTCCCGGTGCCGCCCTCGATCAAAGTCGCGCTTGCCCGCGGCAGGCCGCCGAGCAGGAGCGCGTCGAGTCCGGCGATGCCGGTGGTGACCCGATCGGCGAGGTCGACCGGCGGCTCGCCGGTCATCTCCGGTCCGCGCACGCGCGCGTAGAACGTGAGCCCGTCGGCTCCGATCTCGAAGAAGTGGCGCCCGCTGACGTAGTGCGCGCCGCGCATTTTCAAGACCTCGAACTGCCGCGCCGTCGTCAGCTCCTGGCGCTCGCTGGTGAGGCGCACGATGCCGTCGGCGATGGCGAACTCCGGGCTGACGCCGATGTCCTCGGGCGTGTACTCGCCGACCAACAGCGTCGTTGTCCCCCACGTCGCCAAGCCGACGGCGAGATCGTACACGAATATCCGGCTATGGCTGTCATCGGGCAGGAGGTCGTGGATGGCCTTGAAGCTGTCGATGGCCACGAGGTCGGGTTCCTCGCTCTCGACGCGCTCGAGCATCTGCACCAGCGCCTTCTCAGCGCCGTCTCTCCGGAGGGCCGAGCCGAGATCGACGAAGATGACACGCTCTTCGATCAGACTGGCGTCGAAGAACGAAAAGAGCTGCATGTAGCGGATGACCTTCAGCGCCGGCTCGGAGAGCGTGGTGAAGTAGAGACACTTCTTTCCCTGCCGGGCGTGGTGGAAAAGCGCCTGGAGCGTGAAGACGGTCTTTCCCGAGCCCGGCTCACCGGCGACGACCGTTACAGACTGGGCGGGAATCCCACCGCCCAGAATCGCGTCCAGCGCGGCGGATCCGGTGCCCAGCCACTCGAGGGTTGAAGCGTGCTCAGTCATTTCGACTCCTCACTGAAGTCGATCCCCAGTTTGAGCAAGGGAGCCAGACGAGAGAGCCGCCGGACCACAACCGGTCCGGTCAGCTCGACGAGGAGCACGCGCAGCTCGGCCGCCACGACCCGGAGCGTGCCTATCGCTTCCTCGTTTCCAGGCTGCTTCCATGTCTCGGGGAGACGGTATTCGTAATCCAGGCCGTTGCGGGCCACGGTGATCGGCTCGGACCACGAGGCTCGGGCCGCGGCCTGCCTAAGCGCGCGACGCAGTAGGGTGGCGGTGGCGGCGGTTCCCACAACATCGGCGAGGGACTCCCACAGGACATCGAACACCTCTGCCGCGGAAGTAACGTCCTGATCGTTACGACTCACGAAAACCATCCTTACTCCAACGCGGAAAAAATGTCGAGCTTCTGTTGCCGGCCCACTTTGCGTTTATCGTTGCCCAGTTTTTCACTACCCGCGCCTCTACAACAAGAAGTATGGATGCAATAAGCTTGCCTCCCAAAAGTGAACCGTGACCGGCGCATTCCCGGAACTAAATACCTGCATTTAATATGTTTCAACGCACTCTTTGCCGAGTCTAATCCGACCTTTTGGTCGAAGCTCGCGACGCTTTCGACGGGCCTCATCTTCTTTCCATCCTGATAGGCTAAAGAAGCTATCGGAAAATCCAGCCCTTTCCTCACGACGACCGACTGGCACACAGCTTGCGCTATAGCTAGTTCAGAAAATAAAACCCAAAGAAAGACGATGATGAGTTCTGACAAAGCGAAGTCCAACGGCATCGTGGCTACGATCAAACGGTTGCACAAAAATCGCGGAAAGCAATTTACGAAGTGACCAGTGAAACAACTAAAGAAAAGGAATGCGCTTGTACGAGCCTTATTCGGCACGCCCGTCGCGCACGCTGCGCCGGGTTCCGAGCGTCGTAGCGGTGATCTGGTTGCGACACGCACAATCACGTGGCAAAAAATCCTAACGCAGGAATAGGAGCATACTATGATGAAACAAATCGAAATCCACGGCCAGCGCGTCGAACTCTACAGTCCGGACAAGGGGCGCACATGGTCGAGCAATCCGCGCTCGATCGTTGCTTATGGGCAAAGGAAAAAGATGTTGCGCTTGGAATTGCAAAAGGGGTTTGAACGGATAGACGAGATGCAGGATGCCGATCCGAATAATTTCAGTGAGTTTGAGATTCCAAAAAGCTTCATCGGACGGCTTTGATCTGGTCCTTCTTTCCATCCATTGCCGGTCTCCTTTCATTCACCCCGGCGATCATGCGTCGCCTCGCGTGGTTTTGCGGCCGCGGAGGGCTCGCAATCTTTCCCTTCGATTCTGTCCAATACTGGACAGCAATTCCTGCCGAGTGGCGATACGCTCCAGCCCAAGATATTTGAAATTTTGGGATAACGAGAAGATCGAAAAACAACGGTTCGACTCTCTCGCTTAGCATCTTTTGATTGTTTGAGATTATGAACGGCCTTTCAAAAGGGATAACTGTATGCCCCTAAGCAAAGACTGGTCGGAATGGTGGCGACGTTTTCTCGATCTAGCTCCCGACGAATCTGCCAACGCCGTCGACTTTTTACGCCAGCGGTATGTCGATGAGATGCAGCGGCTCGAGCGGTTTAAACAGCATGCCGAGAGGATGCACTATCCGCAGTATCGCGAGAAATTCTTGGAGATGGCGAAGGAAAAAAGGCAACATGCCGAGCGGATCGGCGAAAAAATCGTCGCACTCGGGGGCATACTGCCGGACGTAGCGGAGGGTCGTTCAACGGACAAAAACAGTTGGAAATTGTTGCTGATGGCTCTCGAGGATGAAAATCGCAGTGCCGACCGTCTGCCAGAGCAACTTCGGAGAGTCGGACTCGAGCATCCGGATATCGCTAAATTTCTGCAACAGATTTCCCGAGAGCAAGAGAACCATCGCAATGAAATCAGAGAGATGCTGATGCGGAGCGATCCTTTTGCGCTTTCGCTCGCCTAGGACCGTGGATGGCACCCTTGCGCAGTACAACATTCTAAGAATCATCGTCTATCAGGATACCTTCAACCGCTGTTTTTCGCTGCGCCCTGAGCTGAGCAATCTAATTCGACCTTTTGGTCGAGAGTTTCGACGCTTTTGACGAGCTGTCTCCTCGTTTCATCCTGACGGCCTCGATAAGCTATCAGAAACGCAGCTTTCCCCTCACCATCAGGTCTGGCACAGGGAGTGCTCAACATAGCTGTTGCTGAAATAGCCAGATATCGAGGAGGTAGCGATGAAGATCAATTATCTCGAAACGGGATTTTCCCCGATTGGTTCCTTAGCGCATTATTCCTTGAGTAGTGTTGCGGAGCTGGGGAAAGGGCTTATCACGAGACATCATGTTCCCGAGGAGAAGCTGAGCTACTGGCAACTCGTCTTCTTGCAGAGCAAGGCGAACGGCTGTTCTTACCCTGGCAAGGATCTTCCCCACATCAATTGGCAGTGGCCCAAGAACACCTGGTTTCAGGTACAGATGAGTCATCATCTCGGAGATGCCGAGCTTGCGGCAGGGCGGCTGGGTAGCTAAACATGTCCGCCCACGAGCGTGGCCTCGCGAGCGGAGAACGCTCGTGGCCGGTAAAATCCTTATTGGTTTACCGCAACTTGGATTAGTGAAATTCGGTCAGCTGGAGCGGCTATGTCCGTGTGCCGGCCAGCCGATAATTTTTTTTTAAAATTGTCCAATATTAGACGGAACTCCGCCTGAAAGAGCGTACCGTATAATGTGAAAAACTGTCCTTAATAAAGTTTGAGAATATGGCTCATTGGCAACTCCGGTAGCATTACGAGAAGGGTCACTATTAGACAGCGAGCCTTTCCTAGGCAGCGTGAACATACAAAGCCAGGCTCCATATCATCATCACGATGGGTAGCGCCTGGTTTAGGAGGATATATGTTGACGTCCAAGAAAATACTGATTGTCGAAGGCAGCGGTGATCTTCTCAATCTTCTAGGAGAGGCGCTAGCCCTCCTGGGCTGGGAGACAATCCTTGCCGAGAGTGGCCGGGAAGCAATAAACAAGCTTGAGGGTGAGCGCGATTTGCCCAGTGTTGTTCTTTTGGACATGCGAACGCCGGTGATGAACGGAGTCAAGCTGGCAGCAACTCTAAAAGCGCATCCTGTCTACAAAAAAATCCCGATTCTTGCGGCGAGTGGGCATTCCCGTGGACTGACCCGGGAGCGCTGTCTTGCGCTAGGCTGTGACGATTTCATTCCGAGGCCACTCGAGCTTCCCGAGCTCGAAATGCGTCTTACGAATATATTGGCGGTGGAGAGACGAAAAGCAATAAGGGCAACAGACCCTATGAATCTGGAATCTAATCGGCAGGAACGAAGGTCGAGGGGTGCCGGCCGTCGGAGAGTAGCTTAGTTATCCGTGTCGGGGCCCGCGTCTCAACAGAAACTTCAGATCGTTATTGTTCTCGGAAGCGAAAGACTTTCATTCCTTTCAAACAGATACACTGTTCATAGTGATTGAACTTCCGATCGCGGTTTTGCAGTGAGAGCCGAGTAATCTCATCCGACCTTTTAGTCGAAAGTCTCGACGCTTTCGCCGGACCTTTCTGCTTTTCTCTCTGACAGGCTGAAGAAACTATCGGATCATCCAGCCTTTTCCTCACGGCAAGGCGTGGCACAAGGCTTGCGCATAGTCAGTTCAGACCATCCTTACGGAAGAACGATATGCTCGCCACCATTTTGATCACAGTCATGATTTTGCCGCAGACGGGTGCATTGTCACTTGGCCTCATGGTCGGTCGTAGGTTTATTACCGCGGCGGCGACCTTGAACCGCAAATCGGCTCTACTCAACAAACATATCCGGGAACGGCCTTAAAGGCGCCGTTCTCGGAAACAGGGAGGTGCTTATGCCTTTAGTTCAAATCGTAGTGGCGCTGATCGTGGTGGGTGTTCTCCTCGGGCTGGTTAATCGCTACATACCGATGGCGGGATCGATCAAGTCGATCTTGAATGGTGTGGTGGTCATTGTCGTAGTTTTGTGGCTCCTGAATGTTTTTGGACTTTTCAGGTCCCTCTCCATGATCCATGTGGAGTATACCGGCGAGACGGAGTCGCGATGGGCTTCCAACCCCACCGGAAGTGTAACAGATTATCAGAGATCTTAGAGTACGGGCTATGTTGTATTGGTCGCTGATATTTTTTTTTATTGCTCTAAGCGCCGGACTGCTGGTCATTGCTTTCACCGCGGCCGGCGCGCGAAAGATTTTGCCGGGGCCCTATCCACACACTCGCTGGGACTGGGCGACTTATATTCCAACTGGGATCAGACGTTTGCGAGTGAGAGCTCTGGCGGCGGCTCGGAGAATCCGTCGTACCCGCTTAGGCAGGCTGCGTTGGCCGAGAGGCGTCCTTTACTTTGTAATTTGCACAACCGTCATTACGGTTGCTCTCGTTGGAGCCGGAGTCCACCACGTCTATTTTGACCGAACCGACCTCCCCGACATGGAACCATTCGCCCGCTTTGAGTTTCCTTCCATCGGCACCGTCTACGATGCCAACGGCCAGCCGCTCATTGAGCTGGCAAAAGAGTACCGGCGGATCATCAAGTATGGGGACATTCCGCCGATTGTTCGTGATGCGATCCTCGCCACCGAAGACAAGAACTTCTTCTCGCATAGCGGTGTTGACTATTCCGTAGTTCCTCGCGTCCTGGGCAAAATCCGGATTGGATCTTTAGGGGCACGCCTCATAGGGCTAGGACGGCAAAACGAGGTTTATAGTCCGGCGCTCTTCCCGCACGGCGGATCGACGATCACGCAACAGCTCGTGCGCGGTCATTTTCTCCAAAACCTGACGGCGAGAGAAAACAGCAACCAGCTCCGGCATCGCGGATTCTTGTCTAGCGCCCTGTCCTACGCGATCGGCGCTCGGGGCGTGAACAGACTGGCTCGGAAGCTGGAGGAGATTCGACTATCGTTGTGGATCGAAAAAGAGATGCAGGATCGATTCGGCTCGAAACGCCGCGCTAAGGAAGAAATTCTCGCCCGCTACGCAAGCTTCATTTACATGGGAAACGGTCAGTACGGGTTTGCCACGGCGGCGGAATACTATTTCGGCCGGCCGCTCGCCACGTTCACCGTAGATGATGCTGACAAGGCAGCGCTGCTCGCAGGCATCGCCAAGTCGCCTCGCACCTACGCGCCCAGCGCGAAGGAAACGCAGAGAGTCCTGCACCGCAGAAATCAATCCTTGGCGCTTATGGCGGAGAACGGTTTTATTTCTCGGGACACGGTGAGTGCAGCCGAGCAGCGCCCGATTCACGTGGTCGCGCAGCGCAAGGACAAGAAGCTCCAGGCGCCCGCGGTCCTTGGAACTATCCTTCAGGAGCTCAAAAGCCGAGGCGCAGACCTCGGCGTTGAGGACATCATGCAGGGACGTATCCAAGTTTACTCGACGGTGGATGCCCGGGTGCAGCAAATTGTCAACGAGGCACTGGAGCAGGGCCTCGAGCCCTACGAGAAGCGACATCCGAGCGCCGAAGGGCTGATCCAAGGTTCTGTCGTTGTGTTAAGGAACCGCGATGCGAGCATTCTCGCCGAGACCGGCGGTCGTCAGTTCTACCAAGAGCGCTCTGCTTCATACAGCGACTTTAACCGGGTCACTAAGTCCCTGCGCCAACCTGGTTCGACAATGAAACCCTTTGTCTACCTCGCTGCATTTCGGCAGGGAATATTTAATCTTGAGACCCTGGTTCCCGACGAACCGATCGGTGTTCCGGATCGAGAGAAACAGAGTACGAAATGGATCTCAAACTACGATGATCAATTCAAAGGCATGATCCCGCTCCGCGAGGCGCTCGCGGAATCCAGAAACGCCGTCGCGATTTGGCTCGCCGGGCAGATTGGGATTGCCAGCGTCCTGGGAACGTCACGGAGTCTAGGGGTCAAGACGCGATTGCAGCCCTATGCCACGACGGCGTTGGGCGCGTCGGAAGTGAATTTGCTGGAACTGGCCAATGCGTACCGCACCATGGCATCGGGCATCCTCGCAGCGCCGTATGTGATCCGCAAGATTGTTCGCGATTCGGTTGAGGTGGCGGAGGATGAGGAACATGGGCGATCTACGGTGGATGTTGACGACTCCGCGCTCGCGCTCATCCAGGAAGGGTTGCGTGGCGTCGTGCGCATCCCCACCGGAACGGCTCATTCGCTTGACGCCGGCGGTTTCCCAATCGCGGTCATGGGCAAGACCGGGACGACAAATGAGTTCAGGGATGCGCTCTTTGTCGGCTCGACCTTCGGCGCCGAAGGAATCACGATCGCTGTCCGCTTAGGCTTTGACGACAATCGCTCGCTCGGGCCCAAAGAAACCGGTGGCCGGTTGGCGCTGCCGGTTTTCAAGGAAATCATGCTCAGAGTGTACCGCGAAAAGTTGGTAGGAGCCGTGCCCAAGTTCCCGCAACAAATGGAACAGAACATTAACGATTATCTGGCAGGCGGCCCGGTCATGACGGGAGAATTCTTAAGTGCAATTAACCCTCCAAATCCACCGGCGCCGCTTTCGGTGGGCTTCGCGGATGGTGGCGAAGCGTCTCAAGGACGGCCGTAGAACCGTCCGGTCTTTGGGCCATCGTCCAGACCGTCCAGTATTGGTTAGCAACTTATTTCAACCGGCTTATGACACTAGCTGGCGGTAGAGAGAAAAGTTTTTCGATCGTCTCTCTGCCGCCCGGCAATAAACAAAAGAGTTGAAGCCGGAAAGGAGATGGCACCGTGATCTATTCTTCATCGCCTTTTTCCCGCTTCGCCAAGTGGACGGCGCGAGCCACGGGCCATCCGGCGGCATTCATGGCTGCCGCTTCGATCATCGTGGTCTGGGGGATCACAGGCCCGATATTTCAGTTCAGCGATACCTGGCAGTTAGTCATCAACACCGGCACGACTATCGTAACATTCCTGATGGTTTTTTTGATTCAGAATACGCAGAATCGTGACAGCCATGCCGTCCAACTCAAACTCGATGAGCTGATTCGCGCCGTGAGCAGCGCGCACAATGCCTTACTCGACCTCGAAGAGCTTGAAGAAGCAGACCTCGAGCGGTTTCGCCAGCGGTATGAAGAGCTCGCACGCACGGCACGCGAAGCGTTGCGTCGCGGGGAATTGGATACCGGCACCCCTGAACTCAAACCGGCTTAGATCACACGGCTTTCTTCAAGGCAGTTCCGCGTGACTTTCTTGCGAAATGTGGATATTGCAGTGCAAGAGCAGATGCTGAAAGTTGCTGTGAATTTTCTCGTCGGTGTATCGGCCCTAACAACGCCTCCTGGAGGCCCATGAAGTGAGTCGCATTCGAATTCCATTCGTTTCGACGCAACGATTCACCTGATCTAATTCGACCTTTTGGTCGAGAGTTTCGACGCTTTTAACGACCCGCTTCTTCGTTTCCCTCTGACAGCCTCAAAAAGCTATCGGAAACACAACCTTTCCCTCATCACCGGGGCTGGCACAGATAGTGCTGTGCATAACTGGTGTCAGAAAATGAACTTCCCCGCAGCAAGCTGCGGGGAATATGACCTCAAGAGATTTAAAGGCATAAGGTGTTACTCCTGAGGTTACTAGAAATTCTTCCAGTAAGCCTGACTTAACCCTCCTACTCCGTCCGACTAAAGGAGGTTGCGATGAAAAAACTAATGTTGGTGTTAGTGCTCGTGATGGCTCTCGGTCAAAGCGGTTGCGCGTTCCTAGGCGGAGCGGCGGTCGGCAGCTTAGCGACCAGCGCCGGCTACGAAATCAATGCCCATAGCCAGATGAGCAAGCTGGAAGATGATTACAGAGCCGAGAGAATATCCCGCAGAGAATACGAGAGCCGCAAGTCACAGATCGAGAAGGGTTCCATCATTTACTAGGAGGAATTATGACTCGTAACAATCGTACGGCATTTGGTTTGACTCTGGCCCTGGCGCTGACAGTAAGCGCAGGTTGCAGCGACAACAACTTTGCGCTGGTGGGCAGAGAAACGCTTCCCGCCAGCGCAACTCAAGCGGTCCCGGACGAGTTCGTGGCCACGGTGGAGCGGGTAAATACTGGAGCTAGGGAAATTAATTTACGGCCGAATGATGGTCGCGCCAGAGTGGTAGGTTATTCTACGGATACCCGGGTGATGTATCGCGGTCGTGAATATCCGGTCAGCCAATTGGAGGCCGGGGACATCGTCGCCATGCAACTCAGGCAGGACTCTCGTGGCAACTCCTATACGGATTTGATCCGCGTCCAGGAAAGCATCCGGGACCGGGATCAGAGTCGCGGTGACACTTACAGACCCGCAACCGGAATTCAAACGGTGGATGGAAGGGTGGAGCAAATAGACGTCCAGCGCTATTCCTTCGAAATGCGCGATCAATCCAGAGAGCGGGTCCTCGTTTCTCTTCCCGACAACGCCCGCAGGTCGGATATCGATCGTTTCCGCGCGCTTCGGTCTGGCGATTACGTCAGAGTCGAGGGACGATTCCTCGATCGCGAACGATTTGAGTTGGACGGTTTTCTTCGGGATAACCGCTAGCTGATTTACCAGCGGGGTTGCGTTGGCCGATGACGATGAGGCGATGAGAGTTCTTCGGAGTATAGCAATATTGTTGCTTGTTGGATTGCCAAGCTGCGCGCTGGAGACTTCATCGCGCAGCCCTGCGCCACAACCAACACGGCGTGCTTCGACCAGCCAACGCGTGGATGCGCAGCAGGTGGCACGATTACAGCGGATCATGCTGCCGCTGCTTCGAGCGACGAATAACCCACGCCGCTCAAGTGACGTACGAGTCGGCATTATCGACGACCCAACCATTAATGCTGCCAGCGCGGGCGGCGGCGAGTTTCAGTTAACGACCGGCCTTCTTTCGAAAGCCAACGATGAGCACTTGAGAGGGGTACTGGCACACGAAATTGCCCACGATGATCTTGGGCATGTCGCCAGGGCGCAGACTTTGGGTACTGGCCTCAATCTAGGCGTGATTTTGCTCGAGCAGCTCATACCCGGCAGCAGCGCGGTCACCCCGATCGCGGGCGCGCTCATTGCCCGTAGTTACAGCCGGTCAGAGGAGTTGGAAGCGGACCGCCACGGTGTCGAAATCTTGCAGCGGGCTGGTTATTCCAAACAGGTACTGATTGACACTCTGACGTGGCTGATGCGGACCTCAGGAGGCGACAGTGGCGGTGGTTTCTTGTCCACGCACCCGGGAACCGAAGAGAGAATCGACGCTTTGCGGAAATTGAGATAAATGGTTGTTCGCCCCTCATCAAAGAATTTCTTATTCACAAGGCTTGGCCTTCTCCAGTTGGCATACTTGCAAAATCTGATTTCGTTTAATTGTCGAGACTGAGAACCGTAAAGAGGAAAAATTAGTAAAGTCGAATAGTTACAATCTTGAAACGGTTTGCATCCGATTTGCAATTTGTCAGTGAACAAAAAATCAAACCAAGGAGGTTGAAATGAGAAACCTAATGTTGGTGTTAATGATCACCATGGGTCTCAGTCAATGGGGTTGCGAGTTCATCGGGGGAGCGGCGGTAGGGGCTGGCGCGGCAGGAGCAGGCTACGAAATTCAGGCCTATCGCCAGATGCAAAAGCTGGAGGAGGATTATAAAGCCGAAAAGATATCCCGTGCAGAATACGAATCCCGAAAGAAACAGATAGAGGCAGGATCCCTCATTTACTAACAGCCGGGGCATCGTTTTTTTGCATATCCGTTCTAATCGGTTAATCGATTTCAACGAGTAACCAAGAACAATGTAGCGGTAAAAAAAGGAGGGATTTATGATACGGGCATTCAAAATGTCGACAGTTACGTTGGCGCTTCTGTTCTTCATGACCGGCTGCCAAGCTCTGACCGGTGCGACCATGGGAGAGAACATTGATGATGGAAATATTACCACGTCTGTGAAGACCCAGCTTGCGTCAGATAGGCTTGTCACTCTGACACGCGTGGGCGTTGAGACCAACAATGGGGTTGTCTATCTCACGGGCGAAGTCGAGACTGCTGAGCAGAGGTCCCACATCGGATCGCTTGCGTCACAGGTCAAAGGCGTCAAACGGGTAGTCAATAACCTGCAAGTCCGGAAGAACTAGGCGGCGAATCCGAGGCGGTACGTTCTATAGCCGGAAAGGAGCTAAAAAATGCTTTGGACGATCTTTGTAATTCTTTTGATTATGTGGGCGCTGGGATTGGTCACCTCGTACACCATGGGTGGGTTCGTCCACATCCTATTGGTCATTGCCCTCGTCGTGCTAGCTATCAATCTCATTCAGGGTCGTAGAGTCTGGTAGTTGTTTCAGGTTCAAAAGGAAGGAGTTTTTGTGGATATCAAACCGTTAACGCTTCTTGGGATCGCTCTCATCGTCCTCGGGATAGTGGCTTTTGCCTACCAGGGCATCACCTACACAAGTCGCGAGAAGATTATCGATATTGGCCCCATCCAAGCCACTGCCGACACCCAGAAGACCATCCCGCTCCCGCCTCTCTTGGGGGGATTGGTGTTAGCAGGCGGGATTGTGTTGGTTTTAGTCGGAGCCAAAAAATCGTAGATCAACCGTCTGCCTATCCTGAGCGGGTGTCGCACCAAAGATAAGCGATGGCTCGTGTTATCCTAAGCTGGAGAGGAAGTGATTGATATGACCAATCTATTTTGGATTCTACCGATCGCTCTCGTCGCGATATGGCTCGCAGTGCAGATCATGCGGGGACGAATATGATCGTCGGTGCACCTGATTGGAGAGACGATGAATCAGGTTTTCCAGCGAAAACACCGCGCAAAATCGCGATGCTCGGCAACCATCTGCCGCGCCAATGCGGCATCGCTACCTTCACCACCGATCTAAGCGACGCGATCGCCGCGGAGTTCTCGGGATTCGATTGCTTCGTGGTCGCAATGAACGACGCCGGCAGACGTCACGCCTATCCCCCGCGAGTCCGCTTCGAGATCGCCGAAAGCGATATCGCGTCGTACCGGGGTGCGGCGGAGTTTTTGAACGTAAGCAAGGTTCACGTCGTGTGCGTGCAGCACGAATACGGAATCTTCGGCGGCGAGGCCGGTAGCCACGTCCTCGCGCTGCTACACGAGCTGCGGATGCCGATCGTTACCACTCTGCACACCATCCTCGCCGAGCCCAATCCCATGCAGCGCCGCGCGATGGATGAGGTCACCCAAATCTCGGAACGGCTCATCGCCATGAGCGCCTACGGCGCCGCTCTCCTCCATAATGTTCACGGCGTACCCGAGCGCAAAATCGATATCATCCCGCACGGGATTCCGAGCGTGCCACTCACCAGCCGCAGCAAGAAGCAGCTAGGGGTCGAAGGCAAATCGGTGATTCTTACCTTTGGACTCCTCTCGCCGGACAAGGGGATCGAGTATGTCATCGACGCGCTGCCGGCGATTCTCGCGCGTTACCCGGATACGGTTTACGTCGTGCTCGGAGCTACGCATCCACATATCAAAGAGCGATACGGTGAGAGTTACCGGGAGAGCCTCGAGCATCGCGCTCAGAGACTCGGCGTAGATTCCAGAATGATCTTTCACAATCGTTTCGTGAGCCGCGGCGAACTCATCGAGTTTCTCTCCGCCGCCGACATCTATGTAACGCCGTATCTGCAGCCCGAGCAGAGTACGTCAGGAACGCTGGCTTACGCGGTCGGGTCCGGTAAGGCCGTGATTTCAACGCCGTATTTATACGCGCGCGAACTCCTTGCCGAGGGGCGCGGGCTACTCGTGCCTTGGCGAGACTCCCAGGCAATCGCACGCGAAGTCGTTGATCTTCTTAGTCATGATGCAAAGCGGCTCGCCCTCCGCGAGCGGGCCGCTGCTCACGGCCGCGGTATGCTCTGGCCCGCGGTGGCGCGTTGCTACGTGCAGAGCTTCGAGCGAGCGCGCAGTCGACGGAGACCTGCGCCTCGTGTTGGCAGAGCACTAACCATGCATGCTGGCCACGTCTGAACGTGCTCGTTGGCAATGCGGGAGAACTTCCAGCTCGCGTTGAGAGCGGGGAATGATAATACATTCGTTGCGAAAGAGGGCATATCCGATCTTGGGAGGCGCAAAAGTTATGTTAAGCCAACCCTTCGACTCGAGCCCCGGCACTGGCCGCGGGCTTTCGCTCAGGATTTCGCCGAGCCGACTACAAAGCTGGCGGTCGAGAAATTCCGCATCGTTCTGATCAAACCCTCCAAGTACGACGCTGACGGCTATGTGATTCGCTTTTGGAAAGGCGTGCTCCCGAGCAACACGCTCAACGTCCTGCATGGACTGACCGAAGAGGTGAAGCACAGTCGGGTATTTGGCGACCTTAAGATAGCGATTGTCACTTTTGACGAGACCCTCCCGGGGGTGCCCCTTCACCTGCCACACCAGGAGAGTCAGTGACGCGCATGACCGCGTTTTGAATCAAAGCGTATGTTCAGTTGCGCAGTTGACGAAGTAAGCAAAGCAAGGAGGAGGTAAAATATGGCCAGGTGGTTTTCGATCAGGCCGTCGATAACTTTCCGAGGTCGTAAGTTCAACGGGCTCAGAGGCTGGTCGGGAAAGCCGCTCCATCCCCCGCTCACGGACTTTCCGGTAACCTGTTATCTCCCAGTCGGAGTGTTCGATTTCATTTCCGATCTCCTCGGTGCCGGTAACCCGAAGGCTCGAGAGTTCTTCATCTCCGGAACGCACGTGATCATCGCCGGGGCCATCGTCTCCGTTGGCACCGCTCTTACCGGTTATTGGGACTGGTTGAAATCGGCGCCTAAACACACCCAGGCCTGGAGGACGGCGAACTGCCACATGGCGCTCATGTTGACCGTTACCGCGATCGTAATCGTCGATATCATCGTACGTGTGCGCGCCTGGAACAGTGATCAGGCGGAATTGGGCGTAGCCATTTTGTCGGTCCTTGCCGCAGCGCTCGTTTCCTTGGGGGCCACCTACGGCGGTTCGCTCGTCTACGACTATGGCTTCAACGTTGAGACGTCCGGCGATCACCCGGTCTGGCACAAATCAGAAAAGGACGTGTTCCCAGGGCAGCACTCGCGGGTCACTCGACCCAGTCCCGGGAGAACTAAACAGGCCGGTCTCGACCTTTTGGTCGAGAGTTTCGACGATCTCGTCGAGACGTTTTCTCTTTTTCACTTCGGCGGTGTAGAAAAATCCAGCCTTTTTTTCACGACAAGTTGTGGCACACAGCTTGCGCTATCGCTAATTCTAGGGGGATTCATTCACGACCTAGTAGCGGTTGCACGCAAGTGGTGACTTATAATGCCGAAGTCCGGGTGATTTATTGTGAGCGTGAATATGGGGTCGGAGAAATAATTACTAGACCGGAGAAGAGACGGAGTTTTATGCGTATCAGTCAGATATTGCTTATTGGAATCGTTCTCATCGTCCTTGGGGTAGTAGTAGCGTTTGCCTACCAGGGCATCGCCTATAAAACTGGCGCGAAAGTTATCGACCCTCCTGGAGCGCCAAGTAACTTAGTCGTGCGGTGAAGGCGTCCACCCATACAACCCGCGAGAAAGTTATCGACATTGGCCCCCTTCAAGCCAGCGTTGACACCAAGAAGACCATTCCGCTCTCGCCTGTTTTGGGTGGATTCGCGCTCGCAGGCGGGATCGCGTTGGTCGTAGCTGAAACCAGGAAGTCGTAGCGGAGCGGGGCGCCCATCGTGTGCAATGCGTGCCCCGAATAACCCTTGGATCAACTTACCATAAGTTGAACAGGAGGTGATCGACATGGAGAATTTACTTTGGACTCTAGCGATCGCAATCGTCGCGGCTTGGATGGCGGTGCAGATCATGAGGGGACGAATCTGATAGCTGAGTGCTCGTTTAAATAATCAGCCTGACGGCGTACCCGCACTTTGTTTCACTAAGAGACAGCTACGGGCAACACCTCAACGCATGATTTTTCCAAAGGAGGTGCCTAATGCATTTGAGTCATTTTCTTCTCGTCGCCGTAGGTTTGACTATACTCCCGATTTTTTCTACCGCGGCGCAGGTTGACCGTAAGCCGGTAGGGGAAACTCGGACCTTTGAGCTGGTCGACCAGCTCAAAGATGTGATTCAAAAAGCGGAGAAGACTCGCACCGACCCCTCGTTGATGCACCAACTGCGCGACCTCGTGCGTCGCTACGATTGGCCCTGGAGAGTTGCACTTTTATACGACGATTTTCGCGATGGTGATTACACGGCAAATCCGTCTTGGGTTGTTGACAGAGGTGACTTTCGGGTGAGCCAATTTGGGCTTGGGGCCGTTTTTACCCAGGCTCGTACATAGTACAACAATGAAAACAGGGGATTCACTTAAAACTACAAAACTTATCCGGTCGCAGAGAACAGGTGTTCTTTTACCCCGGCAATGGACCTTCGTTAGGGACATCGAGAATCTAGGACGGAAACCGATCCTGGTCGATTTCGGTTCGGCAGGGGAAGAGTACCTATTCCAGAACGAAGTATTCGACGAGACATGCAACGCCTAAATGGCACCCCGTTACACGATTGATAAATAGTTCCTCCGAAACAATTTCAGAAAATAAAACCCAAAGGGAGGTAACTGACTATGGGCCTGATATTGTTGATCGTCTTAATTCTGTTTCTGGTGGGCGGTCTACCCAACTGGGGTTATCACTCGTATGGCTTTGCACCGTCGGGGCTCGCCGGGGTGGTGCTGATTATCATCGTCGTTCTGCTCCTAACCGGCAGACTCTAAGGGGCGCCGAACGGCGCGGTGGTAACGATTGCGACACGCACAATCACGTCGCAAGAAATCCTGACGAAGGATTAGGAGAATACTATGATGAAACAAATTGAGATCCACGGTCAGCGCGTCAAACTCTACAGCTCAGACAAAGGACGCACTTGGTCAAGCAGTTCACAATCGATCGTTCCTTATGGGCAAAGAAAAAAGATGTCGCGCTTGGAGTTACAGAAGAGGTTTGAACTGATACGCGCGACGGGGGATATCGAGAACGATCTCCGGGTTGCGACTGCCAAGGGCTAAGGCAATGCGGCACGACGCCGCAAAACCACGCGAGACGAGCGCTTGGCGGTACGCCTCGGTGAAGGAAAGGAGCACGGCAATGAGTGGAAAAATCGACCAGATCAAAGGGCGGATCAAAGAGGCAGCGGGTGTGCTAACGGATAACGACCGCCTGAAGCGAGAGGGAAAACTCGATCAGGTGGTGGGGACGGTGAAGGAAAAAACCGAGGAAGCCGTGGATAAGATAAAGAACGTGCTGATAAATAACCGGCTCAAACGGCAGGCCAAGTGATTGGAGTCGGCAGCAGATTAAACCGAATTCAATGATTTCTCAGTCGGGACACCAAATCGGATCGACTTAAGCGGCAAAGAGGTTTACTCAATGAACAAACTCTCTGTCTATCAAACGGCGCATATGGATTATCCGTATACCTTGCCACCGCTCGATTATGCGTATGATGCGCTCGAGCCGCACATCGACGAACAAACGATGCATTTGCATCATGACAAGCATCATCAGGCTTATATCGATCACGCCAACGAAGCGGTCGGCAAATATCCTAAGCTGCAGAAAACAGATCTAGTGACCCTATTGGCTCATCTTAACGAGTTGCCTGCCGATATCAGGACGCCATTGCAAAGCAATGGCGGCGGCCACCTAAATCACGCCTTATTCTGGGAATATATGACGCCACGGGGTGCCGGTGAGCCTCAGGGCAAGCTCGCACAGGCGATTACCAAGACGTTTGGCGGATTCGCTAAATTTAAAGTAGAGTTCGATGCCGCTGCCAAAAACCGCTCGGGTAGCGGATGGGCGTGGCTTTCCGTGACGTCCACGGGTGACTTGGAGACTGGCTCAACGGCGAACCAGGATACTCCGTTATCAAACGGCCATCTGCCAATTTTAGGTCTCGATGTTTGGGAACACGCGTATTATCTCAAGTACCACAACAAGCGACCCGAATACATTACCCATTGGTGGCACGTGGTGAACTGGAAAAAGGTTCAGGAACAGTTCGAGAACATCACAGGTTAGACGGGTCGCAAACCGAGCGACGATCAACAGCGTTTTTTGGGTGAAAGGATAATCGACGTGAAAACAAACCGTAGCGATAACCGGATCAACACCACGTTGGGAGAGCTGATAGCGACCGTCAGCGAGTTTGCCTTCGACTATTCCGGTGATACAAAAGAAGCCTATGACCTCGCCCGTCTGGTATTGATTGAGTTGCTGAAAAGGGCTTCCCCCGGAAGCGAAATCATCGACCGGCACTTACCCGGAACTGCGCGTCTGCATTGATAGGTTTTTATGCGCCATGTGGATAGTCAAATCAGCATAATTGTTTTGCCACATTGTCCAATAATGAATAGTAAGTTTTCTCAGAAGAAGTATCATCTCAGGGGCAAGATCATCGAGGTTTAGCGACTCGTAGAAATGATCATGATTGCCCTTTATGTCACATTTGCGTGCCCGAGTGACCAGGAGGAGTACCATGAAAATTAATAGCTTAGATCGGATGGTGATGGCGCTTGTTATCAGCGCCCTGCCGTTGGTGGGAATCAGCATAGCGGCTGATGGGCAGCGGGAACCGCAGGAAGAGCGAAAAGAGCAAAAGCGCGATCAGCATGAAAAGCAGCAAGAACAAAAACAGCGGCAACAACAAAAAACACAACAACAGCAGGAGCGCGTGCAGCGACAATCGGACCAAGATCAGAAACAACAGCAACATCGCGTTCAGCAAGAACAGAAGCAAGACCAACGACAGCAGGAAAAACAAGAGCGGCAACAAGAGCGCGTTCAAAGAAAAACAGAGCAAGACCAGAAGCAACAGCAACATCGCGTTCAGCAAGAACAGCGACAAGACCAACGACAGCAGGAAAAACAAGAGCGGCGGCTGTCACAGCAGCAGCAACAAAAGCTTATTCGTCAACAGCAACAACGCGTGACGCAGTACCGTCAACATCTAGAGCGGCAGGAGTCCCTCGCAAGAGAGCATGCAGCACTGCTACAGCGACAAAAACGTATGGCGCACTATCGTTATCAGGAAGAGTATTTAGAGCACCTGCGTCAGCAGCAGATCCATCTTCGGGACCATCGATTCGATTACGACCGTGACCCGTACTTCTATGCGGCACCGATCTATCGTTACAGTCGCGGCGGCAGTTACTACCAGATAAACCGATACGGCGCAAACGTGCTACGGCAGGCCTTAAACGCTGGTTATGCGCAAGGCTTCCGCGCCGGAAAGGCAGACCGGGACGACCGATGGCGTGGCAACTACAAAGACTCTTACGCCTATCGGGACGCGAATTACGGCTATAGTGGCTATTACATAGACCGAAGCGAATATAACTTCTACTTCCGCGAGGGCTTTCGTCGCGGCTATGAAGATGGCCACAACAGCCGCTATCGATATGGGCGCAACTCTAACGGCGACTATTCCATGTTGGATAACATTTTGTCACAAATCCTCAATTTCCAGTCGCTTCGCTAAAAATCCTGACCTATTTTTGCGTATTGGGGACCATTTGTACGATTCGGCCCATGCCGTGGGAGACACCGCGGCATCCGGTGGCTGCGGTTTAAAAATCGCACTTCTCACACAAGGAGGTAAACAATATGAACCTGACAAAGAACCTGGGAATGCTCTTGCTGGGAATCTGGCTCATCGCGACCGGCCTGTTGCAAGTGGTCAGTATTCACGTTCCAGCCATCGGTCCTATACTGGCTCTGCTTGCTATCGCTGCCGGTGTTTTGATCCTGGTGGGTCGGTAAGCTGTTTGGTTTTGGAGAAGGCAAGAAAATTGCGTACCTTCTCAGAGACAATACCGCTGGGACATAGTCAGGGTAGAAGAGAGATAGCGCCATGAGCATTCTCGGATGGATTTTTTTGGCTTGGTTGTTGGCATCATAGGAAAGCTCCTCATGCCAGGACGCGATCCTGGCGGGTTTATCATCACAACTTTACTCGGTATCGTAGGGGCATTGGTGGGCGGGTTCTTGGGGCCAGTATTAGGATTATATCGCGAGGGAGACCCGGTCGGCTTCGTGATGGCCATAATCGGCTCTATTATCTATCTTGCTCGTGCTTTATCGGATGTTTGCGACCCGATCGGCAGCGTAACGCGCCGACTCATCCAGCTCCGATAAAAACGAAGCTTTCGCCGCCAATTCCGCCTTAGATATATTTTCAAAAAGAAAAGAGGCGAGCATTTTAGACGCCAGCGGACCCAATTCCCGAACAATTGATGGCATAGGGTCCCACTCTAAATTTGCGCTTCTTTTAGAGATCTGCAGAGACAAAGGTTAGATTCAATGAAAGTAAGAAAAGGTGAAATAGAGATTGATAGGTTTGTTGTCCCATTCAGGGCATACGGTGAAGCGAGCCAATTCATTGTTTGTGTCAACGGTGCCCAGCAGACCATGGCGGCTTGGAAGTCTGTTCTATCCGTCTTCTCTAAAGAGTACACGGTTGTTCTATTCGACTTTCCGGGACAAGGACGAGCCCGAATCTTGTACGGCCCTACTGCTATCTCTGTGGATGAACAGGTTAGGATCTTGCGCGACGTTGTAGCAGCGCAAAACGCATCCGGAAAAGTCAACGTTTTTGGTGCCTCTTGGGGTGGTGTTATAGTTGCAGCCTTCGCTTCACAGTACCCGGACCTGGTTGAGAAAATCATTTTGGGAAGCTTTGGACTTAAGACAAGCAAAAAGATGTTGATTGTTTTAAAGAAGGGACAAGAACTCTTTGAAACTGGGAAGGGCGATGCGGTTGCCGATCTAATAATCAATAACTTTGGGCAGCACTTAACGGAATTCTACAAAAAGAAAATCTATAGCCAATTCCAGCGCATAAAGAACGAGAATCTCCGGGCTTTTTATTTGCATGGCAAATTACTGGCATCTGGGCGAAACATCAATCAAGTTGTAAACCTCTGCGATATCAAAGCAAAAACATTAATAATCAATGGTGAATTTGATACGATTATGGACTTGGAAGATGTAAGGGTTGCCTCAGAACAAATCCCTAATTGCGAAACAAGGATTATCGAAGGTGTGGGACATTTTCTGCATAATGAACGCAAGGATATTTTAGGTATCTACAAAGACTTTCTCTCGGGAAAACAGGAAAAGTCTCACTCCACGATTCCTGAAATTCTCCAAGCTCACATGTCAACGTCAACGGCTTCGTCAAAGTCAGTTTCACCTTAGCGAATTGATTTCACAAGTCCCGTTGGTCCAAAAATCCCCCCTTCCCCCTTTTCCAAAGAGAGGATTTCAAGTCACCCTTTGTATGTAAAGGGAGATTTAGAAGGATTTAGTCTGCTCAACGCGACTTTGACGCGACCCCGCGGCGACGTCACTCTGAGTGGACACTAGCTCTGGCGCGCGCTATGATTACTTCGACTCGAAAATCTTGCTTCGACTGATTAAGCGGCCATGGCTATTGACGCCGGGAAATTGCGCAAGCGCGCTAGCAAAATCGCCTGTCACCCGCGCACGCGGAAAATTGCGATCTGGTTTATTGCCATCGTAACCGCTATCGGCATCCTTGGCGCCCTGGTGGCGCCGCTGATCTTACGCGGCCAGCTCGCCGCTGTGCTGACCGATAAGCTTCATCGCACGGTTACCATCGAGCAGATTCGCATCAACCCCTATGCGATGACAGCCACAATCCGTGGTTTTCTCATGAAGGAGCGGCAAAGTCCGGCAACGGCGGTATCCTTTGACGAGCTCTACGTAAACCTAGAGATGGAATCGCTGTTCCGCTTGGCGCCGGTATTAAAGGCAATACGACTCGCAAAACCGTACGTCAATTTAGCGCGCAACGAGAATTTCAAGTATAATTTTCAGGATCTCATCGACGAATTTACGTCCGGACCTTCCGGTCCGACGCCGCGCTTTGCGCTCAAAAATATTGAAATCATCGACGGCAAGATCGACTTTGACGACCGGCCGGAGCAAACGAAACATTCGATATCGAACATCAAGATCGGCGTGCCATTCATTTCGAGCATCCCGTCTCAGGTTGACATCAAGGTCCAACCCGTCTTCTCCGCGCTGATCAACGGCTCGCCGCTGGCGATCGGCGGCGAGACCAAACCTTTTAAGGAACCTTTGGAAAGCCAGTTTCGTTTCAACCTCGACAACCTCGATATTCCGAAGTATCTCACCTACTCGCCGGTGGAGTTGAACTTCAAAGTTCCTTCCGGGCAGATCGACGGCAAGTTGACTCTGGCGTTCAAAACCGCCAAAGGCCAAGCATCCGTCTTGGCCCTTTCCGGCGACGTGATCGTGCAGGATTTCGTCATGCAAGAGATCTCGGGCGTTCCGTTGCTAAAGCTGCCGTCCCTCGAAGTCGCGATCGCCGGTTTTGAGGTTTTCGCCGGCAAAGCAAATTTCAAAGCGGTAAAATCGCAGGGGCTCGAACTTCATGCGCGCCGCGGCAAGGACGGCTCCATCAATCTTGCCAACCTGGTGATCGCACCGCCGCAAAAAGCCCCGGCCGAAACCCAAAAAGCCGGCAACCCATTTAGCTATAACGTGGGCGAAATTCTGTTGGAATCGAGCAAGCTCAACTTCAGCGACGACACGCCGGAAAAGCCCTATCGCACCCAGCTCGACGAGCTGCGCCTCGAAATCAAAGGTCTCACCAACGAGCCGGAGAAGAAAGCCGCGGTGGAAATTTCGTTCGTCACCGATTCCAAGGAAAAGTTTACGCATAGCGGCTCCCTCCAGCTCACGCCGCTGCTGGTGGAAGGCAAGATCGACGTCGAAGGATTGCGCCCGGGGAACCTGCGCCCGTACTACCAGAACACGGTCGCCGCCGAGATCAAAGAGGGCTTCTTGGATCTCTCGACGTCGTACTCGCTGGAGCAAAAGAACGACAAAACGCAATTCAAGCTATCGGACCTTAGCGCCTTGATCCGTAACCTTCGCCTCGAAGAAGCGGGGCAGCGCGAACCGCTGTGGCGATTGCCTTCGCTGGCGATCAAAGAAACGTTCATCGACCTCGACGCCAAGACCGTCGCCATCGGCAAGATCGAGGGACGGGACGGCAGCGGATTCGTACAGCGGGGCAAAGACGGCGCATTGAACGTGAGCCGCATAACCAAAACCTCCACTCCCGGCGCCGCGGCCAAGGAACCGGCCAAGAAAGAAGAGCCCGGCTGGAAGGTCCAAGCGAAACAAATCGCTCTCGATCGATTCAAGCTCGTTTTCGACGATCAGGGCACGCCGACGCCGGCAAAGCTTAACCTTACGGAGATCACGCTTCGCGGCGGGCAGTTTTCCACCGCCAAAAACCAGCGGGGCAAAGCGACGATCTCCGCGCGGATCAATAACAAAGGAGTCCTACGGCTCGTCGGGACGGCCGGAGCCAATCCTGCGGTGGCCAACCTCGCGGTGGATGCGCGCGACATCGAGTTATTGCCGTTTCAGCCTTATCTGGAGAATCAGGTCAACTTTCTTTTGACCGGCGGTCAAATCGGTACTAAAGGCGCGCTGACGTTCGACGCGAGCGGCGATGGTCCGGCGAAAGTCAATTACGAGGGCAATGTGCAAGTTGCCGACTTCGCAACCATCGACAAGAACTCCTCGTTAGACCTGCTCAAGTGGAAGGCCCTTGTCCTCGACGGCTTGCAATTCGCCCTGGAGCCGATGCAACTCCGCATCAACGAAATCAATTTGGCAGATTTTTACTCGCGTCTGATCCTCGGTGCCGATGGCAAGATGAATTTACAGAAGCTGACGGCTCAGAAGACCGAGAACAAAGACGCTTTGGAAACGAAGCCGGAAAAACCGGCAGAGGCGCCCGCCGCAGCGCCGTCGAGTGAAAGACGGATCACGATCGGTAAGATCAACTTGCAGGGCGGCAATGTCAACTTCAGTGACTTCTTCATCAAACCCAATTACTCCGCTAATCTCACCGGTTTTCAGGGCACGATTTCCGAACTCAAGCCGGAAACGCCCGGTGACATCGAGATACACGCAAAGCTCGACAATGCGGCCCCCGTGGATATTAGCGGCAACATCAACCCGCTCGCAAAGGACCTCTACCTCGACATCAAGGTCAACGCTACAGATATCGACCTGAACCCGATGTCGCCCTACTCCGGCCGATATGTAGGCTATGGAATCGAAAAGGGGAAACTTACGTTCAACGTTCAATATAAGATCGAAAACCGCAAGTTGAGCGCGGAAAACAAAATCATCCTCAATCAGCTAACCTTTGGCGAAAGAGTTGAGAGTCCGGACGCCACGAAGTTACCCGTGTTACTGGCTGTCGCCTTGCTCAAGGATCGAAACGGAGTGATGGACATCAATCTACCGATCAGCGGTTCTCTCGATGATCCCCAGTTCAGCGTCGGCGGCATCGTTTGGAAGCTAATTCTCAATATTCTGGTCAAAGCCGTGACGTCACCGTTCGCGCTGTTGGGCGCGGTCTTCAGCGGCGGCTCGGCCGAAGAACTGAGCTACGTCGAATTCGACTACGGTCGAGCGTCCCTCAATCAAACGGCCCAATCGAAAATCGCCGCGGTCGCCAAGGCGATGAGCGATCGTCCGAGCGTGCATTTGGAACTAAGCGGCCGCGTCGATCCGGCAACCGATTTGGAAGGGCTCAAGCGGGTCGGCATCGAGCGCAAGGTCAAAACGCAGAAACTCAAGGAACTGGTGAGTCGAGGCGAAGCGGTCAAGTCCGTCGACGAGGTGCGGATCGAGGATAGCGAGTATCCGCGGTATCTAAAGGCGGCTTACGGCGAGGAAAGTTTTCCCAAGCCGCGCAACCTGATCGGCCTGGCCCGCGATCTCCCCGTTGCGGAGATGGAAAAACTGATGATGCAACACGCCAAGGCGAGCGATGACGATATGCGTCTGCTGGCAAATCAGCGCGCCCAGGCCGTCCGCGACGCGTTGCTGGCCACCAAACTGGTAACCACCGATCGCCTGTTCATCGTCGCCGCCAAGTCGCTTTCGGCCGAAGAGGCCGCTAAGATCAAAGCTAAACCGAATCGCGTAGACTTCGCGCTAAAGTGAGCGCGCTCCAAGATGACGGTGCCAATGGTTCGATCCGACCAGACGCTTGCGCGAAGTTGTGTAACCGATGCTTCTGTTATAGACTTCCTTTCGTTCCAGGAGGCAGTTTCATGACCCAACCGAAGAAGTCCGCCAACCCCAAGGTTACCATCATCGCCAGCAAGGGAGCTAACCAAACCATCAATTTTCTCCTGGAGGATCGCGACGAGCTCGAATGGCTCGTTGCCATTGGCCGTAATCGCAAGGGCGACATCTTCTTCTACGACACCGGCGGCGACATCATTCAAGATCTTGGCTCTCTCGAATATATCAAAGAACGAATCCTACGAGACTACTTCGGCGAGACGGACGAATAAGCGGCGCAGCGCCGCAATTCAAATGTTCAAGGTTCCGGGTTCAAAGTTCAAGGTGGCGAAGAATCGTTCTTGAATTCCTTTGAACCTTGAACATGGAACTTTGAACTTTATCCCCTCTCACGCCCCCGGCATTTTCGGCTTAAACCGAAGCGGCGGCGAACCCGCCGGTAAATAATCTTCCAGCCGCACCGTCTCCCAGCCCACGGGTCTCAGCCGCTCGAATTCGTCGCGCCGCTTCTGATCGCACGCCGGCGGCTTGGTCGCATCGATCATGATTTTGCCGCCGATGCGGTGCCAGCCCGGCGCGCCCGGATGACCGAACTCCGGGCAGGACGGGTCCATGGCGTGAATCTTCGCGCCGTTGATGACAACGATATCTTCCTGCGGATTCACTCTCGTATTGATCGCCCAGAGCACCTCCGCGTAGTTGAAAATATCCACGTCTTCATCGACGGCGATGGCGACCTTCGGATGCTGATATTCGCTGGAAAGCACCGACATCAGCACGTTGCGCACCTCGCCGTAATAACGCGGGGTCATCTGCACGACGACGCCGAAGATCCCCGGCATCACCAAGACATTTTTTACATCGGCGAAACCGCCGACGGTTCGGGCGCGCCGCAGGATCTGCGCCGACATCGGCACTTTGTGGTAGACGCAGCCTTCCACCTCGGTGCCGTTCTGAATGTTTTTGAAGATCGCGTCGTGACGCATCGTAATCGCTTTGATATTGACGATCGGATTTGTCCCCGAACCGGTTAAGTAATAATCCTGAAATTCGCTGAAGGGCCCCTCCGGCTCGCGCACCTTGGGCGGAATCTCCCCTTCGAGAATGATCTCGGCGAATGCCGGCGCTTCGAGATCTACGGTCTGGCATTTCACCAACTCCACTTCCTCTTGGAGCAGCGCCGAGGCGATCTCAAGCTCGTCCACGCCGTATTGCGTCGTCGTCGCCGCCGCCATGTAATACATCGGATGATGGCCGATCATGATCGCCACCGGCATGGGCTTGTCCATCGCCTCGTACATTTGATAGTTGATCCAGGCGTGTCGCGGGTAGAGCAGGATGCCCGTCTTGTTCGGCCCTTTCATTTGCAGGCGGTGAAAACTCAAGTTGCGCCGGCCGGTCTCCGGATTCTTGGTGATCATCAGGCCGGAGCCGATGAACGGCCCGCCGTCGCGGATGCCGGCTTGATGGATCGGCATCTTGGTGATGTCGACGTCGCTGCCCGTTAGAATTTTCTCTCGCACCGGACCCGAATCGACCATCCGGGTCGTGCCGAGATTTTCGGTGCGGCGCACGAACTCAGGAACCATCTCGTCGCGCTCGGTGCCAAAGGCCACCGGGGCGAGCGTTACGTCCGCCGGCGCTTGCCCTAAACAGCGCCATCCGGGATAGCCTGGCAGATTTTCAAACAGCAGCGCCCGATCCCGCGCCTGCCAGAGCAGGGCGCCCATCTGCGTGCGCGGGTCCACCGGCTTGGTGATCCGCGCCAACAGCCCGGCCTCTTCCAATTGTTTGATCCATGAACGCATATCTTGGGGCATGACGATTTCCTCCCTTAACCAGCCACGTTAGTTGTCTGCTTCACTCATAGCACAGGATGCGACATCTTCCATCCTCCATCCTCCAGCTCTCCATCCTCGAGCTCTCCTTGACTCCCCCTCACGTTTCTCTTAGTTTCCGATGCATGCGCGTCCGCAGCGTAACTTCCCTCTTCGGCCTCGGTGACCTCGCGCCGGCGAAAAAGAAAGCCCTCACTATCGTCTACGCTTCGAGCGTCGCGCTGATGATGGGGGTGAATTTCATTCAACCCGCCCTGCCGGCGCTGACCGTTCCCTTCGGGATCAGCGATTCGGCACTCTCTTTGGTGATGACCGTTTTCACCGCGCCGGCGATCTTTCTCTCCCCGATCTTCGGCGTCATCGCCGATCTCTACGGCCGGCGCCTGCTGCTCGGCTGGGGATTGATCGTCTTCGGACTCTTCGGCGCGGCGATGGCGTTCGCGCCGAGTTTTACCTGGCTCTTGGTTTTGCGAACCATGCAAGGCGTCGGTTTCAGCGCCGTCATCCCGCTCACCATCGTGCTCATAGGCGACCTGCTCGAAGGCGACAATGAAATCGGCGGCCAGGGTCTCAAAGTATTTCTCGACCGGATCGGATATTTGGTCTTTCCGCCGCTCGGCGGCCTGCTCGCGACCGTCGCGTGGTTCTGGCCTTTTGTTTTCTACGTCCTAACCGTGCCGGTGGGACTCGCGGCGCTGGCTTGGATGCCCGAGACCAAAGGCAAGAGCAATGAAAAAACTCTCACCTATCTCGGCGACATGCTGCGCCTGGCGCGCCATCCGCGCCTCCTGGTCGCGTTTTCAGCGGGCTTCCTGCGCTTCTTTCTCGATTACGGGTTCTTGACCTATTTTCCCCTCTTCCTCGTGCGCACCCACGGCATCTCGACAGCGACCGCTGGCTTTCTTTATGTCTTCTTCTCCGCCGGCGCCATGATCACGGCGAGCCTGGCCGGCCGCATCGCGGCCGGGCGTGACAAGGCCCATATTCTCTTCATGGCCTTCGTCGTCAGCGGCGCCGCGGTGGTTGCGGTGCCGTTCGTGCCCGGAGTCTGGCTGGTCGGCTGCGGGTTGTTTTTTTACGGACTGGCCAACGGCGTGATCTCGCCGATGCAGAAAAGTCTCCTCACGCAAAACGCGCCGACGGAGCTGCGCGGCGGCATCGTTTCCTTCGACCGCTTGATTCAGCAAGTCTCCAAGACCACTTCGACGTCAATTGTCGGCCTCTTGCTCGTCACCGCCGAGCTGCCGACGATTTTCTGGATGCTCGGTATTCTTTCATTCGCGAGCGTCGGATTGATGGCTTTGCTTTTGCCGAGCCCAAGACACGCCGTCGCTAGCCCAGGTGCTTCTTAAAACGCAGCGCGCTCAGCACCATAAAAAATATCCCGAAGCCCACCAGCACTACAGCTTCGTCCCAGAGCACGGCGATTCCCGCGCCGCGCAGAATGATGCCCCGCAGGATTTCCAGATAGTAAGTCGCGGGGATGAAGAGGCTGATGAAATAGATAATCGCCGGCATCGATTCGCGCGGAAACAGGAAACCGGAGAGAAGAATCGAAGGCAGCATGGTTCCAAACGCCATCTGCATCGCCTCCGCCTGGTTGCGAGCGACTGTAGAAATCACAATACCCATTCCAAGCGCGCAAACAAGAAACAAACCGGACAAAAACAACAGCAGCGCCACCGAGCCATTGATCGGCACACCGAAGAGAAACACCATCACCAGAAGAACCAGTCCCGTTTGAACGAAGCCGATCGCCGTGTAGGGCAGGAGTTTGCCGAGAATGAGACCGCCCTTGGACACCGGTGTTACCAAGAGCTGTTCGAGCGTGCCGCGCTCCCGCTCACGCACGATGGCGAATGCTGTGAGAAAAACCGTGACCAGTTGAAGAATGATGCCGATGAGGCCGGGAACGAAGAAATTGACGCTCTCCAGATTGGGATTAAAGAGCAACCGCGGGCGGACGTCGATGCTGAATTGATCGACGCTCAGCCCTTCGCGCCTGAGCGATTTTAGGAAGCCGATTTGCTGGCTCGAGTTGAGAACCTGCAAGGCCGTGGTCGATTCCGAGCCGTCGATCTGCACCTGCACCCGCGCTTGGCGCCCGTTGACCAGATTCGTCGAGTAGTCCGGCGGAATTTTTATGCCGACCTTGGCCCGGCCGCTGACAATGGCATTTCGCAGTTCCTCGTCGGAATGGACTTCGCCGACGATCCGAAAATAGCGGGTATTCTCAAACTCTTTTACCAGCTCCCGGCTCTCGGCGTCGCGGTTCAAATCGAAAACCACGGTGGGAACGTTTTCTACGTTCGTGTCGATGGCGTATCCGAACAGCAAAAGCTCGATGAGCGGGATGGCTAATACAAAACGCGTCGCCGGGTCGCGCCGGATGTGAATGACTTCCTTGGTAAGAATCGCCCACAGACCGCGGAACATCGTTACCCTTTCAAGTCGTTGCGGTGCAGACGGGTAAGCGTGACGAACACGTCTTCCAACGAGGGCCGCGCCGCGCGGCAACGAACCTGCCGCACGCCCCGCTGTCGCAAGTAGGACTCCAGCGCGCCGGCGTCGCTCTCCACGCCGGCAAGCGCGTGGATCGCATCGCCGAAGATCGTCGCGTCGCGCACGGTCGGGTGCTCCCGCACCAGCGCCAGCGCCTGGGTCGACTCGTCGCACAAAATTTCGTACCACACCGAGCCGTCGGGCGTGACCTCCGGGAGCTTTTTGAGCTCCGCTGGGCGGCCGAGGGCGATGAGCTTGGACAGATAGATATAAGCGACACGCGAACAGCGTTCCGCCTCGTCCATATAATGAGTCGTAACGAACAGCGTCGTCCCTTCGCCGGCCAAGCGAAACAGCAGGTCCCAAATCTCCCGGCGCGCCACGGGATCGATGCCTGCCGTCGGCTCGTCGAGAAACAGGATCTTCGGCCAATGGAGGACCGAACAGGCCAAGGCCAACCGTTGCTTGTAACCGCCGGACAAGGCTCCCGCCAGCTGTCCCAGGCGATCCTCCAAGCTCACGAGAGCGACAACCATTTTGCGCCGGTCATCCCGCTCCGAGCGGCCGAAACCGTAGATTGCGCTGTAGAAGTCGAGATTCTCCTCGACGGTAAGGTCCTCATAAAGGCTGAAACGCTGCGACATGTAACCGACCCGCCGCTTGACCTCTTCGGTTTGTTGCACGACGTCGAGACCGTCGAGTTGAGCCCGCCCCGCGCTGGGTTGCAGGAGGCCGCAGAGCATGCGGATGACCGTGGATTTGCCGGAACCGTTGGGGCCGAGGAAGCCGAAAATTTCTCCCGCCTCGATGTCGAGGCTCAAGTTATCGACCGCCACCAGCCGGCCGAACTTTTTGGTCAGCCCCTCGGCTCTAATGACGCTGCTCATGATTTGCCAATGGTTGGGGTTGCATGGGGGGAACGCCTCACCCCTCACTCCTGACCCCTTACTATTTCGGTATGGTCACGTCTGCGTTCATGCCCGGCCGCAAGAGATGGTCGGGATCGTCGATGACGACTTCGGTCTGGAAAACTTGCAGCACGCGCTCTTCCCAGGTCTGCACGTTGCGCGGCGTAAATTCGGCCTGGCGGCTCACTCGCCGCACGATCCCGGCAAAATCACGGTCGGGAAACGAATCGACGCGCACCCTTACTTTCGCGCCGGTCTTGACGAACCCGAGCTTGGCTTCGGGCAGGTAGCCGCGCACCCACAGGCTGCTGGTGCGCAGCAGCGTCGCCATCGGTTTGCCGGCGCCCACCAGGTCCCCCGGTTCCAGGTCCAAGACCTCGACGACCGCATCCACCGGCGCTTTGATCACGGTCTCGTCAAGCTGGCTGTGAATCAGCTCGACCCGGGCCCGCGCCGCCTCCACTTCCGCTTTGGCCTGCGCCACTTCTTCTTTGCGAAATCCGCGCCTTAACTGGCGCAGTTTCGCTTCAGTCTCCGCCAGGCGCTGGCGCGCCCGTTCGATCTCCTCCGTGCGCGTTCCGGCAAGAGCCAGGTCGTGGCGCTCCCGCGCGGATTGCATTTTTTGCTCGGCTTCTTCCGCTTTAGCCTGGGCGTCGTCGAAGTCCTGCTTGGCGATGAGATCGCGCTTTGACAACTCTTCCATGCGCCGCTGAAGTTTGCGGGAATTTTCCGCCTGCGCTTTCGCCGCCAGCCAATCGGCGCGCGCTTGATCGATCTCCTGTTGGCGCGGACCCGCGACCAGTTGGCTCAATTCCGCCTGGCTCTGTTTCATCGCAGCCTCCGCCTGCTCGATCTCTTCATCCCGATACCCGGCGGCCAACAATGCGAGCTTGGCCTGCGCCTGGCGCATCACCGCTTGGGCTTCCGCCAGCGAAGCATCGAGATCCCTGGGCTCGAGCAAGACCAACACCTCCCCGGCTTTGACGGTTTGCCCTCTGCGGGCGACGACCTTGAGCACCCGTCCCCCGACCTTCGAGCCCACATGGATATCATCCGCTTCGACGATCCCGGAAATGACGATGGTGCCCTTGGGGCCAACCATGTTCCAAAGCGCGTAGCCCGTCCCCAGGACAACCGCTGCGATCAGGACGCACCCTAGAACGATGCCTTTCTTCACCTCCATATCAAGCGAGAGCTCAAAAGACCGGGCGAAATCAGAATCCTTTGAACTCCGTTTCCTCCCGGTTTTCCACCTCCAATTGGATCGTCGTGTGCTCGATGTTGAAACGCCGCCTCAGGGTGCCTTCGATGCCGTCGAGCACTTCGTGAAAATCGCCGCCGTTTTCCACCACCGCGTGGGCGCTGAGCGTGTAAACGCCCGAGGTGACCGCCCAGACGTGCAGATCGTGAACCTTGGCGACGCCGTCGACGGACTCGATGGTGTCGCGCACTTCGTCGAGCCGAATTCCCCGCGGCACGGACTGCATCAGGATGCTCAAGGACTCCGTGATTAGATTCCACGAAGAAAAAAGAATAAGCACGCCGATGAGGATGCTGATTAACGGATCGGCAAGATACCACCCGGTGAAAAGCATGATCAAACCGGCGGCGATGGCCCCCAACGAGCCTACGGCGTCGCTGACCACATGGAGAAACGCCCCACGCAAGTTCAGGTTATGATGATGCGGATCGTACAAGATGACCCCCGCGGCCATATTGACGACCAGGCCGATCACGGCGACGACGATCATGCCGCGACTGGCGACTTCGGGCGGAGCAAAAAGCCGGTTGTACGCCGCAGTGAAGATGATCCCGACGATCAACCAGAGCGCCAACCCGTTGAACAGCGCGGCAAGAATCTCGGCGCGATGGTAGCCGTACGTGCTGTTGTCCGTCGCCGGCCGCTTGGCAATATGGAAGGCAAATAAACTCATCGCCATCGCCGCGATATCGGAAAGCATATGGCCCGCGTCCGACATCAACGCCAGGCTGTTGGTTAGAAACCCCGCGATCAGCTCGGTAAAGAAATAGACCGAGCTGATGCCCAAAGTGAGTTTTAGCCGTTGCGTTTCGTTGTGCCGCCCCATCGCCGATCCCGACTCTGGTTAAATTACTCTGACCTTAACAACCGCTCAAGGGGGCGGTGAAGGGTCTTTAAGCGCCAGGAAATAGAGCCTTCCTCGACTGTTCATGTAACCGGCCGCGGCGGCCGCTTGATCGCCCGTGCCGAAAAAAAGATCCACTCGCTGAAAACCTCGGATAGCGCCGCCGGCATCCTGGTTTAGAACGATGCGGGAGAACGGCTTCCAGCCCAACAAACGTCCGGCGTCGTCGATCACCGGCTCCTGGGTTTGAATAAAAGCAAGCGCCCCTTTGGGAAACAAACGCGGGTCGCTGGCGATCGAGCGGCCGGCGGTCACGGGAACTTCGAGACTTCCCAGGGGCCCTTCAACGAAACGAAAGAAAACATAGCTTTCGTTGTAAGCCAGAATCTCGCTCAATTCTTCCGGGCGATCGCGCAGATAACGGCGCAAGCGCTGCATCGACATCTCTTCTTCGGGAATCTTCCCACGGTCGATAAGCAACCTCCCGATGCTCCGGTAAGCCCGGCCATTCTGCGCCGCGTACCCCACGCCGACGCGACGCCCGTCCGGCAACTCAAGAATACCCGAGCCCTGAATGTGGAGAAAAAAAACGTCGATGGGATCTTTCAACCAGGCGATCTCGTAACCGCGACCGCGCAGCCAACCGAAGTCGTCGATTTCCCGGCGCGAATAGTAAGGAACGAAATTCTCTCCCTCAAGCCTCCCGACAACTTTCTCCGTCGTCGCCGCTGGCGTCAAGGTGACCTGTTCAGCCGTGATCATGTCGGCGGGTTTGCCGTAAATCGGGTAGCGATACTCCGCCGTCGGAATCAAACTGCCGTCAATCACCGGTTGGTAGTAGCCGGTGAAGAGAACCTCGATCGAAGCGGCATCGCTCTCAGACGGAATCAGCTCGAAGCGCTCATTGAACTCTTTCGTCCAACACTCCCGGCAATCCCATCGGTCCAGCAGTTTCGCAAAGGCCAAGAGCGTGTCGAGAATTTCCCGCGCGGTAAAGCGCCGCGGCTGCTCGCCGACCACGCGGTCCGGCGGCAATTTCTCCAGGTAGGAAACGCTATGGCGAATGGCAACGCGCAACGACTCTCGGTCGAGATCATCGGAGATGACCGCCGCTTGCGTCGGCACCGGCTCGCCGTGGACATTTGACACGGCGACCAGCAGAACGACGAGGGGCGCATAACCCCAGCTCGTGAGCCGCCAACGATATCCCTTGAATCGATGCCCTGCTTGAGACAAACTCGTCATCGTTGAATCACAGCGAAATCAGAAGAGAAGTCGCCCGGGTTATCGACAAGCTGCCCAAAGAGTTCCGCGAGCAACTGCGCAACGTCGAGATCGTCGTCGAGACGCGGCCCAGCAATGAACTTCTGCGAGCCGAAGGCCTCGACCCGCGCGAAGATACGCTGTACGGCATTTACCAAGGCGTCCCTCTCCCCGACCGCTCCGCGCTCGATCCGCCGCTGCTGCCCGACAAGATTACCATATTTGCCGAACCGTTGCTGGAAGATTATCCCGATCCGGACGAACTGCGCGAGGAAATCCGCCTGACGGTTCTGCACGAGATCGCCCACTACTTCGGCATGGACGAAGAGGAGATTGAGGATCTGGGATACTGAGCGCGCCCGAGGATCGAAGATAGAGAATCGAGGATCGCCAGTTTAAAACCTCGATCCTCCATCATCGATCCTCCATTCTCGACCTCGATCAGGTCAATCCCAATTTCTACCCAGGAAAAGATTCCACGGCGAGCTTTCGAGCTAGAGAATGAAAATATTCTTGAAGCTCCAGGAGCGAAACAGGGGCGATCATAAAGTCCGGGACTTTCAATAACCGAACCTCGGACAAGACGAATGCTAGCGTCGCCTGGGAAACCCCGGCATCCTTCTGCTGGGCTAGCGCAATGTAGTTTTCTAACGGATATCCCGCGCGTCCGAGGAAGTACAGGTCGATATAATCCCTGATCTCGATCCGGCTGATCACCGTGCAGACCTTATTCGCCGTGATGTCGGCTAACGTATCGACAACGATACCGTCAAAACGTTTTTTTTCCAGGGAGACTTGCGGAACCACTTCTTTGACCAAGTCCACGATCACAGAATCAGCATCCCGGGTAATCCGGTAACGATGAAATAGTGGCGCGGTCTGGAGCGAGACGGCTTCGGCGTGGAGCTTGGCCGCGGTATCGGCGACGTAGAGAGACACTCGGTCAAAAGCAGCGCCGTCCAAAGTGAACAAGTCGAGGTCTTCAGAATAGCGGTGTTGTAGATAAAAAGCGCTAAGAGCGGTGCCGCCGGTTAAAAAGAACGGCGGCGCTCCCTGAAAAAAGAATGACAAGAATTCCCGCTGCAACGCGGAGAGGATATCGTTAGGCGACAAGGCCATGTGCGTGCCATGTAGTATAGATGAATTCCCAGAACCCTTGCTTTCGTCCTAGTCTCCCCCGGAGCTTCTCCCAGTTGGCGGCCAAAAAGGTTGGAGAAAGATACTCCCAGACCTCTTCAAACCGCGCTTCTCTGAGGATCTTGGCCGCATAGTAGAGACGCGCTTCCTCGTCTCCACCTGACAAGAGTTGCTTGAGATCGGATCGAGTTGTCGGCTCGTCCCACAAAAAGTCGGGCCTGTCCATTGCGTCTGGAATCATGATGCTGATTTTAACATTATTCCCAGTGGCGTTAAACTCAAGTTTTCACCGGGACACTGAGATCGCCAACTACTTCGGCATGGATGAGGAGGAGATCGAGGATTTGGGCTACTGAGCGAGCCCGAGGATCGAAGATAGAGAATCGAGGATCGCAAGTCTAAACTCTCGATCCTCCATCATCGATCCTCCATTCTCGACCTCAATTGAGTCAGTCCCTGATGTCTTGCAAAAACCATTCTGTAGGAAGTTCTCGACCCATGCCTTTCTCCTTGGCCAATTGGTAAACCTTCCCTGCGCAAGCGGCGAACTGGAGACCTTGGGTGCCGGCGTTGATGAAGTACGTCACTTGCTTATCGCTTGTCCGCCCGGCAACTTTGCCCGCCCGGACATCCATGAAGTATTTGAAGTAATCGCCCTTGTAATTATCGACCGTGGGGTTGGGAATGCGGCTGCGCTCTTCGGGCTGGCCGGCGATGTAGCCGACGTTGCCGTGCAATCGGATCATGCCCTCATCCATCGCCTCGATGGTATTCTTGCCGAGCTTCACCGATAGGTCGCAGCGCTTGATCACTTTCGGGCCGATCTCGCAAGCGCGCACGCTGGTGATATGCGCTCCTTCTTTCAGCCACTGCGGTTCGTCGAAAACCGTTCGCGTCGAGTCCGTGCAGGTGGCGACAATGTGCGCCTCGCGCACGACTTTCTCTGGTGCGTCAACGGCGACTACCTCGATATCTAATTTGCCGGTCATCTCCCTGGCAAAGCGCTCGCGGTTCGCCTTGGTCGGGCTGTAAACTTTCACGCGCCGGAGCTTGCGCACTTCGTAGAACGCTTCCAAGTAGCTGCGTGCCATGCCGCCGGAGCCGAAGATGCCGACATCGCAAGCGTCGTCGCGAGCCAAATACTTCGCGCCTAACCCGGCGCAGCCGCCCACGCGCATATGCTGGATCAAACCGTCGTTGATGATCGCCAGCGGCTCCCCATTGCGCACGCTGAACACCATGACCAGACCGCACCAAGTCCCCGGCTGCATGCAATACTTTTCCTCCGTATCGCCGTTGGGCCAATAGACGATATCGGATTTCATGCGAATGGCGAACACGCCGATCTTCCGGCTCGCCCCTTCCATCGTTCCCCAGCGATAATATCCATCGGGCCGGTCACAGGGCATCCACAAATCCAGACGCGGCCGGTACACCGCATCCCCCTTGAGCAAATCATCGTAGCCGTCCTCCAGCGCTTCGAGGCAGGCTTTCATATCGAAAAGTCTTTCCACTTCCTGGTTGTTGATCAGCAGCATGGTGACCTCCTATCATTCGATTACAACAATCGCGGCGATTTGCAAAGACTCGCCGGCGCGATTGGATATCGAGTTTGGTTTGACAACTCCCGCTCGTTGTCGCAATGATAGGCCGAAATTCCGCTGGGAGGAGCGCACGGTGAAGATTCTACGATTCAACGACGATCGCGTCGGCGTGATCAAGAACGACGACATGGTGGTGGATGTCAGCGACTCCATCAGCTCGCGCAAGGCCAAGGGCGGGCAGCGGGTGATGGAAGAGATCATCGAGGGGTGGCGCAAGTACCGGAGCCGATTCGAGAAGATCTTGGCTGAGCAGAACGGCGTGCCGTTAAGCAGTGTCGAGCTCCTCTGCCCGCTTCCCAGGCCCGGCAAGTGCATCGCGGCATTCAGCAACTACATCGACCGGCCCGGACGGACGGCGGAAAATTTTCCCCACGAGTATTTTTACAAATCGCCGGATCTTGTCGGCCCCGGCGGCGCCGTCGAATTAAGAGACATTCCAGCCTGCGTCGTTTACCAGCCCGAAGCCGAGTTCGCCTATGTCATCGGGAAAACCGCCCAGAACGTTCCGGAATCCAAGGCACTGGATTTTATCTTCGGCTACGTTCCTTTCTTCGACATTTCCACCCGCGGGCTCCTGCGCCGCACACATTTCATCGGAAAGGGCCAAGGTTCACACGGGTGCTGCGGACCCTGGATCATCACCAAAGACGAGATTCCCGATCCGCACAATGTCGTTGTGAAGTCGTGGACCAGCGGCGAACTGCGTCAGAACTACAACACGAGCGCCATGGCGCACAAGATTCCCGATCAGATCTCCTGGCTTAGTAGGTTTGTCACCCTCAGTCCCGGGGATATCGTCGCCACCGGCACATTTCACGAAGGTTTAAAACCGGTGAACAGCGGCGACACGATTGAAATCGAGTTCGAAAACATGGGGCGAGCCAAGTTCCAAGTGACCGGCAACAGCCCGCGCAAGGACGTGGACTGGCTGCCGGGAAGGGACCAGCCGAAGCCGCCCGAAGGCGGCGGCATACACAGGGTCTAGTTTGGTTTAAGGTTCAACGTTCCAGGTTCAACGCGCTCGGCGCTGTTCAAAGTTCCGAGTTCCGGGTTCAACTTTGAACATTGAACTTTGAACATTGAACGGGCGATGCCCTTGAACGTTGAACTCTAGACCTCCGCGCTTTCTCCGTAAGGCTCGCTGCCGCCGTGAATATCTGCGGGCACTAGCCGGCCACGACCAGGTTCGTGAGGCGCGCCGGATCGGCAAGCAACTCAGCGCTCGGCCCATGGTGAATCACGCGGCCGCGGTTTAGCACTAGCGCCTGTGTGGCGACTCCGAGGGCGAGTTTCGCCGACTGCTCCACGAGTATAACGGCAAGCGCCTCTTCGCGAATGAGCCGCTGCACGACTTTCAGCAGAACATCAACGATCAGCGGCGCGAGTCCTTCGAGCGGCTCATCAAGCAGCAGCAGTGACGGGCTACCCATCAGCGCGCGGCCGATGGCCAGCATTTGCTGTTCGCCGCCGGAGATCTGATTGCCCATGTGGCGGCGCCGTTCCGCCAAGCGCGGAAACAGCTCGTAGACGCGGTCCACCGTCCAGCGCCCGGGGAGCGCCGCGACCCGCAGATTTTCCTCGACCGAAAGCGACGGGAACACGTCGCGCGTCTGCGGCACGTAGCCAATGCCGAGTCGCGAGCGCTCATAGACCGGCAAGCGCGTAATCGGCCGGTCTTCATACTCGATACTCCCCGCGTGGAACGTGGCATGCCCCATGATCGTGGCGAGCAGCGTGGTCTTGCCCACGCCGTTCCGCCCGAGTACCGCAAGCGAGCCATGTTCGGACAACAACAGATCGACATCCTCGAGCACGACGGTGGGGCCGTAGCCCGCGCGAACGCGGGTGAGCTTTAACGCCTTACCCATATCGCTCTCCGAGATAAACGCGCTGCACGCGCGCATCGCCGGCGATCTCGGCCGGCGTCCCTTCGCACAGCACTTTGCCCTCAACCAGAACGGTGATGCGCTGCGCGAAGCGAAACACTACGTCCATGTCGTGCTCGATAATCAGAACGGCGATTTCTCCCGGCAGCCGGTCGAGCACCTGCAGAATCATCCCGGATTCGAGCGAAGACACGCCGGCCGCGGGCTCGTCCAGCAACAGCACCTGCGGTTTGAGCCCGAGCGCGATGGCGATTTCAACCAACCGCTGCTTGCCGTAGGGGAGATCAACAACGCGTTTCCCGGCATCCTCCGCTAGCCCGAGCGTCTCAAGCAGCCCGAGGGCTTCTTCGCGCACGTCATGATGCCCGCTCGCGGGATGCCAGACACGCGCTGCCGTGCCTCGGCGTTCGGCCACGCCAAGCGCAACGTTGTCCAGCACGCTCAGGTCACGGAATAGAGTATTGATCTGGAACGTGCGCCCGAGTCCGCGCTTTACCCGCGCCGCTTGCGCGAGACGTGTGATGTCTTCACCGCCGAGTAGAATCAGGCCCGCAGACGACGGCACCAGACCGGTGAGCATGTTGACAAAAGTCGTTTTCCCGGCGCCATTGGGTCCGATCAGCGCGTGGCGCGCGCCGGCCTCAAGACGAAAGCTAATATTCTCGGCGACCGTTAACGCCCCGAAGCGCTTGCACAGGTCGCGTGTCTCCAGCGTCGCGCTCATATATATTAATCAGATAATTGTTTCACAGAACGAGTTTAAGAAATTTATCGCGCCAAGCACGCTAAGCTCGCAAAGAAATCCAGAAATCCCCCTTTCATCCCCCTTTGACAAAGGGGGAAAGAGGGGGATTTGAGAGACCTCGGCGTCCCCTTCGAACTTGCTCAGGGCATGCTTTGCGCGAGAAACAATCTTTTCCTTTCTGCTTGTTGTCGGTAAAATTCAAACATGTTCGGCTAAGTACTTACGCGCTCGCGCAATGATGGCGTCGGCAATGCCGAGAATTCCGCCGCGGGCGAACAACACCACGAGCACCAGCATAAGGCCGATGCCAAAGTACCAATATTCGGGAAACTGCTTGGCGAGAAAATCCTGCGCGATCAGATAGACGAGCGGCCCGACGAACGCGCCATAGAGCCTGCCGACGCCGCCGAGGATCAGCATCACCATCAGCTCGCCCGATGGCTCGAAGCCGAGCACGTTCAGGCCAACGAACTGATTGGTCTCGGCAAGCAGCGCGCCCGCAAGCCCCGCGAGCACCGCCGAAATGGCGTACGCCGTGAGCAAGCGGCGATAGACCGGCACGCCGATCGCGTGCATGCGCACGATGTTTTCGCGAATTCCGCACAACGTCGCGCCAAACGGCGAATAAATCATTTTTCGTGTAACCCACCAGCCGGCGAACAACAAAGCAAGACACCACAGGTACGCAGTCCTACCGAAAAGGTCAAACTTGAATGCGCCGAAAATCGGCGCAAGGGTGATGCCGGAAAGACCGTCGGCCCCGCCGGTGACCGACGTTGCCTTGTGGGCGATTTCGAGGCAGACCGCGGCAATCGCCAGTGTGAGCATCAGTTGCGTGAGACCGTGCGTGCGCAGGATCACCGCGCCGGTCGCAATGCCGAGCGCTCCAGCCGCGCAAGCCGCGGCCACCAGCAGCAGCAGCGGATCGGTCACTCCCAGCTTGGCTGCGAGGATGCCGGCGACATACGCGCCGAGCCCGAAAAACGCGCTGTGGCCGAGGGTGATAATGCCGGCGTAGCCGAGGATCAGATCGAGCGATAACGCAAACAGGACATAAGTCAAAATGCGCGCGCCGAGCGGCAAATATTCGGGCAATAGGAAGAAGGCGGCAACCGCGGCGAGCCAGGGCAGCCACTCGGCGAAACGAATGCGTGGATCGGCCCCGTATCCGACGGAGCGCGTCATACGCGCCTCCCGAATAAACCGGCGGGCCGCCACAGGAGCAGAAAAATGGTCGCGACATAGATAAAAAACGCGCCGAACTGAGGCAACCAATACTTGCAAGCGGTGTCGCTTACACCGATCAGCAACGCCGCCGCGAATGGGCCGCGCAGGCTTCCCAGTCCGCCCACGGCTACGACAATCAGAAAATAGGGCAGGTGCTCGAACGGATAGGTCGGCTGGATGGCGATAATCTCGGCGCCGAGCGCCCCGCCCAACCCGGCAAGGCCGCTGCCCAGCGCGAACGTCAACGTGAATAACCGCCGCGTATTGATGCCGATCGATTGCGCCATGGCGCGGTTATCGACCGCCGCGCGCACCATCGCTCCCCACAGGGTGCGCTCCACGCCGAACCATAACGCCGCGATCATAGCGCTACTGACGGCAATGAGAAACACGCGGTAGGCCGGGAAATCCCGGCCGAGCACGGAGATCTGGCCTTTCAGGTAATCCGGCAGAAGCACCGGCCGCTGCAACATGCCGAACGTCACTTGCGCCGCCGCCACCGCTATGAAAATCAAGCCGATGGTGAACAACACCTGCTCGAGTTCGCCGGCGTCATAGAGCCGGGAATAAAGCCATCGTTCGAGGAGCACGCTCGCCGCCGCCACGGCGATGAAGGCGAGCGCGAGCGCCAAAGGAAAAGACAGGCCGAAACTGCTGATAGCCGAAGTGAGAACGTAGCCGCCCGCCATCGCGAACGCGCCGTGAGCGAGGTTGACGAACCCCATAAGCCCCATCGTCACCGACAGGCCGACCGAGATGACGTACAGGATCATGCCATAGGCGATCCCGTGGAAAGCGACGCTTACCAGCGACGACAGGAAAACGTCCATGCAACTCGTTTGTGGAGCCCCGCGGGCAAGCCCATGGCACCTTCCAGTGCGCCCGTGGGGCGGAATCCTGAGCAAGAGCCCCCGGCCAAGGCCGGGGCTCGAGTCGAAGGGTGGACACGCGGCAGCGGCACGGGTCGCGTCTCTCGGCTATTTCTTCTTGTTGAATTCCTTCCAGGGATCCTTCAACTGCGTGGCAATGGTCTCGATTTCGACATTGGCGAGCTGGCCGCCGACTTTACGCACCTCGCGCAAGTATTCGTTCTGGATGATATCGCGAGTTTCCGAATCGATCGCGATCGGCCCGCGCGGGCTGTTCGGGTTCTTGTACTGCTTGATAAGCTCCATGGTCTTGTCAGGATTGAGCTTGCCGTTTTGCGCGCGAATGACGTGAAAAATGAGGTCCATAGCATCCCAGGCGCCGACTGCCATGAAGCCGGGGTTGAGCTTCCCGCCGTATTCTTTCTTGTAGGCGGCGACAAACGCTTTGTTGGCGGGACGATCGGCTGCCGCAGAATAGTGGTGCACCGTCATGACGCCGATCGCCGCGTCGCCCATGCCCTGCAACTCCTCGTCCGTGGTGATGTCGCCGGGGCCGATGTATTTGATCCCAGCTTTGTCGAGACCGAGATCGGCGTAGGCTTTCATCATCGCGGTGGCCTGCTTTCCGGCCGGATTGAAGGCGAACAGGACGTCGGGTTTGGCGTCCTTGATGCGCTGCACGTAAGGAACGAAGTCGGGATTAGCCAGCGGAATACGCACCGAGTCGATGATCTTCCCACCCCCATCCTTGAAACCTTTGATGAAGGCTTCCTCGGATTCGTGACCGGGGGCAAAGTCGCTTACCGCGGTGTAGGCGCGCTTGAACTTTTTTGCCGCCCACTGACCGAGAGGATGCACCGATTGCCACAGAGTGAACGACACCCGCGCCATGTACGGCGACATGTTGACGATGTTAACACCGGCGGCATTCATACTGATGTAGGGCACCTTGGCCTCCGCCGTAAGGGGCGCTATGGCCGCGGCATTTGGCGTCCAGACGAAGCCGGTCAAAAGCTGCACTTTGTCGCGCACGATGAGCTCCTGGGCAATGCGCTTGGCGACATCCGGATTGGCTCCGGTATCGTCCCGGCTGATCAAGTCAACCTTGACGCCCTGCGGCAACTTGCCGCTGTTTAATTTCATATAAAGTTTAGCGCCCTTGTCGAGCTGATCGCCCTGCGCGGCGCCTGGCCCGCTGAAAGTGCTCATAAAACCCACTTTGACCGATTGAGCGGCCAACGGACCGGCATAAAGCATCACCGCGCCAAGCAGCAGGTTTGTCACGATAGGTCTCGCTTTCATTTGCGTCTCCTTTTGTTTTTCCGCGCCGACTGCGACCCTGGTGAGAAAGTTGCGACGGGTGATTCGCATAAATGATCCTCCAATACCTCGCAATATTGCGCTTTCGCCCAACGCTAGCGGCTTGCGCGCGCCGCGTCAAGGGTTTTCGCCCGCGGGGTTTATGGTCGCGGCTCCGGCCGGCGGCCTGGGCATCGGCGCGGCCCAGCCGGCTTTGATGACCGTCGCCGTCGATCGAACCTCGCCCCAGGGCCGCGGCCAGTCGCTGGCGCAATTTCAAAGTTTTTACGAGCTCGGCATCGGCCTGGGCTCACTCGCGCTCGGCGCTTTTCTCGATCTTGTCGACCAGAACTTCTCCTCGATATATGCTGTCGCTTCGATGATCGCGCTTCTGGGACTCTGGGGCTATTGGAAGCGGAGCGGATAAGCCGCGCGTGAAGGTTGGCTAATGATTCCTGTCTGGGTTATATTTTTGCGCCGTAGGCCGAGAGGGTGGTAATAATATGAACACAATGAAATTCATCGCGGTCATTTCGTTAATCGTGTCGCTCACCGCTCCGGCGCAGAGCCAAGAGCTCAAAAAAGTCCGCGTCGGCATTCCCACACTCTCTCTGATTGTAGCGTCGTCTTTGATTCCCGGAGAGCGGGGCTACTTCAGGCAAGAAGGGCTCGATGTCGAGCTTATCGTCATCCGCTCGGCGCCGTCGGTATTGGCGCTGGCGGCCAAGGAAATCGATTTTCTGACGATCGGCGGCGGAGGCTTGATCGGCATATTGCGCGGCTTGCCGCTCCGGGTGGCGTTCGCGCCCCTGCGGCGCCCCACATATGCGCTCTACGCCAAGCCCGAGATTCGTTCCTTCACCGACCTTGACGGCAAACGCGTCGGCATCTCCAGTTTCGGCAGCGGCCCCGATCTGCTCTTGCGCGATCTATTGAAGAAACGGACGGCTGACGGCGGCAAGAAAGTCACGGTCCTGGCGGTCGGCGGTGGCGGCGAGCGATTTCTCGCGCTCAAAACCGGCGTCGTCGATGCCGCGGTCCTCGCCACGCCGTTCACGGTAAACGCCAAGCAGGACGGCTATCGCGAGCTTTTCTCTTTCATCAGTGAAAAGGATTACGTGGATATCCCGGTGGCGACGTTCACGAGAGAGGATCTGCTCCAATCCAATTCCGCCCTCGTCGAAAGATTCGTGCGCGCCCAGGTCAAAGGGCTGCTGTACATGCGCAACAGCCGAGATCGCACGGTTTCTTCCCTGGCCCGCACGCTCAAGATCAAAGAAGACACCGTGAGCGGCGGTTTCGACGAGCTTCGTCCCGCGCTGACCGAGGACGGAACGATCAGCCAGGACGAACAGCGAAAGGCACTTGAGTATCTGGTCAATCCGGCCACGCTCAAAGAAGCGCCGCGGCTAGAGAAGATTTACGACTTCGCCATCACTAAAAAAGTCTACCAGGAGCTTCAGTCTCGCGGCTGGAAACCAGCGGAGTAGAGCCAAAAGGACTCGGCATCTCAAAAATCTTTACCTTGCTGTTGATCTGTGTCCGTATTTGGCGGCTCTTTCCCTTACCAAGAATCCGATCTTTCGTTTCTTGGGCTCCGGCGGGACCATAAGCTGGCGAATGGCGTCAAAGACCACTTTAAACTGCGCGTCGTACTTTTTCTCCATTGCCTCAAGTTTCGCCGCAAGATCTTTATGAGTCGCCAGCACTTCTCGCAGGCGGACAAAAGCCCGCATAATCCCAATATTGACCTTGACCGCGCGGGCGCTTCGCAAAACGCTGGAGAGCATAGCGACGCCTTGTTCGGTGAACGCATAGGACAAGTACTTCGAATGCTCTCCCCATTTCAAGGTGCGAAGATGAAGCCTTAGAGATTCTTGCTCTTTCTTCGAAAGTTCGAACATAAAATCCGCTGGGAACCGAGTGAGATTTCGTCTGACCTGCCTTTTTAGTTGTTTGACTTCCACTTCGTAAAGCTCTGCTAGATCGCTATCCAAGATAACTTTGTGTCCTCGTAAAAGGAGAATGCGCTTTTCGATCCGTTCAGCAGGGACCCAATCTGTCATGGTCTCTCCCACCTTCCTCTTAAGGTGCCAATTTGGCACCTTAGGTCTTCCACATTTGTAACTATTCTTTTGGAAGCCAATTGTGGCGTGCCGCAGATTCTAGGCGATCTGCCCGAGCATTGGCAAGAGAAAACCACGACGAGTCTTAGCACTTCGGCTTTTCATTTGGCGGCTTTGGAGCTAAGTAAACGTCATGCTGATCGACGCCCACGTCCACTTGGACCGGTACGGCGATCTGCTGGACGAAGCGCTGCGGCAAATCGAGCGGGGGTGGATTTTCACCGTCGCCACGGCGATGGATGTGCCGTCCTACTTGGAGCTGCAGAAGATCGGCGAGCGCTCCGAGCTGATCCTGCCAACGTTTGGAATCCATCCGAGACGCGCGGCGGACTATGCCGATCGGTTACCAGAAGTCGCTCGTTACATAGAAGGCAGCCCCGCCATCGGCGAGATCGGCCTCGACTTTCACTGGGTGAAAGACCCGTCAACTTACCCGGCGCAGCGGAAGGTCTTGGAATACTTTCTCGCGGCCGCTCGCGAGCAGAAAAAATTCGTCAATCTGCACACCAAGTTTGATGGGAGTTGCAGATTTTTTTGAAACGAGCGAAGGTCGCGCTTAGGCGAGATCATGCCTCGGCCACTCAGACTGCAAGGCCGTTCGTGGCTACACAGGCCCACCACGAACGGCCTTGCCCGGTATCAGTTCAACCACTCAGCCGTTCTTCCTGAGGGTACCAAGGCGAGGGCCACAATCATTACATCGGCGGAGGAGGTGGTTCTTCATGCCCGCCCCCAATTTCGCCACAGACACTTTGTACATCAGACGATGGCAGCAAATCTACAGTGATCAGAGGCAGGTAAGAACCGCCTAATGGGTTCTTGTTTACCGCCGTTACGTTAAAAGCCGTTAACCCCATCGTGGCGCCCTTTAGACTGGCAAACCCGGCGGGGACATCGACACTGATATCACTATCGTAAACCACCGCGCACACGGTTAAACCTTGAAGCGCAAAAATCTCCGCGCTACGTAGCGGGACAACACCCTCGACCTTGTCTAGATTATTTTCGTCCGCCGCGGCGCCCGACGCATCGATGAATTCCATGATCGTGAATTCAGCGCCGTTCTGAACGCTATATTGGGGATCCGGTTGGGTAAACATGAAAAGACCCTCATCGCCCACTTGACCGGTCGGTAACACTAGGCCTTGATAGGGTGTGATATTTTTGCCGCGCGTGAAGAGCGTCCGCCTCTCCCCCGGCTTGGCGATGTCGTCGTTGACGCACACCGCCGGATTCCCGGCGCCGCACTTTGGCTGTTTAAAGGATATGTTTTCTATGCTCTTAGTGCCGTTATCGATAGCATCCTCGTCAATGAGCAGAAAGACTTGCGCATCGACGGTTGCCCCACCTCCTAGAATCATTGCCAAAAACGCTCCGAGAAAAGTCCTCGAAACCATGGGACCCATGATCTTTGCCATCTTTACTCCCTCCGATTACTCTTTCATTTTGAAATCTGCCCGCGACGGTTCGATTCGAGAGTATGAAGCAAATTCTGCGCCAGTAGCCGACAACAAGATATCTTGGCATAATCACGCAAATCCGTGTACGGGCGGGAAGGGAATACGTAACGCCATGTATCATTGGTCACAATTTTTGGCGAAAAATAGAGAGGGCTACAAACAGAACGTGGGCGCGTCTAAGGCGTTTCTGGCAGCGCAATGTCGATTTTCTTGCGACGTGAGCATCGGATGGCTCACGTTCATAGCCTTGCTCGATGGCGTCCTTCGGCAATTTTCGATTGTGTATATGACGGCGGCAACGCCGGTATATACGGCCTTCTCGATGTATTGAAGGATGCGTTAGAGATTGAGTTGAGCCATGTTTATCGACGCCCACGTTCATTTGGATCAATACGGCGACCTGCTCGATCAGGCGCTTAGAGAGATCGAAGAGCATCGCATCTTTACCGTCGGCACGGCGATGGACGTGCCGTCCTATTTGGAGCTTCAGAAGATCGGCGGGCGCTCCGAGCTGGTACTGCCAACATTTGGAATCCATCCAAGACACGCGGCGGAATACGTTGACAGGTTGCCAGAGATCAGCCGGTACATCGAAGCCAGCCCGGCTATCGGCGAGATCGGCCTAGACTTTCACTGGGTGAAAGACCCGTCAACTTTCCCGGCGCAGCGCAAAGTTCTCGAATACTTCTTCGCCGCCGCCCGCGAGCAGAAAAAATTCGTCAACCTGCACACCAAAGGCGGCGAGAAGGACACTCTCGATCTCCTGGAGAAGTACGATATTCAGCGGGCGATCATCCACTGGTACTCCGGCCCGATGGATATCCTTCGAGCCATGATCAATTTCGGCTGCTACTTCACCATCGGCGTCGAAGTGCTTTACTCGGATCACATCAAAGGGATCGCCAAAGCCGTACCCGAGCATCTGCTTCTGACAGAAACGGACAACCCCGGTGGAATGAAGTGGCTGAAGGGCGAGGTCGGCATGCCGCGGGCGATAGCGACCGTCGTCGATGCGCTCGCCGAACTCAGACAGTCAACGCATGAGCTAATCATGGAGACGGTTCACGCAAATTTCTCCCGAATGATCCAGGACAATCCGTCGCTCAAGGACGTCCAAGTGATTCTTTCTCGCATCCAACCGTAGGGGCGACCCGAATGCCGTCGAAGGCACCCCCCGTCGCGAGTTAGTCACTCTGAACCGACGCCGAGGCCGGCAAACCTGCGAGGGAACGAAGCAGATCGATCACGTCAGCGCAATTGCGGACGTTATATTGCGCATGCGTGCCGGCAATGCCGACGCGGATCGATACGGCGGTCGCCGGCAGGGCCATGAACAAATCTTCATCGGTGGTATCGTCACCGATGCCGAGAATGAAATCGTATTCGCGCTGATCGAGCCAAAATAATGCACCGCTCCCCTTGTCCACGCCCGCGCGTCGAATTTCCACCACCTTGCTTCCTTGCACGACTTGCAGATCGGTTTTCGCGGTCAGATTGAGGAGGTGATCGAGCAGTTCAGGCGCGCGGAGTCCGGCTTGTTCCGGATCGGCCATGCGGTAATGCCAAGCCACCGAATCTTCCTTTTCCTCGACAAAAGCGCCCGGCAGGCGGTCGGCGTAGATTTCCAATACCGGAAGCAATTTCTCCTTCCACTCGCCGGTCGAGGATTTAGCGCGTTGCCACGATTGTCCGGAGGTTTTGATCCATCCGCCATGTTCCGCCGCGAGTCCGAGCGGAATGGCGCCGAACCACGCCTCCAGCGTCGCGCGGTCGCGGCCGCTCATGATCACGACGCTGTTTTTTTGATCGGCGGCGAGCGACCTGAGGAGATCCAGCCTCGTTTCATCGGGCTCGGCCATAGAGGGGTGGCGAACCAGCGGTGTCAAGGTACCGTCGTAATCGAAAAACAAAAGCCGCCGCCGGCCCCTCCGGTAGCGGGCGATAATTTCCTTCCTCACCGAGGGCGGTAGCAGCTTAGACTCGATGCGACTCTGCACCTCCTGCATGCCAAGCAGCCCGGTCAAGAAATCGCTCGCCCAACGGGTCACGTCATAACGGCGCAACCGTCGCTGCATCAGCCGATTGCGTCTTTGTTGCTCCTCCACCAGCGTCTCCAGCGCTTCTTTTAACGCAGCGGCAATTTCCAGACGGCTATTGGGATTGACGATGATCGCTTCCGGCAATTCCTTGGCGGCGCCGGCCATCTCGCTCAGGATCAGTACCCCCGTGCCCTCACACCTTGTCGCCAAATATTCTTTCGCGACGAGGTTCATGCCATCCCGGAGCGGCGTAACCAGGCAAACATCACCGACAGCGTACAGCGCGGCCAACGACGTGAACGGGACATGGCGGTATTGATAAACCACCGGCGTCCAGCTCACTCTTCCGAAACGACCGTTTATCTTGCCGACGAGTTCTTCAATCTGCCGCTTCATGAGCTCATATTGCACGACGCCGATGCGCGACGGCACGACCACCATCAACAAAGCGACCTTGCCGTGATATTCGGGATTGGTTTCTAAAAACAGTTCGTAGCCTTCTAACCGGTTCAAAATGCCCTTGGTGTAATCCAGCCGATCCACGGACAGAATTAACTTGACTCCGGTGAGCGCGCTCCTGAGCTGCTGCGCCTCCCGCGCGGTATCGGGATCGGCTATGGCGCCCGCCAACTTTTCAAAATCGATTCCCATCGGAAAGGTATCGACGCTGACGACATGATCCCCCGTCAAGATTTGCCTGAGTTGATGTTCGTAGCCCAATAGTCGCAGCACCGATTGGAGAAAATGGTGCGCGTACTCGTAGGTGTGAAAACCTATCAGGTCGGCTCCCAGCAATCCTTCCAGGATCTCACGCCGCCACGGCCCCGGAAGCAGACGAAAGACCTCAAAGGAAGGAAATGGAATATGCAAAAAAAACCCAAGGGATATCTGACGGCGGCGTAATTTCAACAGCCGAGGCAGCAGCATCAAGTGATAGTCGTGAACCCAAACGACGTCGTCCGGCCTCAGGATCGCGTCGACCGCGTCTGCAAAAAGCTGATTGATCCGTTGGTACTGGTCCCAAAATGATGGCTGGTAGAGCGCATAAGACGGGAAATAATGAAATAGAGGCCAGATCGTCGCATTGCAAAAGCCCAGGTAGAACTGCTCCATCTGCGCTTCGGAAAGAAAAACGGGATAAGACTGATAGCGGCTGAGAGATTCCTCGGTGACCCGCTGGCGCAGCGGACCCTCGACGCTATGGCCGGGCCAGCCCACCCAGAGATGTTCCGACGGAAGGGCCGAGGCTTTTTTTTGGGCTTCCCTGAACGAAGCGAGGCCGGTGACCATCCCGCCGGAGCTGGGATGGTACATAATACCGCCGTCGTCCACGCTGACATTAAAAGGCAGGCGATTGGAAACGATCACCAATCTGCGCCCGCCCAGGTCCAGTTGATGATTTTTTTGCGCCGCAAGCTCCATCACAGATAAACCACGTCACCCTCATGGAAAAGGGATAGAAAAAGTAACAAATAGTCCTTTATGTGTCGGGTGATGAGAAAATTATTTCGTATATGCTCTCGGCCGTTGACGCCGAGCTGGCGCGCAAACTCCGGCGCGCCGATCAACTGTTTGATCCATTGCGCCGTCCCTTCGATGGAATGGGTGAGAATCCCTGAATATTTGTGGGCGATCTGGAGCGGTATGCCGCCGACGGCCCCGGCGATGGTCGGTTTGCCCTTCCACAACGCTTCGCTGACGGTCAACCCGAAACCTTCCTTCAACGATTTTTGCAGAATGATCGTCGAGCCGCGCTGTAACGCGTTGATCTCGATGTCGCTGGCGGGAGGAAGAAAGAGCACGAAAATGTCTTTATCTTTTTCCGCTTCCCGGCGAACCTGTTCCATAATGATCGGCCCCTCGGGATCGTCGGTCGCTCCGCCGCCAGCGAGCACCAACTGCATGTCAATGTGCTCCTTGGCCAGCTTATACGCCTTGATGACTCCGACGGGATCCTTGAGGTAATCGAAGCGGGATATCTGCGTGACCACCGGCCTCGACCGGTCGATGCCAAAGCGCGCAAACACGGCATCGATCGTCGGTTCGTCCAATTCCCTGTTCTTATCGCTGAGCGGGTCGATGGAAGGGGCGATCAACACCTGCGGGATCGGTAGTTCTTGCGAAAAGGCCGGCGCGGAAAACACCGCCGCATCATATCGCGAGATGAATTGCCGGAGGAAATCCCAAATTTGCGAATCCGGACGCGAAAAATCGATATGGCACCGCCACATCCAGTTCTTGCCGATCGCGCTGCGCTTTTCCACCAGCGCGATCGGCTGGGGATCATGAACAAATACAATGTCGGCGAAGCGAAGTTGCTCCGCGTTGTAACGGTTCACCTCGAGAAAATGCGCGTATTCCCCGGCCTCTATTTCGACCGGCACGCCGTGCAACCCGTTATGGAATTTTTTAGTGATCGCGAAGAACTTCTCATCGCCTTTAATGACGTCCCAAGCCGCGCTGACACCCAATTGACTCAAGAGCGGAATCATCCGGGACAAAATCTCCGCGACGCCGCCCCCGACCGCGGTGGAATTGATGTTCTGAATCGCTTTGCCCCGAAGCCGATCGGCGAGAAGACCGAGCTCTTCGACGGTGGCTTGGCCGACAATCGGAATATAGTCCTCAATGCGAATCATATTTCTTTACTAACGCGACGATTTGTCGCCGCAGTCCGTCCAGCGTGTACGAATACGGATCGAGGCGCCGGGTTTCGTTTGCGAGCACTGTTTCGCCCTGGTCGCGAAACCAGCGGGAAAAATCGTTTTCGCCCGACTTCAAGCGCATTTTTGCATCGAACATGTGGAAATAGACGCTGTTGATGCTTACCTTACTCAGCAGCTCCGCAAACTCGTCAAGCGTGCGCGCGCTATGACGCGTCGGCAAGACAAAGGTCTTGCAGGCCATGAAGTGGAATTCCTCGCCGGCGGCACATTCGATTCTTCGTGCGGTCGAGGCCAGATAACTTTCCAGAACGCCGATCAATTTTTCCCTGAGCCCGGAAATACCGTTGAACCGCACGGGATCCACGCTCCACAACCGTTCGGCCAGGACATCGTCGCCCAGAACGGTGGCGACCCAGTAGGCAAAATCGTTCGGCGGCTCCGGTGATAAGAAATGATGCTGGTGCAAAAAACGATGGGTGTGAAAGTAGATCGAAGCGTCTGGAACCGATCGGATGCCTATCAACAGCTCCTGGATTGTCCTGGCGCGCACGCCGAGGAGCAGGGTTTGATCGAGTTTTGTGAAGAAGTGGAAAGCTTCCATCCATTGTCCTCGTCAGATTCCCGAAGCACGAAACTGGAACGTCTTCGACCGGCCGTCAAGCACGGGAGATCATATCATTTCACAGCGGTAATTCACGCCGCAGGGATCAAAGAATGGCCGCCCCGCGCGCGACGCTGATAACGGCAGGCCCCATCAGCATCGCGGCCGCGGCGACGTTTGGACGATTCATTCACAGTCCCGACCTGCAACGGCTCACCGGGTTTCCAAATCTGTTACTCCCCGGAGGTATTCCGATCGAAGCGCTGACCCTGGTGAAAAAGATGCACTCGTTCGAAATCGGCCCTCAGATTAACGGTGTCGCCGCGCTTGATCTCAAATTGCGCCGGCAACCGGGCAACGAGCTTCACCTCACGGTGCGACAGATGGACGAAGCGGTCCGAGCCGAGATCCTCGACGAAGTCCGCGGCGCCGGAGAACCACGCCTCCCGCGGGTCGCATGGCACGAGATCTTCCGGACGGATGCCGACGGTAACCGGCGCCCGCCGATCTGCCCCGCCAAAATCCGAAAGCGCAGCCGGCAGATCAATCTCAAAACCGCCCGCTTTCAGTGCAGTACCGCCTTCATTCAACCGCCCTTCGAACAGATTCATTTGCGGCTGGCCGACGAAACCGGCGACGAAAGTATTGGCGGGGCGATGATAGATATCCCCGGGATTGCCTGTCTGCTGAATCGAACCGCGATTCAGAATGATGATCTTTTCGCCGAGGGTCATGGCTTCAGCCTGGTCGTGGGTAACATAGAGCATCGTCGCGCCCAGACGCTCGTGCAGATTGGCCAGCTCGACGCGCATGCTCGCTCTTAAAGTCGCGTCGAGATTCGACAGCGGCTCGTCGAAGAGAAAAAGCTTCGGCCGTCTGACGATCGCCCGCCCGAGCGCGACTCGTTGTCTCTGCCCGCCGCTGAGCTGCTCGGGCTTGTGTTGCAGTTGCGCTTCGATCTCCAAAAGTCTGGCGACCTCCGTTACTCTCTCTTGGATTTCATGCTTCGGCACCGCTTGCAGGCGAAGAGCGAATCCCAGGTTCTCAAACACGGTCATGTGAGGATAAAGGGCGTAATTTTGAAACACGAAGGCGACGTCGCGCGCGCGCGGCGGCAACGGGTCGACCCGATCCGCGCCGATTCGGATCTCGCCGCCCGAAGCGGTCTCCAATCCCGCGACGATTCGCAGCAGCGTGGTCTTGCCGCATCCCGAAGGGCCGAGCAGAACGCAGAATTCGCCGTCGGCCACGGTAAATGAGATCTCACCGAGAACGCCGGTTCGACCGAACGACTTTGACACCTTTTCTACGGAGAGTGAAGCCATGTTTCAATTTTGGATTTTCGATTTTGGATTTTGGATTAGGGAAGCAGAACTGCCGAAATCATAAGGAACCTGAAGCCGTTGTTTCCGACAATCCAAAATCGAAAATCCAAAATCTAAAATGCGGTTTATCCCTTCACCGCACCGGCCGATAACCCCTGAACGATGCGACGTTGGAAAACGAGCGTCAGGGCTACCAGCGGCAACGTGGCGATGGTCGACGCTGCGGCGATTTCGCCCCAGGGCATGGTGTATTCGCCGGGAAACAGCGCGATGCCGACCGGGAGAGTTTGAACTGCCGGGTAGGTCAAGATGATCAGGGCGAAGAAAAACTCATTCCACGCGTGGATGAAGACGAGAATCGCCGCGGTGAAGAGGCCCGGCGCGGCCAGCGGCAACACCACCATGCGCAGCGCCTGCCAGCGGGAACAGCCGTCGATGAACGCCGCTTCTTCGATATCGCGCGGCAGCTCTTTGAAAAACGTCGTCAGCACCCAAATGGCGAAAGGCAGAGACAGCGAAATATAGGCCGCGACGACGCCATGGTAACTATTGAGCCATCCGAGCCAACTCAACAGCCGCCATACCGGACCGGCGATCGCGATCTGCGGAAACATCGAAAGCACGAGCAGCAGCATCAGGTAGACCCGCCCCCAACGAAAATTGAAGCGCGCCAGCGCATAGGCTGCCAACGCGGCGATCCCAACGCTGATCAGCGTCGTCGCGCCCGCGACGACGGCGCTGTTGCCGATATAGCGCAGCAGCCCGCGTTGCTCCACCGCGGCGCGGTAATGATCCCAATGAAAACTTGGAATGAGGACCGGCGGGATCGCGCTGATCTCGTTGGCGCTTTTCCACGACGTCAGCACGAACCAAAGGAACGGCAGGAGACTGAACGCGGCGATGGCGACAATCGCGCCGAGAAAACTAACCTTCTTCACGCCCCTTCTTCCTTTCCGAGCAGGCGCGTTCCCAATAACCGAATGTAGACGATGGACATAAGCAAGGAGACCAAAAACACCGCCACGGCGATGGTCGAGCCGTAGCCGATCATCCCCTCGGCAAAGCTTTTTTTATAGCCATAAAATTGCAAAACATTGGTCGTGTCCGCCGGGCCGCCTTGGGTCATGACGAAGACCAAATCGAAGACCTTGAGCGCGTCGATGGTGCGAAAAAGCAAAGCCAGAAGCAAGGCGGGCTTCACTAGCGGCAGCGTGATATGGCGAAACTTCTGCCACGGGCTGGCGCCGTCGATGCTGGCGGCTTCGTAGAGCTCGCGTGGAATGACTTGCAGCCCCGCTAGAATGATCAGCGCGGCAAACGAGCTGGTCTTCCAGATATCCGCCACCATGATCGACATCAGCGCCAAGCCTGGCTCCGCCAGCGGCGCCCAGTAACGATCGGTGGCATCGCCGAACAAGACAAAATTGAATAGGCCGTAGCGGTCGTTAAAAAGGAAACGCCACATTTGCGACGAGACCACGGTGGGAATCGCCCAGGGAACCAGCACGACGGCGCGCAGCCAGCCGCGGCCACGAAACGATTCGTTCAGTACCAGAGCCATACCGAGGCCAAGCAGCACTTCGACGGGCGTAGTAACCGCCACGAATGTCATTGACGTCAGCAGCGATTGGTGCGCCACCGGGTCGGTGGCGAGATCGTAATAGTTGTCCCAGCCGATGAACTTTTGGCCGAGCCACGGCAGCGTAAGTATTAATCGGTAAAAGCTCAGGCGAAAGGACTCAATAATCGGGTAGAGGGAAAAGACAACGACGAAAACCACACTCGGCAACAGGAAGCGCAAGTTCGGTTCGTGGAAAGCTTTCATGGCGCACCCCTTCCGCGTAGCAAGTCCAAGACGCGATCCATGTCGCGCGACGCCAAGGCGGCCAATTGGTCGATCTTGGAATCAGGGATGGCGATCGCCGAGCTGAAGTAGCGCTGCATGATGTTGGAAAGCGATAGGTAGACAGGCGTGCGCGGACGCGGCGCGGCCAGAGTAAAAGTGTCGTATCGGGCGCTAAAGTGCGGGTGCTTGGTCAAAATCTCGACATCGCGATACAAGGCCGTCCGCGCCGGGCCCCGGCCTGTAGCCAGGGCGATCTGTTTCTGCGCTTCGCGGGTGGTCATATATTCGACGAATTGCCAGGCTAACCGTGGGTTGCGTGAAAAGCGGCTGATGCCCAATTGCCAGCCGCCCAAGGTCGCCACACTTTTGTGACCGGGAAATGATGGCAACGGCATCATGCCCACGTGACCGGCGATTTTCGACCGTTGGGGATCGTTGGCGACCTCCCACGCGTAAGGCCAGTTGCGGTGAAACACCGCTTTCCCCTGCGTGAAAAGCGCCAGCGATTCGGGCTCCTGATACGCCAATACGCCGCGATGCGAAATCGTCCGAACGATTTGATCGCGCACGAAGCGCACCGCCCGCTTGGCTTGGCCGCCATCGAGGGTGCTCTTGAGATTTTGTTCGTCCCAGAGCGACGCGCCGTTGCTCATGATGAATTCCATCATGTTGCAGATCAGCCCCTCGTATTGCTTGAACTGCGCCGAGTAGCCGGTCAGATAGGGATCGCGCTCCTGCGCCAAGATCAGCTTGGCTTGGTCGACCAGCTCAGGCCAGGTACGCGGCGGCGCGACGTGGTATTTCGCCAGGAGATCCTTGCGAAAATAGAGCATGCCGGCGTCGACAAACAGCGGCACGCCGTAAATCCGGCCGCGATAGCGGTTGGCTTCGATCGGCGCGCTCAGAAATTTTTTTTGCTGCGCGGCAGAAAAGAATTCATCCAGCGGCGATGCCCAGCCGGCGGCGGCAAATTCTCCGGGCCAGATCACGTCCATGAAAAACACGTCCATCTCGGGGTCGCGGTTGCGCAGCTTCTGGGTGACGAGATCGTGGAATTCGGTGGAGGAATGAGGCCCGACTTCGCGGACGACCTTGACGCCGGGATGAACCGCCTCGAAGTCGGCGATGATCTGTGCCCAAACCGCGTCGTTCTCGGACTTCCAAGTCACGAATCGCAGTTGAGTCTGCGCGTCGGCCATCGAGGCAATGAAAAAGACAAAAACTAAAAAGAATATCGTTTTCATCGTCGCCCTCGGCCATCCGGCCGGGAGTCCTTATTCCGCAATTTCCGCCAAGATTTTCTCGATGGCTTCCCGCCAGCCCTGCGGTCCGACGCATTCGGTGCGCACTACGCTCGGCAAACTCTGAATCACTTCAGAATTCCACGAACGATCGGAGTTTCTTACCAGCACGGGCCGATCTACCTCACGAAGAAACGGCAGATCGTTGGCGGAGTTTCCCAGACCGACCGACAACACCTCGCCCCATTGACGCCGATAAAGATCGAGCAGCCTGCGGACCGCTTCTCCTTTGCCGTGGCCGCCGGTGAGGTGATAGAAGCGGTCTCCCTTGGTCACCGTCAAACCACAGCCCTGAAGCGCCGCTATCAGATGCGCCGCGTTGCCGGACTCGATCACAAACGGCTCATCATACTGGCGTTGCCAGGCGCGGAACGCCTGGTCTTTAGGCAATCCCGTCAACTCGTTAATTTCGTCAAGGCTCAGGCTAGCAAAGGACCGAACAGCCACGCCACAGCTGCGGGCCGCCTGCGCCAGCCGCTCGCGCAGCCCATGAACGTCGCTGCCCAATTCCAACACCTCGAAGGGGCCGTTTCGTTTCATCTCGATCGCGGTGAATGGGAAATATCCGGGGGGAACGTGGATGGCCCCGCCGCTTTCGCAAATGAACGGATCTCTCAATTCGAGCCGGCGCCACAGCGGCAGCATTTCGGCGCGCGTCTTGGTCGAGCAAAGAACGATGGGGATGCGCCAGGTCCACAACCGCTGCACGGCGGGCAAGCTCGATTCATAACTGTAGGTCTGTGGGTCGAGCAACGTGCCGTCGAGGTCGGTAATGACCACGATCTTTTTTCCTTTCACTTGGCTTTGCATGCCTCCCCGCCCCGTTTGGCCTGGTACTCCGGAATCGAGATCATGGGCGGCCGTTCGCAGTCCTGGATCGCTTTTAGCTCCAGCGCGTAGCCGCGCTCCCGGGGTTTGATGAGTTTCATGCTGCGATTGACCTCGTCCATGAGCTGGATCCGGTTCTTTCCTTCCAGCCGCTGCATGACGACCTGGAGAATAGCGAATGCCATCTGGCTGAGCGAAGGCAGGGGTTGATTGCGGTGCACCCGTTCTTCGAGATCGACCTGAGCGATCGCCTGCAGACCAAATTCGTTGAACAGATCGATCAGCAAACCGGTCTCGACGCCGTAGCCGGTAAAGAAAGGCACCCGCTCCAGCACCGATCGGCGGCCGGCGTATTCGCCCGCGAGCGGTTGGATCATTCCCGAGAGCTCGGGATAGAAAAGATTGAACAGCGGCCGGATGGTCAACTCCGTCACTCTTCCGCCGCCTTCGGAAACGAGCTTTCCCTCCGTCTTGATCGGGCGGCGATAATAGCCTTTGACGTATTGGATTTCAGGTTCCCGCAATAGAGGACCCAAAAGACCGTATACGAATCCGGGGTTGAAGTTTCTGATATCCGTGTCCACCCAGGCGATGATATCTCCTTCAAGGACAAAAAGACTTTTCCATAGCGCTTCGCCTTTGCCCGCGTATGAGCCGTGCTGTGGCAGGATCTCCTCGTGGACATGGACGGGGATGCCGAAATCTTCGGCGATTTTGACGGTGTCGTCCGTCGAACCCGAGTCGATGAGCACGAGCTCGTCCAGCAGGGGCACGGCGTCGAAGAGTTTTTGCTTGATAACACGAATGACGCTGCCGACGGTTTCCTCTTCATTGAGCGCGGGCAGCCCCAAACTGATAGTGACGCCCTGTTTCCGCTTCAGGTCGACCAGCTTGTCCAGCTCCTCGAACTCGCGGCGGTGAAAGGTATTTTCGGCAAACCACTGATCGACGCGCTGGGATAATGATTTGGGCTGAATCAGGCGCCGATCGCGGCTCCATGCGGCAAAAGGCTCGGGGGTCTTCAGGACCAACAGCGGTTTTTCCGTGGCCTTCGCGATCTGCTCGACGACCGGACCGAGAAAGAACGACTGGGGCTCCATCATCGCTCCCGCCCCGATGATCACGAGATCTTGATCCGCCGCCTCCTGGAGAATCGCTTCCTTGGGATCGCCCCGCACCGTGACGACCCGCTTGACCTGCGGCTGAAACCGCAGACGCTGAATGAAGGTGCCGTAAAGCGCTTGGCCGAACTCGGGCGAGACAAAAGGTTGTTCGCAGTGAAGAACCGTTATCTCTCCCGCAAACGACTGAGCAAGCTGGGAGGCGATCTGCATGGCGAACTCCGTATAGGGGCCGCCGCGCACCGGAAGGAGGATACGCCTGCAATTGGATAATTCGCCAACCCGGGACACCAACAGGTTACACGGAGGCGATTCCACGAGTTTGTCGATGGTGCGACCGAAAAGCTGGACTGCCGAATTCGTGCTACCTTTCCAGGGCAGCAGAAGCAAATCCGCGCCCTCTGCGGCCGCGCTTTCCGCGATACCTTCAGTCACGCTACGGGACACTTTCACCAGCGTTTTGAGCTCGACGCGTTGGTCCGGGAGCAGGGTATAAAGCTCCTCCAGGGCGGCGCGCGAATCGACGGCTTCCCCGGCGCCCTCGCTCAGCGAATTGGCTTCCGGCACTCGAACAACGTTCAGCGCAATGATCTTTCCCTGCGGGTGGAGCAGGCGCACGGCCAGCTCCAGGTCGGCGCGCGCCGAAGGCGCATGGACGACCGGCAACAAGATCTTGGTGTTGGACATGCTGGAACTCAATCTCCGAGCGATGGCAAAATCTTTGGTCGCGCGCTAGCCCCCGAACACCTTTTGCAGCATTCCCTTTGCGCGAGGCTCTTTCTCTCCGGCGTCCCAAAGTTTTAGCAGATAAGGTTTCTCGGTTTCAAAGATTTCCGCCTGTTGCTCGACGACCCGTTCCGCCTCCGCCGTGCTCATATCCGCCGTCTCGTTGATAAAAGACGCGACCCGGGCCTCATAGAGCGGGCTCATCAGATCCACCAAGGTGGTTCGATCCTTGGGCCAGTCGTGAAACGTCGCGGCGGTTTCGTAGAGAATGTGAGCCCAACTGCTAACGTCCAGAAGAAAGTTCTTGCGTTCCGAACTCGCCAACTTTTGCACGGTTGCGTAACAGGCGGAGCTGAGTATTTCTTTCCACACCGGGCCGAAGTGCTGAAACCCCAATTTGAAATTTTGTATCAAAAGCTCTTGATTGACCTTGATCGCCTCGGGTTCCAGAATCTCGGTCGCCCCGAACGTCTCCACGACTTCACTGCCCTGAATGCCTTTCCAGATCGGCGCATGTTGTTCCATCAGAGTGAATAGGGTTCGCACCACTTGCCGAAACATCGGCCCGAGGGACATCCCGGGATCCTTGGCGTCGTGCACTTTCATGCCGAGATTCGCCTGGCACACCCGGTATCCCCCCGCGATCGCCTCCGTGGTCATCCAGATGTCGATGCCGAAGCGCGCCACGTCGGTCATCCAGACGTTTTGTGTGAGGTACGAACGAATCGTGTTGTTCGAGAGGCCGAATTCACCGCCGATGGGCTGGCGGATACGCTTGCCATAAAGCGCTCGGGTCAAATTGTAGGCAACGTTGTTGGTTATGGTGCCGTCCCACTTGTAACGCGAATAGGTCGGAGCGACAAAGTCATAATTGTTGTCCAGGACCGGTTCCAACAGGTAACGCACCCAGTCGGGCGTGATACTGCGCAGATCCGCGTCCACCACCGCGCAAGCGCGCGCGTTGAGCTTGTCCGCCGCCTCGAAGATCGCGCGTAGCGCCGTGCCTTTGCCGCCGATGCCGCGGTAGACAAAGACGACTTTTTCTTGCCACGGCATTATCTCTTCATCGCGCGCCACCTCGCGGGTATCGTCCGTCGAGCCTCCGTCGGAAATCAAAATGACCGAGCGCGCCGATTTATAATGTTTGGCGAGTCCTCGGCTCACCTGTTTGAGAACGTTGACGATGGTCGAATCGTTGTTATAAGCGGGGATGCCGATGACGATATCCGCCGCTTCGATCTGTTCGATGCGCTTGGTCAGATACGGTCGAAAGGCAGTGTCGTATTCCATGTTCTGCCCTCTCCTTGCTGTTCGTTCCGCAATCGCGCGTTCTTCGGCGGGCCGCCTCCGACCATCGGCCGCCGTCACTCTAGCTTAGCGCTTATGGTGGACGCGAGAAAAACTCCACTGTAAGAGCGGCGGTGTTACCAAGGTCGTCACCAGTACCATGACGAGTATAGCCGAAAAAACAGCTTCGTCCAGAACTCGCCGGCCATCGACCATAAGCGTAAGGCCGATGCCCGCGAAAATCAGCCCCACTTCCCCGCGCGGGATCATGCCAATGCCGATCCCCGTGAGCAGCGGCGCCCAGAAGCAAAAGCAAAGCTCCAAGTACAACTAAGAGAGTGCGCTAACATCTGGGGGCGGACCAATTTTATTCTTCAACTTGGCTTTCTTGATCGAGATTGGACTGTTTCACCGGATAGGGTTGATTTTGGCTGGTTTAGCTTGTGAGCCTTTCGTTCGGTTTTTGTGCGCAATCGCAACTAGAATAAGGACGAAGGAAAGGAATCTCACAAAATAGAAGAATGGCCGGTCTTCATTTGGATCAGCCACCATTCCCAGCGCAGCGCGATTCAAACCCTCCAAGAGAAAGGATATCGCAAAGAAGAGAAAAAACCGATCGCCCGTATTTTTCCAGAAACGCAGGAAGAACAGACCGATAGTTAGCGACGCCATGGCAATCGCGCCCAGCAGTAACAAATTCATGGTCTTTCCTTACTCAGCATCCCAGATGATGCCGTACAAAAACACAACCAGCGCAACCAGCGCAACGACCAGCCGCAAGGCGACAAGATCCACCTCCGGCACGACAAACTTGTCCACCATTACAAGCGCGTTATTGATGGTCAAGCCGATAAAGCAGAGACCGCCCCAGAGCAGCAGTCTGTACCGGCTGCGGTGATATGCTCGCAGCAGCAGCCAGGCACAAAAAGCCGCGGTTAACGCGCAAAGAGCGTAAAATAATGGCGCCATTTTTTAGAAGTCCTTCCTCAACTTAAATGCGTCGGCGAACTCCTGGATTCTAGCTTTCGGCTTGGAGTGGATCAAATTAGTTATGGGTACAAGGTGTTTCGAATATATCTCGGCCACTCTGTCCAGCATTTCTCGCAGTTCCGCCGAGCTTGGCTGGTAGCGATACTCAGGCGGCTGGCCCTCCATACACGCGGCAATGCCTTGCGCGCAAAGATAGCTCAATAATTCAGCGGTCTGTTCTTCACTGATATATAGCCGGCTTGCTAAAGCTTGAATGGTCCACTGCTCTTCCGCCCTGCTGCGAAGAAGTAATAATGCTTCCAACTGCGCTACCGAGTGAATTTTCTCGATAATGAATTGCGCGATATGATCCGGAATTAGTTGATCATCCATGATGCAATATAAAACAAATGATAGACCAAGTTTCCGTTTCCGCGCTCAATGAGCACGCGCCCTTTTGATCGCGCCGCACCCGCTGCGCCGCATCTGGCGCGAAGAACCGGCTGCGCCGCAACCAGGAGCAAATTCCGTCTAGCTATCTCGTTGCGATTTCGCGTTACCTGGCTTCAGGTAGGGGGTTCCCCGACAATCTTTGCGACGGCGGCGTCCGTGCCATGCCCCTCCGCTTCCGGGGCAAATGAGTAAACGAGAACTCCGGAAAGCAGGCCGCCCAAGGTCGTCACCACGGGGGCGCCAACAAAATACCATAGGAATCCAATCGAGGAGCGACGCTCCCGAGCCCGGGCTCGGGAGCGCTGTAGCCCGAGATCCAGGCGATAGGCAAGTGTTCCGCAGGAGGTCTTCGCCTTTCTCACCGGACAACTACGAGCGTTACTTGGCCAACAGTTTTTTCATCCTCGCGACGATGTCGGGCGACTGGCTGGTGACCTCCTTCGCGAGCTTTTCCAGCTCGCCGCTCGTCGACGGATCGATCTCGAGTTTTTTCTTGGTGGCTTCGGCGATCGCGGCCTCGTCCTTCAGAACTTTGTCGAACGCATCGCGGATGATCTTGACCCGTTCCGCGGGCGTGTTGGGCGGCATGACGTAGGGGCGCCCGAAGTCCCCACTGGCAAGAACCAAAGTTGCCAGGTTTCGCCCGGCTTGCTGTGTCTTGTACTGATCCATCAGTTCATAGATCGTCGGCGTGTCCTTCAGCCGCTTGTCCCGTTTGCTGCCGGTTTGCGCCAGCACGTTGACGAACTTGTTCTTGCGCCAGGTGGTGAAGGGTTCTCGGGCAAAAAATGCCGTCACGGTAAAGGCGCGGCACACGACCTCGTTTCTCTCCACCGCCAGATCGATGTCTTGCCCGGCTTGATACCCGAGCACGACTTCGAAATGGGTCCCGATCGTTTCATCAAGCAATTTTGGTACGTAGTAGGCCGTGGAACTGGTCCCCGTGGCGCCGCATTTTGGCGCCGGCGACCCCTTGATTACGTCGTGTATGGTCTTAAACGGCGAATCCGCGCGCATGTAGAGCAGATGGTTCGAAGTGACAGGGCTGCCGATCCACGCGAACTTGGCCCAGTCGTATCGGACCTCCTTGCGTCCAATGATCTGATCGAAATAGAGCGCAGGGAAAATTGCGCCGATCGTCAAGCCGTCGGGGTTGGCGACGTTGTAGACGAAATTGGCGGCGATCATAGAAGCGGCGCCCGCCATGTTTTGCACGATGATGTTGGGATTGCCGGGGATGTATTTCGGCATGAATTGCGCGAAGTGCCGGGCATAAAGATCGTAAACATCCCCCGCCTTGGTGCCGGCAATGATGGTGATGGTTTTGCCGGCGTAGTACGGCGTTTGCGCCATTCCCACCGAACCCCATGAGACTGTATAGAATGCGACGAATAATGCGCTAAGTAATTGTCCGATCATGGTTGCCCTCCTAAATGTGTAAAGTCATAGTTTTTGGCACGCCCTACATCCCCAGCATTTTTTTCGCCGCACAGTGACGCCGGACCGTTGATCGATTCATAAATTCCAAAACTCCGTCGCGCCTTGCGGCGTAAGGCTGGATGGACCGTAGAACTCTATGGAACCCTCTTTTTTAGTGCCGGCTATCAGATCGTCGAGCGGGGCGGCGGTGATCCGATCAGCCCAGCCCGCTAAGCCAACAATGCGACCAAGCAAGCCGAACAAATCTGTCTCGTCATTTGACTCCTTTGGAATATTGAATCCTCTAGGATCAGCCACCGTTGAGCTAATCGGATTATCCATCGCGCCCTTTTATTTTCTGCCGAACCCAAGAATCTTGCCGTACTGTCTGGCAAGTTTATCTATCATCGCGGCCTGATCTTGGGTCATGTAAATGACCTGCTTCCCCTGAGCGTACTCATGGGCTGGCGTCCCAGGAATAAACGCAGAGGTCTGTCCGCCAAACTTTTCCCATATCGTTTGCGCCTCGGAACTCATTAGGAAGGCGGCGAAGAGATGTGCCACGTTAGGGTGGCGAGCACCTTTAAGCACACCGGCGTGATAAGCAGGAGAGATCACAGGTTGAACCTCTTCGGCGTGAACGATAGGTGCGCCGGCCTTTTTCGCCGTGTGGATATAGCTATCGGTCAACGTGACGGCAACCAAAACCTCGCCTAACTGAAGGCGGTTGTAGACCTCGCCAAGGCGGCCTAGGCTTGGGTCCTGCGTAGCGATGGCTTTGACAAACCTCGTCGTCTTCTCTTCTCCCCACGCCGTCGCTAGCCGGGCCAGATGATGAGTCGCAACAGTCACCCCCAGCTTTCCCCCCTTCCACTTTGGGTCCAGAAGATCTTCCCACTTTTTAGGCACATCTTTAGGAGGCAGGATCTTCTTATTGTAAGCCGGCAGGACGAATTGGTTCGCGAAGGAGACCGCGCCGTTGTCATAGTGAATCACCTTTGGATCGATGCCCAGTTTTTTATAGTCAAAGGGCTTCAAGAGCTTCCTCAGCCAGAGCGTGGCATGGTGGGCATCGGTTACCACCATCAGGTCCCAGTCAGGCGGTACCCCCGTGGCCGCCATGCCGACCACCTTTGCAGCGTCGGCCGCATATTCCCGGAGGGGCTGTATTTGAGCGAAATATCGAGACCGTATTTTTTATTGAAGGCCTCGCCCAGGGCTTGGGCGCCCTGTGGCGTTAATGTGGAAGGGGCGTAAAACTCGATCGCACGCTCTTTTTTGGCGGCGGCTGTGAGCTCGTCGATTGGGGCGGCAAAGGCCCAGTACGGCTGCCCCACGATGGATAATGCCACGGCGGCGATCAAAAACCTTAGTCTCTTCATATCTGACTCCTTGCTGTTAAGTTCACTCTGTTATGAACGACCGGTTCAATGGCAACGACCCATTCCGCTTTCATGTGCCTTTCTGGCGCACCAGGAAAGCAAGGCTTTGTTTGACGTCAGAGGACATCGAAAGAATTTCGTTCACCAGCTTTTCGGTCGTCTCACCCGAAACGGCAGTGATAACGAGCTTGGATTTCTTGGCCTCTTCCAGCAGCGCGGGATCCTTCAACGTATCGGCTAACCCCTTACGCAGAACGGCGATGCGCTCTTTCGGTGTTCCCGGAGGGACGCTGAGCGGGCGCTGAAAATCCATTTGCGATGCCCAGCCTCTGTAGATTGCGTATTGCTTTGGATCTTTGATCGCGTCCTTAAGAAGCGGAAGGTCCTTGACCTCCGGATCCTCCCATCTCGCGCTAATAATAAAAGGTATAAGCTTATCATCGCCGGGCGCATCCAGCATAGATCGTGCGGTGACTCGCATGGATTCCCACTGAGAACAGAAGGCCTGAAGCTCGCGTTTTTGCAAAGCGACTCTCGTGGTTGATGTGCCGGTGAAGCCGCTGACGACTTCAAAATTGGTACCGAGAGTTTTGTTCAAGATGAGCGGCAAATCATAACCTGCAGAGCCCGCTCGCGTGGCCCCGACCTTTAGGGGTTTTTTGTGCCTCAGAACATCGTCGAGTGTTTTTAAGCCGGTGAAGCCCATGACCATGCAGGTCGGCACGCCTACACTGGGCGCCCCAATCCAGCCGAGTTTGCGAAAATCGATGTTTATTCTGGGGTCGCCGATCGCCTTTTGGACGATTAGCGAGTTGTTGAAAATAACGACCGTAAGACCATCGGGCTTAGCTTGCTTATAGACGTAGTTGGCCGATACCAGGCTCCCGGCACCGGTCATGTTTTCGACGACGGTCGAAGGATTTCCAGGAATGTGATTGCCGATATGACGCGCAATCATGCGAGTGTATGTGTCATAACCGCCACCGGCTGCCTGACCGACGATGACGCGTATGGTTTTTCCTTGGTAAAAGTCTGCGGCCCGAGCCGTCGAGAAAACATTGAGGGCAATACAGGCAAGTAGGGCGACCGCCCCGCGCGTGGTCACGTTCATGATTTCATCTCCTCAGGTGAATTGTGCGTCCAGAAAAACTCTCTTGGCTTCTCGTAAAATCGCGAGCGGCAGCCGTGTTTTTTTGCATGAGAGGGGCCACCCGGGAATCCGTGTGCTTCTCTTAAAGTGTTCGCTGGTTCCAATTTTGCCCCGGACCGCTAGGTGAAAAAAATCCTTCGCACAGCAGCAACATCAATGTGTACCCAGTCGAAAATCGTGCCGTCGGGAAATGGGAGTTGTAGTCCGTAATCAAACAAGCCGTAGAAAAACAACCAGCAACCGGCGGCAATGGCCAGCGTAACGGGCCATCGCTCTCCCGCGCCGAATTTCAAGTAGAGTAAAGTGGCGATAGCGGAAGCCGGGACGAACCCCAGGATCCAGATGGCCAGAAAGAAACCGATGATCCAACAACTGATCGCGACGGTTCTTTGACGCGCGAGGATGGGATCGACTTTAGGCTCGCTATACAACGCGGCCTCTCCCACTTTAACTTCGC
>Ga0214472_10000092_pt1 | contig 118574 bp, 93 predicted proteins | sample RVTome_6_FD_207662 | JGI IMG/M metagenome (GOLD analysis project Ga0214472, IMG submission 207662) | Soil microbial communities from uranium-contaminated site in the Upper Colorado River Basin, Wyoming, United States - RVT140D175 | ecosystem: Environmental > Terrestrial > Soil > Contaminated >... | reverse complement strand
GAGTCGCTCCGCGTCCGCGTGGAAGAGGACCTCGCCGCCCTCCAATACGACCGCCGTCTGGTGCGCTCTTTTTTCCATGCCCCGAGTGTAGCCTATGCTAGGGACTGATTAGTAAGTGCTTGTGGCAGCGTGCTTTACGGACGGCATCCCATTTTCCCAAGCTGGACGTCGCCGGTTCGAATCCGGTCGCCCGCTTTTCGTTGCGATGTTTCTCGCCGGTGATTCCCAAGGCGCACCGAGGATCACGGTACTCTTTTCGAGTGACTCAGTCCTCGACGAGCGACCTCCGTCGGTCAAACCTATTGTCCCGTTGGCGTGAGATGTGATCGAGTGGGTCTCGCGCTTCACACTGGAGGAACTTGGTCCGTTCGCCTGTCCAGCGCGTCAGGGGCTGTCTGGCCAGCACCCCGCCGATGTCATGCCGGCCGAGGAGGTCGAATCCTCGCACTGTGCGCCGGCCTGGTGGCGGAGTCCGCGGGCCTGCCTTCGACCGCTCGACTACCGTGGCAGAGCGGCAACGTGCGGCGGGTGCTGCCTCCCGGCGGTGCCCGCCGCTCGTCGTTTGGGAAAGGCGACTAGCCGCTCAACCGCCACCGGCGGCGGCACGGCCATCACCTCGCGCCCGAGCACGTGACCGTATTCGGCGAGCGTTTGCCGGGCGATCGTGTCCCAAGAGAACCGCGATTCCGCTTCGGCGCGCCCGGCATCGCCCATGCGCCGCCCGTCCGTGGGGTCTTGCAGGACCGCCGACAGGGCGTGGCCGAGTTGCCCGGCGTCCGGCGCCACCACCAGCCCGGTCTCGCGGTCCCGGACGAACTCGCCCGGGCCCCCGCTTCTTGTGGCGATGACCGGCCTCGCGGCGCCCCAGGCCTCGAGCACGACGATCCCAAACGGCTCGTTTCGGCTCGGTACGCACACCGTATCCGCGGTTTTGAACAAGTCGACCAGCGCCCGGCCCGACCGATATCCGAGGAACCGGACCGAGGCGCCGAGGTTCCGCTCGGCGACGCGATGTTCGAGCCACGGCCTCATGTCGCCGTCGCCGGCAAACACGAACCGGGCCCGCGGCACGCGGGCGAGCACTCCCGGGATCGCTTCGATGAGCAGGTCCGGACCCTTCTGGCGGGCCATGCGCCCGGCGAAAAGAACCATCGGGTCGTCGAGGCCGACGCGGCATTCCGTGCGGACCCGACGCCGGTTCACCCGCACGTCGAAGCGACGGACATCCACGCCGTTGTAGATCACCGTCATCTTGTCGTACGGCACCGAGTAAAGGCCGTTAATCTCATTCGCGAGCGATCGGGAGACGCAGATGACGTGGTTCGCCACGTACAGGCCTTCCCATTCCATGTGCCGGATGCGGGCAGACATCCCGTCGTAGAGCTCGTTGCCGCATCGACCGTATTCCGTGGAGTGCATGGTGAGGACGACGGGCCGATCGAGCTCGTTCTTGGCCCGAACCAGGGCTCGTGCGGCGAGCCAGTCGTGGCCGTGGATCACATCGAATCGGCGAGCGAACGTCTGCTCGGCCAGCCCCAGCCCGTGGATGAACGCGTCGCACATCCCGTTCGTGTAGATGATGAAGTCGTCGTGGCCGGGCACCGCACAACGGTGGTAATGAACGCCGTCGATCCGATCATCGGCGGCCTGGCCATTCACCCGGCGGGTGAACACGTGCACGTCGTGGCCGGCGCGAGACAGCGCGGCGGCAAGTTCTGAAACGTGGTTGCCCAGGCCGCCGACGTGGATGGAGTGCACGGACTCCCACGACAGCAGGGCAATGCGGAGCGGTTCCAATCAAGGTCTCCTTCCGTGAATCGCAAAGCGAGTCGATGTTTCATCGGCCGGCTCGCCGGCGGATGCGAGTTGCCGGCGTTTTTGTTTCCACCACCCGTCCGACTGCGGACGAGTTGCGCGGACGGCTTGATGCGGCGGCAATGCCGCTGCGTCGCATCACCGCGGCGCGTCGGCGTGTGCGGGTTTTGGCGCGGTGGGAAGCGCGATCCCGCGCATAACGAAACGTGCCCCCGTACCAACACCCTCGCAGGTCGAATGAGCCGGGCCCTTCCGCACAAAGGTGTCCGCGCACGCGGGTTGTGTCAATACGCATAAGTATCGGGAGCGGCACAAGTCGCCGGCCGGAAGCGGTCGAGACGAGGAGCCGGGCCGTGCGTATAGGGCCGTCGGACCCGCCGTTCGCTGCGTCCACCGATGCCGGCCGCCAAGCCAACCCCCGAATCGGCGTGCGGCCGCGAACCTCGCCGATCCGTCGTGGCCTCCGGGACCCGGGCCGACGGCTGGCCCGGGGCGCCTACTGATGGGGACGCCCCGATGGCCTTGCCGGCCCGGGCCTTCATGGCAGGATACGCGACCAGACCGGGTCCCCCGCGTTCGATGGACATCGTGGCGGGCGATCCCGGGAACGACGGCTGGAGGCCCGAAGCCATGGTCCGCAGGCTGATTGACTGGCAATTGACGCGATTTGAACGGAAGCTGGGGGGCTCACTCGACTATGTTCGGTTCGTGGTCAGAACGTCTCTGGGGGCGTTCCTGCGACTGACGAAGCTGCTGGCGTTCTCGAACTGCCGCCGTGCGGCGCCGGTTGATGCGTTTCACACGGCGTGCCTCGTGGCATCGCATGCCGAGAACTGCGGAACATGCCTTCAGATCGGCGTGAATATGGCGATCCAGGACGGCATGTGCGCGGACCATGTTCGGGCTGTCATCGAGGGTCGCCCGGGCGACCTGCCGGACGACCTGGCGGAGGTGTACGCGTTCGCCGACGGCGTCCTTGGGCGCAGGCCGGACCTCGACACGCTGCGTGAGCAGGTCCGTGGCCGGCTTGGCGACCGGGGCATCGTCGAACTGGCGTTCGGGATTGCGGCCGCCCGGTCGTTTCCAACCATCAAATGGGCGCTGGGCTACGCCACGAGCTGTACACGGGTGGAGGTTCCGATCCGTTGAACGCAACACGCCGCGCGGCCGGGGCGCGGGTTGTCTGGTTGATGCGACGGTGCTGCAATCGCCGGCACGGCTGACGTGTGCGGGCGGGCGCGAGACAGACCATGTGTACACTCACCATCGTACGAACGTCGGAAGCGACAGGCGGCGGCGGGCCCCGGCCCGTCGGGATACGCATGGCGTGCAACCGGGATGAAGCTCGGACCCGCCCGCCCGCTCTTCCCCCTGAAGTCCGAGACTTCGGGCCCTGCCGTGCGATCCTCCCGATCGACCCCGTAGGCGGCGGTACCTGGATTGCCATCAACGATTCGGGGCTCGCCGCCAGTCTGCTCAATCACTATTCCGCAAAGCGCCGAGGCGAGCGGACGGCATCGGCCTTGGAAGCAACGGCCAGTCGCGGGACGATCATCCCGCGGCTGATGCATTGCGCGACGATGGACGAAGCGCTGGCCGCGTTGGAAGGAATCGACGTGTCAGCGTATCCACCTTTTCGTCTGATCCTGACGGACGGCCGCGATCTAGTCGAGGCCACGGGCGATGCACGCCGTCTGGCGAGCATACGGCGCACACTTGGGGATGCGCCGGTCATGTTCGCGTCATCGGGGTTGGGCGACGACGTCGTGGACGGGCCGCGGCGAGCGCTCTTTCACCAGATACTCACGCCCGGACCCGACCTGGCGGACCGACAGGACGCCTACCACCGGCACTCCTGGCCCGACCGTCGGCAGCTCAGCGTGTGCATGAGCCGTGCGGACGCGCGCACGGTGAGTTATACAGTCGTTCAGAGGGAACCCGATCGTATATGGCTGACGTACTATGGAGACGCGCCCGATCGACCCGTTACCCCGGTCCGGGTCGAACTCGCGTCCAAGGCGGCACGGTAATGTCGCCGTTCCGGCGTCATCCCGGCAGTCCACCCGACGCCGGAACTGTCGCCTGCATAAACCGTTTCAGATAGGCAGGCGGCTCGATTCCGTGTCTTAGACGGGGATCCGGCATCGGCCCGGCCGGGACGATCCGCAACGGGACGACACCCGCCCAGTGCGGCAGGCCGTAGTCGGCCTCGTCATCCTGGGGCGGACCCTGGCGCACTTTGGCGGAACACTCGTCGAGGGGAAAGCCCACCACCGAGGTGGCCTTCAGCTCCTTCTGCGACGGCCGTCGGGCGTCATTCCAGCGGCCCGGCAGGACGTGCTCGACGAGCCGCTCGAGAATCAAGAGCTTCTCTGCGTCGCCCGTTACCGCCGAGCCGTTGGCAAGGATCAGCACGCTGCGATAGTTCATCGAGTGGTGGAACACGGACCGTGCCAGCACGATCCCGTCCAGCAGGGTCACCGTAACGCACACCGGGGCGCCGCTGCCGGCTATCCTCATCAGCCGGCTTTGGGTCGACCCGTGAATGAAGAGGCGATCGTCGTGGCGAACGTGCAGCGTCGGTATGACGAACGGCCGGCCGTCATCGATGATGCCGACGTGGCAGAGCAGCGAACCGTCGAGGATCCGATCGATTGCGTCTCGATCGTAGACCCCGCGGGCAGCAGATCGTCGGACGCGCGTACGTTCACTCGCAGGCTGCGACTCACTCACGGCTTGGCCTCCGGCGGAAGCGCCGCCGGCCGACACTCCTACCGGGCCAGCCCGGCGGCTGCCCGCGGCAGCATATCGGCGCCCTGCGTGCGATCAACCCGGATTAAGTGCCCGACGCGACCCGGCGGCGTCAGGCGTCAAGGTAGAGGTGATACTCGTACGGATGAGGCCGACGGGCAAGTTCCACCGTCTCGTGACGCCGGACCGTGTCGATCCAGGCCCGCAGGAAGGACTCGGCAAACACCTCGCCTCTGGTCAGAAACGTATGATCGGCATCGAGGGCGTCCAGGGCTTCACCGAGGGAGCGCGGAAGGGGCGTGACGGAGTCGACGAACTCCTGGCCCTGCTTGGCGAGGTCCACGTCGAACGGACCAAAGTGGTTCTTGGCGACGTCGATCTTGGACACAATGCCGTCGATCCCGGCCATCAGCATCGCGGCGAGGGCGAGGTACACGTTGCAACTGAAGTCGGCGGGCCGGTATTCGATCCGCTTTTCTTGAGGTGCGGTGGCGTACCGCGGCACGCGGATCGCCGCGGACCGATTCGCCAGTGAGAAGAACAGGTTGACCGGGGCCTCGAAGCCCGGGATCAGACGCTTGAACGAATTGGTCGAGGGATTCGTCAACCCCGTCAACGCGCGACCGTGCTCCAGCAGCCCCGCCACGTAGTGCAATGCCGTGTCACTCAGGTTGGCATAGCGGCGGTCGCCCGCCTCGTGAAACAGGGGCTTGCCGGCCCGATCCAGCTTCTGGTGGACGTGCATTCCGCTGCCGGCCTCTCCATAGACCGGTTTTGGCATGAAGGTGGCGAGCTTCTGATGCCGCCGGGCCACGTTCTTTGCGACGTACTTCACCAGCATGGCCCGGTCCGCGGCCGTCACCAGATCCGCTCCCTCCACCTCGATCTCGCACTGCCCGCACGCCCCGACCTCGTGGTGATGGTACCGGACGGCAACCCCCATCTGCTCCAGCAGCGACGTGATTTCATTTCGGATGTCGTGTAGCTGTTCAGTGGGCGGTGCACACAGGTAACCCTGCATCGGCTGAACGGTCGTCGCGGTTCCTGAGTTGGAGACCTCGGGTGCATCGATCTCCACCGCCATGCGGTAACGTTCGTTGACGACCTTGACGCGGTCGAAGACGTAGAACTCGTACTCCGGCGCCATCCAGGCCACGTCGGCGATGCCGCCCTGGCGCATGTGGGCCACGGCCCGCTGCGCGATCGTCCGCGGATCGCTGGGAAACGGGTCTTTCGTGTCCGCACGCACAGTGCGGCAGAGCAAGCTCAGCGTCGGCAGGTCGAAGAACGGATCGATGAATGCCGTCTGGGGCTCCGGCACGGCCGCCACGTCGCCGTCCTCGACGCTGCGGAAACCGGCCCCGGACGATCCGTCGTACCCGACACCATCATGAAACAGCGTCTCCGACACCCGGCGGGCCGGCAGCGTGATGTGCAGCCAGCGACCTCGAACGCCGACCACTTTCAGGTCGACCATGGCGACGTCGTTGTTACAAATGTACTCCAGGCACTCGCTTGCCGAAACGAACATACGGCCGCCCTCGCTATGTGAAGTTCCACTGTCGCTGTCGCGACGCCGACGTGAGGATTCGGGGCAATCCACGTGCCAGAGCCCGCACCGCGAGGAGCCAGGTGGCGACGGACATACCAGAATGGGTACAATGGGCACGGGCCCGGGGAGGGGTACAAGTACGCGATCCGATCAGGCGGGTTGCGATTGATCGGGAGTGCTGGGGTGAACTCCATTTGCGATCCGCCGGAGCGGACCGTGGCGGGCGCGCCGCCGCCACAGGTTGCCCGGAAGGTCCTCGGCCCGCTGGTTGCCGCGGTGGTCCTCGTCTTTCCCGGCGTCCGGGCGGTTCTTGGCGGCGAACTTCCGGTACGCCACGCTAACACGGTTGCCCCGCACCCAGCGGATGCCCAGCCGGTGGACGAGATCGGCTGTGGCAAGGCCCGAGCGGCGATCCGGCGGGGAGATCTGCCCCCGTCAGCGCGACCCGACGCAGCGTATCTCGAGATGCTGGGCGCCACGGACGTCCTGTCCTACGACCTCGACCTTGAGCTGACCGCGATCAATCCCGATGCCAACACATGCGTCATCACGGGCATCAACACGATGACCGTAGGCAGTAGCGCGCCGGCGCTGACCGAGTTCTCGTTTCGACTCCGCAGCCAGTTCTCCGTCACTTCGGCGCTGCTCAACGGCGTGACGCCGGTGACCGTCAACATGGTGAGTGATACAACGCGGCAGGTCACCCTCGATCGTACCTACGCGCTCGGTGAGACGTTCAGCCTGAGCGTGGGTTACACCGGAACTACGGTGTCCGACGGCTTCGGGTCGATCCAGGTCGCTCGGCAACTCAACGGCACGCCGGTCGTCGCGACGCTCAGCGAGCCGTATTACGCGTACACCTGGTGGCCGGTGAAGGACGGCGACCTGGGCGAGCCCGGCGACAACTCGGACAAGGCAGTCGTGAATCTCTCGGTTACGGTGCCGGGCGGGTACACGGTGGCCGCGAACGGGTTGCTCACGGGTGTCGACTCGCTTTCCGCCGGCCGTCTGCGATACCACTGGGCCTCGAGCTACGCGATCGCGCCGTACCTGGTCAGCTTCTCTGCGACGGTATACAACACGTGGACCGCCGGCTACGTCCACGCGGGCGGCACGATGCCGGTCGAGTTCTTCATCTACCCCGGCAGCGACACAACACCCAACCGGTTCGGCTGGGAGCGATCCGTGGACATGCTTTCCGCCTTCGCCGCGCTCTACGGGGAGTACCCGTTCATCGCCGAGAAGTACGGGATCTACCAGTTTCCCTTCGGCGGCGGCATGGAACACCAGACCATGACCGGGCAATGTTGTTTCTCCGAGAGCCTTACCGCACACGAGCTGGCCCATCAATGGTGGGGCGACATGATCACCTGCGAGACCTGGAGCGACATCTGGCTGAACGAGGGGTTCGCCACCTACAGCGAGTGTTTGTGGGAGGAGTACAAGTCGGGATCAGCCGATCCGACTGCCTATCGCAGCGCAGTGCTCGCTCGGAAGCCGTCCAACGTGTCCGGGTCGGTCTATGTGCCCCCGTCCCAAACGGACTCCGTGGCCCGCATCTTCAGCGGCAACTGGAGCTATCGGAAGGGATGTTGGGTGCTGCATCAGCTACGTCACGTGGTAGGCGACGAGACCTTCTTCGATATCCTCGCGGACTACCGGACTGCCTACGCCTACTCGTCCGCGACGACGGCGGACTTCGAGGCCGTGGCCTCCGCCCGCCACGGCGCCGACCTGTCCTGGTTCTTCGACCAGTGGGTCTATGGGATTGGGGCGCCTGCGTACGAGTATGGCTGGACCACGGCGACGGTCGCCGGACAGGCGTACGTTGTTCTCCGCATCCGGCAGACGCAGGGCGGCGGTTACCCACCCATTTTCGAAATGCCGATCGACCTTCGTGTCACCACCGCTTTCGGCACGACCACCAAGACCGTCTGGAACGACGCAAACGTGCAGTGGTTCGTGTTGCCGGTGCCGGACACCGCCTCTGCGCTGGCCTTCGATCCCGACTCATGGATCCTCAGCACGTCGAACACCACCGCCGTCTACAGTCCGGGTCCGCCTAAGATCGTCAGAGTCGAGCCGGTGCCGGGGCAGCCGCCGGGCCACGACGGACCGGTCGACGAGATCGCCGTGACGTTCCACACGCCCGTGCACGCGATCCCCTCCGATTTTTCCCTTGTCGGAGCCCAGACCGGCGCACAGGGATTCTCACTGGCCACCGGCATCGAACCTGAGATCATGTTGCTTCAGTTCGCGGATCCGCTCCCGACGGACACGTACACCCTCACCATCCAGGACGGCATAACCGCGGTCGACAGCGGCCTGATGCTCGACGGCGAGGTTGCGAGCCCCTCGACCTCCGGCGCACTTCCCTCCGGCGACGGCGTGCCCGGCGGCACCGCCGCCTTCACGCTCAACATCGCCTACGCGATCCCCGCCGCATCCGAGTGGACTCTGCTCGTCCTCGCCATCGCGATGCTCACGGCCGCAACGCTGGCGCTGCGCCGCGTTCGCGCGGCGCCATGAGCGTTAGGCGTCGCGCCGAAATAGGTTAGAGTATTTGGCGGGGTTCAGCCGTTCTGGAGGCAATGCCAGATGCGGTGGTTGTGGAATGGGTGAGAGAGAAGTACGGAGCATTGGGGCATTCGTTGAATGAGCGATCGCGGCGTCTATGGGCGGCGACTTAATCACATTCGCTGGGTCGCGGGGGCGTTGCGGCGGTCATGGCGGCCACCGGGATGTCCTGGGCCACGGTATGTCGCGGGCTGAAGGAACGCGTGGGGGATTTCAAGAATGCCGGTCGGAAATGGCGGCCGCAGGGTCGGCCGGAGAAAGTCCGGGTGCATGACTTTCCTGATCCCAAGGTGAAAAAGGCGATTCCGTACGGCGTCTATGACCTGACACGCAACGAGAGCTGGGTGAGCGTGGGCATCGACCCGGATACGGCGCGATTCGCCACGGCGAGCATCGAGCGGTGGTGGCGGACGATGGACGGCAAGCGCTACCCGAGGGCCAAGGACCTACTCATCACCGCGGACTGCGGGGGGGCAACAGCAGTTGGACGCAGTTGTGGGAGGTGGCTCCCCAGGAACTGGCCGACCATCCGGGGCTCCGGCGGAAGATTTGCCACTTCCTGCCGGGCACGAGCAAGTGGAACGAAATCGCGCACCGCATGTTCTGCCACATTACGCAGAACCGGCGTGGGCGTCCTCTGGCCAGCTACGCGGTCATGGTCCAATTCATCGTCCATAGCAGGACGACGACCGGACTGGAGATTCGAGCCGAACTGGACGAGCACGAATACCCAAGGAAGGAGGCCGTGACGGACGGACAACTCGCGTCTGTCCGGTTGTCGCCTGCGAAGTTCCGCAGCGAATGGAACTACACCGGCAGGCCCCATTGAGTACGTTTCAGGTTATTCATACGTGCGTCGTTATGTCATGGGCTTGTTATTCGGGTGGCCAACAGGGCGGCGTCGCTGAGGTCGATGCGGTCGTTGTGGTCGAAGTCGGAAGCGGTGCAGCAGGGGTCGAGGTTGGTCCCGGTGGCGGCCGGGCCTGTGAAGCACCGCACCAGGGTTGCGTAGTCGAACAGGCTCGTGGCGTCCGGCGCGCCGAACTCGAGGTGGAGCGTGCCGGTGCCGGTGTCGCCGCGGTATCCGCCGATGCGGAGCTTGTATTCGTGGCCACTGCGCACGCGGAAGTTCACTTCGGACTGCGGCCCGGCAACGCGGGTGTTGGGGCAGAGGGTGCCGGCGGCCTCGGCGCAGGAAGGGTACCAGAGTGATTCGCAGCAGAAGGGATAGTCGCGGCAGACGCGGGCGGCGCACTCGGAATCGTCGCAGCCGGGGGCGTCGCGCGGGGTGAAGCAGTTGCTGCCGCCGGAGGCACCCGCGGGACCGTCGCTCTGGGCGAGTGGGTGGTACGCGGGGTCGTCGGAGCAGGCGTCGTCGTTGCAGGCAAAGGCGAGCACGTCGGCGGGGCAGGCGGGCCCGTCGTAGACGGCGACCTTGGTGTCGAACCCGGCGTCGCAGAAGGAAAGCGTGACGGCGCCGTTGCATTCGGCGGTGTAGTCGAACCAGATGTCGCTTTGCACGGTCTCGTCCCCGAAGGGGAAGTCGCAGCAGGTGCCGCGCGGCAGTCCGGTGCAATCCTGAGGCGGCCCGTCGGTTGTGGCGCCGAGGTTGTCAAAGAAGGTCGTGCCGTCGGTGATGGGCATGCTGTCGGTGCATTCGTCGTTGAAGGGCGGTTCGGGAATGCATCCGGCGGGCTCGGCGAGCGGCACGTCGAGTCCGAAGGCGAGGTCATCGGTGACGACGTCGCTTGTGTCGTAACCGTCGGGGCCGGCGCCGTCGCGGCCGTCCTGTGCGGCCCGGCCGTCTCCGCCGGAGGCGTTGGACCAAAGCCAGCGGCAGTCGGTGCCGGTTCGTTTGACGATCTCGATCCAGTAACACTCGCCGGCTAGTACGGGGACGGGGTCGTGGTTGGCGCTGTGTTCATACTCGCGCAGTTCGGCGTTGACCCGGCCGCCGGAGGTGTTGGTTTTCATGGTCGAGAGGGTAAGGCCCAATTCGGTGAAGGGCCCGGCGATCCTCGGGCCGGGGACGCCGCCGGCGTCCAGGTAGTAGCGCACCTCGAAGGTGTCTGCGGGATCCGCATAGCACTCGGATTCGCCGTCGAAGTAGGCTCCCCACCAGCAGAGGCCGGTGATCTCGCCGTCGGTCTGGACGGTGAAGTTGTCGGCGGCGCGGGTGGTGAATGCATCGCTTTGGAACGCGTCGCTGCCGACCCGTGGTTGGCAGTGCTCCTCGGGCTGTTCGCACGGCATGAGGTCAGGATACGGCGGGTATGGCAGTGGACCCGTCACGTACGAGAGGGTGAACGTGCCTTCACCTGCACCGACGCCTTCGGCGGAGCTGGTGCCGATGCGGATCAGGTAACTGTATCCAGGCCAAGCCTCGAGAAGGACGCGGGCCTGGGCGCCGCAGGCGTCGTCCCAGCATGCTTCGCCGGCATAGAATGCACACTCGCAGGGCCCGGAATAGCCACTGGAGATTTCGACTTTGGTATCGACTGTCGTGCCGCCGCAGGTGTCGACTTGAATCCAGCCGCGGCTGGGTGCGGTCCAGCAATACCAGACGTCATGCGGGATGTTGGGGGGCGGAAAGTAGAGCCGTCCGCAATTTGACGCGGGCGGTCCATCTTCGGTGGCCTCAGTGTTGTCGAAGGAGAAGACGCCCTCACCGCTGACGGTGATCGCGTTCTCACAATCGTCGTTTGACGGCGGGGCCGCCTGGGTTGTCAGCGCTGCGGCGAGGCAGATCGATAGGTACGTGAGGCCACGAGTCATCGCGTTGCCTCCTTGTCAAGGGTTCCGGTCGTTGATCCGGCGGCCGCGTCGGGATCGGAGGTGACGCAGTCCTCGAACGAGGGTCGGCCGTTGTCGGGGGCGAGGACGCCTGTGCAGATCAGTGGGGCGGGCATGGTGTCCTTCTGCCAACCGGGCCCGCGGACGATGATGCAGCGGTACTGCTCAAAGCTGCCCGGTCCACTGGACGGGCAATCAAGCTGTAACGGCGGGCAAACATCGCAGTCGGGGTAGTGCGGGTATTCGGGCAACTGCTCGGTCTGGTAGTGCAGGGCGAAGCCGTTGGGGTCTTCGGTGCGTTCGAAGTATATCTTCTGGCGCTCGGCGTGCGCGTCGACGAAGACGCGGTTGTAGACCCAGTCCTTGCCGTGCCAGCCGCGGAGGGCGCCGTTTGGCCCGGGATCGACGCCGTAGCCGATCCACCGGCACTCGTCGCCCTCGCGCTTTGCGGCCCAGGCCCAGCGGCCAATGTTTTCTTCGTAGTTGATCACCCGCGCCGGGTTGGGCACGCGTGTAGCGGGGCGCAGATAGGGTGAGTTGCTCCGCAGAATGCCGCCACCGCCGGACGCGATCATGAATATGTTGGCCGCGTAGCTGGTTCCAAAGTGGTCGTAGGACGTTCGCTGCGGGTTGTTCAGCCAATCGGGGCAATGTGCACCGCCGGGCGGGCCGTCGTCGGCGGGGCAGCGGAACTTGTCCAATTGAAGCTGCAAGTCGGTCAGTGCGGCGAGGCGGTTGAAGTTGCCGTCGCGTACGCTTCCGTTATCGCGGAAGCCGTGAGGGTAGAGGAAACTGTTGAGGGGGCGGGTCGCGGGCCCGAAACCGGCGGCGGTGCCGTACTTGCTACCGTGAGGACTGCCGGAGTACTCGGGGACCCAATCGTTGCGTCCGATGCCGCTCTTGCCGCCCCATTCGTAGGCGCCGATGTAGGTCGTGTTCGGCGGGTCGTGCTGCAACTGCAAGTGATGCATGGGGAGGGCGAAGCCGCTGGCGTCGGCTGCCGTGTAGGCGGTGGTGGCCTGGCCGATCTCGCGGAGGCGCTCGAGGCAGACGGAGAGCTTGGACTTTTCGCGGGCGGCGAGGAGCGACGGCTCGATCATGGCGATGAGCAGTCCCGCGGCCGAGCCGACGGCCAGAAGCTCGTAAAGGGCGAAACCTCGTCGGCGGGGACAAACGGCGGCCGGGCGGGCCGGTTGGATGGCGGGCATGGGCGGGGGCTCCTCTGCAAAAACGCCTCTCTGCGCGCCGGCCTCGCGGCCGGGCGTGTTTCCACACCCTTCCCTGCGCCCGAGGCGATTATATGGCGATGGCAAGTGTCCGGTCAAACCGGGGTTGATGGAACACATCTGCTCGTCTGCAACATGTCCGCCTTAGGGGCGGACATGCCACCCGAACACTGCCTTGAGGGCGGACATGGCACTGGGGCGGGATGGGTGAATAGGCTTTTTGCCGATCACGTAGTCCACCGATTGGACACCCGTGCCACATTGGGTTCTTCCGGTTACGCGTTCGTCAGGCTTTTACGATTTTCTGGCGGTTGGTTTTGACGTTGGCGGTGGCGTTGCGGGTGTCCACGACGAGTCTGGCATGCTTGACGATCCAGTCGTATTTGTAGGAAGAGTGGTTGGTGGCGATGAGGACGCAGTCGTAGGTTGCGAGCATTTTTGCGGTGAGCTTCTTGCTGGTCATGCGGAGATGGTGCTCGCGCTGCTTGTGCGTGCGGGGGACGTAGGGGTCGTTGTAGTCGACTTTGGCGCCGCGCTGCTGGAGCATCTCGATAAGGTGGATGGATGGGGACTCGCGGACGTCGTCGACGTCCTTCTTGTAGGCCAGCCCGAGGACGAGGATCTTCGAGCCGTTGACGGCCCGCCTCTTGGCGTTGAGGGCTTCGGTCACGCGGGTGACGACGTAGTCGGGCATCGAGGTATTGATCTCGCCGGCCAGCTCGATGAAACGCGTGTTCAGCCCGTACTGTCGCGCTTTCCAGGTGAGGTAGAAGGGGTCGATAGGAATGCAGTGACCGCCGAGGCCCGGGCCCGGGTAGAAGGGCTGGAAACCGAAAGGCTTGGTCGCGGCGGCGTCGACCACTTCCCACACGTCGATGCCCATGCGGGTGAAGAGGACCTTGGCCTCGTTGATGAGTGCGATGTTGACGGAGCGGTAGACGTTTTCGAGGATCTTGGCGGCCTCGGCGACCTCGCAACTCGAGACGGGCACGACGCGGGCGACGGCGGCGGCGTAGAGCGTGGTGGCAATCTTGCTGCTCTTGGGACCGATGCCGCCGACGACCTTGGGGATGGTTTCGGTGGTGTGGTCGGTCCGGCCCGGGTCCTCGCGCTCGGGTGAGAAGGCGAGGAAGAAGTCCTGTTCGGCGCGGAGCCCGCTGGATTCGAGGATGGGCTGGACGAGCTCGCGGGTGGTTCCGGGATAGGTAGTGCTTTCGAGGACGATGAGCTGTCCGCGGCGGAGGTTATCTGCAATCAGGTGGGCGGTGGTCTCGACGTAGGTCATGTCGGGGTCGCGGGACTTGGTGAGCGGGGTCGGGACACAGATGAGGACGGCGTCACAGCCGGCGAGGTCGTCGGGATCGTTGGTGGCGCGGAACTGGCGCTGCGAGACGAGCTTCTTGATCAGGGCGGCGGGGATGTGCTTGATGTAGCTCTTCCCGGCGTTGAGCTGTTCGAGCTTGTGAACGTCGACGTCGAAACCGACGCAGTGGAAGCCTCCGGCGCAGAAGGTGCGGGCCAGGGGCAGGCCCACGTAGCCCAGACCGACGATGCCGACGCGGGCGGTCCGCTGCTGGATCGCCTTGAGCCAGGGCTTATCGGACAACATTGGTCGCTCCGGCAAGGGCGGCGATTCGGTAGATCGAGTCGATTTCACGTGTTAGAGACTCCAGGCGGTTGCCACAGACCCGGTTCCGAAGGCGTGGGGCCGCAGCGCAGTCCGCCGTAACGGCATAGTCAACGTACAGGGGCCACCACCCGACAAGATATCGGTGCCGGCGCGGCGGTACTATAATCGGACCGAACACCGAGACGCAAAGAGGGACAGACACGTTGACGCCCGCCCATGCAAGGAAGGTCGCCGCGGCTTTGGCCGATGACGGCACGACGCCCGCGCTCCCGCTGGCCCGGCCGGATATCTCGCAGGCGGAGATCGATGCCGTCACGGAGGTGCTGCGTACGCCGCACCTGAGCCTTGGCCCGAAGCTGGCCGAGTTCGAGGGGGCGTTCGCGGACTACTGCGGGACGAAGCATGCGGTGGCATGTTCCAGCGGGACGGCGGGGCTGCACCTGGTCATGCACGCGGTGGGTGTTGGGGCCGGTGATGAGGTTATCACGACACCGTTCTCGTTCGTGGCGTCGGCGAACTGTGTCCTGATGCAGGGGGCGAGGCCGGTGTTCGTGGACATCGACTCGGGGACGTGGAACATCCGACCGGACTTGATCGACGCGGCGGTCACGGCGCGGACGAAAGCGGTGATACCCGTCGATGTCTTCGGGCAGGTTGCGGAGATGGACGCCATCGTGGAGATCGCCCGGCGGCATAGCATGCGGGTGGTCGAGGATTCGTGCGAGGCGCTGGGAAGCCGGTACCACGGGAAGGCGGCGGGATCGTTCGGCGACGCCGGCGTGTTCGGGTTCTATCCCAACAAGCAGATCACGACCGGCGAGGGCGGGATGATCGTCACGGACGACGGCGTAACCGCGGATTTGTGCCGTTCGTTGCGGAATCAGGGGCGGGACGCGCACGGCGGGTGGCTGGCCCACCAGCGTTTCGGATACAATTATCGACTGAGCGAGATCAACTGTGCTCTGGGCCTGGCGCAGCTTGGGCGGATCGATGCGATCCTTGCGGCGCGGCGGCGCGTAGCATTGTGGTACAGGGAGCGGCTTCGGGCGGAACCACGGGTGACGATGCAGCACGTGCTGCCTGCGGTGGAGATGAGCCCGTTCGTGTTCGTGGTTCGGCTCGGGGACGCGTACCGGCAGAGCGACCGGGATCGAATCCTGAAGCACCTGGCGGCTCGAGGGATCGGATGCAGCAACTACTTCGCTCCGATCCACCTTCAGCCGTTCTACGTGGAGCGTTTCGGGTACGCGGCGGGCGATTTCCCGGCTTGCGAGGGGCTGGCGGCGCGGACGATCGCGCTGCCGTTTCATCATGAGCTGACCGAAGCGGACGTCGAGCGAGTATGCACGGAATTTCAGAAGCTGTTATGATACGCCGGACACCGGTTGGAGCAGGTCCGCGCTCGGTAATTAGGGTCGCACGGAAGCGGACGCCTCGGCCCGCCGCGGTTATCGTGCTGTTGGCGTGGGTCGCAGGCGGGCCGCAGGCCGCGGCCCAGAGCGAGTCGTCGCAACCGTCGGAGGACGCCGGGCTCACGGATCCGATGTTCCAGCCGGCCGGTGACCGGGAGACCGAGGATCGCATCCGGCAGTTGATCGCCGAATTGCGCTCGCCGGACTACGAGAAGCGGACGCGTGCGGTCCAACACCTCACCGATCTGGGACCGCGGTGCTTCACGCAGTTGAGGGAGGCATACCATCTGACGGATGATCTGGAGCTGTCGCTACAGATCGAGAACATCGTGCGTTCCGCATATCTGAATCGGGGGGTCTACTCGCAGCACGGGTTTCTCGGTGTCAGCCTCTGGCCCTACCCGACGCCGCGCACCGAGTACAACGTCGTGACGCTTCCGGAGGGCACGACGGCGGTGCAGCTCGCCCGGGTGATCGCGGAGACCGGGGCGTCGCGGGCCGGTTTGCAGCTCAAGGATGTCGTGATCGCGGTGGACGGACGGCCGATCGAGGGCGTCGGTCAGGATCTGGTAGACCGGTTTTCGCGGGGCATCAGCCAGCGCAAGCCGGGCGACCAGATGCAGTTGACGGTTGTGCGGCCCGACGGTGAGCATGTGATCCCGGTGACGCTGGGCACTTGCCCGCCGGAACTGGCCCGCCGGGGGAGTGTGCGCAACATCCACGAGCGGCTGCAAGAGGTATCCGACGAGTTCGAGGAGTGGTGGAACGCGAATTTCCGCAGGGGCGGCGGCGAGTCCGACTGAGGCTTTTGCCGGCGACACGCCCGCGCGCGGGCCCCAGCAGTCGTGGCGCGCCGCCGGCAGCGACACACCACCGCCATCGTGGTGTGTGACGACTCCGCTTCGGGTTACCGGCTGTTGGCACCACCGGTTGACGCACGGCCCGTATAACCGCTACAATGCCCGGGCTCCCGAGCGGTTCCACCACGATCATTGGCCGACCGTGTTTTGCTCCCTTATTGCAGAGAGGGCGCGCTCGGCCGGTGCCGAGGGGATGTTGAGCGCAACGTACCAGGGTCTTCGCGGCCGCATGTATCGCCGGTTTGTCCGGCATACGCCAGCTCAGACAGCTTCCGTCCGATATCCCTCGGGTGGCGCCGCGGCGGCGGTTATCGTGGGCGTTCTCGCGGCCTGGACGACGGCCCACGACCTCGTCAACAAGGAGTTCCGTGTCGGGGCCTATCCCCCTACTCCTGGCACGGGCTGGCTCGGTGAGGCTTTTCTCGGCCTGCCGGACGATATCGCCGAACGGCTCTCGCGAGCGGAGGACTGGTCAGGCGAACGAACGCCCGATTTCACGTTCCGCACGGACTGGATCGACTTCCCGGCGGGGCCGGTCGAGTCTCGCCGCGACACTGACATCGCCACCGTGGGCGCGTTCCTGGACGATTACATCTATGACGTGTCCGACCCGTCGAAACTGGATGAGCCGTTCGGCCATTTGTTCCTGCGTTTCAGTGGTTTCGTGAAGGTCCGGGTGGAGGACGAGGTTCGGATTCCGATTCCGGTGGGGCCTCCGATCTGGGCGGACTTCGGGACGATGGGGTTCGACGCCTATCGCCTCGCGGTGCAGCGAACGACGTACCGGGTCGAGACGGTTGAGTTCGCCAACCCCTGGAACCATTTCGGTCCAAGCCTGGAGGTACCGGGGCTGTTCCGGATCGAGTTCACCTACCTCAACCGCTATGACGCGACGGGGCTGCTCGGGACTCCGAGGGCGGGCGTGGAGTTGTACAGTTTCCACGGGAGTGACAAACATTGGCAGGCCGGCTTCCAGATGTATCACCCGACGCTGGGCTTCGGCACGATCTGCCCGCCGCGGGTGATCTATCAGGCCGAGGACATTCAGGCGGTGCTGGAGGGCGACTTCGAGGCCGACTCGGATCTCGACCTCAAGGACTTCCAGTGGCTTCAGATTTGCAGCGACCCGAGCTTCGTCGTGCTCCCCAGCGGGTGCGGCGCGTTCGACTACGATCTTGACCGGGCCATATCGGCGCAGGACATCGGGGCGTTCATCGACGACTTGACCGGCCCGGCGGCTGCGGGCGAGTGACACGCGATGGCACAGCAGGTCACACAAAGCCGAGCGCTGCCCGCGGTGCTGGCCGCCGCCGTAGGTCTGGCGGGCGTCGTGGTCACGGCGAGCACTGCGCGGCTGGGCGGGCCGGTGGCGACGACGCTCGAGGACTTCTTCCAGCCCGGTTCGCAGCCGACGGGCAAGGGCGGCGTCGTGTACAGCGGCTTTCGCACCAGCGCGATCTGCACACAGTGCCATCTCGAGGACGAGACCGGCGACCTGGTGATCTTCGCGCCGTGGCAGGGGAGCATGATGGCGCAGTCGGGGCGGGATCCGCTGTTTTACGCGTGCCTGACGATCGCGAATCAGGACGCGGACTTCGCGGGCGACCTTTGTATCCGTTGCCATTCGCCGGGCGGGTGGCTGTCGGGGCGGTCGGAACCGAGCGACGGCTCGGCGTTGACGCAGCTCGATCGCGACGGCGTGAGCTGTAGCGTGTGCCACCGGATGGTGGACCCCGTCTACAAACCGGAAGTCAGCCCTCCGGCGGATGCCGGCATCCTGGCGGTTATCGATCCGCTGCCGGTCAGGCCGGGCGGGGGCAACTTCGTCATGGACCCGGACGATTTTCGCCGCGGCCCGTACAGCGACCCGGCCCAGCCTAATCATCTTTGGCTGCATTCGCCGTTTCACAGGTCGCCGGCTCTGTGCGGCACGTGTCACGACGTGAGCAATCCGCTGTATGAGCGGCAGGCGGACGGCACCTATGCGTTAACGGTGTTGGACGCCGCCCATCCGACGGCGGACCAGCACGACATGTTTCCGCTGGAACGGACGTACAGCGAGTGGCTGCACAGCGATTTCGCCCGAAAGGGCGTGGACATGGCGGGCCGGTTCGGCGGCAACAAGACGGTGGTCCGCACCTGCCAGGATTGCCACATGCCGGCCACGGAGGGCAAGGGATGCGCCTTCGGCGGCGAGCGCGGCGACCTTGCGGCGCATGAGTTCGCCGGCGGGAATGCGTGGGCGCAGGCCATGGTGCTCAACCTGTTCCCGACCGACGAGCTGGACCCGGCATACATGCAGGCCGGGCGTGACCGGTCCGTGTCCATGCTCCAACGGGCGTGCACGCTTGGGGTGAGCCAGGCCGGAAACAGGATCAGCGTGCGAGTCATCAACGAGACGGGCCACAAGCTGCCGACGGGATACCCCGAGGGGCGGCGGATGTGGATCAACGTGGAATTTGCGGATGATGAGCTCGGCGTGATCGCGGAGCGCGGGGCCTATGATGAGGTGAGCGCGGAACTGACGGCCGGCGACACGCGGGTGTACGAGGCCCGGCTGGGGATGGACGCGGGGGTCGCGGGGATCACCGGGCTGGCCGAGGGCGAGAGCTTCCACTTTGCCCTGAACAACCGGGTGGTGAAAGACAACCGGATTCCGCCGCGCGGCTACGCTTACTTCGACTACCGGGATGTCGGAGCGGCGCCGGTGGGGGCAACGTATGCGGACGGCAAGTACTGGGATGCGACGACGTTTCGTATCCCGCGCGCGGCCCATTCGGCGACGGTCAACGTGTTCTATCAGACGGCGAGCAAGGAGTATGTGACGTTCCTGCGTGACGAGAACGTGACCGACGACCGGGGAGACGTCCTCTACGAGCAGTGGGAGCTGACCGGCAAGTCGCCGCCGGTGCTGATGGCTACGGCGTCGTTGGTGATCGCGCCGTTCGCCAGCGGTGATGTGAACGGCGACCAGTTGATCGATCTCGCGGACGCGGCAGCGTTTGTGGACTGCATGACGGCGCCCGGCGTTCCGTTCGGCGGGCTGATGTGCGAGGCGTTCGATTTCGATGCAGACCTGGACCTCGATCTGGCGGATTTTGGCGAGCTCCAGCTCGGCTTCGTGCCGTAGCTGGTATCGCCAAGGGAGAGTACATCAATGAGACGCAATGGGTCGTTCGTGGCGTGCCTCACGTGCGTAGTGGCCGTGTTTGATCCGTTTCCGGCGTCGGCTGACCGGCCGCTGCCGACCGGTCAGAGTACCGTCACGGTCAGCTACGAAACCGTGTCCGGGGTCGAGACCTACTCCGGGGCGCGTGATTTCAGCGGGGTCGGGCCGGTGGACGCGACGATCCTGGGGGCGGCGCCGAACGTCAAGGCGTTCAACGCGGTGAACACGTTCGGGCGGCGGACGCAGTTGGACACCAACCCGAACTTCGCGGAGGTGCTCGGCGACGAGGAGTCGCTGGTCACGCACGCGTTCTTCAAGATCGACAACCAGCGCGACTACTTTCCCGAACTGACGGAAGACGGCCGCATCAGGCTCGCGGTCGGGGGTATCAGGTTCCAGCAGCGGATGCGGATTCACCTGGACACGCTGATGCTGCATTTTCGGTGGAACGACCAGAACAAGATGCTCGACGATCCCTACATCCACATTGACGATCACCACACGTACTCGGCGTCGTTCCGGGATATGGCCAGCTTCGTGGCTTCCGGTTTCTTCGCCGAGCGGCCGGTGCCGAGCTTTATCCTCGCCGATCCCGAACTCGACTGGGCGGTGGGCGGTGACGGGACAGACACTTTGTATATCGCGGTGAGCTTCCCGTACCACACCCTGATGAACTTCGAGGAGACCGGGCAGGAGGTTCCCGAGGGGCTGCCTGCGCCGCAGGGATTCCTCGAGCCGTTTCATTTTCATATCGAGTACGTGGTCACGGTCGACACCCGGCCGCCGCCGGTGGAGGTCCAGATCGACTTCGATTCGACCGCGTGCCCGAACAGCCTGGACAAGCGCGGCCGGACGGTGGACGTTGTGGTCATCGGCTCGCCGGGTTTCGAGGTGTGGCGGATTAACCTGGCGACGCTGGAGCTGGCCCGCGTCGACGGGGCGGGCGAGCCGGTTATGCCCCAGGAACGCCGTCGCCGGGGGCGCAAGATCCGTTTCGATGACGTAGCCACGCCGTCTGCGGGCGGTCCCTGCACCTGCCTGGATCTCAGCCCCGACGGAGTCCTCGATCGGGTCATCACCTTTGACACCGATGAGGTGATCGAGCGGCTCGAGCTTGGCGATGCGGAGGGTGGGAGCAGCGTGCCGGTTGTGCTTCGCGGGCGCTTGATCGACGGAACGCGCCTCGAGGGGATCGATTGCATCGAGATTCCCGAACGCCGCCGCTGACACAGGCAGTCGCATGCACCGGTCCGTACGCTTGCGGGATGGCCGAGGGGCCCGCGGACCCGCGCGGCGGTTCGGCTTGCTGCACGCAAAATGGAACCGGCCCACGACGCCCGATTACGGACACCGCGGGCCGGGCTGGGCAAGGCGCCCGTGGGCGCCTCGAGTACGCGTCATTTCATCGCCGCGGCGCGCCGCCGGCGCGGCAGCGGGTGAGCCGACCGGCGTCACTCGACAAGTGCGGGCGCGATGGCCTCCAATCCGTAAAGGTCCTTGATCAGCGACTCTTCCACGTGGACGATCGTGGAGCCCCTGAAATCGAGGGTCTTTCCGACCATGACGCCGTAATTGGTGGAGTCACCGACGAAGATGATGTTGGTTTCCGGCGCGACGATGCCGCCGTAGAATGTCGAGCCGCCGGAGTAGCTCATCGTCGCCCCGGTGCCGTAGATGACCAGGTTCCTGGGATCAGCGGTCGTGTTGATGATTCCCTGCCCGCCGAAGTCGGCATTGCCGGATATGTAGATCTGGGTCGGCCCGGTTACCTCCAATCTCGCCATGGAGACGATCCGGATCGAGTCTACGCAGAATTTTCCCGGTGGCAGGGTGAGCACGTCATTATCCGTCAGGAACATTCGGCCCTGGCCCTGCCAGGGGCTCGAGCCGTCATCCGTCGGTGGGATCAGGGCGTTGTCGTTGGCGAGGCACTCGGCCGTCAGATCGAACTCGGGCGGGTTGAAGTTGCAGTCCTGCGAACCGGTGACGCCCCAGACCTCGTAGGACGAGCCATGGATGATCAGCTCATCATTTTCGCCGTAGATCGCGTCGCCGTGAATCGAAGTATCACCGCCGACTGTCAGGTCGCTGCAACTGCAAAGGTCGCCATTGGGGCGGACATTGGAACCACCATAATTGCCCGTCCGTTTGTCATAGCTGTCGGTGACGATGTCACCCTGGGCGGAGACACCCTCAAGTCCCCAGATCCCCAGACAGTGAGCGCCGCCCTGCACTGCCGTCGCGAACCTGTCGAGGTTGGTGGTGCTCTTACCGAAGACGGAGGCGAAGAACAGGGGCACACCGTCACGTTCTCCACGCACGCGGATGGCATTGGGCGTGATGGGATCGCTTTCGGCGGCCGGGAAGAACTGTCCGAGCAGTCCGTCCCAGTTTCCGATGGTGACTGTCATCTCATTGGACTGGAGGGCCTGCTTGGCGATGGAGTTCTTGGTCGCATACTCGACGGCCCGGGTTCTCGCCGGGCCATGACCCGTCTGCAACGCAGATGCGCCGGCGAGACTGGACGCATCCACGGCACTCTGCATGGCGCCGCGGGCGTCGTAAATGAACCCTACGTCCACGGCCAGAGCCACGCATCCTAGAAGCACGAAAATGACGACCAGAACCTGCGCCGCGGCCACACCTCGGCGTCGACCTCGGTCTGAATGACGAACAAGGATTCGGATCATGCCATACCCTCCAGGGGTCCGATCCAGCGTGGTCCGGGAACCCGTCGGCGGCGCGAAAACGCGTGAAACGGACGCTTCGGTTGCGATCCTCCGCCAGCCGGGGCCGGCTGTCGTGCAGCGCGACAATCCGTCATGAAACGTGACGGACTCAACGCTTTGCGTCCCACCCTCACGAGTGGTTTGCCCACCAGATCAACTCAATGTCCACTCTACGATAGGTGCGCTCCGTTGGCGAGCGCGTTTCCACGCGCAGCGCCGCGAGGCCCACGCGGGCTGAGGTGGATCCGGAACTTCATTCCTTCCAGGCCCGGCCGGCGGCGTGATTCTCGGTCCCGAACGCGGCAACCACCATGAATGAGCCGTGCGGCCGTCACAAGTTCATTCGACGAGGATTGGCGACACACTCTCGAGCCCGTGCAGTTCGGCGACCAGCGATTCCTCCACGTGGATGAAGGTGTTGCCGCGAAAATCCAGGGTCTTGCCGATCACGACCCCGTAGACCGTGGAGTCGCCGAGGAAGTTGATATCCGTGTCGGGGGCGACGATTCCACCAAAGAAATCGGACGTTCCGGAGAAGTTGATTGTATTGCCGGTGCAGAAGATCTTGAGGTTCGTCGGGTCGCCGGTGTTGTTGATGATGCCCCCACCGCCGAAGTCCGCGTCACCCTCGACGTAGATTTCCGTCGGTCCGGTGATCGTCAAGGTAGCGAGGGATACGATCCGCACGGAAGTAAAGTAGTATTTGCCCGGCGGCAAGGTGAGGTTGTCATTGCCGGTAAGGAAAAGCCGATCCGGCCCGGTCAGCGGATCATCACCGTCGTCGGTCAATGGGATGAGATCGTTATCGTTCTCGGACGCGGCGAGTGCCATATCAAACGGTGGCGGTACCAGGTTGCAATCGTTGGGGCCGATGAGCCCCCAGACCTGGTAGGACGACCCGTGGAGGGTGAGATCATCGCCCGTACCGTACATGGCATCGCCGTGGACCTCGGTGTTTCCTCCGAGCGTCATGTCGTCGCAGGTACAGATGTCGCCGTTGGCGTAGATGCGTCCGGGGCCATAGTCGCCCAGTCGAAGGTCGTAACTGTCGGTCATGATATCGCCGGACGCGGTGACGCCTTCCATTCCCCATACGCCCAGGCACTGTCCGCCGCCGCCGACGGCGGTGGCGAACTTGGCGACGTCGGTCGTGGTGTCTCCCAGGACGCCGGCAAAGAACAACGGCACGTCGGGCCGGTGCCCGCGGACGCGGATGGCGTTGGGGCGCACCACTTCGGCTCCATCCGCCGGGACGAACGTCGCCGTCAGGCCGTACCAGTTGCCGACGGTCATTGTCAACTCGTTCGGCTTGATCGATACCTTGGCGACGTAATTTTTGGCGGCGTAGTCGCGGGCGCGGTTCTTGGCGGCCGCCTGGCCCTCTCGAAGCCCGGATGCGCCCGCCAGACTGGAGGCATCCACACCGGTCTGCATCGATCCGCGCAGGTCGTAGATGTAACCGACGTCGACTGCGAATGCCAGACATCCGAGCAGCACCGTCAACATGATGACGACCTGGACGATCACGGCCCCGCGCGGGCGAGGCGCAGATGGGTTCCGTAATTCTCGGTACATGGCCAATTCCTCTCGACTGGAAAATGCGCGAGGCGGGCATACGGGCGGGCGGGCCGTCCGTCCGTGGCGGGCTCCTGGCGGCAGGGCATGAAAGACGTGCCCATTCGATCGACCCCTCCAATCCGCTGGTGGCGAACCGTGCAGCGCGACACCCCCGGTACGCACCGGGACTCCACGCTTTGCGTCCCACCCTCACGGGTGGTCTGCCCACCGGATCAAACCAGGAGGAAGCATACAATACGCGGCGGCGGCAGGTCCCGAAGGAACGGGGCGTTATGGCGGCAGCAATGTCTCGAGTCGTCCGGTAAGCGCGGCCGCGGCGCCGTCGAGCGTTCCGGTCATCCGCGCCCCGGCGGCCCGACGGTGCCCCCCGCCGCCCAGGGAGGCGGCGATCGCCGATACATCGATATCCGGGGCGTCGGCGGCGACCGGTTCCTTGCTGCGCAACCCTACCCGAATGACGCCGTCGCCCTGCTCCACGAGCACCGCCGAGACCACCACCGACGCGATTCGCAACGGTTCGTTGACCAGGTCCTCGGTGTCCGCCAGCGTCGCACCGCAGTCCGCGAACAGGCTCGCGGGAAGGGTGAGCACGGCCAGCCGGGCGCCGGCCGATAATTCAACGCGCCCGGTCGCGGCGGCGCGGAGGCGGAAGCGGGCCTGCGATTCGCGGTGAAAAAGGCGCTCGAAGATGCTGTGGGGGTCGGCCCCGGCCGCCGTCAGGTCCACCGCCGACTGCAACGCGCGGGCGTCGGTGTTTGCGTGGCGAAACCAGCCGGTGTCGGCGGCGACGCCGACAAAGAGGGCCTCGGCGATGGCCGGGGTGAGGGGCCAGCCGGCGGCGCGGCGCCATTCGTCGAGGAGGAGGCACGTCGCCGCCGCCGTTTCGTCGATCAGTTCGAGCGCCCCGAGATCGTCGCGGGTGGCGTGATGGTCGACCACGATCTTCGGAAGGCGCGTGGCGCGCAGCCACGCCGCGATCGGCTCCAACTGGCTGTAGCTGCACGTGTCCAGCACAAGTACGCCGTCCATACCGTCGGACTGCCGTTCCCAAAGTGCGGCGTCGAAACGCAGCGGCGGTGCGGGCTCGGTCAGGAAGGTGTATCGTTCGGGAAGCGGATCGAAGACGACGGTGACCGGCCTCGCGCCTCGGCCGGCCAGCATCCGGTTCATCGCCTGAAGCGCGCCGACCGCGTCGCCGTCCGGCTTGGTGTGCGAAAGGAGCAACGGCCGGCGGCAGCGCTCAATCTGCCGTGCGGCCACGTGGAACGCCGCGTCGTCAACCCGCGTCATGGCGCTGTTCCTCGACGGTGGTGGTGTCGGCCGGGGCGTCTTGCAGGCATCGACGGACCTCCGCGATATCCGCCGTGACCTGCTCGGCCAGTGCAGCCGCGGACGGGAACTTCCGTTGGAGCCGCAGATGGCGTTCGAACTCGACGCGGACGCGGCGGCCGTACAGCCAACCGTCGAACCCGAGCAGGTGGGTCTCGATCTGGCGCTGCGTGCCGCCGAAGGTCGGCGTGTGCCCGATGCTGATTCCACTTAGAAACGGGTGATCATCCACGATCGTGCGTCCGGCGTACACGCCATCGGCGGGGATCAACTGATCCGCCACCGCCACGTTGGCGGTGGGAAAGCCGATCGTCGCCCCCCGCCCGTCGCCGTGGACGACTTCGCCCGACAGGGCGTAGGGCCGGCCGAGACAAAGTGCCGCGCGGCGCACGTCGCCGTCCTCGAGGAGCTTGCGGATGAGTGAACTGGAAACCAGGAGTGTCTCTCCTTCGGTGAGCTCCAGAGTGACGGAGCCCAGAATATGCACTTCGAATCCGAACTCCACTCCGGCCCGCTCCAGCATCTGGGGCGTTCCGCGCCGGCCGCGGCCGAATCCGAACGATGGTCCCTCGACCACATGTGTCGGATGGAACCGGTCCCAGATCACCCGGCGAATGAACACCTCCGCCTCGAGGCCGAGCAGTTCGGGTTCGCTCCGGGCGACGACCGCCAGGTCCACGCCCGCGGCGGCGAGGCAGCGCAGCTTCTCCTCCGGCGTGGAGAGGCGGCGAGGCGCACGGTCGGGCGCCACAACGGTCAACGGGTGGGGCTCGAGGGTCAGGACGACAACGGGCCCGCCGGTGTTGGCGGCGAACAGTCCCGCCTGAGCCAGGATCTGCTGATGCGCGCGGTGCACGCCGTCGAAGTTTCCGATGGTGAGCACTGATCGCGCCAGCGGCGGCTCCAGCGCTTGCAGCCCGTCGATTACCTTCATGTTCGTCGTCCGCGGATGTTCCGGATCCGACCCTTTGGTATGAGGATAGGGGTGGCCGTCATCGGCCGCAATCATGGTGTGCGAAGTTGACAGGGCGGGCGGGCGCTGCTGTCATGGGCGTGGATGCCGACCGACAAGGACGTTCAAGGCGCGCGACCATCGAGTGAGACTCCGCCCGGCCCGCCGCCCGTGCGCGTCGCGCTTTGCGTGGCTGACGACGGACTGGTAAGGCTGGGGCGGGTGTTACGTCATCTGGCGGTGGGGCTGGTGGACCAGGCGGTGCAGCTTCGACTGGTCAGCTCCGACCCGAGTGTGGGCTCGCTGACGCTCGGGCCGGTGCAGACCGTAGTGCACCGGCCTCTGGTCTGGCCCTTCGTGCATCGTCGGCTCGAAGAGTTGTGTCACACGCTGTCGGCGCAGCCTCCGACGGTGGTTCACGCCTTCTCGGGCTCCAGCTACCGCCTCGCCGGGATGCTGGCGAATCGGTTCGACTCGGACCTGGTGATTCAAGTCACGTCGCTGGCGGATTGTGCGTACGTTCGCGAGAACGACATGCACCGGGTGCGCAGGTTCATTGCCCCAACCCAACCCTTGTACGCGTTCCTTTCCGAGCAGTTGCAGATCGAGACGGGCCGGATCGAGCTGATCCGTCCCGGCATCCGCGCCGCGCCGCACATCACGAGCTTCGCGGACGCCCACGAGGCGGTCACGGTCCTGTGCATGTCGCCGTTCGATCGCGAGTCGGGTGTCGATGCGCTCATCGAAGCGGCCGCGAAGGTCCATCGTCGCGGTCACGAGTTCCTGCTGTTCCTGCTGGGACATGGCCGTCGCGAGCGCGCGCTGCGCCGCCTGGTGCGGGATCGAAAGCTCTCGCCGTGCGTGACGTTCGCCCGCCCCATGGGCGACCCGGCCTCGGCGATGCAGGGGGCCGACCTGTTCGTCCGTCCATCGGCGGATACTGCATTGGTCGACGATACGTTCCACGCCATGGCCGCGGGGGTCGCGGTCGTTGCGCCGCCCAGCTCCGTATGCGATCACCTTCGCCCTGACGAGACGGCGGTGGTGAGCAGCGCCGCTGCGCCGGACGCGCTGGCCGACGCCATCGAACGCTTGCTGGCCGACCGGGCGTTCGCGCAACGGATCGCCAACGGGGCTCTGGAATACATGCGCTCCCTGCACAGCATCAGCCGAATGGCAGAGGCCACCGCCGCGGTTTACCGGAAGCTGACGTTGACGCGAACGACGTTTTCCATGCGATGAACCCCCAGCCCGACGCCGACCGGACGCAGGCCGCCGAGATCGCGAGTGCGCTGGCGAAGCGCATTGCGGGTGAGGTCCGGTTCGACCGGCTGTGGCGGACGCTCTATGCGACCGACGCGAGCATGTACGAGATCATCCCGCTCGGCGTGGTGCTCCCGGCGACCGCCGACGACGTCGCGGAGACCATCCGCGCATGTCGGGAGCACGGCGCGTCGATCGTCCCGCGCGGCGGCGGCACCGGCCTGACCGGCGGGGCGGTCGGGGCCGGCGTGCAGCTCGACCTGTCGCGCTGCATGAACCGGATCGGGCCGCTCGATGTCGGCGGACGGACGATCGAGGTCGAGCCGGGCGTGGTGCTCGACGAGCTCAACGCCTTTCTCGCGCCGCACGGGCTCCGCTTCGCCCCGGACGTGGCGACGAGCAGCCGGGCGACCCTCGGTGGGATGATCGCCAACAACTCCTGTGGTGCGAATTCCGTCCTTTACGGCCGGACGGTGGATTACGTCGGCGAGCTGACGGTGGTTCTTGCCGACGGCTCGACCGAGACGTTCGGGTCGACAACGAAAAGCGAACGGGCCGCCGACCTCTGCGCGTCGCTGGCGCGGATTCGCGATCAACACTACGACGACATCGTCAAGCGGTTTCCGAGGGTCCTTCGGAGCAACGGCGGATACGGACTGGATCGGCTCGGGCCGCGGGGGTCGCCCGCCGACGCCACCAAGGTCCTCTGCGGCAGCGAAGGCACGCTGGCCGTCGTGGTCGGCGCGAAGCTGAAGCTGACGCCGCTTCCTTCCCACGCCGGGCTCCTCGTGATTCACTTCAAGGCGGTACTCGAAGCCCTCGGCGCTACACCTGCGATCCTCACCCATGTGCCCGCGGCGATCGAGCTGGTGGATCGCCTGATCATCGACGCCGGACTGGCCAACCCTTCCATTGCCCGGCGATGCGGTTTTCTTCAAGGCCGGCCCGAGGCGATCCTCATCGTCGAGTTTCACGACGGCGATGCGACGGCGCTCGCCCGGCGGATCGATCGGCTCCGCGCCGAAGCGGAAAGCTGGGACGCGGTCACGGCGGTCTCGGCGGTTCGCGACGCCGATCGGCAAGCTGACGTATGGAAGCTGCGTACGAGCGGCCTGGGTCTGCTGATGTCGAAGCCGGGCGACGACCAGCCGTATTCGTTTGTCGAAGACGCGGCGGTCGATCCCTCGCGCCTTCGTGACTACATCGAGGGGATCGACTCGATCATGTCGCAAGAGGGTGTGCACGCCGGGTACTACGCCCACGCGAGCGTCGGGTGCATTCACGTCAAGCCGGTGCTGAACCTCAAGCGCGAGACGGACGTGAAGAGGATGCAGCGCATCGCCGAGGCGGCGTGCGACCTGGCCGTGCGTTTCGGCGGGACGATCACCGGCGAGCACGGTGACGGTATCGTTCGCTCCTGCTGGCTCGAGCGACTGTACGGGCCGCGCATCCTCGAAGCCTTCCGACAGGTGAAGCAGTTGTTCGACCCTCACGGCGTGCTCAACCCGCACAAAATCGTCGATCCGTGGCCGATGACCGAGCACCTTCGCTACGGAGCGGCGCTTGCAGCGCGGCACGTGACGAGCCATCTGGATTTCGACGCGTACGGCGGAATGGCGGGTCTCGCCTCGATGTGCAGCGGCGTGGGCCAGTGCCGCCAGCGTCTGGTCGGCACGATGTGCCCGTCGTACATGGGCACGGACAGCGAGCTGCACACGACCCGGGCGCGGGCCAATGCGCTTCGGGCTGCGCTTTCCAACCGCGGACTGCTCCGCGGGCTCGAGGACCCGGCACTCGAGGACGTGATGGATTTGTGCCTGTCCTGCAAGGCCTGCAAGACCGAATGTCCGACGGGCGTCGACATGGCCCGCCTCAAGGCGGAATTCCTCTCGCACCGGAACGTGCGGCGCGGGGTCCCGCGGCGAGCCCGACTCGTGGCGGACGTGCCCAGGCAGCTCGCCCGCGGCGCTCGCTTGCCGCGCCTCGCGAACCTGATCGCACAGTCGCGCTGGGCTCGGGCGCTGACTGAGCGGCGTTACGGACTGGACCGCCGGATTCCGCCGCCGAGATGGGCCGCGCGGACATTCCGGTCATGGTGGCGCCGACATCGTCGATCACGGGGGCGCGGCGAGTCACCGCACCGCGGCGACGTGGTATATTTCGTCGACACGTGGACGAACTTCATCGTTCCCCAAGTGGGCGTCGCCGCAGTCACCCTGCTCGAAGCCGCCGGCTTTCGCGTTACCTGCCCGCCCGTCAACTGCTGCGGCCGCCCTGCCCTCAGCCAGGGCCTGCTGCTCGACGCCAAGTGCCTGGCCGAGGAGAACGTCGGCATCCTGACCCGCTGGGCCGGCGGCGGCGTTCCGATCGTGGGAACGGAGCCGAGCTGTATCTCGGCGCTTCTCGACGAGTATCCGCAGCTCTTGCGGAGCCCGGCCGCCCGCGGCGTCGCTTCGCGGACGGAATTGATCGAGACCTTGCTCTGCCGTGTTCTGGCCGACGATTCGGGGGCGCTGGCCTTTTCCGCAGGCGAGGCGCCGCTGCTGTATCACGGTCATTGCCATCAGAAGGCACTCGTCGGCACGGGGGATGCGGTGTCGCTCCTGGAGCGGGCATGGGGGTCGACTGCGTCCGAAATCAACAGCGGCTGCTGCGGCATGGCCGGTGCGTTCGGCCATGAAAAGGAGCATTACGACGTCGCCCGGGCGATCGGTGAGCAACGGCTCTTCCCTGCGATCCGTGACCGCGACGACGCCCGGGTGGCTGTTTCCGGGTTCAGTTGCCGCCATCAGATCGAACATCACACGGGAAGAAGGGCCCGGCATCTGGTCGAATATGTCGCGGAGCGCTTGCAGTGCGACCCGAGTCAGGTGTAACACTACGTTCGACGTGGCGCAACGCTTGCCGCGACGGGCGGCGAACCGACGTACCCGGTAACATCGATGCACGACGCTTCGCCCAACCCGGACGCCGTCCTGACGGTCGAGAGCCTCCGCAAGGCCTACCCGTCCGACGGCGTGGAGGTCCGTGCGCTGGACAGCGTGTCGCTGCACGTCCGGGCGGGTGAGTTCGTCGCAATCATGGGGGCAAGCGGGTCGGGCAAGAGCACGCTCCTTCACCTGGTGGCGGGACTGGATGCGCCGACGTCCGGCTCCATCATGATCGGCGGCAGCGACCTGGCCCGGATGGGTGACCGCGAGCGGACGGTCTTCCGTCGCCGGCGTATCGGGGTCGTTTTTCAAGCGTACAACCTGCTGCCGACGCTGAACGCGGTGGAGAACGTCGCCCTTCCCGCCCTGCTCGATGGGCGGGACCCGCGGGATGCCGACGCAAGAGCCCGCGATCTGCTCGACCTCGTCGATATGGGTCATCGCCTGACGCACCGCCCACAGGCCCTCTCCGGCGGGGAACAGCAGCGGGTGGCGATCGCGCGGGCGCTCATCAATGAGCCGGCGCTGGTTCTGGCGGACGAGCCCACCGGAAACGTCGACTCGCGGCACGCCGCGGCCATCTGGGGGTTGTTGGCCAGGCTCGTGGGGGAGGCGGGAAGCACGGTGGTCGCAGTGACGCACGAAGCAAGCGGGGCCACTTACGCGGATCGCGTGGTCATGCTCAAAGACGGATGCGTGGTCGGAGAAATTCAACCGGGTGGACGGGATCATGCGGGCCTCGTGGCTGCTCGTTACACGGAACTGGTCGGCTAGCCGCGGGACGGCACTGGCGTGTGTGATCTCGGTCGCGCTCGGCGTGGCCGTGGTGCTTGTGCACGGCAGCTTCCATGAAACCGCCCTGCACTCCATGGCCGACGAGGTCGTCACGCGCTGGATCGGCAGGACGCACCTCACGGTCTATCCGCCCGGAGGTCATTGGGGAACCCTGGATGCGAGCATCGCCGAGCCGATCGCTGCGTTGAACAACGTTGGTCACGTCACGGCGCGGCTCCAGCGGCGGATGAGGATCGCCCGCCCGCGGGCAGCGGAATCCACGACGGAACCGACGTGGTCCTGGATCGACGCCGTGGGCATCGACCCGGAAACCGAGAGCTATTTCCGCGCGCTGCCCAATCTGCACGGACGAATGTTGGATCCCGACGAGCGCGGCGCGGCCGTCATCGAGGGTGAAACGGCCGCGGGACTCGACGTCGCGATCGGCGGGGAGGTCGCGGTGACGCCGTACGACGGCGGCGCGGTGGTGACGTTCACCGTCGTCGGGCTCTATGACACGCAGCGTGTCGCCGAGTTCGCCCCTCCTACCGTCTACCTGGCGATCGACGACGTGCGGGCCCTCTCCGGCGATCCGAGCGCAGCATCCGCGGTTGACATCATGCTCGACGACCCCTCCCCGCAGGCGATGGCCACGGCCAAACAGGCCGTCGAGGCCGTCATTGCCGCCCGGAACACGCCCTACCCGTACCGCGTCGAGTCCGCTGCCAGCCGCCAGATGCTGGTGACGGAAGCCGAGCGCATCTCCGGGATTCTGTCCCTTCTGGTCGCTTGCATATCGCTTCTGACCTCGTTCTTCATCATTGTGACCACGATGAGTGTCAGCCTCATGGAACGGCGGAACGCGATGGGCATTCAGCGCTGCGTCGGCATGACGCGGCGGCACATGGCGACGCTGCTGCTTCTGGAGCTCTTCCCCCTCGGCGTGGCCGGCACGGCGCTCGGGTTGCTGCTCGGCGTGCTCACCGCCCGGTTTATTGCCTACCGAACCACGGGCGAGGCGGCAGGGGTCGAGATTTCGTCAAGTGCCTTCGGACTCGCCATCGCCAGCGGTCTGGTCACGACGCTCGTCGGAGCGTTGGCGATGGTCGGCCAGGCCACACGGACCACGCCGATGATCGCGGTCAACCCACACGCGAAGCCGGCCCGGCTTCGTTGGCCCATCCTGGCCGGCGTTGTGGGGGTGGCGATCCTGCTCGTGCACGAGGTGATCGTGCGCGACAGTGACCAGACGCGGTGGATGACGGCCGGGTTCGCGTTCGCCGGCGTCGGGTCGCTTTATCTGGGCTACATTCTCATGGCTCCGGCGGTCGTGGTCCTGCTCGGGCCGGTGCTGGGCGCGATCTCCGGGGCCGCGCTGGCGTTGCCCTCGCAGCTTGGCCGGGACCAACTGGCCCGGGCTCCCTGGCGCAGCAGTGGCGTTTGCTGGGTTCTCATGGTCGGCGTGTCGATGATCGCGTACATTTCCATCAGCGCCGAGGCGATCCTGGCGATCTGGGACTTTCCAGGCCGGCTGCCCGAGGCGTTCATCTGGTCGCCCGACTACATCGACGGGCGCGCGGTCGACCGCGTGCGCGATCTCCCCGGCGTCACCGAGGTCACCACCACGACCGATATGGAATGCGAGATCGGAACGGCTGAAACCGAACCGGGCTCCGCGACGGAGTCGTTGCTGCGCATGCTCCTCGGCAAACTGACCCGCCCGGTCTTCGTGGCCGGCGATCCGCAGCAGATCCTCAGCATGATCAAAGTCGCGTTCATCGAGGGCTCGCAGGAGGAGGCGAAGGAGAAGCTCGAGCTGGGCGGCTATGTGCTCATCCCGACTCAGACCGCGCGGAACCGGAGTCTGCACGTTGGCGACCGGGTCCGCGTTACGGTGGGTCGGCGTACGGCGGACTTCGAGATCGCGGGCGTCGTCCAGTCGCCGGCCCTGGACATGGCCGTCACCGCGTTCCAGGCCACCAGCTACATGCAGCTCGCCGCGGCCAGCGCCCTGCTCGGCACGCAGGCGGACCTCCGTGACAAGTTCGGCCTGGACGTCGTGTCGATGGTGATGTGCAACTTCGAGCTGCCCGCGGCCGACCCGCCGCCCGGGTTCGACGTCGGAAACCTGCCCGACTATACCGACAACCGGGCCGTCGCGGCGGTGATGCTCCGGTGGGCGCCGCTCATTCCGAATGAGCGTGAGACATTCTCGCAGATCGAGCCCACGATGCGGCAATGGCTCGATGCGGACGCGCGCGAAGCGATCCCGGACGTGGTCGCTCCGAGTCTACAGCGATACCGCAAGGCGATTCGCCGCCTGGTCTTCGCCAGGAACCGCGAGGAACTTTCGCCGCAGCAGGCCTGGACACTATTGCGCGAGCGCCTGATCCTGCTTCGCATGGCGGACGAACTGGAGCGGCCCGATGCGATCATAGGATCGCTGCGCCGCCTCAAGCTGGAGCTCGACCGCGGCCTGCGCCGCGCCTCGAGCATCATCACCTGGCTGCCGTCGCTCCTTCTCGTCGTCGCGGCGATCGGGATCGCGAACCTGATGATGATCAACATCAAGATCCGGGGGCGGCAGATCGCGATGCTCCGCGCGGTGGGGGCGGTGAAGTCTCAGATCCTGCGCATGGTTCTGTCGGAAGCAGCGATTCTCGGAGTGATCGGCAGTATCCTGGGGCTGGCCCTGGGCTTTCACGAGGCGTACAGCCGCAACCGCATCCTCGGCGAGCTGCTCGGTTTCCGCCCGGAGTTCATCGTTCCGGTCGGCACCGTCGCCGCGGCGGTGGCGCTGACGGTCACCATGTGCCTCCTCGCGGGCCTTCCGCCGGCCCGCCATGCCGCACGGGAGAACGTCCTATCAGCGCTTCAGGTCTCCTGACCGCCGAGAATCTCCGCGCCGGCCGGATGCGTCGCTACTGCCCGAGCAGCGTCAGGACGTTCTGGGACTGGGCATTGGCGATGGCGAGGACGCTGTTGCCGGCCTGGACGAGGATCTGCGACCGAGTCAGCTCCGAGGTTTCCGCGGCGAAGTCGGTATCGCGGATGACGGACTCGGAAGATATCAGGTTCTCGGCGGTGATCTGCAACTGGCGGATGTTGGTCTGAAGCGTATTCCGCTCGAACGCGCCGAGTCGTCCGCGCAGCACGGCGACCTGGGTGATGGTCTCATCGACGACGTCAGAAGCCTCGGCGAACCGGCCCGTGGACAAGGCCTTGGGCTGGCCGGTCTTCAACTCCGACAGGTATCCGACCAACGAGGTGCCCAGTTTGTTGGCCTGCATCGCCTTGACGCCGATGTTCTCCTGGAGGTTGGTGTTGACCTGCGGCCCGAGCTGGAAGAGGGCTCCGCCGCGGGTGATGGCGAACGCCGACGACCCCAGCCCAGACGAGCCGTTTCCGAAGGCCTCGGCGAGGATGACGTCGAGCTTCAGCGCGGTCGAACTGAAACTGAGCTTCAAGCCGTCGGCGGTGGCCGAGATTCCGTTGACGGTGGCGAGTGCGTCCTGGCCCTCGTCGCGTACGTTGGGCACGCCGGTGCTGTCGATCAGCGGGAATGAGCCGCTGAGGGCGGTCACGCTGACGAACGCTTTGCTGCCATAGGCGAGGCTCTGGATGCGCAGGCCGGCGCTGCCGTTGACGCCGCTTGCCGTGGCGATGACTCCAGTGGAGTCGACGTTGGTATTGATCGCCGCGACCATATCGACGGTCGAGGCGCTGGCCGGGAAGGTCAGGGTGATGACGCCGTCGCGTCCCTGGATATCGAGGGTGACGGAACTGGCCGTGGTGGGTGAGGCGAAGCGCAGCTCGGCCTTCTCGGCCGACTGGTTCACGGCCACGGTGACCGGGACGAAGGGCTGGGTTCCGAAGACGGCGCCGAGGACGTTGACGTCGGCGAGCTCCGCGGCCGCGACGCCGCTGGTGACGTAGTCCAGCTCGCCGTTGAGGAGCTTTCGCCCGGCGAAAGTCGTGGTGTTGGCGATCCGGGTGATGGAGTCGATGGCGTTGTCGATCTGGAGCTGGTTGGCGGCGATCTCCTCGTCGGAGAAGGCGCCCTTGTTCGCGGCCTCGACGAGCAGTGCGTTGATGTCGCGCAGCAGCGCCTGCACCTCATCCAGGGCGCCTTCGGTGGTGGCGATGACGTTGATGGCGCGGGCGGAGTTGTCGATCGCCTGCTCGACCGAGGATATTTCGGATCGGAGGCGTTCGGAGACGATCAACCCGGCCGGATTGTCGGCCCCGCGGTTGATCTTCAGGCCGCTCGAGAGCCGTTCCAGCGACGTGCTCAGCGAGCGTTGCGATATCTGCAACTGGCGCTGGGCCACGAGCGAGGGGACGTTGCTATTGATCCGCGACATGTTGGATCCTCCTTGAAGGTTCCCGGCGCCTTCCTGTGCGTCGGGTCGTTTCAGTCTCGTTCCATCGAGCAACCGAATGCGGTCGGGGCCCACCATGCACGGTGGGCAGAGCCCACCCTACAGGTTGTTATCCTCCTGACGGTCGTTCTTCTTGTTTTCGCGCGGCGGCGTCGGCGCCGGGCGGTTGTCGATCCGCTTGTGCTGCGCGTCGCTTTTCGGGATGACTCCGGCGACGTCGTCGGTGGAGACCTTGGCCGCCTGCTGGTTCTCCCGTTTGATGGCCTCGTACACTTCCTTTCGATGCACCTGAATGTGGCGCGGGGCGGTGATCCCGAGGCGCACCTTGTCGCCCCGGATGTCGACGACGGTGATTTCCACCTCGTCGCCGATCATAATCGTCTCATCGCGCTGTCTCGATAGCACCAACATGCCCGGTTCCTTCCTTCGGGGAGTTGCGGATTAGGGTCGGCCGGTTCGCTCAGTCGCTAGGCATCCGCTGCACTGTCCCTTAAGATTGTAGCTTTGCTTCATGCCTCAAGCCACTTCACGGCTATGCGGTCTTGCCAAGCGCTGCCGGGCGTTGAAGGCGCATCAGCGGATGTCTGGTGGAGTAGCGCTTGTCGCTGAGCACGAGTTGCCGGGCGCGGCGGTTGACCGTGTTGACCACCAGCGGTCCCTGGAGGTTGCCGGTGAGCAGGTCGCCGACCTTGTTGACGATGACGAAGACCTGGGCCTCCTCCGCTTCGGTCATCTCGATGCACTGGAGGTCCTCGAGCTTGACCGGAACCTGGAAGTCCGGAACGAACAGACGCGGATCACAGACGACGAACGCCAGATCCGGCGTGCACACGGACTGGAGCCAGTAGAACCCGCTGCCGTGTCCGGTCTGGACCAGCGCGTACTCCCGTTGCGTCGGAAACCCGAGGATGCCTTCGTCGAAGGTGATCAGGCGATCCTGGTCCACTTCCAATTGGCCGAAGCGCGACGTTTCGATAATCACGGTCACTCTCCTATAGACTCGACTTCCCATGCCGGTTCCGGCTCTTCATCACCGTCACCGTTTCGCTTCCACCGAATCGCGGACTCCTATCGAAGGAAATCCAGCAAAGTCAGGTTCAACACCAGCGAACTCGTCTGTAGGTTCGCCTGCATCTGGGTCATGGCCGCCTGAAGCCGGGTGACCGCCTCGGCGTAGTCCAGGTCCTGCACCTCGGACAGGAACCGCTCCGTGGTCAGCGCGGCGTCGTCCATCTGGGCCTTCTTCAGAGACGCCGCCTGCGAGCGCGCGCCCACGATCCCGTGCACGCGTACCACGTCGGCCCGCAACTCTTCCAACCGGCTGCCGGCAGTAGAAATCGCCTGCGTGTCGTCGGCGCGGAGGCCCTGTTCCAGCGCCCACAAGGCGTCGAGAATGCCGTCGGTGCGAACCGGGTTGATGTCCGTGCCGAGCAGCTCGGTCGCCGCCCCGGTCACGGTCTGTTGCAGGCCGAGGTCGATCGCCGCGGCGGACAGGTTGAGCAGGCTCACGCTCAAGTCGCCGGGGCCGCCGGTTTGATCCGTCAGCCGGATGCCGTTTCCGACCGGAGCGAAGTCCGCCCGGACGGCTACACCGGCGGCCGTTGCCGCCGCGTTGATGATGTCGATCACGTCGCCGATGGTTTGTGCCCCGTCGAGGTTCACGTCGACGGTCGAGCCGTCCTTGGCGGTGATGCGCAGGTCGTCCTCTCCGGGGACGACGGTCACGCCGCGGCCGAAGTTCAGTTGATCGAGCGGCGTGGCGGTGTCGAACGTCCGGACGCCGAGGTCCGCCGCCGTCGTGCCGCCGTTCTCGCCGACGCTCAGCGACGTACCCGAAACCTGGTTGAAAAGGTCGATGCCGGTGCCGGCGTCGTTTACCCGGGCGAGCACCTGCACGTCTGCGCCGTTGATGGTGTTGAGGATGTCCTGGACGGTCACCGCCTGGCTCAGATCGATGGTCGCCGTGCGTTGCCCGTTCGTGATCAGGAGGCCGCCGTCGAGATCGATACCCGCCCCGCCGGCCAGGTCCGCGACGGGCGTGGTCCGCGTCACGCGCGGAAGCAGCGCGGGCCCCTGAATGACGTTGGCGGTCGGGTCGGGCGTGCGGATACCGAGGTCGGCCGCGACGACGCCGCCGTTCGTGTCATGGATCGACACCGGCACCGAGCCCGGCGTGATGACCAGTCCGGTGTCGGAGACGGAAGCCGTAAGGCTGGAGCCGGCCGCCGCGGCCGCATCGTTGATCGCCTCGGCCACGTCGCCGATCGTGTCCACCGAGGTCAGGTCGACGGTAAACGTGCCGGCCCCGCCCTGCTCATTGAAGACCAGGGTGCCGGGGCGGATTCCCCGACCCGTCGCGCCGCGCAGGTCCTCGATACGAACCGCGTCCGTGAGGCGCGGCGTGAGGTCCACGTCGGTTGCGATCGAGCTCGATAAGGCGTTGAACAGGACATCGCCGGTGACATTGACCGAAGTGCTCAAGCCGCCGTCGATTCTCGTGAAGCGGTCGCCGGTGTCGCCGACGTAGGCGATGGCCCCGAGGGCGTCGATGAACGGACGGTTCAAGGTGTCGCGCCCGCCGAAGATGTAGCGTCCGAGAAGCTGCCGGTTTCCGACGATCTGGAGCTGTTGCCGGATGTCGGCGATCAACTCGGCTTCGGCGGCCCGCTCGTCGGCGCTGGTGAGGTTGCTGACGTTCTGGCTGGCGATGTTGAGCGCTTCGATCAACAGGCTGCTGATCTCGCTGATCGCCGCGTCGGCCGCGGCGAGCGAAGTATCCGCGTATTGGAGGTTCGCCCGGAAGCGGTCCTGCTGGCTGAGGGTCTGGCCGAGGTCGACGGCCCGCGCCGCTGACACCGGGTCCTCGCTGGGTGCGACGAAGCGCCGGCCGGTGGCGATGCGGCTCTGCGACTGGAACAGCGCAAGCTGGTTCTGCCGCAACGAACCGAGCGCGAAATCGGTCTGCATTCCCTGGCTGACGCGCGTCAATTGTATGGGGCTGATCGCCATGGTATTGGTTAACTCAGCAGGGACACCAGCTCGGCCAGCAGATCATCCACGGTACGGACGAACCGGGCCGCGCCCTGAAACGCACGCTCATACTTCAGCAGCGAGATCGCTTCCTCGTCCAGGTTGACGCCGCTGACATTCTCGCGCTGGGTGCGGAGCGCCGAGAGGATCGTGTCGGCGGCCTCGCTGTCGCCGTTGACACCGCTCGCCGTCACCGCGACCGAGGTGACGATCGTGTTGTGGACGTCGGTGATCGATCGGCCTCGCAGGCTCTGTACCGGCTCACCATCGAGCGCCGCGAGCCGACCGGCGTTCGAACCGTCGCCGGAGAGGAACACCTGGGCCGCGGCGAGGAACGCCGAGTTCGCTTGCAGAACGTCGTTGACTCCGATGCTTCCCGCATCCGATCCGGTGAAGAAGGTGTTGAGCCCCAGAGCGGCCAGGACGCCGGAGGTATCGGCGCGAGGCTGCTGCCCGTCGTGGCCCAGTGTGAAGGTGAATCCGTCGTCCGCGGTCAGTGCTATCCTGTCGTCACTCGTGACCGATGCGGTCAGCCCGTTGACCTGGGCGTTGATGTCGTCGACCAGCGATTGGAGCGTGGTTCCGGCGGGGGATCCGTCGAGGTCGACGTCGATGCGGAACGCGACCGGCGTTCCCGTCGCCTCCTCGGTGACCACGATGAAAAAGCTCCCGCTTCGGGGACGGTCCGTCAGGCCGGCTTCGTCGCTGTCCAATGGCACGTCGGTCTGGAGTACATCCTGAGCACCGACCAGCGTGTCGAACCCGGCGAGGCCCTGTCCATCCACGTGAATCCGGTTGACCTCGCGGATCAACCCCGCCGCCAACTCGTCCAAGGCGGCGATCTGGCCGTAGGCGTACTGGTCGCGGCTGATGATCAGCCCGGCCAGGCGCCCGGCCCGGATGCTCACCTGTTGGTTGGTGTCCGCAAAGCGAACCGACGTCCGGACGAACTCGCCGTCGATCTCGGGAACCGCGACCAGCCCTCGTGTCACGTCGCCCTGAATGAGCGTTTCGTTGCCGACGTAGACGTTGATGGCCCCGTCCGGTTGCTCGCGGACGCTCACGTCGAAGTACTGGCTGAGCTGGCGAAGCAAGGCGTCGCGCTGGTCGCGCAGCGCCGTCGCCTGCCCCCGCTGGCCCGCCTCGGCGGTGGTTATCTGGCCGTTGAGGCGGGCGATCTCCTGGGCGATGTCATCGGCAGCCGCAACCACGTCGGCGATTTGCGCGTCTAGGTCCTGTCCCAACTGCCCGAGCTGGCCGCGAAGGCTGCGCATCGAGTCGGCCAGCCGCAGGCCGTTGCGAACCGTGAGGTCGCGGATCGCCGGATCTTCCGGCGTGTTTTGCAGCTCGTCGAAGCTGTGGAAGAACTCGGTGAGTTGGCTTCCGACGCCGGTTCCGTTGACATCGGTGAGAAACGCCTCCACCTGGGCCATGGTGCTCTGCTGCGTCAGGGCCGACTGCTGAACCCCGATCGCCAGCCGCACGCGGGCCTCGAGCGCCTCGTCGAGGTTGCGCTGAATGTCCGTCAGCGCCACGCCGGCCCCCGGTTGCAGCCCGGCGGCGATGGGCACGCCCTGTACGGAATCGAGCGCCGCGGTAAGCCGCGTGTAGTCGGCGTTCCCGGCGTTGCTGACGTTGTTGCCGACGGCGTGCAACGCGCCTTCGTAGCTCAGGATCGCGCTTCGTCCGATCTGTAGTGCCGAGTTCAGAAGTCCCATCTCGTCTATCCCAGGGTCTCGAACAGCATGGCCCCGTTCGCGTCGACCTTCGCGCCCTTCGGCGAATAACCCTCGGGCCTGCGCCCACCGGGCCGGATCGAGGCCGTGACCCACTGCATGTGGTGCAACACGTCGCGCGTGGCGGCGCCCGCGATGCGGTTGGCGCCCGCCACCTTGGCCACGACCTCGCGCAGGGCGTCGGCGGCAGAACCGAGTTCCCGCCTTTGCGTGCCATCGATTCGCTCCGCAATCTGCGAAATCGTCGCCGAACGGCCGTCCCCGTCGGACAGGCCGTGCGCTCGCGCGATAAGCCCCATGAGTTGCCGGCGCAGTCCTTCCCGCTCCTGGAGCCGGTACACGAGCGGCGCCTCCTCCTCGCTGATCGCCCGCAACGCGTGCAGGTCGGCCCGCCGCATGGCGTCCATCTTCTGCTGGATCAGCTCGAGGAGTCGCTCGTACAGCGTCCGAAGCTGGCCCAGCAGGCGTGCCAGGCTGCTGACCGTGTTTGACTGACTACTCGAATCCATGCGTGGTTCCTACGATGTCTGCGGCATCGACCCGTCAGCGCGGGCCGGCTCGACCGGGCCGCTGTCGTTCTGTCCCATCAACCGCTGCTGCCGCCCGAGGGTCCGGTAGATCGCATCGCCGAGTCCGGTCTTCATCGCGGCGCCGAGTTGCTCGGCGTAGAGGCCGTGCAGTTGGGCGGTGAACACGTCCTCCCCGCGCCCGCCATGGCCGTACGCGCCCTTGAGATCGCTGTCCCGGAACATCTTCAGGATCGTTCCGAAGAAGGTCGATCCGACCACTTCGCCGGACGCCTGTTCGAGCCGCCGCATGGCGGCGGTTGCGGCGTTCACGTTTCCACTGGTCCGGCCGATCCCGTCTGCCTGCATCTGGTTCATCCTTCGTACATCAGCTTGGCGTGGAGCTTGCCCGCGCGGTGGACCTGTTCGAGGATCGACACCCGGTCCGCAAACGGAACCTTCAACCGATTGAGCGCTTCGAGCAGTTCCTGCACGTTCGCGGAGCGGTTCTGCGCCGAGTCCAGCGGCACGAACGACTCCTCGCGAAACGGCGGCTGCGGAACGCGGCCGTCCGGGAGCGGATTCGCCACCGTCACCGTCAGCCCCATCTGCGACACCACGACCGGTGACAGGCGCGTGTCACCCGTCACCACGATCGTCCCCGCCGAGCGGTTGATCGTCACCCGGGCCTCGTTCGACTCGACCAGGATCGGCGTCCGCTCCACGTCGCGAATCCACGATGCCGGATCGCCGCGCTGGTGCTCCGGCAGCAGCACCACGACGTTCTTGCTGTCGATGGCCAGCGCCACCCGGTCCACGTCCGCCGAGATCGCCAGCTCCTTGTCCACCGCCTGGGCGATCGACGCCGCCATCGACCAGCCGGCGTGTACCTCGTCGATCACCAGCGTCACGTACGTTTGGTTGCCCTTGATCCACGGGCTGTCGAAACCGGTCGCCCGCAACTGCCCGCCGGTCGCGACCACGTTGATGAACACGTCCCGCTCGATGCGGGCCCCGTCGCGAATCACGCCGCTGGTCAGCGCCGTGCCGTCGACGTCGATCTTTCCCTGGGCGAATCCGAACAGCCCCTCGACCGACCGGTCGTGGTAGATCAGCGGCGTGGGAAGCAACTGCCCCGATACCAGGCTCTTGGCCGCTACCGCGGTCACCCGAACGTCGAGCCGATCGCCCTCGCGGGCCCCGTGTGACGGAATCACGGCCTCGATCATCACGATGGCCGTGTTCTTGCTCGCCTCGATGTCGGTGAGGGACTCCACCGCGGCCCCGAACCGCTGAAGCGTCGATCCCAGTGCCCGCATGGTGGGCAGGAACTTCCCGCCGTCGCCCGAGCCCTCGAGCCCGGTGACCAGGCCATAGCCGATCAGGACGTTGGTCCCCTGCCCTTGAAGCCGAGTCACGTCGCCGACCCGCGCCGTGGGGATCTGCCCAAGGCTCGTCGATGCAGCCAGCGCCACGACGAGTATCGCCGCCGCATCCGGCTTCAAGTGCCGGTCCGAACCAACTCGTTGGAACCGTTCAGCCCGCACACGTTCCCTCTCAGATTGGTTTCAGTAGGTCCAGTAGTTTCAGCAGCCAGCCGCGCGTCGACGCGGCGTGCAGCGCACCCTCGGTCGTGACCACGATTTCCTTGTCCGCCAACTGAGTGCTCAGTACGCTGTTGTCCGCGGTCACGTCTTCCTTGCGGCAGGTGCCGGTGATGGTGATCACGGCCACCTCCTCGTCGTGCGCGATCCGCTCCTGCCCCTCGATGACGAGCAACCCGTTCGGCTTCACGTCGACGATCTTGCCGGTGATGCGGGTCGTAAGGCGATCTTCACGGGATGAGTCTCCCTCACTGCGCAGGTTCTCGTTGAGCTTGTAGTTGATGTTGGGTTGGCCGCGTGTAAAGCCGGCCGAGCCGACTCCGCCGTCCGTCAGCTTGATGAAGTCCTGAAGCTCGCTCCGCAGCTCGTACCGCTTGCGGCGCTCGAGGTCCGACTCCGCCTCCCACTCCCTCCGTTCGCGCACGATGATGGTCAGCAGGTCGCCCGGACGGAACTTCTTGGGCGGCGCGGGCGCGACGCTGATCCACGAATGCCGCTCGTAGGTGGCGTTGCGCGGCCGTGGGCCCTCCTCACGCGTCGGTTGGTCCAGGGTCGTCGCCGGCTTCTCCGCACGATGACGTGCTCCGATCGACGACGTCTGCGCGACGGCGTTGACCGCTGCGACCAGGTCGAGCGCGATTCCCAGCGCTATCAGACCGGCGCGTCCACACCTCATCGTGGCACTCCGCGCGTCATGGCAAGCTGCGGATCGGCTTGCGCCTCCGAGTACGTTCCCCGGTGGACGCCGACCTCCACCTTCGCCGGCCCGACGACAACGCCGTTGAACTCGGTGCGTCGATCGTCGACCGAGCGCACCCGAACCACGTCGCCGAATGTGCCCGTATCCGCAGCCTTCCCGCTCGTCACCACCCGTACCGGACCGACTTGCGTGATCAACGTCACGAGCTGACCACGGACCACCAGCGGCACGGATTCCAGAAGACCGGGCTCCAGGATGCTCCCGGCCGGGATGAAGCGCCTCGCGCGCTGCCCGACGATCTGCCCCGGGTCGCTGACCCCCAGCTTGTCGGTTCGATTGAACGCCAGCGGAACGACCCGCACGTCGGCCGAGCCGACGGTCGCCTCCTGGTTGATCGCCCGCGCCGCCGTCACCACGGGGCGCACCATCGAAACCTGAACCACCAGCGGCACGGTCTGAACGGCGCGACCGTCGGTCCTTACATCCACCTCCAACGGCACCAACCCGAGCGGCGGGCCTCCCCGTCGCCGAACCTTGAACGAGTACGTCGGGCCGGACAGGTCGAGCACTTGCTCCGATGTGCGATCGAACACCAGCTCCGCCCGGCCGCCGAAGCGGTGCAGCTCGTCGTTGAAGTACGCAACGACTGCCTGACGCAACGTGACCGCGCGCTCACCCGTAGCGGCTTCCGCGGCAGCCGGGCGCGCCCGCGCCGCTGATTCATGGTGGAGGCTGGGCGCCGGCGGCGTCGGTTGAACGACACACGGTGTTGACGGGCGAGTAACGACGCATTCCGTGGCCCCGCCGAGTGTCAGCTCTGCGAGGTTGGCCCCCCCCGCGGAAATCGCTTCGCGCATCAGGCTGATATGGAGGATCCGCGAGCCGCCCGGACGAGGCGCCTCGCCGAGGGCCAGACCGGCCAGCGTCCGTTCGATGTCCGCGTCGAACCCACGAAGCTCGCAAACATCGTCCAGCCGTACCACGTCCCCGACGACCACCGCGGCCGGCCACACCCGCACGGCCCCGGCCAGCGCCGGGTGCGCTGCGAACAACGCGCCCGCAGCGACCCATGCTGCACGGCTCAACCAACTCGGCGCTCCGCGGCTCCACCGTCGCAGCGCGTGGTCCGAACTGACTTCGCAATCCTTGCGGTTCATGGCGGCATCCTGCACGGGCGGCCACACCTCGGCCGCCGCTCAACGTACTACGCTCGCGTCATCCTCCCATCGTCGGGGTACTACAGTCTCCGCAGGTTCGAAACGATCTGTAGCGTCTCGTCGGCGCTTTGGATCGACTGGCTGTTCAGCTCGAAGGCCCGCTGCGTGGTGATCAGGTCGATCAGTTCGCGCACCGGATCGACGTTGCTCATTTCCAACTGGTTCTGGTTGATCGAGCCCAGGCCGTCGGTCTGCGGCGTTCCCGTGACCGGTGGACCGGAGGCGTCGGTTTCGATGAACAGGTTCTGGCCGATAGTCTTGAGCCCCTCCGGGTTCACGAAGCGAGCCAGCTCGATCTGCCCGATCACGTTCAGCGTGTTCGACCCTTCCTGCCGCACGCGCACCTCGCCGTTTCGCCCGACGATCACCTCGATCGCATCGTCGGGAATGGTCAGCGGCGGTTCGAGCACCGCCCCGCTGCTGTTGCCCAGCACGATGTTGCCCACGGCGTTCCGCGCGAAGTTCCCGGCCCGCGTGTAGGCGATGATCTCACTGCCGTCGTGGACCGTACTGAGCTGGAAGAAACCCTGCCCCTCGATGTGCCAGTCGAGCGGGCGGTTGGTCGTGTCCACTGCCCCCTGCTCGAAGTTGAGCTGGGTGCCCGAGACCTTCACGCCGGTTCCGACGAGAATGCCGTGCGGGATCGGCTCATCCTCCACGTTCGGCACGCCCGGCTCACGTTTGACCTGGTAGAGCAGGTCCTCGAAGTTGGTACGCATCGACTTGAAGCCGTGCGTGTTCACGTTGGCCAGGTTGTTCGCCACCACGTTGAGTTTCTCGTCCAGCGCCCGCATCCCGGACGCCGCAGCATGTAAAGCCGTGATCGCCATAACTCGCTACACCATCCGCCCCACGGTGTTGACCGCGCGATCCGTCGCCTGGTCCTGCAACTGCACCATCGTCGCGTTCATCTGATACGCCCGCGTGGTCTCGATCATCCGGGCCAGGCCCTGCATCGGGTTGAAGTTCGAGCCCTCCAGGGCTCCGGACACGATCCGGGCCTCGGCCGGCACGATGGCGTCGGTCGTCGCCTCGAACAGCGTCTCGCCGAACTTGCGCATGGACTGTTTGTCGTCCATCGTTACGAGCCCCAGCGTGCCGGCAACGGCGTCGCCCTGGCGTATCGTGCCATCCTGTGACACTCGGAGATCCCCGAGCGCCGGATCGATCTGGATGGGCGCGCCGTCCTGGTCCAGAACCCGCCAGCGCCCGTCTCCGCTGTTGAGCACCAGCTCGCCCGAAGGATTCAATGAGAACGATCCGTTCCGCGTGTAACGCGTGCTGGTCCCGTCGCTCACGGTGAAGAACCCGTCGCCCTGGATCGCGACGTCGAGCGCCCGGCCGGTGTTGAGAATCGGTCCCTGGGTGAAGTCGTGGAACGTCGGGCGGACATCTACGCCCCCGGCCAATCCGTCCAGCACCGGATGTGCGAACCGTGTCGCGCCCGCCGCGGCCCTACGCTCGACCACGCGTTCACGAACCACGGCAAGGTCCTGTTTGAACCCCGTGGTGTGGGCGTTCGCCATGTTGTTCGCCAGCAGGGTCTGCTGGTGCTCGTGCACCTTCATTCCCGCTGCGGACAGCCAGAGCCCGTAACTGCTCACGATGCACCGTCCTCAAATGCCACCACGATGCCGGTCTCGTCCGACGGCAGGACCCCGCCGAGCTCGGCAAGATGCCGGGTCGCAGCGTCCCGAGCGCGTTCGCGAACGAGCCGGCCCAGAGCCTCCCAGTCCCACGGGCGGTGCGACTCCCCGACGTGTTGCGTCGCGCATCGATTCATACGATCCACTCCGAGCGAACTCCGCGTCGGACATCCTGCCGGGTCACAACCGCACGACCCGGGCTCCGGGCGTCCCGAGGTTAGCACGCGGCGTGCCACCGGCTCGACAATCAGCCACAGCGGCTGTTTCGTGAAAGGCGGTTCGCCTATAAGCTACCTATAAACAATAGGTTATGGATTATCGAACGGCCTTTCCTAGTTCACGTCCCCGGCAGCAGCCGGCCGCACGGTGCCGCGCAGATCGTGCTCATGGACCGGCAACATTCGCTCCGAATCCTCGCTACTGCCAGGGGCCATGCGTCCATCTGGCCCGCCACGCGGACCGCCCGATGCCGCGGCCAACGGCCCTATGGGCGCGGTGAGCGGCTACCTTGACCGTGCCATCCCCCCCAGCCAAGATGCAATCCGTGTGCGATCGCCCGCGAGGTCCCGCCCCGCACGCGGGCGGGGTCGGACCGTTGCTGTCGCCACCCATTCGTGGGAGCGGTGTCCGAGTGGCTGAAGGGACCGCACTGGAAATGCGGTGTGCGGGAAACTGCACCGAGGGTTCGAATCCCTCCCGCTCCGTTCTCTACCCTTGCTACCTAATCCCCCGCCCGGCCCGCAGGTCAGGCCGCCTGCCGTCCTATAACCGCACGCCCGGTTTATCGGGGCCAACCACTGTCCGATAGAACAACGCACGTCCGCGCCGCACGCCGCTACGGGGCAGTGCGCGCGGATCGTGGAGCGATCCCCTTTGTTCCGGGGAGCTTTCGGAGCCGGTGTTGATGGTAGACCGTCCCGCACAAGCTGCTTGGCTGTTGATCCTCGCTGCCGCCACGGTCGGTATCGGGGCCAGTGGCATGCTCCTCGCCGGGCACGACGGCGGATGGAGACTGAACGGCGCAGATGGCGGCGTGCTCGCCCCATGGTGCGGCGCCGGCCGGGTGCCGAGCCGGAGCTGCGCCGATACCGTCGCGAGCCAATGGGGCGCCTTCGACTTCACGCTCGGATCGCGCACCTTCCTCGTCCCGACCTCGTACCTCGGTCTTGCGTACTTCGTCGGCGTGGGGCTTTGGTTCGTGATGCTCGGCCGGATCCCCGCCTCGGCCCGCCTGCTCTGGCGTTGTACGCTCATAGCGACGGTCGCGGGGTCCGTCGTCTCCCTGATCTTCTTGGGCCTGATGGTGTTTTCGTTACGGACCTGGTGTTCCCTCTGTGTGACGGCCCATGGCGCCAATGCTGTCGTCGCCGCCGCCGGTTTCCTTCTATGGCGCAAGGTGCGGCTTGCAGACCCGAACGGACGCGAAACGGGACGGATCGACCTGTGGAGCGCGGGTCTCGGGCGTCGGCAGACAACTCTGGCACTGGCCACCATCCTCGCCGCCTGCGGCGGCCTCTACCTCTACTATGAGTCAGTGCGCGAGGCCCGTCGCCATTGGCGTGAGGCTTCGGCGTTTCGCCACGCCATTGCATCCGTGCAACGCGACGGCCCGTTTCTCGTGCGCGAGTACCTGGCCCAGCCTTACGTCGATGTCCCGCGCACCCTGGACCTGCGGCGCGAACGGTCCTCCGCCCCGAGGCACCATCTGGTCGTTTTCTCCGACTTCGACTCGCATCCGTGCGCGTGCTTCGAGAGCCGCTGGCGCAAGGAGTTCCAACCCGGGTTCGGGAGCGACATCGACGTCGAATTCCGGTTCACGCCCAACGTACTATTAAGAGACGGAACAGAGGCGCCGGTCCCCCAGGAGCACCTTCTCGCCGCCGCGGCGGAACGACACCTCGACCCGGCCGCCTATGTCCGACTGCGTTCATCGATCTTCAAGCGCGCGTTGGCACGCGAGTCGTCCCAAAGGCCGCCGGACCTCGCAGCGCTCGCCCCGGCCGGCGTGGCAGTCGACGTGCTGATGAGCGACGTTAACCTCGCGGCGGCGCAAACGACCGTGGCCTCGGATGTCGCTTTGGCGAGGGGGCTCGGTGTCACCACTACGCCGGCCCTCTTCCTCGACGGCCGACGGGTTCCGGAGCTCTGCGTCAACAGCGATGTCTTCTGGACCACGATCCGTCAAACACTGGACCAACCATCACGCCTGGCTGCCGCCACGGAGCACGCCATCCTGCGCACCGGCACCCGGAACATTCGAGAGGCCGCTGATGAATAACACGCATCTGAGCCGCGAGCCGCGGGCCGTCGAGCAACGACCTGCCGACCGAACGGAACGGGCCGGCGGGCTTGTCGCGGATCATCACATGCAGGCCGGTGACCTTCGTCCGAATTCCGTGACGGCGTGGCGGAACGTTCGCATGATGCGGCTTCTCGAACGGATCGCGATGCGGTTCGACCAGGCGGGCGTTTCGCTCATGGCCCTCAAGGGAGCGGCGCTCAACCTGCTCCTGCTCGAGGACCCCGCAGCGCGCCCGATGGTCGATCTGGACCTTCTGGTTCGACCGGAGGACGCCGACCGGGCCTGCCACCTCCTCGAGCGGATGGGCGGATTGCGCGGCGAGCCGCTCGTGCGCGAGGACTTCTTCCCGAAGTATCACTACGAAGTGGAGTACACGTTCGGGCCGATTCACCCCGTGAAGATCGATCTCCACGTTCGACCGTTTCGCCCGCTCCGCTACGCACAGTTCGTTCCCGACGACGCGCTGTGGGCGCGCTGCCGCAAGGTCCCGATCGGATTCGGGAGCATCTGCGTGCCATCGGACGAGTCGATGTTGATCCATCTGGCGGTTCACGCGGCAGTCCACGGCGCGGCACCGGGCCGGTGGCTGCGCGACGTGCAGCTCTGGATCGAGACCTACGGCGACGCTCTGGACTGGTTCCGCGTGGTGACGGACGCAAACCGCTGGGGGATCGCCGCGCCGCTGCGGCGCGCCCTGCGCCGGGTCCTGGCGAACTTCCCGAAGACCCGCGTGCCTGATGTCATGAGACGATTGCTCCGGTCCCGGCCCGGCTGGCGCGACGCGCTCGCCCTGTGGCAGGCGCCGCGCGACGCGGACCGCCCGCTCGCCCAGCTTCTGGTCAACCTGCTCTGCACGCCGGGGCTGCGGTTCAGGCTCGGCTATTTGCAGGCGATCTTTCTGCCCCATCGAATACACATGGCCGATTGGTATGGCCCGCCCCATCGCGGCTGGCTTGTCGCCGCCCATCTCCTGCGCTGGCTGGGGCCCGTCGCGACTCGGACGCGATGGGGCCGCAGACGGCTGTCGCGCGTCGAACTGCGGCCGAGTCCGATCCACGGTGTCGGCGTGTTCGCGACGAGCGGCATCAGCACCGGTGAGGTCATCGCCCAGTACTGCGGCCGGCCCGTGGACGGCGACAGCGTGTACGCCGTGCGCCAGATGGATGTACACGGCGATCAAAAGAGATACGAACTGACCGGCCGACTGCGGCACCTGAATCACTCATGCAGCCCGAACGCCTGCTTCGAGGGATTCCGGCTGGTCGCCCTGCGGCCAATTGCACGCGGACATGAGATCACGATCGACTACGGCGACGGCACGTGCAATTGCCACACACGGGAATACAAGCCCGACTCCCGGCAGCCGGTGCCCTGTGCCCGCGTCGCATAGGTACGGATACCCAGGGAAGGACCATGACGGAACGTGGTACGCCGCCGCGTGGAGAACCGCGCGGCGATAGGAAGTCCGAGTCACAGCGCTGCGGCGCGTCCGACGGTCGGACGCGCGGAGACTCGCGGCGCGACTTCTTGCGCTCGGCACTGCGGAAGACCGCTTACGCCTGGCCCGTCGTGGTCGTGTTGGGATCACAAAGTGAGGCACTCGCTAACAGTAAGGACGGGATCGCATGGAGCCAGTGTGCGAGCTTCGGCGATCCGTGCGGAGCGGCGACTTGTTGCCCCGGCTACCATTGTGTGTCCATCCCTGTGCCCATGTGTCAACCCTTCTTGTAGCCGTTGGACGCTCGATGTACGAGGCGACGAAAGGAACATCTTGATGGGCGAGCCGGCCGATCTGACCGCAGGGTGGGCGCAGCGAATCGACTGCAAGCGCACATCGGTGCCGCCGCGGCGCCGCGACGTCTCGGAGCATCCGGCCGAGGGCGGAACGCTGCTGTTCGCCGCTCGCGACGGCAAGACCCTCCTGCTGAACGAAACCGCCGCCCTCGTCTGGCGGGCGTGCGAAAGCGAGACCACGCTCGCAGAGCTGACCAGGCAGCTCGCCGAGAAATACGATGTGGACTCGGAGACGGCCGCCGACCATGTCGAGCAGCTCGTGACGCTCTTTGCCGAATCGGGCCTGCTCATGCTGGAGGCCGCTCAAACGTGATCCTCCTTCACGCCAAAGAGCCCCGGCCACCGCAAGCCACGGTCGGCCTGCGCCTCGGCGAGATCGACGTCTCCGTTCGGAGTTGCGAGGACGTCGTGCTGGAGGACTTTCAGCGGCTCTACCACGGCTACCCCGCCGCAGGGGGGGCCGGCATGTCCATTGGCGTTGACGTGCAGCGCGTCGGCAGGTTCCTGCCGACCTGCCGGGTGTTCAGCGGCGGCGAACCGATCGGCCCGGGGGTTCGCAGCGCCGACGCCCTGCCCTTCGTCGAATGGGGTCTCAACTATCAGCTCGTCGGGAAGCGCGCGGACTACCTCTGCGTGCACGCCGCGGTCCTGTCACGCCACGGGCAAGGCGTGCTCTTTCCGGCTCAGTCCGGCAGCGGAAAGTCGACGCTGGCGGCGGGGTTGCTGACCCGCGGCTGGAAGTACCTTTCCGACGAAGTCGCCCTGATCGACCCCGCTACCCTGCGCGTTCACCCGTTTCCCAAGGCCTTGTGCATAAAGTCCGGAGCGTTCGCCCAGGTGCGCGGCCTCGACCTTCCGTTCGTGGGGCGCCGCCATTACGTCAAGGGGGCCAAGGGACACGTGGCGTACGTCAACCCCCTGTGCATGGGTCCTGGGGCCCTGGGCAGCCATTGCCCGATACGGTTCGTCATACTTCCGCGCTTCGTTTGCGGCAGCGAGCCGCGCCTGCTCCGCCTCTCACCGGCCCAGGCCGCGTTCGAACTGACACGCAACGCCATGAACCGCAGCGCTTTCGGTGATCGGGCGATCGGTCTGCTGACCGAGGTCGCCGAGCGGGCGGAGGCCTTCTCGCTCCGAACCGGCTCGCTGCGGGAAACGGGCGCCTTGCTGGACGCCCTGCTCGATCGGAGCTTGTCTTGAACTTGCGGCTGCACGGGTCGTGACACATAGCGATGAACCAACAGGCGGCGGCCACGGAGTTACCGTCATCCTGACGGTGAGGAATGATGCGCAGGGCGCCGCTGTCACGGTCGAATCGCTTCTGAAACAGACCCGCAAGCCCGATGAGATCGTCGTCGTCGACGGCGGGTCGACCGACGCGACGCGCTCCGTGCTCGAAGACTATGCCCGGCGCGACGACGTTATCCGCATCATCGACGCGCCGGGCGCCAACATCGCCGCGGGCCGGAACCTCGCCACGAGCGCCGCGAACCATCCGATCATCGCCGGCATCGACGGCGGCTGCCGGGCGAATCCCGATTGGCTCGAGCAACTGCTCCGGCCGTTCGAGGATGACCCGAGCACGGAATTCGTCGCCGGCCTGTACCGGATCGAGCCGCAGTCCCTTCTGGAGCACGTCGTCGGGCTGGCCACCATGCGCGGGCAGATCGAGCCGGTCGATCCAAAGCGGTTCAACGCCTCGGGCCGGTCGATCGCGTACACGAAGAATCTGTGGCGCCGCGCCGGCGGCTGGCCCGACTGGATCCGCTACGCCGAGGACACTCTGTTCAACCATCGAATCCGCGCCGTGACCGGGCACCGGAGGCTCGCCGAGCGTGCGATCGTCCATTGGAGGCCGCGAGGCTCCATCGCCGCGATCGCCAAACAGTTCTTCTGCTACGGGACCGGACGGGGCCACACGCAGATCGATGCCGCAAGCTTCCGGTACAACCTTCGCAACGTCGCTCTGGTCGTCGTCGCCGCGTGCGCCTGCGCATGGACTTGGTACTTAGCCCCCCTTCTGATCGCCCTGCTCGCGTACTTCTATGTATGGACCTTCCACGGCAAGGCCGTTCGGCTCGTCGAGCACACCGGGCGATGGCAGGCGTATCCCCTGACGCTGTGCGTGATGTGGACGGTGCTGTTCTCCAACCTGGCGGGCTACCTCGTCGGCTCGTGGCAGCGGTTCCGAAATCCGGGCACCTACAAGGAACGCATGAACGCATTCCTGGGACGCACGTGCAGCCATGCCATCTAGCGGCAGGTCGCAGCCGAACGTCTTCCCGTTCGATGCCGCGCCCGAGCGTCGATGGGTCTGCATCAGCTACGCCTTCCCCCCGATCGCCCGCAGCGGCACTCATCGCAGCCTCGGGTTCGTCCGGCATCTCGCGGAAATGGGGTGGTCTGCGACGGTCATCACGGCGGCGCCCGACGGTGAGCCGACGGATGAAGCGCTCTGTCAACGCGTCCCGCGCTCGACTCGTGTCTTTCACGCGCCGCAGACGGATCTGATTGCGGCTTTGAAGCGCAGGATGGGCGCGCCGCCCGCCGCAGCGCGCCGTTCGCGGGTGCCGGCGTCGGACGATCACCGTCGCCGCACGCGGTGCGCGCTCGCGGCCCTGCGGGAGTGCATCTCGCAGCTCTGCATCACGCCCGATTCCCGCCTCGGCTGGGTGATACCCGCCGTGCGTGCCGGCCTGCGGGCGATGCGCCGCGCGGGCCACGACGTGATCTTCTCGACCTCGCCGTACGCCAGCGCCCATCTGGCCGCACTGATCCTGTCCGGTTTGACACGGCGGCCCTGGGTCGCCGACTTCCGCGATCCGTGGACCGGCAACCCCTTCCGCATGAGCCGAACACCGATGGTCGAACGATGGGATGGGTTCCTCGAGCGGCGCGTGGTGCGACGCGCATCGCATCTCGTCTTCAACACGCCGACGTTGACCGCACATGTCCGCGACCGGTACGGCGAGGTTCGCGGCCGCTGTTCGACGATCCTCAACGGCTTCGACGCTGATTTGCTCGCGGAGGTGACGCCGACTCGATGCGTGCCTGAGGGGACCTTCCTGTTGACACACTGCGGACAGTTCTATGGACCGCGCCGCCCGCACCCCTGGTTCCGGGCCCTTCGAGCGGCGCGAGCGCGTGCACCGCAGTCGGCCGCGCGCATCCGCCTTGCCCTGGTTGGGCCGGACCATTACGACGGCCGGCACCTGGGCGACATCGCGCGGCACGAAGGTGTCGGGGAACTGGTTCTGATTCTCGGACCGCGACCGCATCGCGAGGCGTTGAGTCTGCTCGCGGGCAGCGACGCTGTGGTCCTCGCCGGCGCCGACGGCCCGTCGGCGGACCTCCAGGTTCCCAACAAACTTTTCGAGTACCTCGCTCTTCGAAAGCCGATCCTCGCGGCGATCGACTTCGGCAATCCCGCAGTGCAGATACTGCGCACGGCCGGTGCCGACGCGGTGATTCGCCCGCCCGGCGATCCGGAGCCGCTCGCCGACGGCCTCCTGATCCTTGCGGCTCCGGGACGACACGCGGACCCCAAGGCCTGGACCGGCGCCGCCCGCTTCGAGCGCCGGCATGGGGCACGCCAACTGCGGGAGCTGTTTGTCCGTCTGACGACCCGCCCCCGAGATCGAATGCGATCGGTGGACGCGAAGCCGCCCGACTGGAATCCCGCCGCGTCATTCCCCACCGGCCTCACAGTCCATGGAGGATGAAGGGATTGGTCTTGCGCTCGTGGCCAATGGTCGTCTGCGGGCCGTGGCCCGACAGTACCCGCGTGTCGTCCGGCAGCAACATGAGTTGATCGTGAATGTTCCGCATCAATCGTCGGCCGTCACTGTGCGGGAAATCGACCCGCCCGACGCTGCCGGCGAACAAGGCATCACCGACGAACGCGATGCCGAGCTCCGCGCAATGCAGCGTCCGCCCACCTGGTGAGTGCCCGGACGTATCGAGCACGCGCCACTTCGTGCCATCGAGCTCCAGCTCGCCGCCGGCCGGAAGGTCGTCCGGATCGGTGACCTCCGTGGCGAAACCAGGACCGAACAGTCCGGACAGGTTTTCCATGGGATCGGTCAATGCCGCCCATTCCTCCTTGGCCAGGTACACCGGCAGCGGCGCGAGGCTCGAGCGCACCTTGTCGAGCCCACCGATGTGGTCGGCGTGGGCATGCGTCAACACGATCGCCTGTGGGACGAGCGAATGTCGCTCGATGTGCTCGAGGATCTGCCGTCCCTGTGGCGGAAAGCCCGGATCGATGATCCAGCAAGGGCCGCCGTCGCGGAGGCAGACGGTGTATCCGTTTTCGACGTAAGTCGGGTCGTTGGTGACGTAAACTTGAAGCGCGCGTCCGGCCATTCGTCCTGGGCTCCCGGCATCGAGCCGGGCCATCATAAGCGCACGGTCCGGCGCCGCAAGCCACGGGTGGGTGCCACGGTCTGGCACCGCCGGGCGGCGGCGAAAGACGGCCCGGACACCACCGCCCGTCATCCTCCACGGCCCGGCCCGCTTGCACCCGGGACCCGCCGGGTGGCGCGACGCTCGTCCAGCGGTGGTCGTTTGTCCGCTGCCCTCCGAGTGCCCGGTGGTGGCGGCTGCCGGTTCGGCAATGGGTTCGTTTGCGTCGATTTGGGTTCGTTCTTCTTAACGCAATCGCTGTTTTTGCCAGCGCCAGGGCGGTTTTTGGCTTCGTTTTGCGAAAAAAATGAGGCAATGGGCAACAGGCAACTGGCAACAGGAGCCAGGGATCGAGGGGTCGGGGGGTCGAGGGATCGGGGGGGTCGAGGGGTCGAGGGGTCGGGGGATCGGGGGATCGAGAGGGTTGAGGGCGGCGATAGGCATGGTATGAACATATACCGAACGTACGGTTGGGGCAAGGGGGAAGCTGTCGGTTTCCTGGAATCGTCGTAACTTTCGGCCCGGGCGGGGTTTGGAGGAGTTACGGGTTGCGAGTTACGCGTTACCGATTACGAAAGGGGCGGAGTGCCGGGAGGGCGCGTCGGTCGGGGGGCGACAGGGCGAAACGGCAGGAAGGCGAAATCAGCGGCATCTCGGGGAAACCGTGTAAGAAACGGGCTGTTCTGGGGTATAGTAACGGGATCGCCTGATCCCTGGAGCACCGGCGTTGTCCGACAGGACCCGACCGTCTCTTCTGATCCGCCTACGCGATTCGTGCGATGGGCGTAGCTGGCAGGCCTTCTTTGACCGGTACTGGCGGCTCATCTACGGGTTCGCTCGCAAGTGTGGCCTGTCCTCGGCCGACAGCGAGGACGTCCTTCAAGATGTCATCATCGAGGTCTTCAAGAGCATGCCGGCCTTCGAGTACGACCGGTGCCGAGGCACGTTCCGGGCGTACCTGCGGACGATCACGCAGCGCGAGGTGGCTTCAGGGCTGCGATCCGCGGCCCTGAGGCCGGCGGAGCGGTTGGAGGAGCACGTGCGGGGCAACGGTCGTTCGCCGCTCGCGGATCCCACCGGCCCGGATGCGGACGAGGCGTGGGAGAAGGACTGGAAGCGGAACCTGCTCCTTCAGTGCCTTGATGATGTCCGTGTCGAGATCGAGCCCAAGACGTATCAGGCGTTTCATCTCTATGCGATGCTCGAATGGCCCGTGGAGGAAGTCGCGGAGTTTCTAAAGCTCAGCGTCTCATCGGTCTATACGGCCAAGAGCCGGGTGCTGGCACGCGTGCGCGAGAGGCTGGCGAAGGAGGTTGCGGTGGAGGCGGCGACGTGAAGGTCACGATTGAGGAACTCGAACGGTACCTCGAGGGTCGGCTATCGCCAGGGAAGGTGCGGGCGGTCGAGGCCATGCTGCGCCGATCTCCGTTGCTGGCCGCGCAGGTCGCCGCGTTGCGTGAGGAAAGGAAGCTGATGAGTGAGATCCGCGACGCACAGTCGCTTCGGCCCGCGGAGGAAGACGAACGGCGGATCGTGTCGAAGGTGGGCGAGCGGCTGACGACGCTGCTCGACGGGGCGCGTGCGCCGTAGGTCCGGTCGGGTGCGTCGCCCCGTTGGGGTGGAGGCGTATCGGGTCGAGGCGGAGAAGCCCGTTGAAACGGGCTGAGAAACGAAGGGAGGCGGGCGGGCATGAACCAACCCTCGAAGGGCTGGCCTGAATCGCGGCCCGTGGCCGCGGAAGACCGCTGAAGCGGCCTGAACCGGAGAGACGCGTTGGCGAGGTCGAGCGTCGTATCGGCGGGGTCGCGCAACGTCGTCGTTTGAATGGGAGGTTGCGCGTCGGCTCTGAACCCGTTGCGAGCACGATCGGAGTCTGGTGTAAGCAAGCGAACGAAGTCGGGCGGGATGTCCAAGGCGCAAACCAACTCGGGCGACACAGCGACGGAGCGGATCGGGGATTATGCGCTGCTGCGGCGGATCGGGGCCGGGGCGTACGCGGATGTGTGGCTGGCCCGCGACGCGGTCGGGAAGTTCGTGGCGGTGAAGGTGATCGACCGCGAGCGGCTGAGCCTGCTCTCGGGGAAGAACCGGGAGGAAGAGGCGCTGAGGCTGATTCGTCACATCCCCGAGCATCCGCATCTGATCCGGGTGCATCACGTCGGGACGGACGGAGCAAAGCTCTATTACGTAATGGATGTGGCGGACGATGCAGGGGGAGGAAGGGACGAAGGGACGGAGGGACGCAGGGACGAAGGGGAGGGCAAAGATTCTCTTTGCCAATTACAAACTACGAATGACGGATTACGAACGGGCCAAGACGAGAATCGGAAGGAGGGAAGGAGGGACGACGGGGCGCTACGAGTTCCGAGCTACGAGTCACAGGGGACGCGATCGGCGGTCGATCCCGATTCGTACCGGCCGTACACGCTGGCGGTGGAGATCGAACGTCGGGCGCCTATGCCGCCGCGGCAGGCGATCGAGATTGTGCGGCAGCTCCTGTCCGCAGTGGCGAGCCTCCATGATCGCGGGATCATTCATCGCGACATCAAGCCGAGCAACGTGGTTCGCGTCGGCGGAGTGTGGAAGCTGGCCGACATCGGCCTTTTGGCCGAGGAGGCAACCGAGGTGACGGCCGTTGGGACGCCCGGCTTCATGCCCCCGACGGGTCCGATGGACCGGACCGCGGACCTGTATGCCCTGGGCAAGCTTTTGTATTGCCTCGTGACCGGAAACCCAGCGCGGAGTTTCCCCGCGCTGCCGGGCCCGTTGTTACGCGATGAGAGCCGCAGGGCCCATTCCGAGGTCAATGACGTCGTCACGCATGCGTGCGGCGCAAAGACGGTGGAGCGGTTCCCGACGGCGGTGGCGTTCGCAGATGCGTTGGACGCTTGCCTGGAAGAGATCGACGCAGGAGGAGTGAAGACCCGACAACGCAGTAGGCAGCGCAAGCTGGCCGTCGCGTTCGGTGCGGCTCTATTGGCAACAGGTATTTATCTTGGAGGTGAAATGATGAAACGAGCGGCGTTGTCAGCGATCGGAGTGGTGGCGGTGTTGTCGCCTCGGCCTTCGGCCGGACAGTGCGAGGTGGCGAAACTGATTGGGTCCGACGCATCGACTGGGGACCAGATTCAAGCCGTTGGTATAGACGGCGACTTCGTTGTTATTGGCGCACCTCGGGACGATGAAACACACCAGGACGGAGGCGCCGCCTACGTTTTTCACCGTACGGGGTCGTCGTCGTGGGTCGAGGTTTCCAAGCTTCGCCCGCGCGATCCTGCACACCTGCAGTTATTCGGTGCCCATGTCGGCATTGACGGGGATTTGATAGTCGCCAATGCACCTCTCGACCATGAACTGGGCGGTGAGGCCGGTGCTGCATATGTATTTCAGCGTGGCTGGGACGGCCCCGATGCATGGGGGCAGGTTAAGAAACTGGTCGCTGCGGATGGACAGGCAGGCGATCATTTTGGTTTGCGCGTCGCGCTCAGTGGCGACACGGCTATCGCGGGGGCACACGAGCACGACATCGACGGCATGCAGGCTGTAGGCGCGGCCTATGTGTTCGTCCGCGACCACGGCGGCATGAATAATTGGGGTCAAGTCAAGAGGCTGACGGCACCTGATGGTCAAGCCGTTGACGCGTTCGGTTGGTGGGTATCGATCAGTCGCGATACCGCTGCCGTCGGAGCGCTGCTGGACGATGACGCCGGCACGGACTCCGGTTCCGTCTACGTCTTCGAGCGGAACTCCGGTGGCGAGGAGAACTGGGGTCTCAGCAAGAAAATAACAGCGAGCGACGCTTCCGCGCACGCGTTGTTCGGACACACCGTATCAATTACGGGCGATCTTCTGATCGTCGGCGCCATACACATCTACGACCCGCTTGACAGTCCAGGCGCAGCCTATGTCTTCTCCCGTAACGAAGGAGGACCAGAGAACTGGGGCCTCGTTGCGCGGCTTGCCGCGAGCGACGGTTTCGACGGTAACGAGTTCGGGCGCGGCGTAGCGATCAACGAGGAAGTCGCGGTCGTCAGCGCGTCGCGGGACAACGTAGTGGATGCCGGCGCCGTGTACCTCTTCGCAAGGGATGAGGGAGGGCCGGATGCGTGGGGCCAGGTCGCGAAGATCACGCCGTCTGACTTGCAGTCCAACGACAAGTTCGGCCATTGGCTGGCACTCGATGGCGGAACGGCCGTGATAGCCTCGTATCTTGACGACAACGAGCGTGGTTCGGAGGCGGGCTCCGCATACGTATTCGCGGTGGCGGGCGACTGTGATCAAAACGGCTCGGTCGATCTCTGCCAAGTTCTTGGTGACCCCGCGTTGGACGTCAACGAGAACGGCATTCTCGATGCATGCGAGGTGATTGAGGTTGTCATCGACATCAAGCCGGGCAGCGATCCGAACTCGGTCAATCTCGGGAGTCATGGGGTGATTCCGGTGGCGATTCTGACGACCCAGGACTTCGACGCGACGACGGTCGATCCGGACACGGTGGAGCTGGCCGGGGCGACGGTGGCCATTCGGGGCAACGGAAGCCGCACGCTGGCGTTCGAGGAGGATGTGGACGGCGATGGGGACCTCGATCTTGTGCTCCAGGTCGAAACCGAGAACTTGAACCTGCAGGCCGGGGCCACCGAAGCGGTGCTGACCGGCGAGACGTACGACGGGGAGGCGGTGCGCGGGTCGGACCTGGTCAACATCGTCGCGGAGTGAGGGGGGCCGCCCGCCAACCCCCTGTGGTCCCCCTTGGGAAGGGGGACGGCTTGGGCGAAGAGCGACGATCGAAGAGAAGACCGCTTCCTCACGGGCGCGGCTCGGAAGGGGCGGCGAGCCCCATGCCTAGGCTTTGACCGACTGGAAAGTCGATCCCACAGGTCAGGTGGCGGCGCCTCGAGGGGAGACGGACTGGAGAGTCGGTCCCACAGGTCAGGTGGCGGTGAAGGCTTCGTCGAGGGTGTCGGCGAGGAAGTCGGTGTCGTCTCGCGTTATGCACATGGGGGGTTTGATGCGCAGGACGTTGCCGTGGAGGCCGCCGCGGCCGAAGAGGAGGCCCCGGTCCTTGGCGGATTCGTGGACGTTCTTGGCCTCTTCGGCGGCGGGCTCCTTGGTGTCGCGGTTGCGGACGAGCTCGACGCCGAGGAGGAGGCCCCGGCCCCGAACGTCGCCGATGAGCGGGTGGCGGCGCTGCAAGTCGAGGAGTCGTTCCTTCAGATATCCTCCGATCTCGTGGGCGCGCTGTTGGACGTGCTCGTCGTCGATGATCTCGAGGGTGGTGAGGGCCTGGATCATGGAGACGGGGTTGCCGCCGAAGGTGTTGAAATGGAGCTTCTGGGCGAGGACCTGGGTGATCTCGCGGCGCGAGGTGACGGCCCCGAGCGGTGCGCCGTTGGCGATGCCTTTGGCCATGGTGACGATGTCGGGGGTGACGCCGTAAGCCTCGAAGCCCCAGAAGTGTGTGCCGAGCCGTCCGAAGCCGGTCTGCACTTCGTCGGAGATGCAGAGTCCGCCGTGGGCGCGGACGATGTCGTAGACGATCTGGAAGTACTCGGGCGGCGGATCGATCACGCCGCCGGCGCCCTGGATCGGCTCGGCGATGAAGGCGGCGACGTTGCCGGCGGTTTCGTAGTCGATGAGCTCCTCCACGTCGCGGGCGCACTTTACGTTGCAGGAGGGGTACTCAAGCCCGAGCGGGCATCGGTAGCAGTAGCCCGGCACGGCGTGCTTGACGCCGAACGAATGCGGAAAGGGGAACTTCCAATTCCCCATGGCGGTGAGGCCCATGGTGGTCTGGGAGCCGCCGTGATAGCCGTTGCGGAGGGAGATGATGTCGAAGTGGCGGGTGTGGAGGCGGGCCATCATCGCGGCGAGGTCGTTGGCCTCGCTGCCGGAGTTGGTGAAGCAGGAGCTGGTGAGGCCGCTTTGGCGCGGGAAGTGTTCGGCGAGGCGCTGGGCGTAGGTGGCGATGGTCGGGTGCAGGTAGATGGTGGTGGTGTGGGCAAGCCGGCCGACCTGGTCGCGGACGGCGTCGACGATGCGTGGGTGGCAGTGGCCGACGGAGACGGTGACGACGCCGCCGATGGCGTCGAGGTAACGGCGGCCGCGATCGTCCCAGAGATACTGCATGTGGCCTTCGACGATCTGGATGGGGTCCTTGTAATAAGTGAAGACGCCGGGTGAGACGTGCTCGCGGCGCATAGCGAGGACCTGATCGCGGGTGGGCCCGTGGTAGGCGGCGGGCTGGTGGTGGCACGCGGGCAGACCGGCTTTCGGTTTCGTCATGGACATCGGTTTGCTCCTTCACGCGGATCCCGTGGACCCGCATGGGTGCGCGGGAAGGGACTGCGGCGGCGTTGGGTGCGAGGGGGGATTCTCGCATCAGGGCACCAGGGCGCTTCGCGCACCGCGTCGTTCCTTCGTTTGCGGACCTTCAACTCGGTTCATGGTAATCGAATGGTCGCATGGTACCAAGCGCGCGACCCATAAAGGCCCGAGGTTCCCGTCGCAGGCAACGGAAACGATCGAGGGGCGTCGCGTGGGGAGGGGGTGCGGCACGCAAGTCAAGGCGATATCGCATTAACTCGATAAGAGTGCGTGCGCCATGACAATGCGCCGAATACGGGGCGATAACACGTTGGGCAGATTCGATAGAGCACTTGCGCGCTTCCTGAAGGCAGAGGAGGTTCCGCGCTGGTTCGGGTTCTCGTTAGTCCTGATCTACCTGGTCGGGCTGGGGACGGTGGCGAACCTGGGGATCCGGCAAGCGCGACTGGAGGCGGCGGGGCAGCTCGAGCAGACGGCGCGTGCGGGGCTGGGTCTGCTGGTGAGGCATCTGGAGTCGGACTATGCCGGGCGGACGGAGGATGCGGCGCAGCGGACAGCGCTTCAGCGCACGTTGTCGGCGTTCGCCGCAGAGGTGCCGATGCGTTCGTTGCGGGTCGTTCAGGGACGAACGATCGTGGCGTCGAACCGCTCGGACGAGGTCGGGACCGCGGCCGCGGCCGACGCCGGGACGTTGCCTGCGATCGATCAGGCGGCGGCGCGGATCTTGGTTTCGGGGCAGGAACTCCCGGACTATTTCTTTCGCTTTCCGCTGACGCTGGCCGGGGCGGACGGGGCGCGTCGCGGGGCCGCGGTTCTCGAGGCGCAGCTTCCGGCGCACACGACGCGCGTCACGACGTTCGCGGATCACGCGGAGTCGCTTTGCATTGTGCTGGTGATCCTGGGCGCCTTGTTCGTGATGTACCGTTGTCTTCGGGAGCAGTTGCGCGGCGTGTCACGGATCGCGGATCGGCTCCAGATTCACCGGGAACGGCTGGAGGACGACCTCTCCTCGCTGCGGATCGCGGACACACTGGACAACGTGACGGCGGCGTGGAACGAGCTGGTGGATCTAACGCAGCGTCTGCTGGAGAACGTGCAGCGGGCGGAGGCGAACGAGGAATTGTCCCGGGCGCTGCGGAGCTCGACCGGCGGGGCGCTGGCGGAGGCACTGAACGCGGTGCCGGACGGCATCGTGTACATCGCCGGCGAGGGACGGTTCGAGTACCTCAACTCGGCGGCTTGTCAGCTCTTCGGGTGGAGCCCGGACCAGGCCAAGCGGGCTGCGCTGGGGGAGGCGGAGTCGCGGGGGACGGGGGGCAAGGTCTTGTCGGTGCTGCGCGATTCGTGCGATCGGGAGGGCGCGTTTCTGCCCCGCGTGGAGGTGATCGAGAGCGAGGAGGAGCAGAACCCGGTGCGTAGCTCATACCGGATCTGGATCATCCCGCTGCCGCAGCCGCAGCATGAGCACTCGGCGATCGTGATGATCCGCGACGTGAGCCAGCAGCTTCGGGCGGAGCGGGCGCGGGAGGAGTTCGTGGCGCAGGTGACGCACGAGCTGCGCACGCCGCTGACGAACATCCGGGCGTACGCGGAGACTCTTTCGAGCGGGATGTTCGACGACCCGAAGGTGGTGACCGAGTGCTACAACGTTATCACGAAGGAGACACGGCGTCTGTCGCGGTTGATCGAGGACATTCTGAGCGTGTCGCAGCTCGAGGTGGGGACGATCGACCTGGCCGTGGACCAGATTGACCTAAAGACGCTGCTGAACGAGGCGGTGCGGGACGTGCGGGGTCTGGCGGACGAGAAGCGGATCGACCTTCAGTTGGTGCTGCCGGCGAAGCTGGAGCCGATCCGGGGCGACCGTGACAAGCTCGCGGTCGTGGTGAACAACCTGCTGGGCAACGCGATCAAGTACACGCCGGCCGACGGGAACGTTCTGGTCGGGTGCCAGCAGACGGGGGACACGGTGGTTCTGACGGTGAAGGACAACGGTTACGGGATCGAGCCGGCGGACCATGCCCGGGTGTTCGAGAAGTTCCAGCGGGGCCATGACCCGGACGTGCAGCAGGAGGCCGGGACGGGAATCGGCTTGTACACCGCGCGCGAGATCGTCCGGCGGCACGGCGGCGACATCAGCCTGATCAGCACCAAGGGCGAGGGCTCGACGTTTCTTGTGCGACTTCCACATCGCGGGAGCCGGGCGACGTCGATGACGCATGAAAGCGAGGAGCCGGCGGGCGGTGATCGTGGGCGGCGCATGGCGGCGTCGTAGCGGGGCCGGACCGGGTTGTGCCGCGGTTGGGAAGAGGGATTGGATCGTGGCGAAGATTCTCGTGGTGGATGACGACGCCCACGTGGGGCGGGTGATGTCCATGTGGCTGAGCCGGCACGGACACGAGGTGACGATTGCGCGCCACGGGGCGGAGGCCCTCGAGCATCTCGGGCAGCAGAGCATCGACCTGGTGATCTCGGACATGAACATGCCGGTGATGGACGGACTGGCGCTGGCCAAGGCGGTTCGCGAGCGCGGTCGCGACGAGCTTCCGTTCGTTCTGCTGACGGCGCGGTGCGACCAGGATGCGTTGACGGAGCAACTGAGCCGGTACCGGATCAACGTGTACCCCAAGCCATTCTTCCCATCGAAGCTGGTGGCGGAGATCAATCGCCTTCTGGGGCTCGTCCCGGCCACGCCGTGAGGCGACGCGGCGAGGCACGAGAGGAACGGATCGGTGGATCGATCAGGTGACCGCGAAGCTCAGCCCCGCGCCGCGGACCGGCCCGCCGATGCGGTGGGGTGGCTGAAGAGCCTCCAGCAGCGGCTGGTCGATTTCGAGAGCCCCGGTGATCTGAATGAGATCGTCGTTGCGCTGGGTTCGGCTCTGCACGACGTGCTTGCGGAGCACCGGGGCATGGCGGAGGAGCTGATCGGGGCGTACGAGCAGCTCGGGATCATTTTCGAGGTGACGCGGCGGCTTCCGGAGGTCCAGGCGGAGGCTGAGGTGCTGGATCTGTTCGCGGAGAGCCTTCGTCAGAGCTTTGCATCGCGTGAGGTGCTCATCGCCCGGCCGCGTCCGCCGGGCGGCTGGACGTGCGATCGAGCCCCGGCGGCGCTGGGCGGCTGGGCGTGCCGCGTCATCGAGCGGGCGTGCGAGCGGGGGTCGGCGGTGGTGGAGGCGGCGCCGAGCCGGTTGTTCACGGAGGCTTCGGAGGACGGTGAGGAGGGGCGTCCGTCGCGCGACGGGGACGCAGCGGGGCCGGATGGAGAGCTGATGGCGGCGCCGGTTCACGCGGGGGGCACGCTGGTGTGCGCTTTGGTACTGGTCCGCTCGGCGAGTTCGCCGGCGTTTCGCGCCGTGGACATGATGCTGGCGGAGTCGCTGGCGACGTTCTGCGGCGACCTGATTCGGAACCACCGCCTGGTCCACGAACTGCGGGAGATGTCGATCGCGATGGTTCGTTCGCTGGTGAACGCGGTGGACCAGAAAGACGAGTACACGTGCGGCCATTCACTTCGGGTGGCGTACTACGCCACGGAGCTGGGGAAGCGTCTGGCGCTGAGCGAGGTCGAACTGCAAATGTTGCAGTGGTCGGCGCTGCTTCACGACGTGGGGAAGATCGGGATCCGCGACGCGGTCTTGAAGAAGGAGGGCAAACTCACGGAGGAGGAGTTCGACCATATCAAGGAGCACCCGGTACGGAGCTATCGGGTGGTGGCCGAGGTTGGCCAGCTCGCCGGGGCGCTGGACGGCATTCTGCACCATCATGAGCGGTGGAACGGCACGGGGTACCCGGATCGACTCGCAGGTGACGCGATTCCGCTTCAGGCCCGGATCATCCAGATGGCCGACATGTTCGACGCGCTCACGTCGAACCGCTCGTACCGCCCCGCGTTCGACTGGCAGAAGGCGCTGCAAATCATGGAAGAAGAGGGAGGGAGCACGGTCGACCCGACGTTGCAGAGGGTATTCGACCGGATGATCCGCAGCCGTCTGGAAGGCGACGGTGACGCCTGGGCCGGGATGGTGCGCGAGGCGGAGCAGTTCACGCGGGCCGACGCCGCGCCGCCTTGGCCGAGGGGAGGGGCATGAGATGGCGCTGAACGTGATACTGCCGTGGTTTCCGGTCGTTCTGGCGGTGGGGCTTGCGGGGCGTTTGTCAGGCCGGGAGCGCGGATTCGCGGTCGGGGCGCTGGGCGGCGTTTTCTGGCTCGTCCTGGTGCACGCCTCAGAGGGTCCGGCGGTGTGGCAGGGCCCGTGGACGGTCCTGTCGATCCTGGTCGGGTCGTTGGTCATTGCGATGGTCGGGGCCTGGGCAGGAGGCGCCAGCGTACGTGTGAATCGCGAGCCCGAGGCTGCGCGGCCGGAGGCGAATCGGGAGTCCGACGACTCGCCGACGGGTCTGGCCGAACTGTGCGGGGTCCTGGCCGGGTTCGACGACTGGCTGGACCCGCATCGCGGCGTGCCCGGCGACGATCCCTGGGCGGACTTCGGTGAGTTTATCCGAACCGCGCTCTTTCATTGCTGCCGCGCGGCGCACGTGCGGCCGTATCGTCTGTCGAACGGTGGGCAGGCACTGGTCCCACTTCGCAATCCAGATCCGCTGGCGTCGGACGCGCATCTTCCGGCGCGTCAGGGCCTGATCGGTCATGTGGTGACGACCGGGCGGATGTTCGTGGCGGGCGATGCGAGCCAGGGTGATCTCGTGCACCAGCTCTCGGCGGGCGGGGAGCCGGTCGCGTGGTGTTTCGCGGTTTCGCATGGGAATCGCAGGCTCGGGGCGGTGGTTGTGGGACAACTGGATATGGACGCGCGGGCGCATCGGGCGCTGCTGGAGGCTTCTGCGCGACTGATCAGCCAGTGCTGGGCGTTGCTGTGGGAGACGATTCGGGGCCGGGCGGCGGCGCACGCCGACGCCGTGTCGGGGTTGTCGACGCGGGAGACGTTCCTGCGGACGGCGGCGGAGGTGCTGCGCGAATCGTATGCGCAGGGGGAGCCGGCGGCCGTGGCGGTCGTGGCGATCGAAGGTCTTCGGGGACTGAATGATGCGGGCCGTTGGGAGGTGGCGGACGAGCTGGTTCGCGAGGTCGCCGGGTGTCTTCGGGACAAGCTGCGCACGGACGATCTGCTCTGCCGGTTCGACGATTCGCGTTTCGTCGTGCTTCTTCGGCGGGTGGATTCCGAGTTGGCGGCGCTGATCGTGGGGCAGTTGCTCGGGCGAGTCAGACGGCTGGTGGAACGCGGCGCGCGGTTTCAGTCGCCGCTGACGGTGCGCTGCGGCCTGAGCGGCAGCGGGACGACGCGTCCGGATCCTCGGGCGCTGGTGGCCGCGGCGCTTGCGGAATGCACTCGGGCGCGGATTGAAGGCGCGGCGCTCACGACGGATCTGTCCTCCGCGGCGGCCGGGGGAGAGCGGGGATGAAGATCGAACGTCAGCAGGTGGGAACGGTGGACGTGTTCATGCCGGTGGGCCCGCTGGTGGACAACGACGGTGAGAAGTTCTGCAAGACGCTGGTGGGCCGGTTGAAGGCGGCGAACCCGCGGGTGGTGGTGGCGATGCATGAGGTGCCGTACGTCGACAGTGTGTCGCTGGAGGGGCTGCTGGACGCGACGGAGTCGCTGACCGGACGGGGGATGAGCCTTCGGCTGGCGAACGTGACGCCGGCGTGCCGGGAGATTCTGGAGTTGACGGGGCTTTCGGGACGGTTCCGGTTCTTCGAGACGGTGCAGGACGCGGTGCGGAGTTTCCTTTAGCACGGGGCGTCGCGCGGCCGCCCTCGGTGCGGCGGTTGCAGGCCTCCGGTGATGCGCGATGGCTGGATTGGCGATTGACAACGCGGTTCGGCTGGGGGATCAGCTCGTTCGCGAGGGGCTGATCTCGCAGGAGCAGCTCGCCGAGGCGCTGGCCCGACAGCAGGTCACGGGCCGGCGGATCGGGGCAGCGCTCATCGACATCGGCGCGATCTCGTCGAGTGCGCTGGTTCAGGCCTTGTCGCAGAAGCTGGGGGTCAAGGGCTGCCTTCTTCGCCACGGGTTGATCGATCCGAAGGTGGCGAAGTCGATCCCACGGGAGGAGGCAGAGCGGTTGAAGGTGCTGCCACTCTTCCGGGTTCGGGACGAGCTCACGGTCGCGATGGTTGAGCCGCAATCGCTGCCGGTCCAAGACCGACTGCACAAGCTGACGGGGTGCTCGATCCGTCCGGTGCTGGTGTTGGAGGACAACCTGGCGGAGTTCTCGAAGAAGTACCTTGCGGCGGAAGTGAACGTGGATTCGTTTCTGGCGTCGATCGAAGAGAGCGACGTTCAGATATCGGAGAACGAGGCCGTTGACGAAGGTCCGGTGACGGACCTGGACAAGATGGTGGAGGGCAGCCCGGTCATCAACCTGGTGAACCTGGCGGTGCTCACGGCGCTGAGGGCCGGTGCGTCCGACGTGCACATCGAGCCGGATCGTGACGCCACACACATCCGGTGCCGGGTGGACGGGCAGCTTCGGGAGATGCTGAAGCCGCCGCGGGGGATGCACGCGGCGATCGTGTCGCGGATCAAGGTGATCGGGCGGATGGACATCGCGGAGAAGCGCGTGCCGCAGGAGGGTCGCGTTCACCTGATCGCCGACGGACGGGAGATCGATCTTCGGGTGTCGAGCATGCCGACGATTCTCGGGGAGAAGATCGTGCTTCGGATCCTGGACAAGTCGAACCTGAGCTTCGACCTGGAGACGCTGGGGCTGCGGGGCAAGGACCGCTGGGCGGTGGAGGCGATGGTGAAGAGCCCTTATGGGCTGCTGCTGGTGACGGGTCCGACGGGGAGCGGCAAGACGACGACGTTGTACTCGGCGCTGGACCTTCTGCGGAACGAGGCGACGAACCTCCTGACGATCGAAGACCCGGTGGAGTATCAGTTGCCGCTGGTGAATCAGATCCAGGTGAACGACCAGGTGGGATTGTCGTTTGTTCGCGCGCTTCGCTCGGTGCTTCGGCAGGACCCGGACGTGATCATGGTGGGTGAGATCCGGGATCATGACACGGCGCGGGTTGCGATCCAGGCGGCGCTGACCGGGCACCTGGTGATGAGCACGCTGCACACGAACGACTGTCCGGGGGGGATCATGCGCCTTCTGGATATGGGGATCGAGCCGTACCTGATTGCGTCGTCGGTTCTGGGTTTCGTGTCGCAGCGTCTGGCGCGGACGGTCTGTCCATCGTGCAAGACGTCGTACTATCCGCCGCCGAACCTGCTGCGGCGCGTGGGGTGGGAGCACCGGGCGAACGAGCTGTTCCAGAAGGGGGAGGGGTGCCGGGAGTGCAACAATACGGGGTTCCGCGGCCGGATCGGGATCTACGAGGTGATGGTGCTGGACGCGGAACTGAAACGGCTGATCCACAGCGAGGGCTCGGAGGAGCAGGTGCGTCTGTACCTGGCCCAGTCGGGGTGGCGCACGCTGCGCGAGAAGGCGCTGGATCTGGTGGAGCGCGGCGAATCGACGCTTGAAGAGGTGCTGCGGGTCACGAGGTCGGAGGCGTTGGACGTGGGTGATCCCACGGGGACGGGTATCGAGGAGACCGCGCTGTGATCCTCGCCTATGACGCCGTGGACGTTACGGGACGACGGTCGAAGGACACGCTGGAGGCGAACGACGTCCGCGAGGCCGTCGAACAGCTCCGGCGGAAGGGCCTGTTCGTGACCGACGTCCAGGAAGTGTCCCTGCGCGAGGCTCAGCGCAAAGGCGCCGTTCGGGCCGGCCGGACACGGCGCCTGCCGTTGAAGGTCCTTGCACCGTTTACGCGTCAGATGGCGATGCTCCTGCGTTCGGGGAGCGGGCTGGTGCCGGCGCTGTCGGCGCTTCAGCGGCAGATGAAGCACCCGAACCACGCGGCGCTGTTGGGCAGGCTGGTGTCGGAACTGGAGGACGGCTCGACGTTCAACGAGGCGCTTCGTCAGTTTCCGGAGACCTTTGACTCGGTCTACCGGGCGATCATCAGCGCTGGGGAGGCGTCGGGCACACTGGCGGGGATGTTCGACCGGCTCTCCGACATCGTGGGCAAGCGCCGTGCGTTGCGGAACAAGCTGATCGGCGCGGTGGCGTACCCGGCGCTGCTCGTGGTGATGTGCGGATCGATCCTGTCTTCCATGATCTTCTTCGTGCTGCCGCGGTTCGAGACGATGTTCGACGACCTGGGCGTCGAAGTTCCGGCAGTGACGAGCTTCCTGCTGGCGACGGGGAAGGCGGCCACGTCGTATTGGCCGCTGCTGGCGGGCGGTGGGGTTGTGATGGGCGGAGCGGTTGCGTTCACGGCGGTGAGCGACCGGGGCCGCCAGTGGGTGAGCGACATGCAGCTTGCGATTCCCGGCATCGGACGGCTCCGCGGCCGTCTGATCCAGGCGCAGGCCTTCCGGACGATGGGCATGCTTCTGGAAAGCAGCGTGGGTCTGTTGGACACGCTGGAGCTGGCCCGAGGCGCCACGCGCAACCGGGCGTTCCAGAACATGTTCGACGCGGTGGAAACGACGGTTGCGTCGGGCGGGCACCCGAGCGCCGCGTTCGAGGCGTCGGGCCTGGTCGAGCCCTTCATCTGCCAGGCGATTCTGACCGGCGAGGAGACGGGGAATCTCGGCGGCGCGATGACGTACTGCGCGGACATTCTGGACGAAAGCAACGAGGAGCTGATCAAGGCCGGGGTGCGTCTTCTGGAGCCGTTGATCCTGGTTTGCATGGGCGTGGTTGTCGGCGGCGTAGCGATTTCGTTGTTCCTGCCGCTGTTCGATATGACGTCGGCACTGAAGTAGAGAACGACCCGGCGGGATGATGACGACGCTGATGAAACGGACGCGACGACGCACGCCGATCGGCGTGGACATCGGGTCGACGGGCGTGCGCGCGGTGCAGTTGGTACGGACGGGCGAACGGTTCGACGTTCTGCGGTCCGCCGCTTCGGACCGGCCGTCGGCGGGCGATGACGGCGCGGGGCGGGCGCGGAGCGCGTGGATCCGCGAGTGCCTGCGCAAGGCGGATTTCCACGGCCGCTCGGCGGTCACGGGGCTGAATACGCCGGAGGCCGACTTCCATCTGCTCGAGCTGCCGAAGGCGGTGCTGGCCGGCGCGTCGGCGGAGTGCGATGCGGCCGTGCACTGGGAGATCGTGCGTCTGATGGGGGCATCACCGCAGACGATCGAGGTGCGTCATTGGCCGCTTCCGGCGGCGTCGGCGGCGGCACCGAACGCGCTGGGGGTGGGGGCACCGCGGGCGTGTATCGAGTCAGCGCTGTCTTCTTGTGCGTGGGCCGGTCTGCGCTGTCGGGCGATCGACACGACGGCGACGGCCCTGAGTCGCTTCGGTTGCCTGCTGGCTCACCGGCCCGCCGAGGTCGTGTGGGGGATGCTGGACCTGGGGCACCGCCAGACCCGATTGCTGCTGTGCGTGGGTGAGGCGCCTGTGCTGGTTCGCAACGTGGGGAGCGGGGGTGCGGAATGGACGCAACGGATCGCCGAGACGCTTCGGCTGAGCCCGAAGGCGGCGGAGATCCACAAGCGGCAGCACGGCATCGCGCGGACGGCTCGTGGCCGGCGGCAGGACGGCAGTTCGGCTCAGGACGGGGAGCTGGGTGTGATCCTGCTCAACGCGCTTCGGGGTGACCTCAACGAGATCGCGGGCGAGGTCAAGCGCTCGTATGACTACGCCCTGAGCTGTTACGCGAAGCATGCGGTGGGCGAGCTGATGCTGGTGGGTGGCGGCGCGCAAACGGCCAACCTGGCTGAGTTCTGGGGCAACGTGCTGGGCATTCCGGTTCGGCGGGCGTCGAGTTACCTGGACGAGGGGAGCTGCCGGCTGCGGTACGCCACGGCTCAGGGGCATGCGGTCGAGATGCTGGCCGCGGCGATCGGGTTGGCCATCGAGTTCGACGAATGATCGGCGTCAACCTCATTCCGGTAACGATGCAGCTTCGCCAGACGCTGCGGCAGCGTTTGTGGGGGTGGGCCCTCTGCAATGCGGCGGTCGGTGTGGCCGTGGTTCTGCCGTCGGCGTTGGAGTGGTTCAATCGCGCCCAGGCGGACGAGCTGCGGTCGCGCAGCCTCGAGGTTCAGGAGGCGTTGTCGACGGCGCAGGCCGAGCTTCGGGCGGTGCGCGACGAGGCGGACGGACTGCACCTTCAGCTCCAGCGGGCGGACGCGTTGCGGTCCAAGCGGGCGTGGTCGGGGCTGTTGGGGCTGATCGCGAAGAACCTGCCGGAGGGCTCGTGGCTGACGCGGCTCGCCACGGACCCGGCGTCGCCGCACGGCGCATCGCGCGGGCGGCCCGCGCGGGCCGGTCCATCCGGGCCCCAGCCGGACCGTCCCGAAGTGGTGACGATCGAGGCGCCGCGGAAGCTGCGGCTGGTCGGATTCGCATCGACGGCTGGGGAACCGCTGACGCTGGTGACGAACCTGAAGCAGACGGAGGTTTTCTCACGGGTCGCGCTGGAGCAGTCGCAGCTCGACCGGGCCCACGAGCGTGCGGTGTTCCGTTTCGAAGTGGTGTGCGAGTGGTGACGAGAATGTCGGACGGCCGTTGGCAACTTCGTGCGCTGAACCTGGTCGGCGGTGGGCTGGCGGCGCTCGGCTTGGCGACGCTGCTTTGGCTGGTGTTGCTGCGGACCGACCGAACCTCGGTCGCCATTGGCGAGCTGAGCGAGGACGTGCGGGTGGGCCGTCAGCGCCTGGCGCTGGTTCGCGGCGAGCTACAGGAGCACCGTTCGGTGGTGCGGTTGCGGCGCGGGCAGCTCGCCGACGCGGGTGAGTTGCCGGCGTCACCGCGCGTCGAGGAGTACTTCCAGGCGCTTTCGGCGTTGGCGGCGGACAACTCGTTGAGGCTGCTGCGACAGAATCCCCTGGCCTCGCGGTCTTACCCGGGCCTGCTGGAGCGGCGGTATGCGTATGATCTGACCGGCTCGTCCGAGGACCTCGTGCGGTTCCTCAAGGCGATCGAAGCGAGCGACTTCTGGGCGGACGTTTCATACCTGGCGATCGAGCAGGGGCCTGGCGGGCCGGGGGGGAGCGGCGACGGCACGCGGCTGGCCCGGCTGACGATCAGCCTGTTCTCGGCGCCCTCGCCGCACGACGAAGGTGAGCCCGGATAGCGCACATGTCCCGCACGAAACAACGCATGTACCTTTCGTTGATGGGCGTGTGTGCCGTGGCGTTGCTTGTGGATCGCCTGGTGTTGCGGCGGAGCGCCACGGCGCCGGCCTCGGCGGATGCCGCGGTCGGTGCGACGCGGGGTGAGGGTGGGGCGGGCACGGCGGAGTCGCGGCGTGAACCCATCCCCGAACTTCCGTTTCCCCGCGGCCTGTCGTCGATCGAGTCGGCCGAGGGCTTCCGCGACATCTTCTCGCCCTCCGATAACTCGGCGAGCGGGGAGGCGGCTCGGCGGCGGCAGGGCGCCGGCGGCTCCGAGAGCGCCCCGGCCGCGCGCGACTCGTTCGTTGCGGCCCATCGCCTCGACGCGGTCATGGAGGCTGAAGGTCTGAAAATCGCCATCGTGAACGGCGTCTGGGTGCGCGTGGGGCAGTCGGTGAGCGGTTGCGCGCTGCGGGAGATCCGAGGCACGGAAGCGCGATTCGCGTGCTCGGACGGGGACGCGGTCCTAATAGTCGCGGGACCGGGTACGGGGCCGCGGGGTTAAAGTGGGAGGTTTCCGGCATCGATATGTTAGAGTGTAGCGAGTTGGGGCGCCGGCGTTCGACGCGGACGACGGCGTCAGTACGCGGTTGCAGATAGGGAGCAAGCGAAGCGCTATGAAGATCAAATCAAGACAACGCGCATTCAGCCTCGTGGAGTTGGTGATCGTCGTGGTCATCATCGGCGTGATCGCCGCCATTGCCGTGCCGCGCATCAGCCGCGGCGCCAAGGGCGCGGGAGAGTCGGCCCTTCGCGGCAGCCTCACGGTGTTGCGCAACGCGATTGACATGTACTCCGCCGAGCATCAGGGACAATTCCCCGGCACCGACGGAACGGAGGCGACGTTCATCGCGCAGCTCACGGACAAGACGGACGTGGGTGGCACACCGGGGACGGATTACGGGCCGTACCTGCGCAAGGTGCCGCCGGTACCGGTGGGGCCGAATGCCGGCAAGGCATCAGGGCTCATCTTCGACAACGTGAGCGACCCGTTGTCGCTGGGCGTCAACGAGGGCACGGCGACCGCGGGATGGGTCTACAACAAGGACACCGGCGAGATCATCCCCAACACGGATGACACGGACGATAACCTCGTAAAGTACCACGACTACTAGCGCGTACGGCCAGTGGTTTCGACGCGGCACGGGCCGGCGGCGCGGGGTTCGACTTCCCGGCGGCGCCGGCTTTGTTTTCGGGCGGCGCCGGGGCACGATCGGGGGCGGCCGGATATTGTAGACTTGGCGCAGTGGTCCGTGGAGGATCGAACCGTACGGCGAGCCGGCCGCCGGACCGCACACACTCCGCCCCAGGACCGGGAGTCGTGCCATGACAAGGCATCCGCGCCGCGATCGGACGCGTGCGTTTTCACTTGTCGAACTGGTCATCGTGGTGACGATCATCGGCGTCATCGCGTCGATCGCGGTTCCGCGCATTTCCACCGCCGCGAGCCGCGCTTCCGCCAACGCCCTGGAAGCGACGGTCAACAACGTGCGGAAGGCGATCGACGTGTATTACGCGGAGCACGGGCGGTTTCCGGGGTATGATCCGGGCACGGGGTCGCCGGCCGGTGACGAGTTCGTGATGCAGCTCCTGGCGTACTCGGACTACACCGGGAACACAGCGGCGAGTCTGGCGTCGCCCTACATTTTCGGTCCGTATCTGCGCCCGCCTTTTCCGACGAACCCGGCCAACAAGCTCAGCACGGTATACGTCAAGGCGACGCCGGCGGACGCGGATCCGGCGGCCGATGCGTACGGCTGGGTGGCGGTTCTTTCCACCGGCGACTTCGGCGTCCACGCCACGGATGCGCAGTTGGATGACATGGGGATCATCGATTCCGCGTTGAAGGAAATCCTCCGACTTCGGAACTGACGCGCGGACGTTGACGTTGCGGCTGATTGAAACAACCTGTTCCTTCGTGCACGGCCTTCGTCAGCGTGCCGGGCGCCGGGCGCGGTCTGGATGGGGGCGCGGTTACCGGCGCGCGTACACGCTCGTCGAGATCCTGACCGTGCTCCTGATTCTGGCCACGGTAGCGGCGATCGCGGCGCCGCGCTACGCCCAGGCGCTTGCGGGGCAGCGTCTGGCGGCGGCGGCGCGGCGGGTCGCCGCGGACCTGCTTTTCGCCAAGCGGCAGGCAAAACACACGGGCAGCAGCCGAACAGTTTCGTTCAACGTGGGGGCCAACCGATACGATGTGAGCGACGAAGAGGACTTGGACCATCCGGGACAGCCGTATCGAGTGTTCCTTGACCATGATCCGTATCAGGCGGTCATCGTGTCCGCCGATTTCGGCGGCGATGCCGCGATCGTCTTCGACGGCTACGGCGAGCCCGACACGGGCGGATTCGTGACGATTCAGGTCGGGTCGAAGCAGGGCACGATTTCGGTCGACCTGTCGACCGGCGGCGTTTCTCCGCCGGTCATCGTGCCGATCCCCGAGCTACCGGATCCGCCGCAGACATTGTGATGCGGTCGCGGACAGGAGCGACATGACACGGAGATTGCGACAGCGCCGCGCCGCCTTCACGCTGGCCGAGATGGCCATGAGCGTGGTGGTGATGAGCCTGGTCATGGGCGGGCTGGCCTCGGCGATGATGTTCGCGTCGCGCGGCATGTACGCCGGGGACTCCGTCCTTTCGCGGGCCGCCGACGCGGCCCGCATCACGGACGACATCGCGTCGGAACTGTTCTGCGCCGAGACTTTCACGTCGCGTACGGCAACGGGCGTCAAGTTCACCGTGGCGGACCGTGACGGCGACCTGAACCCGGAGACGATCTCGTATCTGTGGTCGGGCGTCGTCGGCGACCCGTTGACGCGGGCCTACAATGCGCAGACGGCTGTCAACGTGCTGGACGACGTTGCCACGTTCGAGCTCACTTACACGTACCGGACGGTGACGGAGCAAGGCTCGCCGGCGGTCAGCGAGAGCGGCGATATGCTCCTGATCGGGCACGAGCCGACGCAGAACCTCCAGGGGTTCGACCTCACAGGCACCAACCGGGTCGGGCAGTACTTCCAACCGGCGTTGGCGCCGGACGTGGTCTCGTGGCGAGTGACGAGCATCCGGTTTCGGATGAAATCCCTCCTCCTCATCGGAGGAGCGACGCGGGTAGACCTGCGCAAGCCGGCAGGCGGCCCGGTTCCGTCGAATACGGTGTTGTGGACGGACCTGGTTCCGGAGAGCCTCCTCGGGATTCTATTCGGTTGGCATTCCGTGACGGTGACGGGCGTCAGCGGGCTGTCACCGGATTCCGGGCTGTGCCTCGTGCTATACCCCGACTTCGAGTCGGGCGGGGGCAGCACGGGCACGGTCGAGTACGAGTCGAGCGGGGCGACCGTGCCGGGCGGCGCGTTTCTCAGCAGCGCGGACGGGGGATCGAGCTGGGCTGCGGATGACTCGAAGGCGATGGCGTTTCGCGTCTATGGGCGGGTCACGACGCTCGGCGACCCACCCGCAGTGAACCGGGACTACTTGACGGCCGTGGGGATCCGCGTCGGCGTCGGGTCGGAGGCGGGCCGGTACGCGCAGACTTCGGTGCAAGTTCTCAACGGACCGGAGGTGAGCGGGCCATGAGGAATGCCGTATTCAGGATTCGGCATTCAGCCTTGCGGGAGCGGGCCGGGTTCACGTTGATCGAGAGTTTGATCTCGATTCTGGTTGTGTCGGTACTGCTTGTCGCAGCGTTGAACACCTCCGGGAGCGCGTGGAAGGGGCAGGAGTTGATCGCGGCGCGTGGCCTGGCGCGGCTGCTGGCCGAGGAATTGCTGACCGAGGCGCTTCAACAAGTACACGCGGATCCGGACCAAACGGCGGTCTTCGGATTGGAATCCGCGGAGGGTTCGTCGACGCGCACGGCGTTCGACGACGTCGATGACTACGACGGCTGGCAAGCCTCGCCCCCACAAACCAAGGACGGCACGGTGTTCAGCGACCTTGCCGGCTGGCAACGGATGGTTCAGGTTCACAAGGTCCACCCGTACGACCTGACCCTGATCACCGGGACCGACTTCGGGATCAAGCGGATCACGGTGACCGTACGGTACGACAACGTCGTGTTGGCGCAGATCGTCGGCATCCGTTGCGGACAATCGATCCCGGTCGTGGGGAAGCCGACTCCGTATGAGCCAATATGAGACAGTTCGACGTCGCGGGAGCGTCTACGTTGCGGTGCTCGGTGGGGCCCTGTTGCTCACCGTGATCGGCGTATCGACGCTCACGGTGCTGCGTCTGGGCGGTCGGTCGGCACGGGCTTCGTCGGATTTCGCCGACGCCCGGCTTCACGCCCGCTCCGCGCTCGAGATGGGCCTGCTTCGGATCGACACGGATGCGAATTGGCGCACCAACAACCCCGACGGCGAGTGGATCGCGAAATCGGCCGTCGGGAGGGGGTTCTACAGCCTGGAAGGCGTCGATCCGAGCGACGGGCAACTGGCCGGTGACGACACGCAACCGGTCGTCCTGACCGGCGAGGGCCTGGCCGGGACCGCCCGGTTTCAACTGCAAGTGCAGTTACAGGCGGAGGTTCGACCACTCGAGGCGCTGCGGACGTGCATCCACGCGGCTGGGGCCTTTGATCTTAAAGGCGGCAGGGCACTGACCGTTTCGGGGGCACCCGCTTCCTCGAACAATGAGTTCAGGCTTGAAAGCGGGGCAACCGTGACGGGGTCGGTTGAAGCCGGAACGCTGAGCAACGGTGGGACGATTACGGGAAGCACGACGGTGCCGGCGGCGCCCAAGGGCGCGCCCTCCTCGGAGGTCGTCGACCTGTACGTTGCGCTCGGCACGCCACTTGCCGTATCGGGCACGGCGCGCGGGTTCGTCCTTTCCGCGAACGTGAATCCGTTCGGCGCGACGAACGCGGACGGCGTGTACTACATCGATACCGCGGGGAGCGACCTCACGATCGAGAACGCCCGCATCGTGGGCACCCTCGTCGTCCGGTGCCCGGGCAACAGCGTGGTCATCGACAAGACGGTACTCATGCGGCCCCATCGCGAGGATTATCCGGTTCTCATCGTCGACGGAAATCTCGAACTGACGTTCGACAGCACGGCGGTGAGCTTGTCGGAGGCTGACGAGGGCGTCAACTTCAATCCCGCCGGTGCGCCCTACCTTGGCGTCTCGGATGCGGACAAGGTGGATGTGTACCCCAGTGAGATACGGGGACTTGTTCACGCCCGGGGAGCGATCACGTTGAAGAACACGGCCCGCGTGCGTGGGACCGTCCTGGGGGAGTCGAGCGCCACGTCGGACGGCGACAACCAGATCATCTACAACTCGAAGCTGTACGCCTACCCGCCCTACGGTTACACCCAGCCGCCGATCATGAAGATAGCGCCGGGGTCGTGGCGGCAGATCGTGGATTGATCGGGGCCGCGTTCTCCGGTATTCTCGCCGAATCTCCCGGCCCGACCGGTTTTCACCGGGCCGGACGAGTCGCTCGCGATGACCCCGCTTGATGGTCTGATCAATCTCCACAAACGCGTCGGAATCAGTTCGGCCAAGGCCGTCTACCGCGTGCGTTCGATCACCGGGCAGCGTAAGAGTGGACACGCGGGCACGCTGGATCCGGGGGCATCCGGCGTGCTCATCGTGTGCCTGGGCCGGGGAACCAAGCTGGTCGAACGGCTCATGGACCAGCCGAAGGTCTACCGGGCCACAGCCCGGCTCGACGTGACGAGCGAGAGCCTTGATTCAGACCGGCCGTTGCAACCGGTTGACGTTGCGCGCATCCCCGAGGAACGCGAGGTGCACGCGGCCTGTGCGGGATTTCACGGCACGATTCAGCAGGTTCCGCCGCGAATCAGCGCGGTCAAGCTACGTGGACGTGCCGCGTACGAACTGGCCCGCCGCAACCAGGCGGTTGAGCTTCAGCCCCGCCCTGTGACCGTCTACGGGATTCACGTTCGTCGCTACGCCTGGCCCGAACTGGACTTCGAGCTGGCGTGCGGCCGCGGGACCTATGTCCGGGCGCTGATCCGGGATCTGGGCGAGAGACTGGGAACCGGCGGCTGTCTGACGTCGCTGGTGCGTAGCCGAGTGGGTCCGTTCATGCTCGATGAGGCGTGGACCTTCGAGGCGCTCGGCGGGGCCGGCCCGGAGGAGTACATGGTGGACGTGGAGCGAGCGATCGAGCTGCTCTCGGGTGAGCCACCGCGCCGGTAGTGCGGCAACCAAGCCGGGCGGTGGGCGCGATGGGCTATTTCTTGCGCCGCCGACCGTTGCGCTTTTCGTCCAAATCACTGAATTGCACGACATGAACGAGCACGACCGTGCGCCAATGCTCGGCGAGTCGGCGGCCTTCAGCGTCGCGCCCATAGCGGCTCGGGAGAACGGCGGTGCTACGACCGACGATGACCATCGCCGGCTCCGGTACGTCCAGTGCGGAGCCGTCGGAAAGGTGTATCCGGAAAGGACGGAACGGGTGGTCGTACAGTCGATTGAGCAGATCTTCAGGAGGCACGGTTAGGGGATTATAACCCGGCACACGCCGGTTGCAAGGTGCGACCGGCCCGCTTGGTGATCGTCGGGACCGGCATTATAGTATTCCCGTGGTCGAGGCCGGAGACGGAGGATGAACGAGCGAGAAAGGAACTCGGCATGAAACGGGCGAAGATCACGATTATCGGGGCCGGGAACGTCGGGGCCAGTTGTGCGTTCTGGGCCGCGGCCAAGGCGCTCGGTGACATCGTTCTGATCGACATACCTGACTTCAAGGACAAGACGGCGGGCAAGGCGCTGGATCTGCTGCAATGCGGCCCGGTGGAGCGGTTCGATTGCCGCATTTTCGGCACGAGTGATTATGACTCGGCAGCGGGCAGCGACGTAGTTGTGGTGACGGCGGGGATTCCGCGGAAGCCGGGTATGAGCCGCGACGACCTGATCCAGACGAACGTGAAGATCGTGGGGGCGGTGTCGGAGAAGATCGCCGCGGTAGCTCCGGAGGCGGTTTTGATCGTGGTGTCGAACCCGCTGGATGCGATGGTGTACACGGCGTGGAAGAAGAGCGGCTTTCCGCCGAAGCGCGTGGTGGGGCAGGCGGGTTGTCTGGACATTGCCCGGTACCGCACGTTCATCGCGATGGAGCTGGGTTGCAGCGTGGAGGACATCACGGCGCTGTTGATGGGCGGTCACGGCGACGACATGGTGCCGCTGCCGCGGTATACGTCGGTGGCGGGGATCCCGGTGACGCAGCTCATCCCGGCGGACCGGCTCAGCGCGATCATCGAGCGAGCGAAGCTGGGCGGCGGCGAAATCGTGAAGCTGATGGGCACCAGCGCCTACTACGCCCCCGCGGCGGGCACGATTCAGATGGCCGAGGCGATGATCAAGGACAAGAAGCGTATTCTGCCGTGTGCGGCGTTCTGCGAGAAGGAGTACGGCGTCGGCGGCTACTTTGTCGGCGTGCCGTGCATGCTGGGCGCGGGCGGCGTGGAGAAGGTCATCGAGGTCGAGCTGGACGCGAACGAGCGAAAGCTGCTGACCGCCAGCGTCGAGCATGTGAAGGAACTGGTGAAGGTCGCGGACGGATTCCTGAGCTGACGGGTGAGGGTGCGCGGGGACTGATCGGGGCGGGTGATGGGTTGGCAACAGATCGTGGTTTCAGGGATCATCGGTGTGGCGGGCCTGTTCCTGGCGCGTTGGGCGCTGAGCATGCGCGGCGGGTCCGGCGGATGTCATTGCGATCGGGCCAGGAACGAGTCGCGCACGGGCCTCAAGCAGACGCCACTCGTGTCGATCGGCGTCAAGCGGGAGCCGGGTCGCGACGGGGAGAACGTGCGGCCGCAAGGTTCGGCGTCCGGGTCGAAGGCGTAATGGCGCCTGGCGAATGTGCGCGCCCTTCAAGGCCAGGAGGTTTGAGATGGGACTCTCTCGTCGCAGGCTGCTTTCCGGCGGGGCGATGGCCGCGGTCGGCGCCGGGTTTTTTTCGCGCGTGGACCGCGTCGCGGGGATGCAAGGCGGGTCGACCGGCTCATGGGCCGAGGCGCTCAAGGGCGAGGCGACCGGAGACAGCGAGAAGCTGCTGCTCAAACCGACGCCCGGCGAAGAAGGGCCGCCGGAGCCCGCCGAATACGACCGCCTTCCGCTGGACTGGAACAAGCGGACGGTTCAGCGCTTCAAGGACCGGCTGAAGGACCGGGAAATCGGGGCGTTCCTCGTCCGCGATCCGCTCAACATCATCTACCTGACCGGCTACTGGCACACGAAGACCGAGCGCCCGCAGGCGGTCTTCATGAACCGGGATCAGGAGAACCCCTGGTACTTCTATCCATCCCTCGATCGCGACCTGGTGCGTTCGTGGTGGTTCGGCAGCGGGCGGATGTACTTCGATTTCCATCACGCCGAGGGTGCATTCCCGGAGCAGGGCATCGTCCAACAGGGTGAGAAGGTCGATCTGTTCACGTTCCTCCTCGAGGGGCTCAAGGAGCACGGGGTGCAGGGGACGAAGATCGGCGTGGACGGGGAACTATATCCTTCGGAACTGGCGAAGGTGAAGGAGGTGCTGCCGGGCATCGACTTCGTCGACGTGTCCGAGACGCTGATGAGAATGCGCGAGGTCAAGACCGACGAGGAACTGGCCCTGTGGCGCCGGGCCTACATCTACTTCGAGCGGGCCCATGCGTTCGCCCGCGATTACATCCTGACCCACGGCACCGACGTGACCGACTACGAAGTGCAGATGGCCACGGAGCTGTGGATCAACGATCTGCTCTATTCGGATCTGAAACTGGCGGACGGAGCCGCTCACCAGGGCGTGCGCAGTTACGTGGGGCTGGGCGTGCGGGCCGGCCCGGTGACGGCGTATCCGCACCCGAACCAGCCGTACTACAACCGGATCGGGAAGAACATGGCCCTGCAAGTGGCGGGGCTGGCCCGGATCGGCGGTTACGGGCACGAGCTCTACCGCCCGTTCATCATTGCCGATGCCTCGGGCAACTTGGATCCGCACATGCGGAAGCTGTGGGAGGCGAGCAAGCACTGCTGCGACATGCAACTGGCGCTTTCGGTCGAGGGGGTGACGTGCTCGTCGATCGCCTATCAGATCCACAAGTACCAGGTGTCGCAGGGTGTGCAGGAGTACGTCTACCATCGGCCGGCCCATGGCGCGGGCGTCGAGGGGCATCAGTCGCCGTACATAGCCCTGGGCGACTACACGATGCTCCGGCGGAACATGTGCTTCTCCGAGGAGCCGGGCCTGTACGACCCCACGCGCAAGTGCGGATTCAACTGGAGCGATACGATCGTGGTGGGAAAGAAGTCGGGGTACCGGATGAGCCGCGTGCCGTACACGACGGAGTGGTGCTGGATCAAGCTGTAACCAGCAGGAGTGACATCTCATGGCACGGAAATCCGTGGCCGTCGTCGGGGCGTCGAGCGACCGGAGCAAGTTCGGGAACAAGGCGGTGCGGGCCTACCGGGATCAGGGCTGGGATGTCTATCCCGTCAACCCGAGGGGAGGCACGATCGAAGGCGTGACGGTGTACAAGGCGCTGTCCGACGTGCCGGTGAAGGTCGACCGTGTCTCGCTGTATCTGCCGCCGCAGGCCGGCATGGACGTCCTGCCCGAGATCGTCGAGAAAAAGCCCGCGGAGTTCTTCGTCAATCCCGGGGCGGACAGCGACGAGCTTGTGGAGAAGGCGAGGGAACTGGGCCTCGAGCCGATCGTCGCGTGCAGCATCGTGGCCATCGGCACCTCACCGGCCGCATTCCCCGACTGAGCGGAACCGCGCGATGGCCGCAAGGACCATCACCATCAATCGCGCTCCGGTGTTGACGCTCTGGGCGGCGGTGGTTGCTGAGCGACTCGGCTTCGACCGCGGCGAAGCGCTCACGCTGGGCAGGGCGCTGGCCGGGCTGAATGCGCAATCCAAGGGGCGGGCGCTGGGGATCTTCCATCCGCCGGCGCTGGAGAGGGGTCGGACCGCGAAGCCCGAGCGGGGCGATGAGTTTCGCGTCGAACTCTGTGGCCGGCCGGTCCCGGCGATGAGAACCGATGAGGGCGTACGGGCTGTCGTCAAAGGCAAGCCGATGACACCAGGCTCAGTGCAAGCCTATCTCGAGCGGAGCTTCGGTGACGAACTGGCCGCAGCGCGGAAGGCGATGGAACGACTCGCCGGAGCATACGCGCCGACTCGGATCAACGAAGAGGCATTTGGGCTGTACGAGGCGTTTCGTCCCCAGGTCGCCCGCGGAACGCGGGGCTGGGGGCAGAAGGGAACGCTCGATCTGGACGCCATCCACAAGATGACGTCGAAAAGCGAATAGACCGCAACGTCACGCGGGCCATCCGAGCACCGAGTCCGAGCACCGGGCGTTCATGCGTGCGCCGGGCGCCGGCCCGGCGACTCAGTCCGCGGGCCTGCCCCGCGCGGCTCGGACCGCCACGTAGCGCCGTCATCTTAAGAGCGTTCTAACGATCAGAGGTCGATGTAAGAAGTAATGAATTTCGAGCGGCCTCAGCGCTCACCTCTTGTCGGCCCGTCTGCGGCGCGGTACGATGATCCAACGTTACGATCCGGGAGAGTTGGGGTATTCCGGAGGTCCTGCCATGGCAGCTCATGTTCGTCGAACGAATTCGCTTCTTTGCCGACTCGCATTCGCGAGCGCCGTTGTGGCCACCCTCGCGCCCTGCGGCGCGGCGTCTGCCGACCCGCTCGGGGCCGGGAATGGAAAACTCTACCGGCTGGATCCGCGCACGAACTACCAGCACGGCTGTTTCCCTCCATGCCTCTGCCCGATCCAGGTTCAGGCGGGTGTGATGGGGACGTTCAAGCTCGTGTTCGTTGGTTCGAGCAACGGAACGTCGGACTACGAGGTGGCCGACGTAAACTGGTTCGTGCCCGGTGATGCCAACGATCTGCGCATCACCGGCGGCGGCAAGTACAGCATCGGATCCCCATCCCCGCTGGGTGTCCTGCAACACCGGCTCGAGCTCGGACTGCGCGTCGGCGAGGAGCTGGCCCAGCATTTCGACAGTGGGTGGGTTCCGATCGACAACCTTCAGGGGATCCACATCACCATCTCGGTCAACGGCATGTACTGCCTGGACACGGCGTTCATGATTCACGCCGATGGGGTCCCGGCCAACCAGATCCGGCCGTACCGGCTGGTGCGCGGCAGCACGTTCCAGCAGGGCTGCTTCGACCCCTGTGACTGTCCGCTCGGGGCTGAGCGGCCGATGGAAGGGACCTTCGCCCTGGTGCCGCTGAACAACAACCTGTTCCAGAACGACTTCGCGGTGGTCGATGTGCGCTGGCAGGTGGCCTCCACGTCCGTGGTCAACGGGATCCCGATCCGCGGCTTCGGGGTCTATCACATCCTCGGCGACTTCGCGATCAACCAGCGTCTGATCCTCGACGCCGCCGTCGGCGACGACCCGCCGGCACGGTTCGACAGCGGATGGGACGTAGCGATGACGGGCTTTCCACTGATCGACATCGTGGCGTCCATGAACCGCATGGAGTGCTTCGACACGGTCCTTCACGTCGTGGCCGGGCCGGACCCGGACCGGGTCTGTGGGGGATTCGGGGGGCTGCCCTGCGAGGATGGCGAGTTCTGCAAGTTGCCCGTCGGGGGCTGCTGCTGCGACTTCCAGGGCATCTGTCTGCCGATCCCGGATGCCTGCCCCACGGTCATCGACCCGGTGTGCGGCTGCGATAGCCGGACGTATTCGAACGAATGTGAGGCCGACCGGGCGGGGATCACCATCGCCCATCACGGGCCGTGCGAGCAGCAACGGTGCATCGACGACGGCGATTGCGTTGATCCCAACGGCGACGACAACGCGTTCTGCAAGTTCCCGGAAGGGACCTGCGGTGAGGCCAGCGCCGGCGGCGTGTGCACACCGGTTCCGGGGGTGTGCCCGCGCATCTATGACCCTGTCTGCGGCTGTGACGGGAACACCTACTCGAACGAATGCGAGGCCGACAACGCGCGGACTTCCGTGGCCCATCGCGGTCCCTGCGAGGCCCAGGCGTGCAGGACCGACGGCGACTGCGCCGTCGCCGGTACGCCGGACGCGTTCTGCAAGTTCCCGGACGGAACCTGCGGCGACCCGTCGGTCGAGGGCGTGTGCACACCCGTGCCGAGCGGTTGCCCGCAACTCGAGTATGACCCGGTCTGCGGCTGTGACGGCGTGACCTACCCAAACGCATGCGCCGCGGACTGGGCCCGCGTGTCCATCGCGCACCGCGGGCCCTGTGAAGTGCAGCTATGTAGCGAACGCCTCGGCCTGCCGTCCTGCCCGAACGACGCATTCTGCCACTTCCCCGCAGGTACGTGCGACAACGGCGAGGTGCCGGGCGTCTGCGAGCCTCGCCCGCTCGGCTGTCCGGACTTCTGGGATCCCGTGTGCGGATGCGACGGCAACACGTACGGCAACGAGTGCGACGCGTACGCGGCAGGCGTTTCGGTCCGGCACCGCGGCGAATGCCGGCCGCCTTGCGGGAGCTGGTACGGCGACACCTGCGGCGATGAGGAGTTCTGCAAGTTCCCGACCGGGATCTGCTCGGGCGCGGCCGATCATCCCGGCGTCTGCACGCCGATCCCGGACGCCTGTCCGGAGATCTACGACCCGGTTTGCGGCTGCGACAACCGCACGTACGACAACGAGTGCTTCTCCGATCAGGCCGGGGCGTCGGTCCTGCATCACGGGCCCTGCGAGCCTCAGCCCTGCCCGGCGACCCGCGGGTTCGGCGATGGGAACCCGGTCTACTGTCCGGATGATCCGGTCGTGGTCCACATTGCCGTCAATCCGCCCGCCGGCACGACGAGCATCGGACTGGAGGATCGCGTGCCGGCGTCGTGGAACGTGGTCGAGATCAGCCATGACGGGGTCTATGACCCGCTCAACGAGAAAGTGAAATGGGGGCCGTTCTTCGCGCCGTTTCCCGACGCGGTGCGTTATGTCGTGGTGCCGGGTGACGCGGCCATCCCCCCCTGCTTTGCCGGCGTGATATCGGTGGACGGCATCAACGAGCCGGTCTGCGGCCCGGAATGTCTGCGGGTCCTTTGCCCACGCTTCATGGAGGCCGACCTTGCGCAACCCGATTGCGCGGCCTGCCCGGGCGACTGCGCGATGTGCACCGACGACACCTGCGAGAGCCGCAGCGTCGGCATGTGCGAGGTCACGAGCTACGCCTGCGCGTGGAGGCACGGCTGCAATGACGACCTGGCGGGCATGACCCGGGCCGCGTTCGTGTGGCGTAACGGCGAGTGCTACTGCTGGGATGCGGTCCGCGGTAACTGGTTCCCGACGGGATGCCCCGGGCCGGCGTCGGGTCTTTGCGGCCCGACGGACGGGATGACGGCGTCCGTAGCGCCGATGGAGACGCAGGTGTCGGCAAGCGGGCATCCGGTTGGTCTGCAATCGACACGGATGGCCGGCGCAGAGCGGCACCGCACATACACGGTCACCGTTCCGATGGAGGTCCCGTCCGGCACGGCCGCGGTCGCGCTGAAGCTGCACATACCGTCCGGCTGGACGGTGGTCGGCGTCAGCGACGGCGGGCGGTGGGATTCGCACGTCCGTGAGATCAAGTGGGGCCCGTTTGTCGAGAGCCTGAATCGGACGGTCGAGTTCTCGATCCAGCGATCCATGCGGCGCATCGAGCTGACGCCGGAGGCCGGCGGGTCGTCGTGGGGACGCTCCTTCGTCGGCATGATCTCGTTCGACGGCGTGAATCGGCCTTTCGAAGTGGCGTGGCCGCGCAGCCGTTAGGCGCTGAGTAACGGACGTTCGGACCGAGCGACGCCGGACAACGGCGCGGACGGCGGAGCGCGCCATCGCGATCAATCGGTTCGGGTTCGCGGTGCGCCGCGGTGTTCGGCGCGAAGCTCTTGGGCCATTCGCCGAATCTCGGTGATGTCCTGCTGCATCTCGCTCCAGCCGTACCAGAGCGCATAGTCGGGATTGGCGTGGAACGTTCCCTGGAACGTGCGCATCCGGTGTTTAAGGAACATGAGGAACAGCCGTTGCTCGATGGGCGTCGGGGCGTCGTGGAACGTCAGGAGATCGGGGTACGGATGGGCATAACTGTCCGGTTTCTTCAGGGCGCCTTCGGCATACAGTGACGCAACGGTCTGAATCGCGTCGGCCATCAGGCGGTCGGCGTTCTTGATGATCTCGTCGCCCTTCTCCAGTTCGTTCCTGGCGAAGTTGCCCGAATGGCACTGCCTGCACGCCTTGAGCATCTTCGCCCGCTGCACTGCGAACGCCTCCTCTGTCAGTCGCGCCATGTCCGCCGCCTTCACTGCCTCGAGGCGGGCCGTCGGCTTGCCGTCCGGATCGAGCACGCCCAGTCCCTTGAGGATCGTGGCCCGGTCCGCCGCCCATTGCTCGTCGTCGGGCATGGGCAGTCGAACGGCGAGGAACCCCCACCCGGTCATCACGCCGTGGTCGCCGTCCTGCATATGGCAGGTCTGGCAGGTGGGCGCCGACACGGACTCCGGCAGCGTTCCATTTTGCTTCAGGAGATAACGCACGCCGTGCTTCGACGCGGAGTACATCTCCCACTGCGGATGATCGAAGCCCATGTGGCAGGTCTGGCAAGCCTGCGGCTGGCGGGCCTCGACGACCGAGAAAACGTGTCGCGTGTGGCAGGCGTCGCATGAGGCCAAGCCGAAGCCGCCGCCCTCGGCCTTGAGCGCCTTGATTTCCTCCTCGGTCTTGAGGCCGATCTTGTGGCAGCCGCCGCAGCCCTTCATTCCTTCGATCAGGGCCATGGGCTGCCAATGAATCGTGGGCATGGCCGCCATAGCGGTCCAAGCGTGGGCGTGTTTGCCGGCCTTGAACTGCTCGACCTGCTTTTCATGGCACTCCGCACAGGTGTCCGGGGTCGGAATCCGGACCTTGCTCACGTCCTCGGCCGACGTATGCCCATCGCCGTGACAGACCTCGCACCCGACCGAGGCCTGGCTGTGCTTGCTCACCTCCCAGTCCGACACGATGTTCGGGGTGAGCTTCTTGTGGCACTCGACGCAGTCCTGTCCGACGGCGGGCGCACAGAGAGTGGACGCGATCAAGCTGACAACCGGGGCTCCTCGCAACACGGCGCTGCCTCCTCCTGACCGGTAGCTCGCAGCCGCCGGGAACCGGCCCGACGGCAAGACCTGCCCCCCGATGTAACGTCATCGTGAAGGGTGTCAAACGACTCGGGCCGCGTGGCCGGCGAGGGGTGAAACACGCTCTGCGGCGTCATTCGAGCCGGTGCAACGACTGGACTGGACGCGGTGGGTGCGCGAGCCGGGCCGTGGCGTCGAACGGGCGCTGCATGCGCGTCGCGCCCGGCCGAATCGAACTCGCCACGGCGGAGCGCCGTCCAGCGCGCAAACTGTCACTGGACGTAGATTCATGCGGGTGGGTTGGCGCCTACCAGCGGTTGCTGTTCCCGTTGGGCCGCCCGACCTCGAAGATCGACTGGGTCTTGAGCAGGGTCTGCTCCTCGGGGAAGGCGTGGTAGGTGTGGATGTGCAGCTCGTGGTCCCGGGCGTCGAAATCAACGAAGCTGAAGGGCGCCAAGCCGTCGTGTGTCCACTCCGGGAAGGTCACGAAAAGGCCGCGGTTCTGGGCATAGTGGACGTAGTCCCGGTGGGTTGCGGGGAAAAGCTGTGGTGTCATCCTCTCGACCTGAGTGGAAAGGATGTACTTGATCCCGGCGAAGGACTGTGAATGGTCGCGTTCGCCGCGGAAGCGGAACGAGGTGGCGAGCCCGGTCTTGGGCAGCATCTCGAGGTCCTCAGCGATCAACTCGGTCAGGGTATGGTCGCCAGCCTGGACGGTGACGACGTGGGCGAGGCCGAGGACCCAGATCTCGGCGTGGTAGCGGGTCTGCTCGATCCGCTTGACCCGGTGGATGTGGAACAGCTCGGGGTGGAGAGCCCGTTGGTAGAGGCAGAATAGCAACTCCTCCACCCGTTGTTTGGTCTGTCCGCGTTCCACGACGTCCTCTGCTGCGTTCGGGTTGTCACAGGTTCCTTGAAAGTTGCTCAATTATACGGCTGCCAGGAGCCAATTCCATGAAATAATCTGCGAAGTGAAACAAATCCGAGGCACGGCCAAGGCGGTGTCGGACGGGTCGACCGGCAAAACCTGCGCTCGCTTAAAACCGCTTGGTGGCAGGTCCGGGAACCTACCTAATGAACATGTAACAGGCCTGCAACGCGGGGCGGTTTGGCCGGCCCGCTTCAGCGTCGTCGGGCGTTGCCATCGGGCGCTGCGGCGCTATAATGGCCATCACCTTGTCGCGTTCGAGCTTCAAAACTCTGTTGGTCAACGCGGTCGTTGCGTCGTTGCCGGTCGTAACCTACGTCTCGGTTGAAACGACGTTGAGCCGCGGGTCGGCGCAGCACGAGGGTGAGACGCGCGAGGCGCTTCCCTCCGCCGACGTTGACGAAGGCGGGAACACGGGGGAGCAGCCGGCGTTGCCCGGCGAGGGCTCGGGTCGCGAGATCACGCTCGCGCATCCCACCTGGCTGAAGCTCGACAATATCGAGACGACACAGCGGGTGTTGCGGCTGGCCCGTCCCAGCGAGTTGGTGGTGGGAGGTCCGGATTGTGGGGTGCCCGCTGCCGCGGACACGTCGGAACGACCGGGGACCCCCTGCCTCGCGGCCCCGGAATCGTCGCCCGAAACGCTGCTTCGAATCGTGCGCCTGGCCCCGGCCCTCCGCGCGCACGCGCCTCCACTCGCCTGACGCACCGATCAAGCGACGTCGTCCCTGCTCTCTTTCGCTCGACGCGATCTCGTACGTTTTCTGTTCAGGAAGCTTTGCCCAACCGACCGTGAGGACCTCGCTCCCGGCGGTTGCGTTTTTGATCTCATTGCGGAGTTCCGGTGATGAATGATCCGAATCGTCTGATGAAATGGCTGCTGGTCGTCGGTCTGGTGGTCCTGTCGCTGGTCGTGCTCTATCCGCCGAGCCAGAAACTCAAGGGGGGCATCGACCTGGTGGGCGGAACGAGCCTGCTGTTCGAGATCGATACGTCAGGGCTGGAGCCGTCGCTCCAGCAGGGTCTGTCGTCGCGGGTGATGCGGATCCTGAAGGAACGTGTGGATCCGGGCGGTCAGCTCAATCTGGAGTGGCGGCCCGTCGGCAACACGCGTCTCGAGATTCGGATGCCGCGTCCGCCGAAGGAGGCGCTGGAACGCCGCGAGGTGTACAACGAGTCGTTGGACGCGATCCGGGAGCTGAACATCCGGCGGCGCGAGGTCGAAGAGGCGCTCAATGCACCTGCCGAGCGGCGGGACGGCATGCTCGCGGCGCTCGAACGCGGCGTGGCGGCGCGCGGGCCGGCACTGGAGACCTTGCAAACCGCATTCGAGGCGTACCGCGCCGCACAGCAGAGCAGTGACGGGGCGCTGCTCGAGAGTTCGGCGGCGGCGTACGAGGACGCGATGGCGGCGGTGGTGGCGACGAACCTGCCGGTCAACCGGCTCAACGACATCCTGGTTCTGGCACAAGGCAAGCAGCGCGATGAAGAACTCGCGCGGCTCCGAGCGGAGCACCCGTCGTTCGTTGCGGGTGGCGCAGCGTCCGAGGAAGGTGAGGCCGCTGCCGAGCCGGGGCTGCTGAGCCAAGCCGTCGCCGCGTACGACGCCTGGGCTGCGAACAAGGCGGACTTGGAGGATCCCTCGGATCTGAAACGGCGGCTCCGCGGCGCCGGCGTGCTGGAGTTCTGGATTCTGGCCGACCGGGATCCCAGCTCACCGGGCTTTACCAAGGATCCGAAGGACCCGCGGCTTCGCCAGGCGATCGCGGAGTACGCGCAGCAGCTTCAGCGGTACGGCCCGCGGCCCCGTCCCGGCGATCGCTTCCGATGGCTGCGAATCGAGGATCCGCGCCGCTTCCTGGACGTGCAAACGCTCGACGAGATCGACGAGATCAAGGACCAGCCGGGGCGGCCGATCATCGAGGAGTACACGGGCCAGTATTACGTGTTGATGCACAACGACCAGGAATACCGGATGCTCCATGCCGGCCCGAATCAGCCGGGCCAGGCCTGGAAGCTGGTTTCGGCCTTCCCCGACCGGAACCAGATGACTGGGGAGAACGTGGTGAGCTTCCAACTGGACCCGCGCGGCGGCACGTTGTTCGGCGAGCTGACGGGCAACAACGTGAAGCGGAGCCTGTGCATCGTGCTCGACAACCAGGCGGTCTCGCACGCGGTGATCAACGAACGGATCACGGAACGGTGCCAGATCAGCGGGCGGTTCGCTCCTGAACGGGTCAACGAGCTGGTGACGACGCTGGAGGCGGGCTCGCTTCCGGCGCGGCTGAAGGACCGGCCGCTGAGCGAGGTCACGATCGGGCCGTCGCTGGGGCAGACGAACCGCGAGCGTGGTATGTCCGCCGCCGTATGGGGGTTCGTGGCGGTCGTGGTCTTCATGGTGCTGTACTACGGTCTTGCGGCAGGCGGGATGGCGGACGTGGCACTGGGGATGAACCTGCTCTTGGTGCTGGCGATCATGGCGTTGATGCAGGCGACCTTCACGCTACCGGGCATTGCGGGCCTGATCCTGACGGTGGGCATGGCGGTCGACGCGAACGTGCTGATCTTCGAGCGGATTCGCGAGGAGCGCGAGCGGGGGATCATCTTCAAGAAGGCGCTGAACGCGGGATACGACAAGGCTTTTTCGACGATCTTCGACGCGAACCTGACGACGCTGATCACCTGCGTGGTGCTGGGTTTCGTCGGCAGCGAGGAAGTCAAGGGCTTCGCCATCGTGCTGGGCATCGGCATCACAACCAGCATGTTCACGGCGTTGTTCGTCACGCGTCTGGTTTTCAACACGCTGATCGCCCAGGGATGGCTGAAGGACCTGCACATGCGGCGGCTGATCGGCCGGCCCTCCATCGACTGGCTCGGCCTACGGCGGATCTGTTTTCCCGTCTCGCTGGTTGCAACGGTGGCCGGCATAGCGATGTTCGCGGCGCAGAGTTTCGGGAACAAGGAAGCGATCTACGACATTGAATTCCTGGGCGGCACGAGCGTGCAGATCGACCTGAAGCCCGGTGAGTCGATGACGGACGAGCAGGTGCGGTCGGCGATCACGTCGGCCGGCCCGGAGGCCGCGTCGGGATGGCTCGCGGCAGCGGCGGAGTCGCTGCCCCGGGCGACGATCGAAGAGGGGCAGACCCCCGGGCAGTTCACGTTGCAGAGCGACAAGCTGACGAGTGAGCAGTTGCAAACCCTGATCACGTCGCGCATCGAGGACCTGTCCCCCGATGCCGCGTTCGCACGGTCGGGGCGGACGGTTACGGTGACACTCCCGCCGGGGAAGGCGACCCTGGTGGAGGTTCGGGCGGCGGTGGAACAGGCGGCGGCCTATGCGAGGGCGGCGGGCGGGCGGCTGCGCACGGCGCGGGCGCAAAGCGTCGGAGAGGTGGATGCGGACAGCCACGTCGGCACGGCGTACGAGGTGGTGACCATTGAAACCGACCGGGCCATCGTGCAGGAGGCGATCGTTGCGGTCCTGGGCGAGAAGCTGTCGGTACAGCAGCCGGTCAATTTCTCGCTCACTCCGGACGAGCAGATGACGAACGACGAGTATTACATCATCGAGCAGGACGACCACTACCTGTCGGACGTGATCGGCGGCGAAGCGAGCTTCGACATCCGGCCGTACCGCGGCGGCGTGGCGGCACAGATCGTGCTGGACGAGGCCGAGGAACCCTTGCCGCCGGAGGAATTCGAGCGGCGCATGCTGGAGGTCGCACTTCAGCCGGAGTTCGAGCTACTGCGTACACGGGAGTCGGAGGTCATTCCGCTGGGCGAGGCGCGGATCCGGGGCGACGGGACGACGGGCTACGGGCGCTTCGCGGTCGTGGCCGTGGACGATGCGCTGGTGTACGACCCGGAGCCGCTCCGTGCGGAGCAATGGAAGGAGGAAGTTGCCGTAAAGCAGGTCGCGCTGATCAAGGCGGCGCTGGGGAGCGAGAAATCGCTGTCCAAGGTCATTCAGTTCGCGCCGCAGATCGCCGGCCAGACGCGCAATCGGGCGATCTTCGCGATCGTGCTGGCCCTGGCGGCCATCGTCGCGTACCTCTGGTTCCGGTTCGGCAGCAAGGACTACGGCTTGGCGGCGATCGTGGCGCTGGTGCACGACGTCACCATCACGCTGGGGATGGTGGCGCTGAGCTACTACGTGTACGACACGACCTTCGGGGCGGCGCTGCTGATCGACGACTTCAAGGTGGACCTTCCGATGATCGCGGCGGTTTTGACGGTGATCGGATACAGCCTGAACGACACGATCGTGGTGTTCGACCGGATTCGTGAGAACAAGGGGAAGGCCTCGGGGCTGACCTCGGCGATCATCAACGACAGCATCAACCAGACGATGTCGCGAACGATCCTGACCTCGGGCACGACACTCCTGGTGGTCCTGATCCTCTACGTGATCGGAGGTCAGGGTGTGCACGGGTTCAGCTTCGCGCTGCTGGCGGGCGTGGGGGTGGGCACGTACAGCTCGATCGGAGTCGCGGCGCCGCTGCTTCACCGCCCGAAGCTGCTGCGCGCGGTCATCGCCGCCGTAGTGGCCCTGATCGTCATCGGCGTGATCGTAGTGGAAGTGGAGAGCTCGATGTGGCGTTGGGGGCTGGCGGCCGCAGCGGGGGCACTCGGGTTGTACGGGATCCTGCGGCTGCGGGGCCCGGCAGAGCGGTTCCCGGCCGGTCAGATGGTCGGCGCGTAGCGGACCGGGCGCAGCCGACCGGGCGGTGAAGCTACCACGCGCGGCCGCGCCATGGCTGCGCGAGATCCGGGCCCGCGTCTCGATGCGAGGTCAAGGGTGCAAACGAGGCTCAGGTCCGGATGCTGCCTGCGGGCTTGCCTTTGCCGAGCAGGTCGCGGCGCAAGCGCGCGTATTGCTCGAACGCGGGCTTGGGGGCCTGATCGCCGCGGAGCAGTCCGCCGTGCTCAATGGGCCCGTCGGTCCGGTCGACCAAGCTGTGCCAGTTGATGCTCTCGGTGTTGGGCTTGCTGAGCGCTATTTCAACGAACTGCCGCAACCAATCGGACTGGACGGTTTCGTTCCACGGCTCATGCCAGGCGCCGCAGTCGGCGGCGGCCTGCTGGGTCGCGTGTGACGGCACCTCGACGGCGGTGACGTGGACCGGCTTTCCCATCTTGGAGAGCTGGTCGAGCATAGTAGAGATCTGGAACATATCGCGGACGAACATTCCGTCCTGGTTGGCGCCGAAATGGAACTGGACGCCGAAGGCGTCGAAGTTGATGCCGCTCTGGACGGTCATCTCGGCATAGAGTGCCGGGGGAATCGTGCGTTGGTTGCGGGCGTAGTACTCTCCCCACGAGAAGATGATGTCGATGATAGCCGAGCCGCGTGGAGATAGCTGCTTGGTGAGGGCGGCGGTCATCCGCGTCAGCTCCATAAGCTGCTCGAAGTTGAAGCTGAAGCAGTTGTTGGCGTGAATGCCGCTGACCACGACCCAGCTTTGAATGAACTGCCCGTAGCGGTTGACGATCCGGCGGGCGTGCTCGAAGGCCAGATCGCGGATGGTATCGAAGTCGTGCTCCCAGATGTAGAGCCAATCGGGCACGTTGCGCTCATGGAAGGAAAGCAGGGGCGTACCGCGCAGCGGGAGGTTCAGCTTGGACAGCGTCTCGACCCAGCCGTCGAGCGCCTTCCAGTCGAAGGACTGTTCGGCGGGCTCCACGTCGCGCCAGACGATCGGGACGGTCACGAAGTCGACGGCCTGGTTCAGCCGCTTTTTGGCCAACTCGCGGGGGGCGTCGAGGGGCACGCCGCATCCGAACACTCGGCGGCCGAGCCCGCCCGATTGCTTCCGGCGGGCCAGTTGGACTTGAGCGTAACGGCGCGAGATATCCTCGCTGAGGGTGACCGCCTGGGTCAACGCCTCCTCGCCCATCGCCGCCGCGGCGGCGGCGCTTTCCGCCTGTAGTGCACGGATGAGGGCTTCACGCGCGGCGTCTATCTGCGGCAGGCACTCGACCCCGTCCGCCTGCTCCAGCAGGCCCCAGTCCTCGAGCTTGTTGAGCAACCGGAGCATCCGGCCGCGGGCCAACTCGATTTGCAGTATGTACGGGCGTTCGCGCTCCTCGACGCGGATGGTCTCGAGCATGACGGCTCCGACGGCGTTGACCTCCCAGAGGAGAGCGAGCCCCGCCGGCCCGGCCGCCCGTTTCCTGCAAAGAATATGGCCGTCCTTGAACGTGATATCGGCGCGGAGAGGAACGTCGTCGCTACCGACCATGTACGCGCCGCTGAGGTTCACCCGTTCGGCCAGCGAGCCGCCTACGTAGACGGCGAATGAAAGCGTGTCTGAGTTTCGAGACAATCCATCTACCCTGGGCGAAGGTTCCGGGGCCGCGCTGTGGACGCCCTCCCGATCCCCGAGGACGCGGCCGTCGGAACCGGTGCGGTCCCCGAACGGCCCGCGAGGCCCATTATGACCGGTGGGTTGCACGGCGTCGAGGGTCGAACCAGGCAGATTTCACAAGGCGTGTCCGGGCGGTTGTGGCCGTCTCGCCGCGGTTCGAGGTTGGCTCCACATGCACGGCACCTTCCGTTATAAGGGCGACGTGGGCGGGCTGGGTCGCTCGGTGTCGTGTCGAGGGAGCGGGACCGCGAGGGCCCATACTCCGAGGAGGCGATAGGGTGAAGACGGAGCGTGGACCGGTGATCGTACAAACGCAACTGCCCGGCTTGGCGGTGCGCCGGGGCAAGGTCCGGGACGTCTACGACCTCGGCGATGAGTTGCTTCTGGTCGCCACCGACCGAATCAGCGCTTACGACGTGGTAATGCCCACGCCGATCCCCGGCAAAGGGGTGATGTTGACGCAGGTCTCGAAGTTCTGGTTCGGCTTCTTCAGCGACAGGATCGAACACCACCTGCTCGAGGTCATCGAGGACACGGCGCCGGCCGGTTTGGAGGGAGTTGTCGAGCTGCTCCGGGGGCGCACGATGCGGTGCGTCAAGACGGATGTCGTTCCGATCGAGTGCGTGGTCCGCGGCTATCTCGCCGGATCGGGCTGGAAGGACTACGGGCGGACGGGATCCGTTTGCGGCGTGAGGCTGCCTGCGGGGCTGCGTCAATGCGACCGTTTGCCCGAGCCGATCTTCACGCCGGCCACCAAGGCGCAGCAGGGTCACGACGAGAACATCTCCTTCGACGACGCGTGCAAGCTGGTCGGGACCGAGAGCATGAGACTCCTGCGCGAGCGGAGCATCGAGCTGTACGTAACCGCAGCCGAGCATGCCATTCAGCGAGGAATCATCATCGCCGACACGAAGTTCGAATGGGGGCTGCGCGGGGGGAAACATCTGCTCATCGACGAGGTGCTCACGCCGGATTCCTCACGCTTCTGGCCCGCAGACCGGTATGAGCCGGGGCGTGACCAGGAAAGTTTCGACAAACAGTACGTGCGCAATTACCTCACCACACTCGTCGAGGCCGGCACGTGGGACAAGGCGCCGCCCGGGCCGGAGCTGCCCGAAGAGATCGTTCGCAACACTGCCGCCAAGTATGCTGAAGCGCTCACCCGGTTGACCGAGTAACCCGTCGTGCACCTCACGGGCGGCACTTCGGCTCACTCCTCAGCGCCGTCTGCGAGCATGCTGCGGTAGTGCGCTGCCATTTCCGGTTGATTCTCGTGGTGAAAGTGTGCGGCGAGTTCGGCGATAGCGGCTCGGCGCAGGTCGACGTGGCAGTGGTCGTCGCCGGCCAGGCGTTCGTAGGCATTCATGAGCAGCGGCTCGGCATCGTCGTGTCGCTCCTGCCCGACGAGGCACTGACCGAGAGCCAACAACGTGTGCGCGGTGTTGCAAGCAAGGGTGAGGCGGAACGGGTCGCTCGCGGTGTCCGCCAGAAGCGCCTCCCGAAGGTCCAGCGCCTCGTGCAGAGGGTCTTCCGCTTCGACCAGCTTGCCGTGCGTGGTGAGAAGCGTGCCCAGATCGAAGAGGGACGCGGCGATGTCCGGGTGTCCTTCGGGAAAGTGCACGCGGCGGGCGGCGAGGGTGTCACGGTAAACGCGTTCCGCGGCGTCGCCGTCACCGACGGACTCATATAGTCGCACGAGGAGCGATTCGTAGTCCGCGCGCTCCATCGAACATTCGATGGGAGCATGTTGGAGGGCGATCCGGGCCATCTCCGTGGCATTCGCGATATCGCCGTTCGCCTCGTAGGCTCGGGCGAGCGTAAAGCGATTGTAATGGTAGCCGTCGTCGCTCAGGCCGTAGGCACGCAACGCCCATTCCAGGGCCCGCGCGGGATCGGCCATGTCCGGCGGGTAGGCCTCGAGCAGCTCGCGGGCGCAGCAGTTGAGTTGGTAGGCACTAGCACCCGGCTTTTCCGCGATTCGCCGTCGAAGCTCGAGTAGCCGCAGAGTGATGGGCCGTGCCTCTTCCGCTTTGCCTCGCCCTGCCAGTGCGACAACGAGCTCCCGCATCGACCACATGGCATTTAAATCGTCCGGCGCCCCGGCTGCCAGGTGGACCTCGAGCGCCGTGCGGTGCAGTTGTTCAGCCTGTTCATACCTTCCGAGATTGGCGTAGGCAGTGCCCAGTTGGTCAAGGCGATGGGCACTTCCGGCGCTCTCGGGCCCGGTCACGTTGGCGCGCGCCTCCGTTACCGCGCGAATCACTTCGGCGGCCTCGGCCGGCTGACCGGCCCTAAGGAGGATCGGGCCGAGCCACTCCATCGACTCCGTGGTCGATGGGTGCCGTTCCCCGAGATGGTCGGTTGAGAGCTGAATCAACTCTCGTAGGATCGCCTCCGCCTCGTCGACCCGGTCTTGCTCCTTCCGGAGCATGGCGAGCCAACGAAGCGCGGCCCCTGTTGCCGGATGGGCCGCACCGAGAACGCGCCTTGTGTCCTCGCAGGCCGTGACGAGCAGTCGCTCGGCCTCCGTGAAGCGCCGTTGTGCGCAGAGCGCCGATGCGAGATTGACCTTGGCGCTGAGCGTGGTGGGGTGATCGTCACCCAGATGCGCGCGGGCATGATCGCAGGCACTACGAAACGCCCCCTCAGCCTCGACACTGCGCCCGGACTCCCGAAGCCCCGCCCAGCCCCACGCGTTGAGCGAGGCCAACGTGTCATCGTGCGTTTCACCCAGAATCCGACGTCTGCGACTCAGTGTGTCCCAATGCATGTCGGCGGATTCCGCCACCCAGCCGAGCCGGAACAACACGGTGCCTCGTTCGTGCGCCACGCCGAGCGTGAGTGGATCGTCCGGGCCGAGCAGGGCCGTGGTTTGGTTCAGCAGCGACAGACTCAATCCGTCCGACTTCTGCAACAACCCGCCGTCCCGTAGCGCGGCGACGAGCTCCAGTCTCGTTTCGATGCTGTCTGAGGCCTGGGGCCCCAGCTTGTCCAGCCGGATCTGTTCCGCCCGCCGCAGGTGATCGATCGCCTCGGTGAACATTCCGAGTCGGCGATATGTGGCTCCGATGGTCGTGCGCACTGCCGCTTCGACGAGGGGTTCGTCGGCGAGCGCCGGCCCGATCCGGGCGGACGCATTCTCCAGCACCTCGGCCACCCGCAGGTCCCGCCCGCGCGAGATATCCGGGCTGGCGGCACCGAGCATCTCGCTGACGAGAAAATCGTTGACGGCCCGGGCCGCCTCAGCCTCGCGGGCCGCATCGTGCTCCGCGCGTTGCGCCCGGTTGCGCTCGGTCGCGGCGCTGGTATAAAGAACGCTCATCGCAACCGCGAAGGTCAGAAGGAGCACGCACAACGCACTTAGCAACGCGCTCACCAGCTTGTTGCGAACCACCAGCTTCTTGAGTTGATACGCAGCACTTGGTGCGCGCGCGACGACGGGAAGGCCTGACAGGCAGCGCTCCATGTCGTCGGCCAGCGCCCCAACACTCTGGTATCGGCGCTCCGGATCCTTCGCCAGACACTTGAGGGCAATCGCCTGAACGTCGTCGTCGATGTCGGCGCGAAGGTTCCGCGGCCGCGCCGGTTCGGTGTGCAGAATATGGGTCAGGACTTCGCGCGCGCTGCCGACGATGGGATACGGGAACTGCCCGGTGAGGAGATGATACAGGATCACGCCGAGGGCGTAGACGTCGGTCCGAAGATCGATCTCGCCCGACCGGCCGTCCACCTGCTCGGGGCTGGCCCAGGGCATGGACCCCACAAACTGGCCCGTCACCGTAAGGTCGCCGAACATGGTGGCATCGCCGAACCCATCGCCTGTGGGCTTCGCGAGGCCGAAGTCGAGGATATGCGGCTCACCGTCGGCGTCGATCCGGATGTTGCCCGGCTTGAGATCGCGGTGGATCACGCCGTGCAGATGAGCGCTGTGGACCGCCTTGCAGACGCGAAGGAACAGAGCGAGCGTTTCACGGACGGCACCGGCCCGGACCGCAACGAAGTCGTCCAGGGAGCGCCCCTCGATGTAGTCCATGACGAAGAAGCGGCAGGCCGCTGTCGAGCCGCTGTCCAGGACGGTGACGATGTTCGGGTGGCGAAGCCGGGCCAGAAGGTTGACCTCTCGGTCGAACCGGGCCTTGTCGTGCCGATCGTCGAAGGGGAGCCGCCGGACAATTTTGATGGCCACGTCCTTGCCCGTAGCAAGCTGAACGGCCTTGTAGACGACTCCCTGACCGCCTCTGCGGATCTCATGGATGATCTCGTATCCAGGGAGCGTAAATTGAACGGGGCCGTCGGCAGAAGCGGGGTCGAGGTCCGCCCTGCCCGCGCGCGGCGACGCCGCGTCCCTCGCCGTTTCGACTCGACTCAGTGCCGCGAGGCGTTCGGCCAACTCGGGCATGAGCTCGCCGTTTGCAGCGATGACGGCCTCGTCCGGAAGCGGTTCGCCTGCGGCTCGACGCCGTGCCACGTCGAGTACGACGCGACGCAGCCGTCTGCGACGATCACCGTCCGGGCTGCCTGAACGCAGGTCTGTAGCCATAGCGCGCACGGTCGCGGAGCCTCCACCGGTTCCGCCTGACGACCCGCAGGGGGTCATGTGTCCTCAGCAGCGGCACCCGAGATTAAATCGCATTCGGGCCGTCGCGCGCCCGCTCCGGTGCGACCGAACTGAAGAACCGGTTCGGGTCGCCGAGCGCTCTTCGGAGGCGTTCCAGACCGCGCCGGCAAAGTCCGTGCACGGCGCGCTGTGTCCGGCCCATCTCCACTGCGGCGCCCGCGGCGCCGCGGCCCTCGATGTGAACCAGCCAGACGGCCCGCTGGTAGTCGTCGGGCAGGGCCTTGATCGCGTCATGAACGGCCCGAGCCGCCTCACCTCGAGCGACACAGCGGCTGGGGCTCTTCTGCGGCCCGGCGAGTTGCTCAAACAAAGCGATTGCGGAGTCCTCGAAATGCCCGACCTCGGACCATCGGCGGAGCCCCCCACCACGTTTTGCAGCCCCATGCCGTCGCAATTGGCTTTGTAGGCGCCTGAGGGCTATGGCGCGGACCCATCGGTCGAACGAGCCGCTGCCGCGCGGCTCGAACCCTGTGATCCGTCGGAAGACCTCGCCATGAGCCTCCTGCACAACGTCGTCAGCACTGAGCCCCCGCCCGGCCTCCGCCGGGATCTTCTGCCGAATGAACGCGACGAGCCGATCGCGGGAATCCGTCAGGAGCGCACTGAGGGCGCCTACATCCCCGCGAATCGCGTCCGAAACGAGCGCATCGTCCCCGTCCTCATGCACAGGACCTGTGTCTCCAGCGGTTCTCGCCGTTCCCCGACTCCAACGTGCACCGATAAATGCAACCACCAGTTTACACGTTCTGCCGGTCGGCTGTCAACCACCAACTGACGGACCCAAGCGGAATTAATGCGGACGCGCCTCGGCCCGAACGCGATTGTCACTTCGGCGTTGAGCGGACGACCTCGCTCGGACCGGAATCAAGGGCCCATGTATGACCAAGGAGAAGCAGATGAACAGGCGGAAGTCAAGAATGTGGCTTGCGGCATCGGCTGCGCTGCTCGGCACGATCGCGACTGGCGGAGCGGTGGAGGCGCAAACCAAGAAGGTGGCATATCAAGGACTCCTTCGGGGCGGCGGCGGGCCGGTCACCGGCGGTTGCGACTTCGAGTACACGATTTGGGACGCCGAGTCGGGCGGATCGCAGGTCGCCGGGCCCATCAACGTCGGCGGCGTGGCGGTGGCGGCGGGCATCTTCCATTCCAAGTTAGGTGTCGACGAAGCGGTGTTTGACGGCAAGAAACGCTGGATGCAGATCCGGGTCTGCTGCCCCGCCGGGAGCTGCACTCCTGAGACCCTCAGTCCGCGTCAAGAGATCACGAGGAGTCCGCAGTCCCTGAGTGCCATTCGGGCCATCGAGGGTGCCGGTCCGGCCGGCACCGTTGAGATCGACGCGGACACGGGCAACGTGGGTATAGGCGTCCCGGAGCCTTCCGAGAAGCTGGAGGTTGACGGTAACGTGAAAGCCAGTGGGCGGAGCAACCAGGCTACCGGCGACTATAGTTTCGCCGCTGCGGTCGTCCTCGACGGCCCACGGGGACTCACGGACCGGGGACTGGCCGCGAGCCGGATGATCGCGTAAGATCGGGTGTTGCGCAGGCCCCGAAGCCGGCAGTCGGGCTGCGCACGTAGCGGGATCATCACGGGGCGTGGCGCAGTCCGGTAGCGCGCCTGCTTTGGGAGCAGGCGAACACACGTCAAAAACCGCCCCTGCGGCCCCGAAAACGGGGGTTGGCGGAAACGGTTGCACGCCCGGTTGCACTAGCGATCCGGAATCCGCTGCAATTCACAGCTTCCCGGCCGACCTGCAAGCGGTCATCGACGGCTGGGGCGATCTGCCCGGCCCCGTCCGGGCCGGCATCATTGCGATGGTCGAGGCGGCCCGGCGGTAGGCGCGGCGGCCCGCCCCGAGTATGGGACCCTGCCCCGGAGCGCGGATTTTGCCCGCGGGTGCCAGCGCCGCGCGCGTGCGTGCGAGTATACCCCCTTCTGCCCCTGGCGTTGCGCATCCGGTGACGCCCCTCGGAACGGTTCCGGGGCGCATGGGGGCGTGAACACCTGGCGGCCCGGACGCGGCAACCGTGCAGCCGAACCCGCGCGCGTGTCGGCCGAAATGGACTTTGCAGGGAGGGCGGGGGGTTTGGGTGTTCGGCCTACGGCCGCGGCCCGCCTAGCGCGGCGAACTCGCGGTCGAGCTGCTTGCACAACCGGGGGAAGCTAACGCCAAGCGCCCGGCAGTATCGCCAGAGTTGAACCACGTCCATCCGCGTTTCGCCCGATTCGTACCGGGAAACGTACTGCTGGGGGACGCTGAGCCGCTCGGCAAGAGCTGGCCGAAGCCGTTTGGCCCAAGGTCGTGCCGATGGTCGACGCACGCGCAGCCAACGCTACGCGAAAACGATGTGCCGCGGAGCCGTGCCGTCTGTTTTAAGAAGCGCTCCCGCAGCGCTATGGGCGATGGGCGGTGTTCGACCGCGCCTCGTGATTACCGCGACAACACGCCGTCGCATTCGAAGTTGATGGTAGCGATGCCCGCGTCCTGCTCACTCACGTTGACGCTTTCGATCCGCCGAATCTGGCGATCGTCGATCACTTGATAGGTTGTCGAAGCAACGCCCGTGAGAACGACGGGCCCACAGTCGGCGCAATCAGTTCCGAGCGCACAGAAACGCACTTCGTCGCAAATGCCGTCCCGGGCGTAAATACACGTATCGCCACAATCCCAGAGCCATCGGGCCTCACCTTGCAGGTTAATCCCGTTCTCGGACTCGGTAATCTGAGTCGTCGTGTACGAGAACCGGAAGACGCCGATTTCTACATCGCTTCGCTGCCCTCGGGCCACCTCTTGCCCATCGACTATCGGCAGACCGGAGGGTCCGAACGTGGGTGTGATAAGGGAGGAGTCGGTGCGGTCGAGCAGGAATCCACTTTGAGTCTCCCTGTACCGGCACGAGATCGTTCCGGAGTAGGTTCCGGGCGTGATCACTGGTTGGTTGGCCGGTGGCGGTGTCGGGGACGGAGTGGGCTCCGGCCGTCCCTCCGGTGCCTGATCGTCGCTATCGCCGGCACTTGGTTGGTTGGTCGCGGGAGGCTCGCCGCCGTTGTCGAAAGGCTCCATTGGAACGCACGACGGGGCTAGAGCGACGCTGCAACAGACGAACAGTGGCAAGGCTAATTCTCTCATTGTTCGGCCTCCTTCGAGCGCGACTGACGCCAGACCTGTGAGTTGCCAGGATACCGGGAACCGTTCACGGGGTCAAGACCCTGCAAGACAAGGGGTTTTCAACATGGACAGCGTCGAAATCGGTCGCAATCCGACCGCGACGCCTGTCAAAACCTCGTTTCTGGGCCGTCAGGGCCGATTCTACCCCGTGAACAGTTACGGATACCGTAGAGTGCGTCTTCACGTCAAGCGCGCCAGGCCGCTGGCGACACGCTCCGCAGCCGGTAGACTTGCCGGAGGGGCAGGCGGGCGACGGCCCGCTGAGCGGACCGGGCGGTTCTTGCGAGGCACCTACCGCAAGAGCGCCCGGTCCGGCCCGCTGAAAGTAGGTGCAGTATGTCGAGCGGCAAGACGAGAGCTTCGCAGAACGAGCTGCGCGTAAGGCTTGAGGACATCGCGCACGCGGTCCTTCGGCAGGTACAGGTACCCGAGCACATCGAGCGTTACCAGAGCATGATTCAAGCCTATGTGCGGCGTCTATCTGGCGGCTGGAAGTCCGAGGAAGTCCGGCAGGTCCTTCGGCAAGAAAAACCCAACCGCACCGAAGCGGAAGTCGAAGCCGAACTCCGCAAGCTTCGCGAGATCGGGGACTTTACCCGGCTCATCACGGAACGGCGGCAACAAGGACTCGGGATCACCACGGGCGCGGCGGTGCCGATGGATCAGAAGTACGCGACGTTGGCTGCTATCCACGAAAAATGGCGTTCGGGCCGCCGGTTCCCGTTAGACTTCTGGTTGCCTGGGTCTGGCGGGCTCCGGGACACAATTGAAGATGATGCGACGGACGCAGATTGGGATGGTTGGGTCGAAATGATGCCCTTTCTCGCGCTCAAAGAGGATGCCGACCCGCTGACCGAGCAGCAAGTTGCCGGGCTTGAAACCATGCTGGCCGAAGTCGCGGCCGATCTGGCGGAACCGGCCCGGCATTCGCTCGACTTCTGCTCGGTCCATTCGTTCGGCACCTCGACCAAGCTGAGTATCAACGTGGACAACGTGGAGAACATGGTAATGGGTGATCAGTTCAAGGACGTCACGGGACCAACCATCGTGAGCCGCTCCAAGGTCGAGCGCTCCTTCAATCACAGGGCCACCGAAAGTTCGTGGAAAGCCATGCTGATCGGCTTCGTCAAACGGCTCGCGCTGCGGCTTTGGGCGATGGTCAAGACGCGCTTCGGATGGTCGTGAGGGTTCGGAGGCGGACCACGCTTGCCGTTTGGATCGCCCATTCCGCGCAGCTCTCAGTAGGAACGCAGAGTGATTTGCCGGGTCGGAAGGAATCGACGCTAGAAAACCCCGCGGGTTTCTGTGGGTCCGAGTCCGCGCGGACTGGAAGTCCGCGGCCCGCTACGGTTCGTTCATTCCGCGGTCGGAATCGGGGACGGCCAGAACCTGCCGGCTGGGCATGACCGTTGCCGTCCCGGGGTCGCGCATGTCGTAGGCATCCCCCGCCGTTGGGACGTACGCGAACGGGTGCAACAGGTCACAGTCGAGAATGTCGCGGAGTTCGCCGGAAGTCATGCCCCGTCCATATCGCACGGGATCGGGCCCAGGCAACCGGACCCGGCGGGCGGTCCCGAGACGGGGCTTTGTGCATGGACCGATTCTGGCAACCCGATCGTCGAGGCCGCGCGGGCGAAACGGCGCGGCGCGGTTGCACGCCCGATTGCATCTCAGGCTGGGAAACGGGGGTAAACGCGGCCTGGACTGGCCGGCCGGCCGTCGTTGGTGTAGGATGTTGCAATGCCCGTGAGCCCCTGGAAAAACAGGGGTTTACGAGCGAGAAACCAGGGTCACGGGGCGTGGCGCAGTCCGGTAGCGCGCCTGCTTTGGGAGCAGGAAGTCGCAGGTTCAAATCCTGTCGCCCCGATGGCCGCATAGCGGCCATAGAGCAGGTGAGTACAAGAACCGGCGAGCAGGTGAAGGAAAAAATCGCGCCGGGCGCTGATGGCCTGATGCCGCTTTTGCCCGCTCAACTGCGGTCTCCTGTTCACCTGATCACCTGCTCAAATCCGTAGGGAGCGCCGACTGTGGCCTTCATGTTCGAGAAACTTGAGGTCTACCAAAAGGCCGTCGACTTCGCCGACGAAATCGCCGCCGCGACGGAGGCGTTTCCACGAGGCTACGGCTTTCTTGTCGATCAGTTGAATCGCGCCGCGCTCTCGATCGCGACGAATCTCGCGGAAGGGAACGGGCGTTTCACGAAGCCCGATCGCCGGAACTACTTCACGATCGCGCGAGGCTCGGCGCAAGAATGTGTCCCACTCCTGGAGATCGCCCGAATGTTGCGCGGCCTAATCCACGGCTTGGACAAACGCGGGGCCTAAACTGAGTGGGCTGCGAATGTGAGGAAGCGCGTTTCATGCGAGGACGCTACGAACTTTTCATCGCCCGATACATCTGCGATCGGGCCGGCTGCAAGATGCCGATTGACGTACCATGCGAAAGCATCAGCGACTCCCGGGGCGTGGAGCTCTGGTGCCCCAGGTGCGAAGACCTCGCGTTGGCGCAGGACGTCGGGCGCCCTGCGGAGAACCTGCCAAAGAAGCTCCAACTGCCGCGGGGGTTCGAACTCTTACCGGTGCCAAAACTCGAACCGAGCAATTCCAGAGACTCGGCGAACCTAATTTATCGCCCGTACACGAAGAGGTCGTTCCTTCGTCAGTACATGGATTGGCTCATCACTTCCGGCCGGGAACCGCGTTGCGACTTCGCGCCATCGGCCTCCTGCTCCAAGAGGTTCGATCTCGCATTACAGCAATACTCAGACGAAGTGGATTGCGAAATCGTCGACGAGTGTGGCACCGATCCCTGCCGATTCCTACGGAGCGAAACCCTGAAGCCAGTCGCATCGAACGACATCAAGTGCCCCGTGCTCACCGAACTCTGCAACACGCGTGGGGACTACGGTCTGTGCCAAACAGGCGACGAAGCACAGCTGCTCCAGAATTACATCGTCCTGACCGGTGGCGATCATTATCCCATGTTGATTCCACAGGCATCAATACTGTCCGGTGTGCGGCGGGCCGACTTCCTTTGCTTTGTCCCAATTACGAGATTCCAGTTTCAGCCGGTAGCCATCTTGGTCGATCGCCCTGGCAAAGATCCTGAAAAGGTCGCTCAAGAAAACTGCGACTACGAGAGGGAGGGTTATCTCGTTCAGCGCGTCCTGATCGGTCGCGACAATCAAGGTTTCAGCTACTTCAAGGCGGCCAGAGCGCTCAAGAACTGGCTTGAGGGCGTCGACGGAATCTCGGCAGCGACGACACCCTGAAGTGCCGCTCCAACGATCGGGACCGATGGTGTTGCTCTCCGGGCCCCTGTCGGCGTCCAGCTGGCTGGCGCTGGCTCTTGGGCGATGCGGCGCGTGTGTCCATCAGCCCGGTAACCGTTGTAAGGGCGGGAGGGCGTACCCGTCCGTGGATCAAAAAACAACGATTCGCGCTGCGGCGGACGGACATGCGCGCCTCGCGTAGACCCTGCAAATGCTGGTCCATGACCCAGCAAACACTCGGCCTTGCCACAGTAGATCCTCGCTCATAACCCTGAATCGGCGGTGGCCGCCGCCAGGAATCGTTCGAGGACCGTTTCGATGCCAGGACAGTCGCCCCAATGGCCGCGAAGCGGCCATAGAGCAGGAGAGGGCAGCAACAGGTGAGCAGGTGAGGACAATGAACGCTCCGCAGCCGCATGGCGGGGGTCGGCAAGTCGACCGCTCACCTGCGGTCTCCTGTTCACCTATTCACCTGCTCAGATTCGCGCGGGAGACGTCGTCATGGCCTTCACCTTTGAGAAACTCGAGGTCTACCAGAAAGCCGTTACCGTTTGCCGACGGGTGCAAAACGAGCTGCGTGCCATTCTTGCGTTCCGGGGTTCTTCAACAAGCCCCATGTCTCCTTTTCCCAGGAATCGACCGTACATCCCGGCCGCCCATGCTGGGTTGAAGGCCTCGCTCATGCACGCACGCAAGGCAAAGGCAGGAAACACGGACAACCGTGGCGGACGGCGCGGGAGCCGTTGATGGACAGCGGCCCGGGCCGCCGTCGGCGTTGCGCTCAGGTTAACCTGATTGGAGCTATCCCGCATGAGCGGCGCCACTGTCATTCATCGTGATGCCATGCGGCTTCTCGTCGCGGGCGGTCTTTGAGACGATTCGAGTGCGGAACCGAACAGACGTGCCGTCTCCACCTGATTGCCCTCACGCCCGGTACACTTTTGACGGCATGCCGATAGCTCGGAATCCTGCTCGTGGTCACGGCGTCGGGTCGAGTGACCTTCCGACCTCCTGTTCCAATCTCGCTCGCCCGATGCACGCCTCCAACAGCGAATCGGTCAGTCCGCGCTGCGCTTCCAACGCCGCCCGCTGCGCCTCCAGCAGGGTCAGGATGTTCGTCTGCCCTGCGGTGTACGAGGCCGATGCGAACTCCAGGTTCCGCATCGCCTGCGGCACGACTTCGGTTCGATAATAGACGGCGTTCGCCTGAGTCGTACGGGCCACATCGACCGCCGACCGGACGTTCTGAGCGATATCAACCAGCAGCGCCTCGTGTCCCTTCAGCTCACCTAGATAACCGTACCACGCCTTGGCGGTTTGGGCCTGATTCTGGTCGAAGATCGGCAGGGTCATCGACAAAGCGGGGCCCAATAGGAAGTTGATCTCCTGATCGCGCGCCTGTTGGCGCTCGCGGCGGGACTGGATGTCGGGCGCCGCGAGAGCACCGTTGGCCAACGACGCGCGTACGAAGTCGGCAGGTACGTCGCGACCCGGCAGGGCGCGGCGGTCGGGCCGCTCCATGAATGGTCCGATGCTCAGATCGGGGAAGACTTTCCGTTTCTCCAGTTCCATTCTGGCAAAGAGCGCTTCGGCCGACTGGGCAATGGCCTGAACGTCGAGCCGGGATTCCCTCGCCAGTTCGATGGCGTCCTCCGCGGTCAAAGGGGTTGCGGTCAGCTCCGGCAATGCGTCGACCAACACCAGCGAATCGACATTCTGCGACAGCGACAGGCGTCGCGCCAGCGTCCGCTTGGAGTTGGCCGCTTCCAGTCGGGCGTTGCGCACGCCGAGTTCCGCGGACAACGCCTGTCCCCGTGACAGGTTCTCATCGAGTAGGCTCGCCGTCCCCGCCTCACGCTGCGCTCGTACGGCCTCGAAGGACCTGGTTACCAGCTCGAGGTTCTTTTCGGCCACGATCAGCAGCTCCTCCGCGGCTTTTGCACGGTAGTAGTCGATCTTGGTCTCCTGCGTGAGGCTGGACGCAAAGTGCGCTACGCGAAGGATGGTCTCCTGAAGCCCGGCGTCCGCCGCCTTCTTGCGTTTGGGAATCTGCCACAGGTCGGCGATGTTCTGCGCCAAGCTCGCCTGAATGTTGCTGCGTCCGCCGCCTTCGGGAAACTGTGCCGAGAAAGCCAACGTCGGGTTCGACAGGAACCCCGCCTGTGCGAGGTCCGCCTTCGCAGCGCCGATCGCCATGAATTCCGCTTGGAGCCGCCGGTTGTTGAGCAACGCCAGGTGGACGGCGGCTTCGACAGTCAAACCGTCGGCGAGCATTCGCTCAATGTCGTCGGCCGACAGAACTTCGGCATCGGGATCGTACACGGTTTCGGCGCCGGTCCTCTCGCTGATCAACTCCCGGGTGCGGGCGAAGTCCGCTTGAGGCTCCACTCGCGCACAGCCCGCGAGGATCCCGACGCAACTTACGAGCACGACCGGCCGGCGTGCTCGCCACGGTGATGAGCAGAACCCGATGACTGCATCGCGAAGATATTCGAACATACGACCTCTCTTATCAGACCGCCATTCCTCGCTGGGCTTGGGTTTCAAATCGGCGCCGCCGGCAGGGCGTGCGCGATCCTGGCCAATTCCGGTTCCACGCTGACAGCCCGCTCGGCCTCCACGGGCCGGCCGAATCGAAGGAACAACGCGGGCACCACGATCATGTTCAGGAACGTCGCCGAAAGCAGTCCAAACAGGATCACCACAGCCATCGGGCTGAGGATCTCTCGACCTGGCTCATCATGCCCGATCGCCAAGGGAATCAGCGCCAAGCCTGCCGCCAGCGCCGTCATCAGAATCGGCGCAAGCCGCTCCATCGCGCCTCGACGCACCGCCTCGCGGAAGTCGGAAACGCCCTCGAATCGCTGAAGGTGGCGGATGTGGGAGACCATCATGATCCCGTTGCGGGCCGCGATGCCGAACACGCTGATGAACCCGATCAGAGAAGCGACGGACAGGATGCCGTCCGACAGGTAAACACCCGCGACACCGCCGATCAGCGCCAGCGGCAGGTTGACCATGATGAGCATCGCGTCTCGAACCGAACGAAACACGACGTGTAGAAGAAAGCCGATTCCGAGGACCACGATGAGGCCGAGAACCCCCAAGCGCCGCCGGGTCTGTTCGGCGCTCTCGAACTGCCCGCCGTACTCCACGTAGTAGCCGCTCGGCAGCATCACGCGCTGACCGAGGCGAGCTCGAATGTCGTTCACCACGCTTCCGAGGTCCCGCCCGGCCACGTTACACTGCACAACGATGCGGCGCTGCCCGTTCTCCCGCATGACCAGGTTCGGGCCGTACTCCTCGCTGATTCGTGCCACCACTTTCAACGGAATCTTCACGCCGCCCGGCGTGTCGACGAACACGTCTCCAACTTCATCCGGCGTCGCCCGAATCCACGATCGGGTTGGATCGTTCGTTCCTACGCGAAGAGCCAGATCAAAGGCGATGTTACCTTCCAGAATCTGGGTCACGACCGTCCCGCGAAACGCCGTTTCCACGGCGGCCGCCACGTCCACGACCTTCAGTCCGAACCGGCTGATGGCTGAGCGGTCGAAGTCGATTCGCAGAATCGGAATCTCGGTCTGCTGTTCGGCGGAGAGGTCCACCACGCCGGGAATCTGGCGCATGACCGACTCGGCCTGCGTGGCCAGTTCACGTAGCTTCGGCAGGTCCTTGCCGAAGACCTTTACGGCGATGTTGGCGCGCGTACCGGAGAGCATGTGATCGATGCGGTGACCAATCGGCTGGCCGAAGGTCGCCTGAACTCCTGGAATCAAAGCCAGATCGCGGCGAAGGGCCTCCAGCAGTTCGCCCTTGGAACGCATCGGGAGACCCAACCGCTCAGGCGCCTCCATATCCAGCGTCAAGTCGATCTCGCTCGCCTCGACGCCCTGCACGTGCTCGTCCTCTTCGGCTCGGCCCGTGCGCCGCCCGATAGCGACGATCTCCGGATGCTGCATCAGGGTCCGTTCCACGATGTTGGCCAGGGCGTCACTTTCATCCAGAGAAGTGCCGGGCAGTGTAACCAGTCCGACGACCAGAGCCCCTTCGTTGAACTCCGGGAGAAAGCTCCGGCCGGACAACGCCAGGCCGATGCCCGAAATGACCAGAAGAACACTCGTCGGAGCGATCACCCACCAGGGATGCGAAAGCGCCCACTGGAGCGGTCGCGAATACCACGCCTTGAGGGCGTGGACCAGCCTCGGTTCTTGCCCTCGCAGGACCGAGCGGCTGCTGGGAAGCAGGTACAGACTCAACGCGGGGGTGAGCGTCAATGCGACGACGAGCGACGCCGCCAAGGACACGACAAAGGCCAGGCCCAGCGGCTGGAGCAACCGCCCCTCGACGCCGCTCAAGAAGAACAGCGGTACGAAAACGAGCAGGATGATCAGCGTGGCGAATACGATCGAAGCCCGGACCTCCACGCTGGCTCGATAGATGACTTCGACCGACGGTCTGCGCTTCTCCTCCGGCTGGGCCATGTTCTGGCGTAATCGACGGATGATGTTTTCCACGTCGATGATGGCGTCGTCCACCAGGGCGCCGACAGCAATGGCCATGCCGCCTAGGGTCATCGTGTTGATGCTGAGTCCGAACGCCCGCAGGGTGAGGACCGCCACCACCAGGGAGATCGGAATCGCCAGAAGTGTGATCAGGCTCGACCGGATGCTCACCAGGAACGCCAGCACAACGATGATGACCATCACTCCGCCGTCGCGCAGGGCCTCAACGGTGTTGTCCACCGATGTCTCGATGAAGTTCGCCTGGCGGAACAGGTCCTTGTTCAGAAGCATCCCCTCGGGCAGCGTGGATTGGATTTCGTCGAGGACCAGGTCGAGTTCTTTCGTCAGGGCCAGCGTGTTCGCGCCCGGCTGTTTCTGAATGGCGATGATGACCGCCGGTTGCGTGAGAGGGTCCCAATTCGGGCCGCGGCGTGAAGCCGAGCCGGTTCCGCGTTTGATCGCCGCTCCGATCGCCACCACGCCCAGGTCGGAGACTTTGATGGGCGTGTCGCTGCGCACGGCCACGACGGTGTTGGCGATGTCCTCCACGTCGCGGATGCGGCCGATGCCCTGGATGACGCTCTCCTGCCCTCCTTGCACGAGGAACCCCGCGGAAACGTTTTCATTGGTGGATCGCAGCGCGTTGGCCACCTCGTCAGTGCTGATGCGGTACGCCCGCACCCGCTGCGGGGAAAGTATGACCTGATACTGTTTCTGGTCGCCGCCGATCGGCGTCACCTGCGACACCCCTGCCACGGAGAGCAGCCGCCGGCGAATGTCCGTCGTGGCCACGGTCCGCAGGTCCAGCAGGTTGTGCCGGTCCGACGTGAGCGACACGAAGAGGATTTCGCCCATGATTGACGAGATCGGAGCCAACACCGGCGGTTCGACCTGCTCGGGGAGTTTTCCGGAGATGGCCGCCAGCCGTTCGGTCACCGTCTGCCGCGCGCGATAGATGTCCGTACCCCACTCGAACTCGACCCACACGACAGCGATTCCCACGGCCGTTGCCGAGCGCACGCGGCGCACGTTCGCGGCGCCGTTTACCGCTGTTTCGATCGGGAAGGTGACAAGGGTCTCCATCTCTTCCGGGGCCATCCCGTGGCCCTCGACGAGGATCGTCACCGTCGGCGCAGTCAGATCGGGAAAGACGTCCACCGGTACGGTCGTGGTCACGTAGCCGCCGACGACCACAAGCAATCCCGACAGAATAACCACGGCCAGCCGGTTGGAGAGGGACCATCGAATCAGTGCGTTGATCATGCTGGCCTCCTCCTCAGTGTACGTGGCCCGCACCGAAGGACGCGGGGGACCGCGCGGCAAGCTTCACGGCATACGCACCCTTCGTGATAAGCCGTTCGCCGGACGAGACGCCGCTCCTGATCTCAACAAAGCCCGAATCACGTATGCCGAGCTCCAATTCCCGGCGCTGAAAGCTCTCGCCTTCAATCAATACGAAGGCAATCGGACGGCCGTTGTCCATCACGATCGCTTCTTCGGGAATGGCGACTGCATCGACCGCTCTCCGGGTTTCGACATGAACTTCCGCGAACATTCCGACGCGCAGCAGCCCGTCCTTGTTGGGCAGTTCATAGATAACCGAAACCGTTCGCGTTTGCGGCTCAACGACCCTGCCGATGTTCACAAGCCGCCCGCCGGAACCAAGAACGTCAATCCGTCGATCCGGATACGAAGGCAGTGCCAGCGACGCGCTCGGATTCTCGGCCAGACGGACGAGATCGAACTCCGAAATGTTCCCCACGATCCACACGTGATCGGCGTTCACGATGCGGAACACCTCCTGGTGCGCCGCATCGAGATGCTCGCCTTCGATGTGCGCGACCGACACGATCTCTCCGGAGATCGGGGCTGGCAGCGGCATCCTGCGCGAGGCTTCATCCGTCCCGGGTGCGTCCACCGACGGCATCGCCTGCGACCGCAGCTCGGCCAGCCTGCCACGAGCGTCCTCATACGAACGCTTCATCGCCTGGGCGGCCTCGTGTTCCGCCTCGGCCAGACGCACGCTCTGTTGTGCTTCGTCGTATTGCTGCTCGGTGCCGACGCCTTTTTCTCGAAGCGTGGCGACGCGCTCGTTCGCGCGGCGGGCGTACTCCAGTTTCGCCTGCGACTGGATCAGTGCCCGTTCGACTTCCAGCGCCTTCGTATCCAAGTCCAGCTCTCGAAGCGCGAGCTCCGTCTCCAACGCTTGCACCTGGGCGCGATTGGCGCTGAGTTGAAAGACCTCCGTGACCGGCAACGGCGGCTCGATCATCGCCAGAACCTGACCGGCCTCGACCTTCTCGCCCACACGCGGCAGGCGCCCGTCGGGAGGAGGAAGCAATCGACCCGCGACCGGCGGGCTGACCGCGGCGGACGCCCCCTGTGGGGCGACGATCTGGGCGGGAATGGAGAGCCGCTCAACCAGCGTGCGCTGGCACGCTTGCCCGAGCAGCATTCCGATCTTCCACTGTTGTTCCATCAGAAAAGGCACGAGATCGGGCGGGTCGTCTCCACCAGCGGTCTCCGCGGCGTGTTCCGCATCGTGGGTGTCGGGATGAACCACGATCTCGCCGACATCGACAACGTCTTGAACTTGCGGACTGTCCACAAGCAACCGCAGCCGATAGGCGCCCGGTGAATCAAACGTCCATTCGGGTACGAAGAGTCCGTCCCGCTTGGGCGCTTCCCAGACCTTCTCCGCCCGTGTTCCGCCCGCTGGTGTGACCTCGAAGGTCAACGATCCCCTGCGAATCGGCTCACCAGTGGCCAGCGCCGAAAAATGTGCAAGGAACTGCGCCGGCACCCCCTTCACCAGGTGCGGGTACTCCATGAAGAGCTCGAGCTTGTCCGTGAACAGCGTGACGCTGATGGGGTCGAGGCCATCCTCGCCGGACCCATGCGCGTGTCCGCCTGCGTCACCGTGGACGTGCGGATCACCCTGTTCCCCTCCCCCAGTGGCCCGGTCGCATCCGCTCACGCCTCCGACTATCATCACCCAGATCGGAAGTACCGCCAGTAACAGGTCGATACGCGACGGATTCGACGCCGGCGTCCACTTCCGCACGCCGCTTTTTGGTGATTGGCGCCGCATCATCCCGGGCCATGGCGATTTCTCACTACTCATCGACATCGGGTCCTCGCTCGAGGGTCAAAGGTTGAGCCGCGCCATGCGCTCGAATCGGCGCGCGCGGTGACACATCCGCGTGTCAGGAAACGCCGTCGGAGGGAGAAACCCGATCAGATCAACAGGGCGTGGTTGCTGCGGAGAAGCGATTCAACGGCGCGCGATGCAGTCGTGTGCGCGCACTGCTCCCACGGTTGCGCGCCCGCCGTCATGGAGGACGCCGTCGTCGCCCATACCGGCGGCAGGATGGCAGAGAGGAAGCCGCGGCCCGCGTGCTCGATCCCGGAACCGCAACGCGCGATCGCGGGCCCCGATTTCAGGGCGACGACGGTTCCCTCGTCCGATGGGTCCAGCGGAAGCGACTCGTCGTGCTCGTGATCGTCATCGGCGCGCGAACTCGTGCCCGTCGGTCCAAGGCCACCGGAAGCGTCAATCGCGTGAGCGTGCCAAGGATGCTCGTCATGCGCGTGCAGCAGCCAAGCCTGTCCGTTGCCGGACGTGGCCACCAGGAGCGAGGCGAGCAGAGTTGTCACGACTCGACGGATCATCATCCTTCGCTACCACGAGGCATCGCGGTCGCAGGGCGATCCGCGCTTAACCTCCATCGTCTACCGGTCATCGGCCGCAGGCCGGCCCGAACGGCACAAGGCTACACGCGCGGCAAAATGTCGTCAAGGCGACGCGCTCCAATCACCCCGTCGAAAAAGGTGCTGCCTTGGTACGGGTTCCAGTGGAACCGGTCGGGGCGTTTTTGTGTAGTGGACGCTGCCATCGGGATTACGCTGCCATCATGCGATCGGGGTCGGCCTTGGCTTTCCGGGCCCAGGGCGGCGATCATGGATCGCGGCCATCGCGCTCCGAACGTAGACGTCCTCCGGCGTCACGGGGCCGCCACGTTCGGACGGCACCAGCGCCGCCGCAGTCATCCGCTCGCCCTGGAACACCTTCCCCAGTCGCTGAAGGCCATGTTGCTGGTGAGCAGCAGGCTCGACCGCTCGTAACGGTCGGCGAACACCGTAAACATCAGCTCGGCGCCCCCCCGGCTGAAGCACAGGTAGCCCAGTTCGTCGCAGATCAGAAGGTCCGCCTTCTCCAACTGGGGCCAGGAAGCGATCGAGCTGATAGACCTTCTGGACCTCTTCCAGCCGAGTCACCAGGTTGGCGGCGGTGAAGAAGCGGACCCCTCTACCGCGTGCTCGTCCAACGCCAGCAGGTCGACATCAGCCAAGGACAGGCGTATCTGTTTACCGAGTATCGTCAGCGGTTCGTGATCACCAACATTCCCCAAGCGCAGATGGATGCGTCCGAGGTGTTCTGCTTCGCCTACGGCCGGTGCGATCAGGAGAACATCATCGAGCAACTCGAGACCGGGATCGCCGCCCTGCGCATGCCCACCGGGGAACTGCTGGCCAACGGGGCATTTCTGATGGCCGGGCAACTCGCCTGGTGCCTGCGTTCCTGGCTGTCGGCACTGCCCCTGCCGAAGGAAACCACCCGCGGATCGCGGATCTGCGGCCCGAGTTCGACATCCCGGAAAAAGGACGCAAGGCCTTCCGTCGCAATCCGCACTCCGTCACTTTTCTGGAAAATGCTGACGTTCCCGTTGATCACCTGCACGAAGTGGTTGGGCCCGACGGCGCCCATCGTGTCCGGCGGAATGCACGGCACACCAGAGAAGCATTGATTGAGTGTGTCCTCGCTGCGGGCCCCTCGCCGACTCGGCCCCAACGTCGGCGGGGTCCCGGTAAGGTCGCCCGCGGCTTGTGGGATGGTCTCGCGATTAAGAGGCTCGGGAGCCGGGGCGCGTGGTACGCACGGCCCACCTTCCACGGGATCCCCTGCGCTACCACCCTGCGCTTGCCGCTCCGCGTAGCTGTCGATGACGTACAGGGCGATCAGGTCCGGCGTATAGGTCTCGCCGGGGATAACCACCTCGTCTCCGCTCACCGTTGCCACAACGCCCGACAGCGCCACGGCGCTCAAAGCCGCCAGAATCCGGCATTTTCTTCGTATCACCGCTCGCCTCCTTCAATTCAGGATGTGTCGGTCTTGTATTCCATGCTTCTGTTTGGAAAGCGCATCCTTGCGCCGTATAATCATGTTGTGTCGTTACGACGGGGTCGAGGCGGGGAGCGCGAGTGCCGATCGAGCGCATTAACCTGACCGCAGGTTGCTTGGTGGTGGCCGCTACAGCGCTGCCGGCGCGCGCACAGGTCTTCTCGTCTGAGTTCCTCTCCGAGCCGGTGTCCGAGGGTTGGACGCTGGTCCAACAGTACGGCTCGCGGCAGACGTGGAACGACCACGGCTGGTACCACCAAGCGCTTCACGTCGACTCCCGCAGCGGAGCGCGCGACGTGTACCGCCGCTCGCTTGAGTCCTTCAACGGCGAAGCGACGTTCTTCACAGAGTTTCGTCTCCAGGCCGACGGGGACCGATCGGAGATTCCCTTCGGGGCGCCAACGGTCCTCGTCTTGGGCAACGACGCGGGCGTCCTCTACCACATCACAGTCTCCCGCGACCTGGTCCAGTTTTTTCGGGACGCCCACCTTCCAATCTGGCTCCTCGAGATTGAGGCAGGCATCCCGCACACCTCCCGGATCGAGCTGTATCCCGATCGATATGCTTTCTACATCGATGGTTACCTGATCGATGAAGGCGTTCCCGAGGGTCCGTTTCCGGCTTTTGACCCCCGGATCACTTGGCAGGGCCAATCCTGGTACCTCCCTTGCGAAAACGCCTGGGATTACATCCGCTACGGACGGATACCCGAGGACGCCAGCGGGGATTACGACAGCGACGGGGCGGTCAGGCTGGATGACTTCTACTTCTTTCATGAGTGCCTCACTAACGTTCGCCCCGGCATCAACGGCGGACCGGACAACGACGCCGGGCCCGGCTGCCGCTTCGCCGACTTCAACGCCGACGCCGACACCGACCTCGCCGACTTCGGCGAATTCCAGAACGCCTTCGGGCGGACTAAATGACAGCGTGGGATTGACCCATACATGGATTAGCACCAAGACCGCACCGCGCGCTCGCGCTTTGTCGCGCATCCGCCTTCGGCCTCGAACCGTGCCGCCATCCGCTGTTGTTGGCGCCTGCACCCCGATCCCGTCGCGTACACCTACATCCAAGGCGACGCCAACGCCGACGGCCGCTCTAATCGTGGAAACGCATTGCTCCACGACGTTCCGCAACCCGACGAGCATGTCGACTCCGCCCACACATGCCAGACCGTTGCCGCCGATACGGTCGAAACGTGGACCAGGAACGCCACCCCGACCACGCCACGGAAAGGTAACCGCACCATCGTTCGCTCTCCTGCACCTGCAAAGGAATTGTTAGCACGATCCGCGCTGCGTTGCTTGTACCTGAAGCATGCGCAAACCGTCAAGGACTTGCTTGTCAATTCCCTTGAATAACTATGGCGGGGAACGCTCCGCACAGCCAGAACCCGGCGACTCTTCCGTAACTTCCTGCTCCACAAGAGGTTGCGTCTCGACGGTGGACCCGCGTACCGTGCTTGGCTATACTTCCCGGGGTTCTTTCTCGTTCGGAGGACTAGGTCATGAAGCCTTGGCTGGCCGTTCTTGCCGCATGTTCCTTTGCATTCGTGAAGGCAGGTAACGCCGGCGCGACCTGCCCCAACCCGACTCTCGCCTGGGTGGCCGCAGATCGGGGTGAGGCCGGGGGGGGGCGAACGTCGTCGACACCATTACCGATTCTACCGGAAATGTCTATTCAGTGGGGATCCTCTGCTGCACGCCGACGGACATGGACCCGACCGAGGGAGTCGATCTGCGCGAAGCAGCGGGTGAGCAAGCTGCCTACGTCACGAAGCTTGCACCGGACGGCACATACCGTTGGACCCGTACCGCCGACGGACAGGATCCCGGACCCTTTTTTCCGGACAACGCCGGTGCCAGTGGCGTTGTGAGCACGACGCGTGGGATCGTGCTGGTGGTCGGCTCCTTTGCCGGGACCGTGGATTTCGATCCCGGCAAGGGGGTCGACGAAAGAACCGTCATCGGGGACGGCAACGCGTTCATATGGACCTTCGACCAGGACGGAGCCTACATCGGAACGGTGATCTTCGGCACTCGATCGGGTATCGGGCAGAGCGGCGCCAATCCGCGGGGGATCGCCCTCGACCCGGACGAGAACATCTTGATCGCGGGCCTATGGGCCGGCGAACTCGACTTCGATCCCGGTCCCGACCATGACCGCCACCAATCCCCCAAGAACGTCAACGTTTTCGTGACCAAGTTTCTCGCAGACGGTTCCTACGGCTGGACCCGCACCTTCGGCGGATTCGGGTGGGATGAGGCCACGGGCGTCGCGGCCGATGCTGGTGGCAACGTGCTGGTGACCGGCAACTTCCGCGGCAGCCCCGACTTCGATCCCACCGATGGCGTCGACGTTCATTCCGCGCAGGTCCACCCCCAAAACATCTTCGTCACCAAGCTGGGCCCCGACGGTTCATACCGATGGACCCGCACCCTGCCGGCTTGGGACACCTGGTCGCGGCGTAACATCACAGTGGACCCGGGGGGAAACGCCTACGTGGCCAGCACCTTTGAGGGCACCGTGGATTTGGACCCCACCGATGGCGAGGACTGGCGCACGGCCAACGACGACGCCACGAGCACTTCCACGGGCGACGCGTTCGTCACCCGGATCAACGCCGACGGATCGTACGGCTGGACCTACACGGCGGGCGGAGCACGTTTTGACCAGGCGTCCGGCGTCGGAGTTCATCAACAGGTTGGGGTCGCGATGGCTGGCTCCTTCCAGGACGAGGTCGACTTCGATCCCGGCCCGGGCACCGACATACACACCGGCCTCGAGCCGGGTTTCATCACCGCCTTGGGCTTCGATGGCGCCTATCGCTGGACGCGCAGCTTCGGCCATAACGGAAGCGCCATCGTCTACGACGTAACCATGGCTCCCGACGGGGCGATCATCCCCGTCGGGCGCGCGATCGGAACGGTTCCGTTCGATGGCGCCGTGGACTTCAATCCGGGCTGCGCCCCCGAGGTCCGCCTGATCCCCAGCGGCCCGAAGTGGTACATCAACAAGCTGATCTGCGTCGAGGCGAGCGCCGACGCCGATGGAAACGGTTTCATCAACCTCCGGGATTACGCCGTCTTGCAGAACTGCTTCACCGGCCCGGCCCCGACCGTGTGCAGCAAGGGCTGCGAGGCCTTCGACTTCGACCACACCGACGACATCGACCTGCCAGACTTAACGCCAGTCGTTGACGCGGTCACCGGTCCGTAACCGAGCCGACAAGAAAAGACAATTCACGGTGCTCCGTATCGGTCGACAACGGCCGTGTTTTTCCAAAAACGGGAAAAACATGGCTCCAATTCTGAAAGGTG